>ENA-ORBV01016243-ORBV01016243.1-microbial-mat-metagenome-genome-assembly--contig:-NODE-16243-length-10832-cov-7.723849_pt1 | contig 10832 bp, 7 predicted proteins | sample MGYA00237777_ERZ505514 | MGnify/ENA primary metagenome ERZ505514 (study PRJEB26160, sample SAMN06269048) | microbial mat metagenome | isolation source: Oligotrophic lake microbial mat | place...
GCCTGTGCGCGCTATTGCCGTGACCGACCTGGTGACGACCACGTACGGCCTGGTACGCACCACGCCGGAAGCGCTCACACTGGCAGCAGATCCGACGCCTGACCAGCTCTTCGACGGGGCCGGTGTCGTCACCAGAACTGTGACGCTGCCCGTTGGCACCACGCGCTACCACGTTCGCACCGAGAACTCCAGCGCGCCCGATCTAGACTTGTTCGTCTACGCTGATGGCCTGGTTGACCCGCCCGACGGGGAGCTGCAGGACGATGAGCTGATCTGCGTGAGTGCCACGAGTTCCAACGAGGAGTGGTGCGATATCACGCTCACGAACGGCGCGGCGCTCACCGCCCCCCTGACGCTTCAGGTGGTGCTGCAGAACTACGAGGGCTCGAATGCGGCCACCGACAGCTTCGACCTCTACTCGGGGGTCGTTGGCACCACGGCGGCCGGGAACCTTACCGTCGGCGGGCCCGAAACCAGCCCCAGCGGTGCCAGCTTCAACTTAACCTTCACCTACAACGTGACTGGCGCGAAGAAGGAGGACATCTACATCGGCCTGTTGCGTGTAGCGAGCGCGCCTGCGACGCCCGTGAACCTGGGCTACACCCTGGTGGACGTGGTCTTCGATCCTTACAACCAGTATTTGCCGCTGATCCGGCGGTAATTGCCCACGCGTCCGCAGCTCGGAATCGCAAGGGGCGCCCAAAATGGGTGCCCCTTGTGATTCGTCTGCAGCGGCCCTGTCCCCAGTCGCCTGCGCTAGCCCTCAGCGACCACACAGTTGCGCCCGGCGCGCTTGGCCGCGTAGAGCCGCCGATCGGCCTCGTCCACGCCCTCCTCGGGCGCGCGCGCGGCTAGTTCCGTCACGCCGAGGCTGATCGTGATGGCGAGCTGTGCGTGTAACTCAGACCAATCGTGGTATGCCAAGGCGACGCGCAGGCGCTCGGCGAGGGCGGTGGCCTCGGCGAGGGGCGTGTCGGGCAGCAGCACCAGGAACTCTTCGCCGCCGTAGCGTGCGACCACATCGTTGGCGCGAAACACGCCGCGCATCACGTCGGCGGCGATGCGCAGCACCTCGTTGCCCAGCGTGTGGCCGAAGCGGTCGTTCACCTGCTTGAAGTGGTCGAGGTCGGCCATCAGCAGAGCGAGCGGCTTACCAGTGTGGCGTGCCTGCTCGCTCAGTTCGGCCAGGCGCCGATCCAGATAGCGGCGGTTCGCCAGCAGGGTCAGGCTATCCTCGTTGGCCTCGCGCTCCATATCGAGCGCGCGGGCCTGGAGGGCGCGGATCAGGGCGCCAGGGGCGTAGGGCAGGTCGGCGCTCTCCGTCGTCTCGGCGCGTGGAAGATGAAGTAGCAGCTGGTCGGTGAATTCCACCAGGTTATCGGTGGCGACGATGGCGGCAGCGGCACCGTTGGCGTGGGCGTGCGCGGCGGCCGCCTCGTCGGGGGCAACGACAATCAGCGGGGCGGGCACAGGCAGCCCGCGCCAGATCGTCCAGACGAGCGGGTCGCTGGGGTCGGCGACCATAAGCACCGGGTCTGGCGTGCGCGCGAGCAGGCCCTGCGCACTCACCACATCGGCGGCGATCAGGGGCCGGTAGCCCTGGAGGCGCAGGCTGGTGGTGATGGAGGCGCGCAGACCCTCGTGGGGATAGATCAGCAGGGCCGTGGGGCGGCGCTGGCCGCGGCGCTCGGCGCGCGGGGCGTGGTCGCTCAGGCGCCGGTCGAAGACGAAGCTGCTGCCCGAGAGGCTCTTGGCTGCCGCCTTCACCTCGGCGGCCACCTTGCTGATCTCGTCCACGCTGCTGAAGCGCGCGCCCTCGGCGCTCACCACCGAGATCGAGAGGCTGAGGATGCCGAACTGGCGCGACACGCCGTGACGATCCACGCCGCGCAGGTAGCCGCGCTGAATATCTACTGGGTCGTAGAGCTCCCGCACCCGAGCGTCGAACGCGGCGATAATGCGCTGGCAGAGCTCCTCGGGGTGCCCGCCGTAGTGAACTAGCGCAAAGTCGTCGCCGCCAATATGGCCCAGGAAATCCTCACGCGGCGCCACCTCCGACAGCACGCTGGCCAGCGTGTGGATGGCCTTGTCGCCCCTGGCAAAGCCGTAGGCGTCGTTGAAGGCCTTAAAGTTATCGAGGTCGATATAGATCAGGGCGAAGGGCATCGCCTGCGTAAGCTGACGCTCCAGCTCGGCCTGGAGCAGCAGGTTGCCTGGCAGGCCAGTAAGTGGGTTGCGCACGGGGAGCTTGTTGGCGCGGCGCAGGTGGCTGCGGATGCGGGCCAGCAGCACGTCGATATCGTAGGGCTTGACGATGTAGTCGTCGGCGCCTGTGTCGAAGCCTACCACCACCTCGGACGAGGCGCTGCGGGCGGTGAGGATGATCATCGGCAGGTGCGAGGTGCGTGTATCGTTGCGCAGCTGGCGGATCGCCTCAAAGCCGTCCATCAGCGGCATCATGAGGTCGATCAGCAGCAGGTCGGAGGGGTAATCCTGGGCAAGTCGAATCAGCTGATCGCCGTCGCCAGCGATCAATACCTCATAGCCGGCATCCACCAGGGTCTCACGGAGAAGCAGACACAGGGCCGGGTCGTCGTCGGCCACCAGAATGCGTGCTTGCGCTGTCATCGGCCGCCCCGTCTGAATGTTGGCGTGTATCGTTGTCGGCAAAATAATCATAGATGACGGTGCCGCGCCGGGCCAGCGACTACGTACTAGCATACCACATCGTGTCTATGCAGGGACGCGTAGAGCGTCACTGTGGTATAATCAAATTCTATGCCAGCGTCCGGCACTGTGCCGTGCGCTTTTTTATGTTCCTGATCCAAAAATGGATCGCTCGTAGAGGATGAAAACGATTCTATGGTTACTTTTAGCGAGCTCGGGCTGAGTGCGCCGATCCTTGAGTCGCTCAAGGATCTTGGCTACGACGAGCCCACCCCGATTCAGGAGCTGGCCATCCCAGCCATGCTCTCTGGCATCGATGTGATCGCCCAGGCTCAGACGGGCACCGGCAAGACGGCCGCCTTCGCCCTGCCAATTATTCAGCGCCTCACACCGGAAAAAGCGCCCCAGGCTCTGGTGCTGGCACCCACCCGCGAGCTGGCCATGCAGGTGGCCGAGGCGATGTTCCGCTACGGCAAGCACGCCGACGCTCGCGTCACACCAGTCTACGGCGGCCAGCCGATCGACCGCCAGCTGCGCGCCCTCTCACGGGGTGTGCAGATCGTGGTGGGCACCCCCGGCCGCATTATGGATCATATGCGCCGTGGCACGCTCGCGCTCGATCATATCAGCATGGTCGTGCTCGATGAGGCCGACGAGATGCTGGACATGGGCTTCGCTGAGGATATTGAGTATATCCTTCAGCATACGCCCGCCACCCGCCAGACGGCTATGTTCTCCGCCACACTGCCCGACGGCGTGACGCGCCTGGTCAACAAGTACACCCGCGACGCACGCCGCATCAACGTGGTGACCGAGCAGCTCACCGCGCCCGGCACTAAGCAGGTCTACTACGAGGTGAACGCCCGCGAGAAGCTCGACGCGCTCTGCCGTATTCTCGACGTGGAGACGCCCACCTCGGCCATGATCTTCTGCCGCACCCGCGCCGAGGCCGATCACCTGGGCGAGAGCCTGCAAGGCCGCGGCTACCTGGCCGAGGTGATCCACGGCGATCTGAGTCAGGCCATGCGTGAGCGGGTGATGAAGCGCTTCCGCGAGGGCCAGGCCGAGCTGCTGGTTGCCACCGATGTTGCCGCGCGCGGCCTCGATATCTCCGACGTAAGCCACGTGATCAACTACGACACCCCCGGCGACGGCGAGAGCTACATCCACCGGATTGGCCGCACCGGGCGCGCCGGCAAGACTGGCCTCGCCATCTCGCTGGTGACGCCCCGCGAGCGCCGCCAGATCCAGAACATCGAGCGGGTTACGCGCTCGCGCATCCTGCGCATGAAGCTGCCCAGCCTTCAGGATGTGGCTGCCCGCCGCCGCGAGGCCTTCCGCGAGGCTCTGCGCGAGGTGCTGGAGGCCGGCAATCTCGACCCGTACATGCTCATGGTGGAGGAGATGGCTGAGGCGCACGACGCCACCGAGCTGGCCGCCGCCGCCTTCAAGCTGCTGCTCAACGAGGCCCAGCAGGAAGATACGCTGGTGTCGGTGGATGGCGACGGGGCGGGCACGGAGCCCGGTATGGTCCGGCTGTTCCTCGATGTGGGCCGCTTCGACCGCGTGCGCCCCTCCGATATTGTGGGCGCCATCACCAATGAGGTCGGCGTCCCCAGCAAGCAGATCGGCTCGATCGACATCTACGACCGCTTCTCGTTCGTGGAGGTGCCAAACGACCTGTCGCAGCGCGTGATGCGCGGCCTCGCCGGCGTGCCGCTGCGCGGCCGCCCGCTGCGCGTCTCGCTTGCCAAGCCCAAGCTCTAGGCAAGGGAACAGGGGACAGGGAACAGGGGACAGGGGACAGGGCGGAGCGCGGTCGTTGCCAGAACCAGGCGGTTGAAACCGCGTCGGCAGGGCCTGCGGCCGCGCGTCGGCCTGCGCCGACGCGTCCGGACCCGCCCGCGCAGGCGGGCGCCCGGCGCAGCGCGCCCCCACGGCGCGCGTGTACGCGCCCGCCTGCCGACCATGACGTTGCCCTATCCTGTCCCCTCCTGAAACACACCCGCCCCCCTGGTCGTAGTACAATCGAGACAACGCCGTGCGGCGGGGATGCGCCCGCCGCTCTACGACCAGGGCGACATGGATGACACTCAGCGCGCCGCCGAGCTGCGGCGCATGGAGCGGCTGGCCACAGGCCTGCTTGTAGCCGTAACAATTCTATTTGTGGTGGCCTCGCTCTTCCGCGAGCTCGGACCGTGGGTTGGCTTTGTGCGCGCCTTCGCCGAGGCGGCCATGATCGGCGCCATAGCCGACTGGTTCGCTGTGACGGCACTCTTTCGTCACCCGCTTGGCATCCCCATCCCGCATACCGCGATCGTGCCGCAGCGCAAAGATCGCATCGCCGAGAGCTTCGGGCGCTTTATCGAGCGCAATTTTCTTGATCCCGAGAAGATCGCGCTGCGCGTGCGCCGCCAGGATGTGGCCGGGCGCGTGGCACGCTGGCTGCGGCAGCCAGAGCGCAGCGCTCAGGTGGCCGACCTCGCCGCCGAGAGCCTGGCCAGTCTGCTGAAGGTCTCCAACGATGACGAGGTTGGCGGCCTGATCGAGCGCGCCCTCGGCGAGCGGCTCGCGGCTGTGCCCGCCGCACCCGTGGTGGGGCGGCTGCTCGGCACCGTGGTGGCCGGCCAGCGCCAGCGCGACGTGCTGATCCAGCTTGCGCGTCTGCTCACCCAGTGGGTCGAGACGAACCAGGAGACGATCCGCACACGCATTGCGGGCGAACTGCCTGGCTGGGTGCCGCGCATCGTCGATCAGAAGATCTACGAGCGGCTGCTCGATGGCGCCCGCAAAACGCTGGGCGAGCTGAGCGAGAACCCCGAGCATCCGCTTTACACCCAGTTTACGCAGACCATGGATCGCTGGATCGTCAATCTTCAGTACGACCCCGAGGTGCGCGCCCGTGGCGAGGAGCTCAAGCAGGAGCTGCTGTCGCACCCGATGCTGCGCCAGGTGGCCGGCTCGCTCTGGCAGGACATGAAGCTCGGCCTGCTCACCCAGTGCGCCACACCCGGCTCGCCGCTACGTGGCTCGATCGCCCAGGGCCTCGCCCATCTCGGCGATGTGCTGGAGACCGATGCCGAGTGGCGCACCCGCGTGGATGGCTGGGCCGAGGATCTGGCGCGCTACGCGGTGCGTCGCTACGGGCGCTCGGCCGGCGAGTTCGTGACGCAGACAGTGCGCGGCTGGGAGGCCAGCGACATCACGCGCAAGATCGAGCTCCAGTTCGGGCGCGACCTCCAGTACATCCGCATCAACGGCACCCTGGTGGGCGGCCTCGCGGGGCTCGTGATCTACAGCGTGTCGCTGCTGCTGTAGGGCAGGAGTGACGGTGGACGACGGACGGTGGACGGTGGACGGTGGACGGTGCCCGAGCTACCGTCTACCGTCTACCGTCTACCGTCCAGCTCCTTAGACGCGCCGCAGCACAAAGAAATAGTAGGGCGCATCGGGCTGGGGCGGCGCCTCGTAGATACGGCGCAGTAGCGGCTCCCAGAGCAGGTTGGGCGTGAGCGGCGGGGCGAGCAGCCAGCGCCCGGTGAGCCGCTTGGTGAGCAGCGACGGCGCGCCGTAGTAGTGGCTCAGATCAAACAGCTTGAGCGCCGTGGCGCTGAGGTAGGGCCGCACCGAGATCAGCTCGAAGCCCGCGCGCTCGAAGCGGGCCGTCCACTCGGCGCGGCTCAGCGTATTAAAGTGGTACGAGAGCTTGTTGAACCAGGTGCCGTAGCGGGCGCCGTCCAGGCCGACGCGATCTAGCAGCCAGGTGCCAAGCAGATCCTTGGGGAAGCGGTTGCCCACCACCGAGGCCACGAAGATGCCGCCGGGGCGCAGCACGCGCGCCGTCTCCGCCAGGGTCTCGTCTAGCGGGACAACATGCTCCAGCACGCAGTTGGAGATAGCGCTGGCGAAGCGGGCGTCGGCGAAGGGCAACGCCTTGCCATTGGCGATGCTGAGGCCGGCATAGACGTGGCGGCTGGCCGCCTCCTGGGTATCGGGCAGCAGCGGGTCGATGCCGTAGACCTGCTTGCCGGGCAGGGCGATCTCGACAAAGGTGCCGTCGCCGCTGCCGATGTCCACAATCGGCTCGGGCAGGTCGGGAGCAAGCTCGGCGAAGAGGCGTGCCTCGATGGCGCGGATCATCACGCGGTGGATGGGCAAGGTGAGCAGGTGTGGGCGCAGGTAGTCTGTCATAGTGCTGAGTGCTGAGTGCTGAGTGCTGAGTGCGCCAGGGCCAACTGCTGTGAAGGTCAGCCTTCCCGGAAACTCATGAGCGCAGCTCTGCGAAGAGCCGCTCGTAGGCGAGCACGGTCTTCTCGGTGGAGAACTTGGCCTCGATCTCGGCGCGGGGGCGCTGGTAGCGCGCGCGCAGCTCGATCACGCGCAGGATGGCGGCGGCGAGGGCGTCGCTGTCGCCGATCGGCACCACCTCGCCCATGCCAGTCTGGTGGACGGGCTGGCGCACGCCGGGGAGCGCCGCCGCGACGGAGGGTGTGCCGCAGAGCATCGCCTCCACCTGCACGAGGCCGAAGGTCTCGGTAGAATTGAGCGAGGGCACCACAAGCAGGTCGAGATTAGGGAAGAAGACGGCCATCTCGGCGGAGCCAAGGGTGCCAAGGAAGCTCCAGTGGCGGCTGTAGCGGGCGAATGCGGGGGCGAGGCGGCGGGCGTAAGCCTCCTCGCCGAGCACATTCTCGAAGGGGCCGGCGAAGAGCACGCGCGCGTCGGGGTGGACGGCGAGGATCTTGGGGAGCGCGTTGAGCAGCACCTCAACGCCCTTCTCGGCGGCGAGGCGGGCGGCCATGCCGATCACAGGGCCGCGCAGGTTCCAGCGCTCGCGGAAGTCGGCCACGGCTTGCGGCGAGGCCTCGGCCACCTCGACGGGGGGCGGGATAACGACGATCTTCTCGCGGAAGCGGCGCAGGAAAGGCGAGTGGTCGGCGAAATCCTGGGTGTAGGCGACGATCCGGGTGGCGAGGGCGCCGGCGGCGAGGTTGGCCGTATCGACCACGCGGTTGGCGAGGGTGTTCATAATGCTGAAGGGCAGCTGAAGATCGCTGTGGTACGTAAGCACCACCGGCTGGCGCAGGAGGCGACCGCGCAGGGCGAGGCCGGGGGCATCGAACTGGGGCAAGTGCAGGCTCATGGCATCGTGCTGAAGCGCGAGCGAGGTGGCGAGCCAGCCGAAGGTGGGCATAATCACGCCCTTGCTGATACGGGCGGCCACGGGGGCGCGCACAACCCGCACGCCATCGAGCTCCTCACGCAGTGGGAGGCTAGGGTCGTACTGTGAAGTGAGCACTGTAACGCTATGGCCGCGCCGCACGAGGGCCGTGGCGAGGCGCTGCACATAGATCGTGAGGCCGCTGGTGTAGGGGCGGTAGTAAGTGAGAGCGCAGAGGATTCGCATGTCAATGCAACATGCAACATGCAACATGCACAATGGCGCATCTGGCATTTTGCATGATCATTTAAAGAGCCCGATGTTCTCGGAGACCCAGTTCCACAGGCGGCCCATACCGTCCTCGAGGCGTACCTGGGGGCGCCAGCCGAGCTCGGCGTGGGCCTTGCGGATGTCGAGGATACAGACGGGCTGATCGCCGGGGCGCCAGTCGCCGTGATGGGCGGCCTCGACGGGGTGGCCAGCCAGGCGGGTGAGCAGCGGCTGAAACTCACGCCAGATCGAGAGCGTATTGGCGGCGCCGCCGCCCACATTGTAGATCTGGCCGGCAGTGCGATCAATCCGAGCGAGCGCGAGCTCATAGAGGTCGATCAGATCATCGACGAAGAGCATATCGCGCACCTGCTTGCCGTCGCCGAAGATGCTGATCGGGCGGCCGGTCTGGGCGGCGATCACAAAGTGCGCAGCCCAGCCCTGATCCTCTACGCCGAACTGGCGCGGGCCGTAGATCGCAGACTGGCGGAAGACCACTGTGGGCAGCCCGTAGATACGATAGTAGTCGCGGACGTACTGGTCGCCGGCGCCCTTGCTACAGCCGTAGGGCGAGTGAAAATCGAGCGGCTGCGTCTCGGGCACGCCGAGGGGGAGATCGCTGTAGCTGTAGCGCGTCTCGCCCTCGCTGATGGCGAGATCGTCCATGCCGCCGTAGACCTTATTGGTGGAGGCGTAGAGCACTGCGGGGCGCTGGGGGCTACTGCGGGCGGCCTCCAGCACATTGAACGTGCCGAGGGCGTTGATCTCAAAGTCGGTGCGCGGGTCCTGCACAGAGGTAGTGACAGCCACCTGGCTGGCGAGGTGGTAGATCGCCTCGGCGGCGGCGACGGCGGCGGTGACAGCGGCGGGGTCGCGCACATCGGCCTGCACAAACTGGAGCTGGCCGGGGGCGGTAGGAGCCTGGGCCTGGAGCCACGACAGGTTATGGGGGGTGCGGGGGCGGGAGAGGTTATCGAGGATAGTGACGTGGTGGCCGCGCGCGAGCAGGCGAGCGGCGAGATTGCACCCAATAAAGCCGGCCCCGCCTGTGATCACGATCCGCATGCGCTAAACCCCGCTATGCGCGCTCCAGAGGCCCAGCATTATAGCGGGGCGAGGGCAGATTGACAAACCGCCACACAAACACAAGGCGCCCTGCGGGTGAGGCGGGGCGCCCTGGGCGGTGTGGAGGCGACGGCGGGAATCGGACCCGCGATGGCGGTTTTGCAGACCGCTGCATTACCACTTTGCTACGTCGCCAATCCGGTCGGTATTGTAGCATAGAGGCCGATGCTGTGCAAGGCATGCGCTGCATGCTGGCCTGGCTCAGGCTTGCGCAAGGGAGAGCTGTATGGTACAGTCTGAACAATGCGGGCGTAGCTCAGTGGTAGAGCGTCTGCCTTCCAAGCAGATGGTCGCGCGTTCGAATCGCGTCGCCCGCTCCAACGGTTTACCGCATCAGAAAGCCTCAGCGCAGCTTAACCGCGCTGAGGCTTTCTGGCGTCTGGAGCCAAAATACTGCCACGCGTACTGCCAAACTCACGCGGTGTGATCATCGTCCTCCGCATTGTAAAGCCTTCCATCGCCCCTGGTGTAAAGCCTTTCCGCAGCTGTATCTGGCTGTTCCTGGCCGTCCGTGGGCTCCGCGTGGCTGATTCAGTAAACCGTGTATTGCAGGGTATAAGCCCCAAGACGATGCAATTCTGCGGTGCGGCGGTGATTCGACAGGTAGTCCTCCATTACCTGCTCCACTATTTTGTTTCGTCGCTCTGGGTTGACGCCACAATCTACCCCTGACCTCGTAGCCCGCAGGCCTGCCCATCAAAGTAACTTAACTGCGGCGCCCCTGGTAATTACCAGGGGCGCTGTTGTTTCTATCTCGCAGCTTGCCAGCGGCGCTCCGGAGCCTGTGCGGATCGGGGCGCTCCATCGGCTGAAACCGACGCCCGGCGCGTCCTGGAACCCCGCACGGACTGGTAGGCCTTACTTGAAGAGTGTACAGCAAATCCGTTCCGTTTTCATAGAAGTAGGCTCTTGCATGTAAGTAGAAATGGTGCTACACTCTTCGTGGCTCGCATGAAAGCGTTTCACCGGTGAAAAATCGCGCGACACCATGAGAGCTATGGAGAGCACCATGAGCAGCCACGAGTTCGACCCTCAAACCGCGCGGATGGTAAACCTCAAGGAGTTGGGGGAGCTTATCCGCACGCGTCGGAAGGAGGAGCAGCTTACCCAGAGTCAAGCAGCCAAGAAGATCGGCATCAGCGCTGCAACCCTTTCACGTTTAGAGCGGTATGACGAAGGTTCGCCAGCTTCCGACGTTGCCACGTTGTCTAAAGTTACCCGTTGGTTAGGCGTGCCACTCGCAGACTATATGGCTAGCGAGCTGGAAGAGGACATTCAGCAGCGCATTCGTCAACATAGGGGCAATACTCCCGCACTCGTCGAAGCACACCTGCGTGCTGACCGTCGCCACATCGGCGAGAAAGGGACTTTCCACGCTGGCTTCGTGGTCGGTGAATTTGAATTCCTTGGGGCAGAGGATGACAACGGAGGGTTTCTTCATTAAAAAGGCTTTGACCAGGAATTACACGGATGACAGCGATGCCGGGAAGCCTTAACCTTTGCTCCTGTGAAATTCGCCAAGCTGCTTTTCGGTCTCAGCGTTGGGTTGTTGTTCGTGGCGCCGGTCGTGCGCGCCCAGCGGGAAAAGCTGCCGCCGGAGGATCTGGAG
>ENA-ORBV01016244-ORBV01016244.1-microbial-mat-metagenome-genome-assembly--contig:-NODE-16244-length-10832-cov-6.372013_pt1 | contig 10832 bp, 8 predicted proteins | sample MGYA00237777_ERZ505514 | MGnify/ENA primary metagenome ERZ505514 (study PRJEB26160, sample SAMN06269048) | microbial mat metagenome | isolation source: Oligotrophic lake microbial mat | place...
GTAGTAGCTAGCTACTAGTACACTTTCTACTGCTTGTGCTGTTGATATTCCTCGACAACTTCACAGCATAACCACCGGTGGAAAGTGGCCCGGGGTTTAGCTGAGTTGCAAAAAAGTTTGTCCATTCAAAACGAATGTTACAACGACAATATCATTCAACTGTAACTTGTGTCTGCTCTAGCTAGCTAGCTAGTAGAGTAGCTTTATCTGGCTATTAGGAGCTGCGTTAACCTGCAGTGCCTACATCTATTGGCAGCAGCAACAACACATCAGCTAGCTAGTAGATATCTCTATTGCGACTGTGATACCGTGATCAGAACCCTGATCCTTGCTTGGTTCTCCGTCCGTGGCAAACGTGCGCGAATTCAGTCCATAGAATTCAATTTCGTCCAGTCCCATTTTTAAACGTCTTTAAGATTGGACAAGGCCCTCGACTTTCCATAACACAATCAGCTACTATACATCAACAACAACAACAACAACAAACTTAAACATCAACACTCAAAAGCAAGATGACTGCCTTGATCACCAACCTTCAACTACATCCCTCGTCTTCGGACCATATGGTGGGCCATTTCCAAAAGTTGCCTCACATACCCAAGCCGACTCTTTTGGCACAAGCTGGCAGCCAGGAAACAGCCACGACCACACCTTGCATGCGGGGTGGGGTTCCCTTTCCCATGCCCAAAAAGTTGGGCAGTGATCGACTGTTGTTAGTCTCGAATGCATTGCACGAAACTCCAACCTACAAGAGTATCTCTCCTACACTTCAACAACAACGAAAATCGCTACGACAACGCAAGAAGTCCTTTGATGATGCCTACAAAGAACGTCAAGTCCATTTTCGATGTGTCGATCAGATTCAGGACTACCAAGTGGATCAAGACGCGCCATACTACAATACAGAGGCGGAGGAAAGCCATCATCATCGCGATTTGTTTTTCAAGGACGATGAATTTGCCTATATCTTTGCCCGAGACGACCAGGACTACAGCGTTGCCTTTCGGGACATGGATCATACGAGGCGCGTCTTGCAATTGTGGGGCATGTGTTCTCCCGGACGAGCCGACGACGAATGCGACGACATTCCAGGGGCGGTATTGGCCTTGCAAAAGGAAGCCCCGATTCCAAATGCCCGGGGATTGGAACAACGCATCATTACCGGCATTCGCAATCATCGACAAAAAGCGGTCCAATCGTTCTTACACCAATACAAAGAACAACGGCAAACGCAAGAAGCCTTCATCAACAAAATGGATTGCAGCGTTCATATTGCGTCCACGGCCGGTGCCATTTGTCCACGCTATTTGAAATTTAGTCAACATGCCCTGCGATTTGCTCGGGCCTTGGCCGAAGGGGATGCCATGATGGCACAACAGATTCAACACGAGGGCGATGACGATGACAACGACGACAGTGGTCATGACCATTACTATGAGACGGACGAAGAAGAACTACAATCAGAATCAGAAGATGAGGGGAGTTACCATGATGGTCACTATTACTGAACATGCTATAGATATGGCGGGGCGATTTCCTTTGCAGCGGGGCGGCTACGAATGACCCACCCATCCTTTATGGATGAGGGGCATTCCAAAATGCAATCACAGGATGGCAAAAGGCAGTACTTACATATATTATTCGCAAGAAAATACACACACAAGCTAGCTACGGATCTAATACTACTAGTTACGATAAATCGTTAGTTGATATCTCTTTTACCAGTCTTGAATATATATCATGGACGGGCATTCGCTTCCAGTCGGATAGGATTCCCGAATCATAGACCTACAAATCCCGTTGCTTCCTTTGTGAAATAAAGTCGGTTCGGTATACAGTCCGTCTACTGTGCGCAGTATCCGCCTTTCGTCTAGCTATCACTCGCCTGGAACAGTAGTGCTGGAGGCAAGGTAGGCGCAGCCATGCTGCCACGTGCGCGGCGCAGAAAACGAGTGCATGCCATGACATGAATTGAAACGGAAGGGGCAGCTCGTTCAGGAAACCAGATCAGAACACGTGTGAAGAAAAGCAGTACGAAAAGCAAGAAGATGCAAAATGTAAAATTATATGAAATGATAGATGCGACTTTGGTAGTTGTTCCAAACTAGCTTCGAAGATCCTCCGCATTTGTGGTACGACAGGTCTCTGTATTGTCAATGGGGTCCGATGGTTCACGGTTGGCGGATTTTGCGGCCCTGACTTTCTTCTGCTCCTCCCTCCTTTTCCTCGCTTTAACCTGGGAAGGAGTGGGAATCTCGGTGTTGGCCAGCACATGGCGCCAAATGGTCCAGACGGATAAGTCTGGATCCGCTTCTCGCCAGCGCTTCCTTTTTTGGCGCGTGAAGACAAAGAAGTTAAAGGCCCCCTGGAGTGGCATGAATGTAAACGCCATCAACTGCAATGCGTACAATCCAGGTTCGGACTTTTTCGCATGAATCTCGACACTGGTCATTCCAGACACCATCACTAAACCAATCACCAAGCCCCAGACATAGGTATTCAAGTACGACATAGAGTAAAGGATACTCTGTGTCCGAACTTGAATGATACGTTTCTTGAACGGGTCGTTCTCGTCATAATTGGTTTCCATGTTGATGGCAGCGCTTCCTGGTCCTTTTTGAATCCTGGAGGTGAAACTTTTTTGGATGCTAACTTTGAGCTTGTTTCTCACTGTGAAGTAGACCGCACCAGAGCAGGCTAACCCAACGAGTGTCACGATTCCCAGATACAAGGCATAAAAGGCTCCAAATCGTACCACCACTTCGTAAGATGTCCGTTCGCATTCCAGACTATCATTTGGGTCGTCAACACAACCCCATGGATAAGATCCAATTTGGCAGAATGGCAAAAATTGATGAGGGCTGAAAGATTCGGTCGAAGCCACCACGGAGCTGTAAGCAAAGGGAATCCCAACCGTAAAGACATGAACCAGTATTTCCCAACGTGGCATCTTCGCGCGTTCTCCGTATTGTGGTGTTGGCTCCTTCCAATTGTAGCGGACGACAGCGAGGTAGTAAACACTCAAATACATGTTGTAGCAACCACCAATCAGAATAAAGGCTGAATATATAAATCCCATCGCAGAACAGGATGCAAAGCTACCAAAAGCAACAATGCTTACGTTGGGGGGCAGCAGAAACGGCATCATCAAAATCGTGAGGGAAGTAATCAAATCGGAAATGCTCAGTAAAAAGAGCAACCTCTGCATCACTTTATCCAGATCCCTATAGCACATGTAAATAATACAGGCAGAACCAATGATAGAGATAATGCAAGAAACGAATCCAAAAGTCAGCAGGACTATCTCCATATCTAACGGCAGTCCAGTGCCTTCCAGATACAAGTCCTCTTCATCCTGTTGGACGTCCACTACAGGAAGCGCAATGCTTTCCAGGAACAAGTCCTCCTTGTTTTGAGTGCCTTCCAGGAACGAGTCTTCGTCGTGCACTACAGAAGTACCGTTGTGGTCAAAGACATTGCCCGTTTCTACTGTATGAAGTTGTCGCGGCTGTGATGCGTCTTGTCGGTGTATCTGCTGAACTGTTGGAGGAAACACGTATTCGCGTTTTGCAGCAGCCGAGGTGAAGACAACCACCAAAGTCAGCCAAGAAAGGCACTTTGTCGTCTTCCAGTGGAAGTGTTGTTGGTGTCGGTGCTGTGATCTCATTTCTATGGAGTGTTTCGTGAAGGAATGTTTTCGTAGGATTACGGAGAGCCTGGAGAAAGCAAATATTGCCGTACGGAGTACTTAGGTAGTAGCTGCCAACTAGCACCACGAACTACTTAACTAGCACTTTCTGTTGTGGTGCTTCAGTTATAGTTACTACCACTCTAGCGAGATCGTAACACCGCGTAGAGCAATCTCAAATTGAGTTGCTTCATCAGCACGGCCAATGCAATACTACCACCACGTTCCCCATGGATATTATAATTATTACGGTAATCAAAATTTAATGAACTACAGACCAGTGCTCTAGTAGTAGTACTGGTACTACTACTAGTTCGCTACTATGTACTCGTACAGTGCCATAGAAGCTACTACTACTGGTAGTAGTAGAGAGGTTCTGGTACCGTTCCCCGGAGGGCAACTTACTGTGCAAAGTACGTAGCGGCGGGTTGGAATCAGATACTACAGAGTACCTGTATCGTAACACGTAGTAGTGTACGCCGCGGCAGTGCTCGCTTGCTCGCTCTCATTCATATTACCGCTTCGTTCTCCAATACTATTATTAGGAATTCGAAGGAGATCCATCGAAGATGTGTCGCAATGTTACTCCGTCAGAGCGCTCAAACGTGTGTGCTTGTCTTCTTTCTGTGACTAGCTTGAGTAGAAGGTGAAGAGTGATGCAAGAGTGTTGTAAGTTTTACTGATACACTGTAGTGTCACCGGCACAACTGAGCCACGCCTACGCCATACTGGTACGGGTAAGATACGATCCATTCATGGTGGACACACAGGCAAGACACAACGCCGATATCTGAAACATTTTCACTTGCTGAAACTACGTCGTGACTTACACATACAGTTGAGTATTCGTGATTGTTTCTGCTTCAGTTTGCTTGTCCTGCCTCCTCGCGTCGAGATTCTGAATGCTGTGTGCATGTGCAGATCCCGAGGCAGGCGTAGGTCTGACTCAGTGAAACTCTTCTAGCTTTACTACGGTCTATCTACATCGCACTCTTGATGCTTCTGCTTGACCATCGTCAGTGCTGGCATTGATAAATACTACTGCATGCCAGTTTCAATCCTTCGTCCCATCCATTGGCACGTGTTCAGTTGCAGTCACACATGCGAAAGCACTGGAGTGCCCAAAGGAAAATTCCAAAACGATCTAGCGAACATTGAGGCTGAATTCCGTTTGCTTTGCTGTCTGGCGACTCACTTGCTGCAAGGTCACTGCTCACTTTCTGTCAGACCAGAGGATTTGATTGCCTTTGATCTGACAAGCAAACGTGCGTGGACCTGTTCATCTGCTGCATTCTTCAATGGCAACTGGAATGGCCGTTTCGGGCGTGCCTAATGACATATGAAGTCTTGGAGCGCTTGTCAAGGAGTTCTATGCCTTTCGATAATCGAATGGTCTCGTTCATTGCCCCCGTGTTTCAAGACGGAGTCTGTGAGACGATGAAGCAGATTCATTCTGCAGAAGGTCTTACTTGCCTGGTGGGAGTCAGCGGTCACCTCGCCGGTGACATTCAAAGGAGCTCACTAGTACATCTCGTGGAAAAAGGCAACAGAGAGCCATCCGTTTTTGAATCTTCGTGCTTAGCCCCTTTTGTTCGAGAGGAGCCTGCGCGAAGATGAAGCCGATCACTTGCTTGCTGTACGTCAGTCACGTTCAAGTCGCCGAGGGCATTCAAAGGAGCTCTCACCAGTAAATCTCATGGAACAAGGCACCCGTGAAACATCCATTTTTGGTGCGTGATTTCTTTGCTTGATTCCCTCCATTGAGGAGTATACCCTTGACCGTTCCTGCGTCTGCTGACCTTTTCAGTGTGGATTTGAGGGGCGACTGACAAAGCGCGGCCCGGATGGCGGTGATCGTCGGGGAAAAGGAGAAGCTTGGAAAAAGATGCCGAGTCCTTTACGTCGGCGTTGCAAGTGCCGCTTGGAGCGCATCCAATCCAACGTGAGTCGGCAACATTTCATTGGAGTATTCCAATCCAAATTACTTTTACAGTACAGAAAAATTCCCGAGACATTGTATTGTAAGTATATTTATTTACTTTTTATAAAACATATCTAACTTGTATACGGTTAAGTATTTTTAATTGTTGTGATTTGGCCACCTGTGGGCTCGCCTTCCCTCTATACGCATACGTGTCTGTGTGATGAGCGTAAATCGGTCAGTCAGAGTGTACTGTATTGTATGCCTGTTGTGTATTATGGGTCATTGAATATATGTATGCATTTTTGTCTTGCAGTGGTGGTGGTTCCTGTCGTGTAGTTTATATTATATGGTTGCAAAAACATACAGGATGTTTTTTCCAATTCCTTTCGTTTTGTTCGAGAGGTCATCTGTATACGACTGTAGTGGTTCTGTTTTGTTTTTTTCATTCTGGATGGCTTAGGAGTGGGCAGCAGCAGAAGGCCCAGACCGGCGGTCGTAGAGATCGCGTTTGACACTACGGGGACTTTCCATACAAGGCAAGGAGGGAGTGGCGGTGGAAAGCTTGGCTGTGGGTCTCCCAGCCGCAGCTGTGGGTGTTCGGAAGGAGGTGGTTGTGGGGGCTTCCGCGATGCGGGACGTTTCGCCTTCTTGTGGGTGTTTTTTGTTCAGTCCCGAGTAGACGGTATCGACATCTGCTTCCTGCGCTTCCTTCTCTTGCTCTTCTCGTCCGCTCAGTTCCAACAACAAGTCACGTTCGAGGTCGCGGCCTTCCTGGACGAGTTCTTTAAGAGTGGCAGGGTCTTGCCACAGTCCCATGCCCTTGTGACAACGAAAGGCCTGGACTCTAGCCTTGAGATTATCTCTCAAGGGTAATCTCTGCACAGGGATCACCATGTCGTAATTCAAATCTTTCAGGTGCCACCATGCGGCTGGTGGTCCAACCTTCATATTGGAATAGAGAGGTTGAAAGGGTGCCACACAAAATTTAGGAAGCCGTGCTTCTTTTGTTGCCTTTGCTGTCATTTTCAACTCCTCTCGCAGACGTTGCGTCAATTCCTGCCCCTTGGTATTGAACTCGTAGAGCTCTTGTAGGGACTGAAAGATGGGTATAGCATCTTGAACCGCGTTTTCTTCTTTGGTGTCATCTCCGTCGTCCACAGAAAAGTTGTTCATGTCGGGGTCATCATTCAAACGACCAAACCGATTCCATTCTAGGTAGTCTTCCATCCATTCCGCTGATGGATTCAAGACCAATTCGTCCAAACAACATTCATTGTCAGTGTTCGTCAAGTCATCATGAATGACAAAGGACGGATGAAACTCATGACTATCATGGTCATACTCCAAAAGGGAGATTGTTCTCATTCTATTCTTCTTCGTATAGAATGCTCTTCTCTAGCAGTTAAATGGTGCTAGAGAGGTGACACTGAGTGTATGAATGGATGTAGACGAGATATGGGCGGATAAAGGATGACAGTTAGCTAGTACGGTACTGATGACTGGTGGCTGAGTGACTACCAGGTGCTTGATGAAGTATTGATAGTTTTTGAGAAATAATATGAGATCGTCAACAGTGTTATTACTTGGCCATCAAACAAAAGAGTCCAAGGATTTCTATGGATAACAGTGCATGATGTGCTGCGCGAAGTCAGTAAAGATAACGGAAAATGACGATTTTTGTAAGGAAACTTGCGTTTAGCTACTATATCTATGAGTACCGGATAGGACTAAAGTCTCAGCGATATTTCAGAAGTTGTTCTTCGTCGGGCTTTTTGTTCCAATCATCCACACGCACTTACGCTGGTACTGGTACTTGCTTGCATGCCTTGGTGGTTGCCAACAGCTGCAGGCCCTTCACGTTTTTCTCTTTGCGTAGGTTCTCGTTGTGTGACTTGGGAGCCACCAGTTTTGAAAAAGTCGCCTTCTCAAACACCACAAACCGAACTTTCCCATCACAATTCATGCAAGATTCACTTAGGAACGCTTTGTATGGCCTTGAGTTTGTGAGCAACTGTGCGTGTCTATCACATTGTCATGTGACTGTTGTTCTCGCATGAGCGTTGGGTCGCATTGTCCCACCATTGAGTGCGACATGCAATTGCAGCAGGTGTCATCAACATTCATCACATCGCTGGGAAGAAAAATCCGGCTGATGTTTTGAGTAAACATTGGGACTTACCCTCTGTTTGGAATGCGATGAAGCCGCTATTGTTTTGGAATTGGAAGTCCGTGGCGCCAGACACAGCAGGAACAAAGGAAGAAAGCAACATTGAAGCAAAGGATGTTGCCGAATTGGTGTCGAAGCTCAACACCAAGCACAATGTGAAGGTTACCACACAAGGTAAAGGTCAAAAGAGCAATCACAGTCTCATCGAGGGGAGTGATTAAGGTGTGATTTCATCCGTGATTCAGTCCACGAATCAGAGTCGTGTCACCAATTCTGGACCTGGAACTGATGTACATCCCAAGGAACAAGATACAAGATCCAATCCGGAACACAAGAAGGGAACAAAATGATGAGTTCCCACGCCGTGTTTCATCACGATGTTGTGCAATCCTAAGGACTTGCGGTAACAAGAGTGCATCACAATGACGAAACATGCGCACTGCACAATCAATGTTGCCATTGAGGATGTCAATCTCGTTGGAACATTCGACATGACATGCAACATTTCTATTGTAGTTTGATGCTCATAACTTTCAAATTTGTGTGAAATCGCATCCATTCTTTTGGTGAAACATTAGAGTAGGTAAGTTTCTTTTTAAGGTGTCGTCACTGCATTTTCGTCCCTTGTTTGTGGTCAAATTTACGGTGAATAATTGTCGTTTGTCATGGGTGCTGAAGATTGCACCCTTGGCAAGTGGACTTGAATGATTGAAAATCAAACAGCAAAGAACTACTCCATGACAGAGAAGTGACAGTTTACTGAATAAAGTGATCTCTTGCTCCAGACTTGATAGAGCACACAATTGTGTGCTGTTTGTCTGCTTATTATTTCTGGTGTTCATGACACACCGTCACTAGCTAGCACATCAGACAGATTTGCAATTCAGTCACAAATAGCATCAATAGGTGCATCCTCTTACAAGCAAAATGTTTTTGGATTTGGGTAAGTCTAACAAAGCAGGTTTAAGCTTGATAGCAAGGACCTCAATTTAAGGTGATTCAAAGAGGTTGTTGATATGCAATGTTAACAATAGTGGCTTGTTGTCTTGTGCATCTTTTTCATCTAACAACATTTATTGAAGGGACATTGTTTCTTGTGTTTTGTTGGTTTTTTGAGAATGTCAACATACAGTAGATTCAAGTGAAAGAAAGTTCTGCAGTCTGGCTGTCTCCAGGAGGCAGGTCCTATGCTGCAGCTGCTAATGAGGTGCCGTTATTCTTTTGCGCCAAAAAATGCATCAAAAGGTTATGTAAACAATCATTGCTGATTGAAAAGTTATTTGAACTGTGATGAAAACATCAAATGAGCAACTAACATTGTGTGGGACTAGCCAGAGACGGATAATGAATCTTGTGCACATGTTCATTGTCAAACATTGTTTTTGCTGCAGGGGCGTGCTAAGAAAACAAAATTTGAAAGCAATCATGAGAGCTTGAGCCAATCAGATGCATTTTGGTTTGATCACTTTTATCTGTTCAATCCCACTGGAATGAGTCAAATGTCTACTGGCTAGCTAGCTAGCTAGTAGTTGAAGTAAACTGCAATGTGCTACTAGTAGTGAGCACTGCAGCAGTAGGACGGATGCAGCAAGAAGTTCAGCAATCAAAGACCCACTTTGTATGGATTGAGGAACTCCGTTTGGAATTCAATCACGCTATAGCTTGTCTTCACAATTTTGCATGGGACAGCTAGTTTTAACATTATTATTATGTGTCCATCCATGCACTAAAAGCACCCCAAACACCACAAGGGAACTGAAGATTGAATCAAGAAACTATTCACTCCTCCAGCTGCGCCAAGTTCACCACCTTTAGACCTTCCAAGATCGACATAGCACCCGAGGAAAAAATCTTTCGCACATTTGCCTGGGTGATGTAGGCAACAATGGATTTATCATCTGCTACCCAAATTCGTTCTCTACCTTTGCCCTTCACCGGTTTCACATCAGGGAGACATAAATGAAGGCGAAGACATCGGCCGAAAAAGTCATCGTTGGCATTTTCAAAAGCTTTGTCCAGTTTTCCAGCAAACAACTGCAGTTGTTGTTCATCTCCCCATTTTTCTTGCGATAGAAACCTTTGCATGGATCGGTGGAGCGCAGGTCGTGGCCGCATGTGTCATCATAGACTTTTTGACATAGCTTAGAGCTAACTGCCAAAAACCAAGGAGAGAAGATCTTGTCCTTTGCTCTGCCAAAGTCGTCACTTCCCATCACAGCTTCAAAATCTGGACGCTTGACAGTGCTTGGGGAAAGCAACACACCACGTGAATGCCCATCAATTTTGAGTGCGTCTGCAATGTATTTGATGTTCCTTTTCCTCGTCGATTTCGAAGCATTTTTTACGTTGAAGTCTGCCAAAGTCGTCACTTCCCATCACAGCTTCAAAATCTGGACGCTTGACAGTGCTCGGGGAAAGCAACACACCAAGTGAATGCCCATCAATTTTGAGTGCGTCTGCAATGTATTTGATGTTCCTTTTCCCCGTCGATTTCGAAGCATTTTTTACGTTGAAGATAGCACCGTCGATCCAGCTGGGGAGATCCTGTGGCAAATCACCAAACAACGTCTCTAGGAATTTGCGCACAGCAGCACAGCCGGATTGATCCTGAGACCAACGTGCGAGCTCAGCTACTAGGACAGGTTCCATGGCGTGGCCTTTTGTTTCTAAACTCAGTTGAAGACCTGTTGCAAAAGCTTTGTTCGAAAATTCATATTTTCTTGCAACTTGAAGAATAGCCCTTTTTGCAAGCTCCTCATCCAGCACGTAGACGACCTTTCTAGATTCCGCGCCTTCCGCCCGGATAGAGCACAGCCCAATGTCGAGTAAATCAATGTTGATGCTGTTCTTTCCAATGCCGATGTAACCTCCCCAAAGCAAAGCTAGGGCTAGTGTTTCAAGGCTCGGAGGCAAAACCGCACAGGTTGAGAGCATGTCGTTTCCCCGTCCGTCCAGCTTAAAACTCGTTTTGATTTTCTCTACGGCGCTACTAAGCATGCCGGAGTAGTGATTTTCTATGGCCATTTCTAGCAGCTGTCTGTTATACACATCTG
>ENA-ORBV01016245-ORBV01016245.1-microbial-mat-metagenome-genome-assembly--contig:-NODE-16245-length-10832-cov-5.676987_pt1 | contig 10832 bp, 8 predicted proteins | sample MGYA00237777_ERZ505514 | MGnify/ENA primary metagenome ERZ505514 (study PRJEB26160, sample SAMN06269048) | microbial mat metagenome | isolation source: Oligotrophic lake microbial mat | place...
TTCTAGAGCTCTTCTGTTGTGGTCTGGTTGGTTAGTGAACTTACTACCAGGTACTACTAGCTAGCTAGTAGCTAGCTAGTAGACTAGTATCCCACAAATTAAGCAACCATCGCGCTTGCGAGCTCCAGCTACAAGTACCATGAGGTATCGGTCAACCCAAGGATTCTACAGTATGTTCAACCAAAGATTCGTCCTCCATCCAAAAGTCAGCCAATCGATCAGGGCAAAAGAAACCTTGATTTCATTATTTTTAACAAGCTCCATTCATTGCAAAGGGATTGAGCTTTGATTCGAACAACACAAAAGTTCCAACACAACACACTAAAGTGATACAATACAACATGGGCCGCCGTGCATCGATTCTCGCCGCGGCTCACCACCAAAATACCGTGTCCCTGACACAATCCATTCGCAATGCCATTCATCAAGGTGCCGCACTCTTCAATGACGGCAAGGTGCAGGCGTGTTATGAAATTTACTTGGCCACGGCCTATGCTGGCTTGAGTCAACAAACCGTGCATGAACATTACACCACGCAAAATGCAAATGCTGTGGAAACCATGGGACACGCCCATGATGACTACACAAAAGTGGAATCCCAATACATTCGCAATGTATTGACCCAAGCCACACAAGAAGCTTCCACCAAGGCTACTTCCATCGACAACGGCAACGACTTTCAGGAAGCCGCATGGATTTTGCGTCGTGCCTTTGACAAACTTTTGAAATTGACCAAACAGAAATCTGCCGCAACACCAGCCGACGAAACCGTGGCCGATGTTCAAGCGCGTGTGGAAAGCAAAACGTCTGCTGCTGCTGCGGATACTTCCGTTCAAGACGATGTCGTCGGTGGTAGTACCGGGGACGAACGTACCAAGGCCGAATCATTGGCGACACTTGTCAATACCATGGAGCAAGTCTTGGACATTGGCGTACACAAGTTTCGTCTCAAATCCTATCCCGATACCTTTGTGGGCAAGGAAGCCGTGACCAAATTGGTAGAGATCGGGCTGTGTGCTTCGCGGGAAGAAGTGGTCGAAAAGTGCAATGCCTTGTTGCGCTACGGTTTGATTCATCATGTCGCCAAGGACCACGACTTTAAAGATGATAATTTGTTTTATAAGTTAACGTCCGTGGCGGAATTGCGATTGGCATTGGACCAGTATGGAAATAAAGTCAATAATCTTCAAGGCGACGATTTGATTCAGTATGCAACAATCTTGGGACGGTACAAACACTTTCACAAACACCCGTCGTTGGGAGTCTTGCGATTGGATTATGATTATCCACCGGCACCGGGTGACATCGATCATCCCGATTCCTACGATTATCCTGTCTATTATCGTGTCGTTCCAGGCTTGACGTTTGAAATGTGTCAATTGGGTGAACTGACACCGGCCGTCGCCAAAGCCTTTGATGACGCCGTCTTGTGGTTGGCCAATCACAAGGATGTATCGGTGATTACCGGTGATTGTGGATTCAGGTTTTGGTTTGTGGAACGGGTCCGTAAAATTGCCTCGAAAAAGATTATTTCGCTCAGTCCTTTGATGCAATTGCCCATCATGGTCGCTGCCTGTGCACCCCAAGACAAGATACTCGTCTTGACCGCCAATGGCAAGTCCTTGGACCCGATGCAAGATCTCATCAAGCGTCAAGTCGGTGTGGACGGACAAGATACACAATTCATTTTTGTGGGATGTGAAAATGTCCCCCATTTTGGAAAAGAAGTCGCCGAGGGATTGAAAGTCGACGTGGCCAAGGCGGAACCTGGTATTGTGGCCCTGGCACAAGAAATGCTTCGTGCGCATCCCGACACGCGCATGATTTTGTTTGAATGCACCGAATTGCCGCCCTATTCCGATGCCGTGCGAGAAGCGACACGTCTGCCTGTATTTGATGCGATTACCAATTGTAGCTTTTTTATGAATGGATTTTTGGACAGTAAGAACTTTGGTTTGAGTGGATGGTACGAGGAATGGGATGGTATCCAAGAAGAATATGTCTTGGGCCAAAACTTGGATGAAGGACAGAAACTTCAATGTGTATGGTGCAAGAATAACGAGTGGAATTACGCCAAATGAAAAAAGCCGAAAAAGGTGCGGGCGCATAACTACTAGGATGCACGTTGCAGACAACGAAACCAAGAAAGATAGTTCATGTAAAAGTACAACTACGTATTTTTTGACTTGGTTTGTGCTCCTGGTCAACTAAGTGTAGCTTTTTGATTTATTCTGTGCTGAGTATGTATACTCTACGACGACGTACCGGTATGCCTTGCACTTTTCAGTCAGAGTGTATCCTACTGCTAGCTACTAGTAGCAGTAAGTAGTAGTGAACGATATCCTTCCACTCTTACGGAGAACCAACGGTATGCGAACACACTGTCGGCCTCACGGTGACTACAACTACAGTAGAGAATCACTACTTTTAAAATCTTTCTGATATTTCTATTTTACTTTTCTTGTACACACACAACACTTGACTGCTTCTTCTACTATACTCTACTAATTCGTACTCCTACTAGAGGGCCAAATCGATATTCTGCTCCAGGAGGAATCCATGGAATCCACTTTTACGCAGAGACCTCGGAAAGCGCTGGACGCGGAAGGTCATCATTAATATTCACAGATCCAGCAGATTCTTCGTCGTCATTCTCGACCTCTCCGACTGTAGCAGCAACGGCCAAGGAATCGTTGTTACTATTGTAGCGTTTGACGGTGTCCTCTTGAAGCTGGCGCAGGGCAGAATCTTTCTTGAAACGCAACCACAACTGCGTAAAGATATCAAATCGCCCCGTGGGGCTCAACACTGGAACGCACAAGCCATAGACAACGATGGCAATGGCCACCACTCCAAGCAGTATACTCACAATGTTGGGCATACTTTTGGCCATACCAATGGGGAGTGTCCCGAAGAAGACACTCAAAAGCATGACAATAACAGCATACGGTGCTTGTGTGGCCACATGGTTCAAGAGCTGGCAATCCGAAGCCAAGGCACTCAAAACCGTCGTATCGGAAATGGGACTGATATGATCCCCGGCCACGGATCCCGACAGAATTCCTGCCACCGTGGAGTAAAAGATGGTGGGATCTCCATTGGCAATTTTGTACGTTGGAACGCAAAGGAGAGGAAACAAAATTGTCATAGTCCCCCATGATGTGCCAGTCGATAGCGCCATGAAGATGGCAATCAGAAACGAAACCGTTGGCATGGCTTCCGGGGAGATGCCGTTGGTAATCCAACGGGAAAAGAGACGGTCGGCGCCGACCGCCGTCATGATGGCTCCGGAAGCCCATGCAAGCGTTAGCACAATCAAAGCAGGGAAGATTCGACCCATACCATACAAGAAAGCCTCCACGCCTTCGGAGACAGACAATAAAGGTCGGGCTTTTGTCGATGCCAAAATCGTGGATTCCTCGGCTGAGCCAGAGCTGACGGTATCCGTAATGTCATCAGGAGTCGTGAACTGAGCACTGCTGTCCTTTTGCTTGGTTGTCTCCGCGGTGGACTTTAGAAACACACTTTTTACGACTGGCCACGTTGGCATTACAAGATTGCCTTCTTGGACAAATTGTAGGTGATACAGCAAGAAAGAAACACCGGTAGCAGCCATGGTGCCCCAGAGCAACGCGCTGAAGGAATCGGAGTTTTCAATTTTAGTCAAAAAGTCTTGATCAGTTCCGTCTTCGCCAGTCTTTACCAACAAATAGAATATGAAGAAGACTAGGAAGAAAACCGGAATTGCCATGTTCCAAGCTCTTTTGGGTGTATCATCGAGAGGCTGGTTCTGCTTTGTTGCGCCTTCTCCTTCTTGTAGCTTGCCAGAGGGCCCTTTGCCATCGCCACCGTCGGTTCGCTGGTACACTTGAGTTTTACGTTCTGAAATAAGCATAGGCCCAAAGTCGCGCTGGGAGAAAATGAGGGCGGGGATCCTGTAAAAATATGGAAATCAGTTGTATGAGTACACGTTATGTCTGGGCAGTCGTGTCCAATGAAGAGTCGAAGACACTTACAGAATCAGCATAAAAATAGAGTAGTACCGGTACTTGATGCTCTCGAGAAATACCCCCATGGCCGACGACGAAATGGTCAGATTCTCTTCTCCAACGTCAGCAATGATTCTTTGAATCTGTTTGTCAATCTCGCCGACCTCAAAGCCTACCCAACTAGAAATGGGCGTGAGGCTTGCAATAGGGGCTGCCGTAGCATCAACAATAAACGATAGCTTTTCCCGCGAGATGAACAACAGGTCAGTCAATGGACGCATCGTCTCTCCGGCCAATAGGGTATTGGCATAGTCGTCGAAGAAGACAAAGCAACCAATCGCAAATGTGGCAAACTGACCAGCCCTGGGGCTCTTAGCGTATTTAGCAATGGCTTGAGTAAAACCAATCATACCCCCACTTTTTTCCATCATGCCAACCATTCCACTGAGGAAAAGAGTGAATAGATAGACATAGGCATGATCTACGTCAGCCAAGGCCTTGAGAATATACTCGTCCAACATAGACTTGAACCCATCTTTGAGGTTGCCGGAGACCATGCATGCCCCGACAAAGACAGCTGTCAAGAGCGAGACTTCCACCATCTGTGTCATGATGGCCAAAGCAAGGACAATGATCAGCGGAACAATGGCGGCACCTGCTTGGTATGATTCATAGTCGGAGCTTGTCGACGCTTTGCTTCCGTCAACAAAAAGCTTTACAGATATAGTGTGTCGTCCACCGTTGCTGGTTTTGATGGTCCCAACTTCTAAGGAGCTTGGAAGCTTGCGACCGAATTCTGAAAGTTTATAGACGCCCTCGGCCTGGATTTCGTCTCCTACAGAAGTCTCCCAAAAGAGTAGGTCGCTCGCAGTGAGGTCAGCTTCGTTGTCTCTCCATTTTAGCTCGTTCACAGTAACAATGACTGCTTCGCCGTTGAACAGGGTAATGATGCCATTGATATCTGTGCTGTTATCTCTCAGTGTTAATCCACATTCATTTTCATCATCAATGGGGTCGCAACTGATGCTGTAGTCAAAAGCCGTGACCGAAGCCAGGGAAAGTAAGGCGAAGACGAGGTGACTTGTTTTTGCCAAAAACATTGTTACTGTTGCTGATTTTTGTATTTTTTTTGTATTTGAAGAAGTTTTACTTTCGCTTTTTGGGGGGTGTTCACGGCTTTTGTTTTTGAAAAATATGAGGCTTGTAGATCGTCTCCCAAGGATCTTTTGGAGGTGGTGCTGGACTGCTGGTTACTCCAGGATATGGCCAAGCAAGGCCTGGAGCATGACTGAACAAGAAAGAAATCTGCTAGTTTTTTCAATCAGTTCTGGCAGTACTCAATTTTTGACACTATTGTACACTACTACTACATCTACCCTAAAGTACTGTAGCGTTGGCTCTAGTAGACCCAACCGGGTACTCGGAGCCTAGTGGATTGGTTCCGAACTTGCGATGCGGTGTGAAAATTCACTTGATCGAGCAGTGTCGATGTCGCAGGGTTACGATTAACCTTGCCCTCCTCTTAAACATGCTCACGCATTAGAAACGTAGCACACTGCCTCCATAACAAAAACAAATTACTACGGTATTTTAAGCTAGCTACAGTACTAGAGTACAACACCATCTTTGTGGCAATGAATCATGGTGTGACTGAAAAATGACATTTTGTTGGCACATGATGTGATCCCAAGTCTGAGTTGCAGAGAAATTAGACATCAGCGCCGCAGACACAAATCACAGCTGAATGACAGGAAGCACCATTGCATCAATCATACCTCTGTCACCTTCTAACTGCATACTGTGTTAGAAGCAAGGACATGTGAAATGAGATTCCTCCCTTTCTACGCAGTGGAGGCTGTCTTTGGTGCAAGGTTCGGACCTCGTATCGTGGCCATGGGAGCTATGGCTGTCCTTGCAAGGAAGAAAAACGGATGGCAGGCGAACACGAACTCGAAAGAGGCTTAGAATGCGAGGCAGGATGGTTTGAAGAGAGTTGATGACGGTTATGATAAGAAGAGTATATGTTTTGAGAATAAAATGATGAATGGGAACGAGGAAGATGAAATACACGAAAGAAAAATTCCGTCCCACGGGAGCACTGCCGCGAGTAGCTATGGAGTTTGGTGTGTCGCCACGGTACCTCTTTTGTGTGCGATAATTTGGTAAAATTTGTGATACAACAAGTAAAAGACAATTATTATACCCAGTCACTATTTGAATGAAACCTGCAAAGCAGCTTCACTGTAATGCAGGACCTCGCCAGCTACAGGAATAAACTCCCATCCAGCAACGGATGCTACTCGATGGATGGCATAAAGCTGTGCTTGTACACATTCGTTATATCTATGTGGATTAGATATTGGCAGTCGAGTCCGACCACAAATCCTCCAAATATTGCGATTGATTAATCAATAACGACTTCCATTGCGGTTGTTGTATCGTGTCATTGGTTCCCTCCTCGGCGGCGGGGAACGAACCCTCATAAATGCTATAACAACAATATTTGGATTCCCCGTGCACCGACCAATCTTGGTCGGTCAGTTTTTCGTACAAATGCGTCACGGGTCCCCCGTGCGACAAGAGCAAAATGGTGCGCCCCGTAAATTCTGGGGCCTTGTTGGCAATGACTTGGTACATGCGATCCCGTTGTTCCTTCTTGGTTTCCACCAAGAGTTTGGGCTGGAGTGCATAGGGTTGGGTAATGCCCGTTGTGGAAATATAGGATTTATCTTGAAGTGTTTCCAACAACATGGGTGGCTCGGGATGAGATACATCCTGCCATTTGAGCAATTCCTGGGCTGGAATGTGAGAGGAAGGATGGAGTTCCTCTGCTTTGTAATCCTGCAAGGCACGGCGTTTTCCATCGCTATCGAATTGTCGAAATCCCCATGTCCCATCGGCTAGAGGCAAGGCCCACGATCGGTACCAACTTTCATTTAAGCTCTCGGATAATCCCAATTCGACTTGGACTTTTAATAACTTGTTGTCGTTGTTGTTGTTGTTGAGGGCATCCACCACTTGAACGGCCGTTTGACGACATCGCAAGAGGGGCGACGAAAAGCATGCCGCCACGGGTGGCAATCCCAATTCTGGCAATTTGTGCGCCAAATGCTCTCCCAAACGACGTGCTTGTTGGTGTCCCATGGGGCTCAAGGGCGAATCCCAAGGACGTGTGGCTGCAGAAATCCATTCCACACCCTTGCCGGCATCCTTTTGGACATAATCCCATCGTTCTCCATGACGTGCGACAATCACGTAGAGTTTTTTGGAAGCAGTAGAAGAAGTAGTAGTCGACATGGTGTTGCCTGCTGTCGTTGTTATTGTGAATCGCTTTCAAAAATTGTAATTGCCATTGGGGGAGTGGTGAAGATTGGCATTGGATTGATAAAAAGAAGTGAATGGAAGATGGCGAGGTCCGAACGAATTGACGGGAAAAGATACTATTGCGTGCCTCTATTAATTCAAACCGACTGGCTGACGCACTCTCTCGGCCAGTAAATCCACGAACGAAGTCCGATGTCCATGTAAGCACGAATGAGCGAGTCACGTCACTGCCTCATTCATGCTTTTCCGTGAGCGAGTGCCAAAACCATGCTAAACTTTGAGCACTGCTACAGGAACTAAAGCTCTTGTGTAGATAAACTGTGATAGAAGGCTCTCCTTCGAAACCCTGACATTTCTACACATCGTCTGACTGCGATAGTAGGACGCACAGCCTATGCTCTGCGATTGAATAGCATAGCATAACGGACAGTTGAATTGGAAGGCAGGTGGCAGCTATGGGAGACACATGGGTGCATGACAATGTCGTATGCAATATCTATCCTAATAATGACTATTGCTTCAATCATATAGATCAGCCGTTTCCACGTCGTTGGTCGCGATGACGTCGCTCATGCAGTCTTTTTTATCCGCAGCATGCACATGGGAACAGGCAATCTCAGCTAATTCGTGGCTGACGGATCCTTCTAGTAGTAGTCGACGCTGTTGATCGGCTTGCAGCGCAGCGGCATCGGGAATGACACACAGATCGGGGTACTGGATACCACCTTGCGTCGACTGAAATAATTTAGGTTCCTCGGACCTTACTTGCCATTCTAATCCATAGAGATCAGGGTCGCTAAAAGATGTGACGCCGTCCCGACCTAGCATCACGCCATGCTCATACGTGCCCATCAGACCTTGCCAAGCTCCACCAAAGACTTCCTCCGTAGGATACGTAATCTCCACCCGCAAAAAGTCCTTGACGACCCTTAGCAGAATGCCCTGATTTTCATCGATCAATATCTTAAATTGATATTGGTCATCTTTAAGGGTTCCTTTCAAAACAACAATGAAAAAGAGTTCCCAACGTCATCAGTGTGTATTGCGCAAAGACTATACTTTTGAACGTCCAATGGTAATAAAAGAACTCACGGTATCGCACTGGGAAACCACCAATCGACCAACGTTGAACTCCTTCATTTCGGAGGGCCCACGGGTTTCCATTGACCCAAAAACGTTTGTCCTCAGATCCTCCTGCCATGACTTCTAGCGTGTCCTTGTCGCCGATCCGAATGGCGGCACTTTCAATATATGACCTATTTATGGAACGCCAAAGAGACGTCAGGGTCCCCTAAAAGGAGGTAAACGGAGTACAGTAGTAGGGATGCGAGGGACGACTTACCACCATCGCTTAATCTTGGTTCGAATATGAATTGTGAGACCTTGTCCGCCATTAAATTCCGGCTACAAAGAAAACAAAAGAGAAGGACATGAATCAGAAAAGCGGGCACGACGTAAAGATGCCAAAGCGACACCCATTCGTCCGTATTTTTGCAAAAAAGCTCTTGTTACTCGTGTACCACGACATAACGTACATAATTTAACAGCACCAAATCACAACCACCTTGGAAATCGTATTTTTGACCCGTCCACATGGTAATGTGAGGGTCGCCATTGGCCGAAGGCTGAGGCTTGATGGTGGTTGTCGTGGGTGTGCCAGAACAATCACAATCAATGGGTACCTCAATGTACGTGAATTTACCAGAGCTGGACGTTTTGACTTTTTCTAAATCCTGCCCCCACGAGGGATGTTCGGTCCCCCACACGGCCGATCCATTATTATTGGGACAGGGCTCTCCAATCAGGGCATACGAAGCCATAATGAGATTATACTCTCCTGCACTACAGGCATCTTTCGAATCCAATGTTATATCGAGGGACACCACGTCGGCTCCCTTCAAATTTTTCTTTTGGTGAGGAAATTTGTCAAAGTCCGCCGTTCCATCGGGTAACATGGGTATGTCTTTCGCATCCGTACCAACCCAGATAAAGGCATCCCAAAACTTCCACCAAACGGCCGAATCAAAGTTGACAGTCAAGCTTTCGCTCTTGGGCATTTCCACACAGACTTCTCCTACCCAAGGATCCCACGGTAAAGTTTTAGCGGTAAGGTTGTAGCATTCTTCGTCCAAAAAATCTTTGATACAGGTATCCGCCGCGCCAGATACCCATCCAAGCATTGTGGATACAGCGACTAGCCACAGCGGTAGAGCAGCAGTGGTGCGCTTCATGATGCTGTTTCTTTTTATTAGTGCTGCTTGTGGAATCAATGAGGGGTAATAATACTAAATGAATGAGCAAGAATGATTATTTCTCAGCAAATCCTGATAACTTTTAGTTTTAACAGGCCCAGAAGGATCTGGCATCGACCACTGCTACTACTTGTTGTTGTTGTATGCATAGAACATACTTGGAGCATGCATGCGCATGGAATGAATCGATCTATCTGATGGATGAGATCGAACATCTGGTGAGCCGGGTGAGGAAATGATTGTGGCATCGAGAAGCAAACATGCACGAATGAAAAAAGAACACTTAAGGTTATGAGTTAGTTACTTCCGAAGATCGGCTTCAGAGTACTAGTACTACGTCGTAGCTGGCAACCAGGATAGATACATTGTAGCTAGCTAGCTAGTACTGGTACTAGCTAGTAGTAGCTACTGTAAAGGCTACGGTCGTAGTTGATGCGAAAACATTTTCTTAAAACAATCTACTAGCTACCAAAGGTTGGTATATTCGACAGATCATCCATACTCCATCGAAATTTTGCTGCCGCAAGCTTGCTTTGCTGTTTTTTCTCCCGGATGACTCGCATGGAGTTGGCAGACATCAAGCCACCAGGATTCTGGACAGTGTCTCTGTCTTCAGCAGCTGTGTCACCAACAACACCTTCGCCCATGCTTTCAGGTCCACGGTTTTGTAGTTCGTCATGTTGGGCAGCTTGCTCTTCTGCTGATCCATCCATATCAAAATCGCCTGAGTAAGGTCTTGCGAGAGAAATCCGTGGTCCATAACGTAAAATCATCATGACTAGTGTAGTCTTTTTCAAACCAAAAAGGGATCGTAACACGGCAACATGTTTGAGATTCGCTTCGATCGTTATGGAAAATTTGTTCACAACTAGCAACACGGTAACATCCACTAACAAACACTTACCACATAGACAGTTACCAGATACAGAGCTCCACCCACACCCACTCCGACGGCTGCACTCAACCAAAGTGACGCTGCGGTGGTGAGACCATGCACTTGGTGCATTTCTTGATCGCCCACAAAAACGGATCCCTTCCAAATCAAGGCACCACCTAAAAACCCCACACCACTGGGCAGAGCAGCTGTGACACGAGAGGCATCCCACGTTTGAGTCGAACTTTTAAAGGCCATCATACTGGAAATCGTAAAGAAACAAGATCCGAGCGAGACCAATCCCATGGTTCGAATTCCCGCAGGGCGATCGACAGATCGTCGTTCGTAACTTATATTTTGTCGTAGTAGATTGTCATGATCTGTCTCTTATAC
>ENA-ORBV01016246-ORBV01016246.1-microbial-mat-metagenome-genome-assembly--contig:-NODE-16246-length-10831-cov-13.944207_pt1 | contig 10831 bp, 11 predicted proteins | sample MGYA00237777_ERZ505514 | MGnify/ENA primary metagenome ERZ505514 (study PRJEB26160, sample SAMN06269048) | microbial mat metagenome | isolation source: Oligotrophic lake microbial mat | place...
CCGCAGAAGGCCCGCCCCGGTGTGCCGGCCTTGGCGCCGGCGACGTTCACCAGTCGCTTGCTCAGCCGCTCATCTCCTAACGGCGCGCCGCCGAACTCCTTTTCCGCCCACGTTTCCGCCTCCAAGCCGTCTGCCGGACGGAGGGCGCTACGGCCGGCATCGGCCGCCAACCCCAATTGGGAGCGGAAGTCTTTCTCCAGCGGATACACATAGATATCTTTGACTGTCTCGCCGGCCTGCCGGAAGCGATCCTGTCTGCCGCGGCCCTGCGTCCGGCCCACCCGTATCCAGTTGGCGGCCCGATAGCAGGTACCCGCAAAACGGGCGCTATCCACAAAACTCTCCAGGAGAAACGGCCGGTAGCCGTAGCGCCGCTCGAAGTCCTCGGGTAGCCGCTGCGCCGCCATCGCCAGAAGTCGCGAGGCGAGGTTGGCGCAGTGGACGCTCGGCCGGATCAGAAACCGGCTCATGTTCACCACCGTGTGCAGGGAGTCCCGCCGCTGGTCCACCGTCCAGCCAATCCAGTCGTCGCGGTCGGCCAACTGCAGGGCCGGCGCGGCAAATCCCATCGCGCCCAGCCACCCGTGTTCGGACTCGATCAAATAACGCACCTGGCGTCCCACCAAAGGCCCATGGCCGCGCGGGTGCTCACGAATCATCATCTCGTTCCAGATCCGCATGCGTTCCTCGGAGTCCACCAGGAGCAGGGCCAGCCGGCGAACCTCACCCGCCTGTGCGGGCACGCCTGCTGGATCCGGCACCGCCTCCGGCAACCGCTTGGGCATGCTTGGACCGGGCTTGCCTTGCGCCTCCGGGAGCGTGAAGTGGCCTGCCGCTTCCAGTTCCCGGAGCGCCTTCAGGCAGCCATGGCGCTGCGCGTGGCCGCGCACGTCGTGGAACCCCAACTCCGCGCACAGGAAATCGGCCAACTCGGTCCGGTGGACGAACTCGCCGCCGTCATGGAGCAGCCCGGCGACATAGGCGATCGCAGGAGGCTGCGAAAGCGCCCGCTTGATCTGGTTCTGCACAAACATACAAAAAGTATGCGCCGCGCGAAAAACTTTGTCCAGCACTATTTACGGGTCACTGGCAGGGCTAGCCGGCGCAATCGCTAGGCGCGCGGGGCGCATTCCTCCTCCTTCCAGTGCAGCAGACGAATTCGGGCCATGCCATATAATAGTGGGTTCGTTGAATGATTAAATTGAGGTGAGTGCGATGTCTGAACCAAACGACATGACGCGGCGGGACGCGGCCAAAGTGGCGGCGGGCGCGACGGCGGCGGTTATTGCGGCGCCATGGATCCAAAAAGTGAAGGCCGCCAATAACCAGGTCCAAATGGCCATTATCGGCACTGGCGGCCGCGGGCAGTATCACATTACGCACATGAACGGGTTGGACGGCGGACGGCTGGTGGCGGCTTGCGACATCTACCAACTGAACCTCGATAAGGCGGTGAATAGCTCCAAGGACAAGCCGAAGGGTTATAAGGACTATCGCGAAGTTTTGAACCGCAATGATATTGACGCGGTGCTGATCTCGACGCCGCTCTCGACGCACTTTCCGATTACGAAGGACGCGCTGATGGCGGGCAAGCATGTACTCTGCGAAAAATCGTTGGTGCATAAGCCGGAAGAGATTCACATGCTGCGCAAGCTGGTGAATGAGCGGCCGAAGCAGGTGATGCAGGTGGGCTTGCAGCGGCGCTACAGCAAGTTCTACCAGACGGCGCGGCAGATGGTGGATAAGGGACTGCTGGGCGATGTGACGAACGTCTATGCGCAGTGGCACCGGAACCTGATCAATGTGCCGAGCGCCACCTGGACGATGAAGAAGAACGACCCGCGCGGGGAAGAGTCCAACTGGCGGCTGCTGTCGAAATATTCGGGCGGGTTAGTGGCCGAGTTGGGATCGCACCAGATGGACATTGCCGACTGGATGTTTGGGAGCCATTTCGAAACGGTTAACGGCGTTGGCGGGATCGACTATTTCAAAGACGGCCGCGATGTTTTCGATAGTGTCCAGTTGATTTTCCGCTATCCGAAGGGGCAGCGGTTGATGGGCTCCTACATTTCGACGAACCAGCACCTGCCGCTGTTTGGCGGGGCGCGGGCACAGTTCGGCGAGTTGATTATGGGCACCGAAGGTACGGTCCACATTACGGTGGGGACAGATGACGAGCCTGCGCTGGGCATTTGGTATCGCGAGCCGGCAAAGAAGACACCGGCGGGGGGAACTTCAAAGGCGGCGGTGGCAAGCGCGTCGCTGGCATCGACCGGCAAGGGCGCGAAGGCATTGCCGATTTTGCTGAGCAAAGACGAGGTCGGCGAGCAGGACAGCTTTGTGCAGAAAGAGCTGAAATTTGCGCGCCGCTGGCTGTATTCGAAGGGCGTGATGGTGCCGGAGGAAGACCGGAATCCGGTGGATCAGCAGTTGATTGAGTTTTGGGATTGTATCCGCACAGGCGCGAAGCCGAAAGCGGATCTGGAGATTGGCCTATCGGATTCGGCGGCGGTGATCCTGTCCAACTTGTCAATGAAAGAAGAGCGGCGCATTTGGCGGAAAGAGATCGACACGTTGGGGAATCCGGACGCGAAGCCGGCGCCGCCCGTTAAGAAGGGGTAACGCCAATGCCGCTCAGCCGCTGGCGGGAACGCGAGGCCGCGTCGATTGAGAATGACGCGCTTCGAGTGACGGTGCTGCGGGAGGGCGGCCACGTGGCTGAAATCCTGCATAAGAAGACGGGGGTGAATCCGTTGTGGGTTCCTCCCTGGGCGACGATGGAGCCATCGCGCTACGACGCGGCGAAGCACCCGGAGTATGGCGGGGACGCGGAGTCGAAGCTGCTTTCCGGGATTCACGGGCATAACTTATGCCTCGATCTTTTCGGCTCGCCGACGGCGGAAGAGGCCGCGGCGGGAATGACGACACACGGCGAGGGGTCAGTTGCGGTTTACTCGTTGGCGGACGTGAGCGGCGGATTGGAGATGCGGGCGACGTTGCCGCTGCACGGGTTGGCGTTTGCGCGGGCGATCCGGTTGGATGGCGAGCGGGTTCGTTTTTTTGAGACCGTGGAGAATTTGACGGCATTGGACCGGCCGATTGCCTACACGCAGCATGTGACTTTGGGTCCGCCGTTTCTGGAGCGTGGGAAGACGGAGTTTCGGATTCCGGGAACGCGGTCAATGTCGTATCCGGAAGACTTTGCGGGGCCGAATGGGTACCTGCCGGTTGGGTCTGTTTTCGATTGGCCGCGGGCGCCGCGGCGGGATGGGAAGGGAATCGTCGATATGCGGCGGTTGCAGGATGTTCCGGCGGCGGCGGCGTTTTCGACGCATTTATTGGACCCGCATCGGGAGCGGGCGTGGTTTTTGGCGTGGTCGCCAGCGTCGAAATTGTTGTTTGGGTATGAGTGGCGCCGGAGCGATTTTCCGTGGATGGGGATATGGGAGGAGAACCATAGCCGGACCGCGCCGCCGTGGAATGGGCGGACGCTGACGCGCGGGATGGAGTTTGGAGCTTCGCCGTTTCCGGAGAGCAGGCGGGCAATGATAGAACGGCGTGAGTTGTTTGGAGTTCCGGGTTACCGGTGGCTGCCGGCGAAGGGACGGATTGCGGTGGAGTATTCGGCGTTTGCGCGGATGGCGGATTCGATTCCGGAGGAACTATGAGGGTTTTTGTACTGTTGGTTTTCTGCGTGGCGGCGACGGCGCAGCAGGTGGTGATCCGGGCGGCACGTTTATATGACGGACGCGCGGACGCGGTGCAGACTCCCGGTTTGGTGGTTGTAGAGAATGGACGGATTGTGGGTGTTGGCGCGATGGCGGTTTTGAAGCCAGGGGCAACTGTGATTGAGCTGGGCGATGCCACGCTGCTGCCGGGGTTCATGGATGCGCACGTGCATTTAACGTTCGAGCGGGGACTGGACAGTCGGCAGGGGATTATCGACTCGCAGGCGCGCACGGCGGCGGAAACGGCGCTGCTGGCGACGAAATATTTGCGCGTGACGCTACAGGCCGGCTTCACGACGGTGCGGAATTTAGGCGCGGCGGATTTTGTGGATGTGGCGATGCGGAATGCGATTGCCCGGGGCTCGATTGAGGGGCCGCGAATTCTGGCGGCGTCGAAGAGTCTGGGTTCGATGGGCGGGCATTGCGATCCGATGAATGGCGTCGCGCCGGAGTTTTTTGGCCGCGAGCCGGATTGCAAAGATGGCGTTGTGAGCGGCGCGGAGAACGCGCGGCAGGCCGTGCGTTACAACGTGAAGTATGGCGCGGACTTGATCAAAATTTGCGCGACGGGCGGAGTGTTGAGCCGGAATAACGACGTGGATTCTCCGCAACTGACGCAGGCGGAGGTGGATGCGATTGTGGACGAAGCGCACGCAAAGGGGAAGAAAGTGGCCGCGCACGCGCATGGAGCGACAGGGGCCAAGCGCGCCGTTCGCGCCGGGATTGATTCCATTGAACATGGGAGTTTTTTGGACGATGAGGCGCTGACAATGATGAAGGGGAGAGGCACGTTTTATGTGCCGACGCTACACGCGCTGTGGAGCTTGCAGGAGGCGGAAAAGAAGGGCAGCGTGATGGATCCGCGGACGAAGGCGAAGATGAACATGGCGGCGCGGCGGGTTGACGAGACGTTTCGGAGTGCGGTGGCGAAGGGTGTCCGGATCGCTTATGGCACGGACGCGGGGGTGGGGATTCATGGAACGAACGCGGAAGAGTTTGTGTTGATGGTGAAGGGCGGATTGAAGCCGATTGACGCCTTGCGGGCGGCGACATCCGTGGACGCGGAGTTGTTTGGGATTGCCAATGAAGTTGGCACGCTGGCAATCGGGATGATCGCCGATATCGTGGCCGTGCCGGGAAATCCGGTGGAGGATATTACGAAGACGCGGGACGTGTTCTTTGTGATGCAGGGCGGCAAGGTCGTCAAGAACACGCGGTAGTTGAACGCGTTCAAAAAACTATTGACAGGGGATCGAATCCGGCGTAATCTATTTTTGAACACGTTCAAGAAAGAGGACGATATGTATATTCTGCACACGTATTTGCTGTATTTGGCGATTTCCATTGGGATTACGGTCTGGGTGGCACGGACGCTGCATAAGAATGGGCGAACGTTTCTGCTGGACGCGTTTCATGGGAATGAAGGGTTGGCGGACTCCGTGAATCATTTACTGGTTGTCGGGTTTTACTTGCTGAATTTAGGTTGGATTATTTTTACGCTGCGGACGCCGGGCGATGTGGAGACGTGGCGGTCCTTGATTGAACTCGTGAGCGACAAGGTGGGGTTTGTGTTGATAGTTCTGGGCGTGATGCACTTCGGGAACATTTTGGTCTTCAGCCGGATGCGGCGACGGGCCCTGGACCGCCTGCCATCCGCTCCGCCGCCCATTCCTCCGACTGCCTATTGGCAGCCGCAAGTTCCGCAGCCACCGCAGGCAGGCCCGCGATGACAAGCCTACGGCTTTACTACGACGACCGGTGCGGACTTTGTACGGCGCTGGTGGGGTGGCTGGGGCGGCAGCGGCAATTAGTGCCGATTGAGTGCTCGCCGAAGCCGCCGGGGCAAACGGATTTGGCGGTGCTTTCGGAGACGGGGGAAGTGTGGACGGGTGATTCGGCGTGGCTGATAGTGCTGTGGGCGCTGGATGATTACCGGGATTGGTCCTATAGATTGGCGCGGCCGGAGTTGTTACCGTTGGCGCGGCAGGCGTTTGCCACATTGTCGAAGAACCGGGCCGAATTGTCGGGGTGGCTGGGATTGAAGGCGGACGCGGATGTGGCGGCGCGGCTGCGGGAGGTGTCTTTGCCGGGGTGCTATTTATGAGAGCGGCGAAGTCGGCGGAGACGCGCGAGAAGATACTGGAAGCGGCGCTGGAGTTGTTCCGCGAGAAGGGGTTCGCCGAGACGAGCATGCGCGAAGTGGCGGCGCAGGCTGGTGTCGCGACGGGGCTGGCGTACTACTACTTCGCTTCGAAGGATGCGATCGTTCACGCCTTTTACCAACGGGCGAAGGACGACCTGGGGCCGTTGCTGGAGGGTGCGCAGAAGGGCAGGAAACTGGATGCGCGGCTGGCGGCAATCATCACGGTGAAGTTCCGCTACTTCGAGCCGAACCGCAAATTCCTGGGCGCACTGATGGGACACGCGGCGGATCCGGCGAACCCATTGTCGCCATTCGCGCCGGAGTCGCGAGCCGTGCGGGAACAGGATTTGGCCCAGTTCGCCAGGGCGTTGGCGGAGACTGATACGTCAGTACCGGACGACATGATTTCGCATATGCCGAAGATCCTGTGGATGTATCAGATGGGGTTAATTCTTTTCTGGATTTACGACCGATCCGACGGGCAAACGCGGACGATGCGGCTGCTGGAGGCGAGCGTGAAGATGGTGAGCGCGCTGATAAAGCTGGGCTCGCTGCCATTGTTGAAACCGGCGCGGAAAACGGTGCTGGAACTGGTGGAAATCCTGGAAAGTTAAGCCAGGATTTCCGCTAGTTGTTTCGGCTCGATGTTGCCGCCGGAGACGATGATGCCGATTTTGCGGGCGTTTGGCGGGAGTTTTCCGTGGAGTACGGCGGCGACTGGAACGGCGCCGCTGGGTTCCACGACGAGATGGACCTTCGTGGCGAGCCAGCGGACGGCGGCGCGAATTTCGTCTTCGGTGAGGAGAGCGATGGCCTCAAGATGTTCCTTCATGATGGGGAACGTGAGCTTGCCCGGCGCGGGGGAGCGAAGGCCGTCGGCGATGGTTTCCGAAGGCGGGATTTCCTTGCGTTCGCCGGCCTGGAAGGAGAGCCAAGTGTCGTTAGCGAGTTCGGGTTCGGCGCCGAATAAACGAACGGTTTGCGAGCGATGACGCGCGATGAGGCAGCACCCGGCCATCAGCCCGCCCCCGCCGAGAGGGGCGATGAGGGTGTCAAGATCCGGCGTATCCTCCATTAGTTCGAGGGCGGCGGTGCCTTGGCCGGCAATGGTCAAAACGTGATCGAACGGGGGAATGACGGTCGCGCCGGTTTCGGCGGCCAACGCCTTACATATCGCCTCGCGATCTTCGGTGAAGCGGTTGTATCCGACGATTTCGGCGCCGAAGGAGGCGGTATTGTCGACCTTCACTTTGGGGGCGTCATGCGGCATGACGACGCGGGCTTTCGTGCCGGCGCGTTGCGCGGCGAGGGCGACGCCGGCGGCATGGTTTCCGGATGAGTAGGCCATGACGCCTTTTTCCAGCGCGTCCGCGTTTAGGGAACGGATCAAATTCGTCGCGCCGCGAAGTTTGAAGGAACCGCCGTCCTGGAGGTTCTCGCACTTTAGATATAACTCCAAGCCGCAGACCTCTACGCGGACCACAGGCGTGCGGCGGACAAGGCCGCGGATGCGCTCTGCGGCGGCGAGGACATCGACGGCGGAGACTGACATCAGTGGCGGGTTTCCAGATAAGCGCCGGTGGAAGCGTCGACGAAAACCGAGTGGCCGCTGGTGCCGACGGAGTCGCCCCAGATGACGCGCCAGGCGGGATTGGGATGTTTTTCTCCGAGTTCCAGAAGATAGTTGATCCGCATGTCGGGATTCCGCTTCATGTATGCGGCGCTTTTCTCCACGGCGATCTTAAGGGCTTCGTCGGTGTCGGTTTTCAAGGCGGCGATCACGAACGGTCTGACGGTCCGGCTGGGGGTGTACGATTCTTCAGGCCCGGGGAAAACGCCCTCATGCAGGTTTCCATCCGCTTCGACAGCGGACCAAGTGTAGGAGCGCTGGCGGAGCTTAGAAGGCGAGACGACGGTAACGCGCCAGGCGCCGTATTTGCCGGGAGCGGCCTTCACTTCGGCAATGGGAATATTGACGACGCTGAGGCATTGAGCGTCATTCGCCCAACTGCGGGCGGCGACATAGACCTTGAAAAAAGCACTCTTGCCCGTGATGGGTTCGGGGTCTTTCTTTGGTTCTTCCTTCTTGGCGGTTTGCGGCTTTGGTGCGTCGGAACAGCCGGTGAGGAAAAGTACGGTTGCGATGAAAAGTACGCCTGATGTGCGCATGAAGTCTCTCTTTTCAGTTTAACTGCAAGAGGGAAGCGCTGGAAAGGGGGAGGGGTTTCCGGCGGCGCCACGTTGACGCGGAGAGAGCCCGCTCCGCCTATTGTCAAGGCGATCAACGCGAAAACGCAACGTGTCCCCGGTCGACCCTGCGGCAAAGCCATTAATAGGGATTTGGCGGACGCAGTGTCCTCGCAATCGCCGCTCCCTTCGACGGCGACACCTGGCGCGCCGTCTATACGGTGCGCTTCGAAACGGCGGTATACGTTCCTCACGCTTTCCAGAAGAAATCAAAATCCGGCATTGCGACACCGCAGAGGGAAATCGACTTGATCCGCAAACGCCTCGCCGACGCGGAACGCGACCACAAGCAAAGGAAGAACTAATGCGGTCACGCTTTCCCCCCAACCAGGCTTTGGAACGGAGCGCCAGAACTCCGACCACGTCCGCCGGTCTCAACTTCCGTTACAATCAAAGCGGTTTACCGCCCCAGCTCGCTGTCGGTTTTGTCTTAGGCCGACCAGGACGATCTCATCCAGGTCAGCCTAAACAAGAGTTGGGCGGCAATCCAGATGCGCAACACTGTCAACCAAAAGGAGAAATCACTTATGTGTCACCAGACCCTGATTGGCCGCTCATTGCAGGCGGCATTGCGTTCTTCGTTGTTGTTCTCGTTGGGCTTGGTCGGCTCGTTCGCTTACGCACAAGCGCCTGCTCAAGAGCAGGCATTGACGCGGACTGCCCATGATGCGCAGCTTAAGTGGGGGCCCTGCCCGCCGTTCTTGCCCAAAGGATGCGGCATCGCCGTTCTTCACGGCGACCCTGCAAAAGACAACGTCGACGTGTTCCTTAAAGTGCCCGCCAAGTCGACCCTCCCGCTTCATTGGCACACTTCGGCAGAGCGCATGGTGCTGGTAGCAGGCGAGCTTCATGTCACCTATGACGGTCAGAAGACGGCGGTTCTCAGGTCGGGGACTTATGCGTACGGTCCCGCCAAACGACCACACAAGGGCTTCTGCGCAAGCGCCGTCCCATGTGTTCTCTTCATTGCCTTTGAATCGCCGTTGGACGCAGTGCCGATCGACAGTAAAGGAAAATAGCGGTAGTGCCGCCCAACCCTGCGTTCAAGCGGACAGCCCAAAGGCGGCCGCCGCTTACGCCAACGTTAGGCGGCGCTTCATGTGAGCGCTGTGACGGAGTCTTCCAGACACAAGTACCACAAGGAGGATCAGCATGACTATGACATCTGAAATGAAAGCACTCAAAGCTCGCCTGAAAGCGATGTGGATGGCGGGCGACTACGGTCATTTCGCAAAGTTTCTAGAACCGGGGGCCATGGCATTTTTCCCCCGCCTTCAAATCGTCCCAGGCGAGCGAGTCCTTGACGTAGCGTGCGGCGCGGGTCAGCTCGCCTTTCCGGCTGCTCGCGCCGGCGCCACTGTAACGGGCATCGACATTGCCACAAACTTGATCGAGCAGGCGCAGTCCCGCGCGAAAGCGGAGGGGCTGACGATTCGCTTCGAAGAGGGCGACGCCGAGGACCTCCCGTATGAAGACGCGGCGTTCGATGTCGTCTTCAGCCTAATCGGGGCGATGTTCGCGCCCCGGCCTGAGCGCGTAGCGGCCGAACTCGTCCGCGTGTGCCGGCCCGGCGGGCGCATCGTCATGGGAAATTGGACGCCGAGTGGATTCATTGGCCAGATGTTCAAGACCAACGCACAGCATGTTCCACCGCCGGCCGGCATGCCTTCCCCCGTGCTTTGGGGCGACGAGGCCACCGTGCGCGAGCGTCTTCGCGAAGGAATTGCCGACCTGCGACTAACGCGGAAAATGTATCCGTTCAAGTACCCGTTTTCACCGTCCGAAGTGGTCGAGTTCTTCCGCGTGTACTACGGTCCGACCCATCGCGCCTTTGCGTCGCTCGACTCCGATAAGCAAGCCGCCTTACGCAGTGACCTGGAGCGGCTGTGGTCGGAGCACAACAAGGCAAGCGATGGCGGAACCTCAGTCGAGTCCGAATATCTTGAGGTTGTGGCCGTCCACGCCTGATCGGCGACACCGCCACACCCTAAGCGTATGCCGACGCCGCACGGTTGTTCAAGATCCACCCCGCCACCGGCGCGCGGCAGCCGGACTCGTCATTAAGGAAGACCCAGTATGCCAAATAATGTTGACGGATCTGCGCCACTTAATTCTGAAAGTGATCAATCGGACAAGGTGGGCCGATGCGATTTGGAGCCGGACGAAAAGCGGGCGCCGATGGGATTGTTGGAAGTGCAACGCTTCCGTTTCTTTTCGGCGGCGAACAATTTACGACTTATCGATACACGCGGGAATGAGTAGGGATTGGATGGGGACCAGCGGAACGCGCTGCTGGGGATGAGTCTACAGGGTGAAAAGCTGAAGTTGAGCACGATCAGGAAGAAATTCAAGTTGGCTGCGGGGATCGCGTTTAAACAGGAAGAGGGCGGGGAAGTGAATTTGCCGGGGAATCCGACGGCGACGCGGATGCGGAAGGCGATGTGGGCCGGGAGTGGGAGGACAGGATGGATTTGCCCTTCTACAAAATCCATCTAAATTCAACGGTTTAGTCTAACAAGCTGGACAACGCCAAAAATTCCTGGTATAAATCTTTGGATGGAATCGGCGGAATTCACAAGCGAAGCACTAAAGGAAATCCAAGTACGCCCCGTCGAACGAAGCGAGGAAGCGCGCTATCAAGAGTAAACGAACACGCGCGGCGCGTGTTGGTGAGGGCCAGAAACTTGGGCTACGGTCCGATGAGGCATCCTGT
>ENA-ORBV01016247-ORBV01016247.1-microbial-mat-metagenome-genome-assembly--contig:-NODE-16247-length-10831-cov-4.839595_pt1 | contig 10831 bp, 8 predicted proteins | sample MGYA00237777_ERZ505514 | MGnify/ENA primary metagenome ERZ505514 (study PRJEB26160, sample SAMN06269048) | microbial mat metagenome | isolation source: Oligotrophic lake microbial mat | place...
AAACAATCATAAGCGGTGGCACCAAATTAGAAGTTTTAGATCCTTCTTTTGACAAATTCAGACTGTCGGAACTTCAACTTTTTAAAGTTTGAGCCCTCAACTTGCTGCCCAAATTGGTTCTCCTCAAAAATCAGGTGCTTGTGTCACATTGTGGGAGGCTTTAAGGCATGAAGATTCACATGATGGCAGTGTTTGAAAAGTCATTTAGTCACATGCTAATTTTCTTTTCTTCTGGACATTTTTCAGTTCACAACACACATGCAAGGATGCATCAACACCTGAATCTCAAGGGTTTCAAAAACTGTACACTTTTACAGTGTTCAAGTAGTGTGGAGTTTTGAGAAAAGTCAAGGATTTGCTCTCACGATGCAGTTTTGTGCAATTCATTTTAAAAATTTTACAACAATGATCTAGAACCGATGACATTAGTTAAATTCAGTTTATCACAAATCAACAGAGACTTCACTGTAGTGTTTGCTGGATACTAATCATGGAAGTCAAGTGCAAGTCAGCCCAATGCCAAGCTCATGTGCATGCATGTCCCTACTACGCAAATTCTCAATGACATTCATTTAGTAAATTCGTTCCCATTGATTAGAGTGGGCTGCCAGGACATAGCTTTGAGTTCAACTAACATTGCTGCCATGGTCATCCACAACAGTGGCAATAACCAGTGACACAAAAGCAAGCAATGCACATTCTTCTCATGATTTTTTCATCAAGCAAGTTTAGACATGTAATTTTAGTCACAAAATAAGATTAATGCTTTCAGGGATGATAATGTTACTCCATGGCTTGGCATTTGATCCCCTCTACAGCATGTAGTTCGAAATTCTTGGAACCTTTCGTCCAATACAGAACTTACCCCTTGAAACCAAACCTCTAAGGGATGCACTCGCTATATCGGCGGAGGCCAAGGAGCGGGCCGTTCCGCTCACCATAATCAAATGGATAGTCTATGAATAAGGGGATAAAATCCAAATCTACACGATACTTTTTCACTTATGAAATCATCAAATACTAGTAGACCTTGAAGTACTGGCCTAGAAACTGTGAGTTTCAAGGCTCAACCTCTTCCTGTCACACTATCATCATCCTCCGGTTTTGCATCATTGTCATGATCAAACAGCATGTCCTTCATCGGCGGCAATGGCGGGGAGTTCATCGGATCTATTCCATGGAGCCGCGTGCCCACCAACATTTGTTCTCGCAATTCATCATCACTGTTTCCCTGTATCCCAAATCCTAAATCTATGGTTAGATCCTGCGTGTACGTCCTTGTCACAGATAGAATACCACGAGCAGCAGAAGATGAAACGATGTCCAAATCAGCCTCCAAGTACAAAGCCTGCTTTCTTCCATCTGGGCCAGTCGCCTCTGGCTCGTACACGTAGGTGACGGGAAGCTTTGTGCCAATAATCGCTGGCTTGCCACCAACTACAGATTTGACAACCCATGGACCTTCCACCACCGATGGGAATATTTTGAGTGTATTGTTCTTGTGAGTGTCATCATTAAGTAGGAAACGAGCGCAGCATCGATCCTGGTTGTTGTCCATTTCTTCGATTTTTTTTTCGAGCTCTCCTCTGTCCACAGATGGGTCATTGTAGCACCCTTTGATAAAAGGTACGAAACGTTCTGGGATCTCATAGTAGAAGAGCAAAACACCCCAGGGCAGACGGAAATTGATTAAAAAAGTTGGAACCTCTCGCAATGCACCGCCCAAGATACCAGTGATTCTGAAAGAAAAAAAGCAACATCATTGCAGACGTGAGCGGAGGAACGAAGGAATAGCTCATTCGGTGACCTTGGCTGGGGCACCCCTGGAAAGGGCAAACTACTATGATATAAAGCAGAGGAAAAGCACGCTTTTGACACTCACCTTCCACAATTTTCAGGACAAGCGTCAGTCAAGAACAAATCAATTCCACGAGCTTTGAACAAGAACGGCGCTGATGGAACCTTTTTCTTGTCACGAAGATATTTATCGCCGCGAACCAGAAAACCCTCCGCAGGTGCACTCGACCAACAATTGTTATGTGTACCAAGTGGCGCCCCTTCGGGAAACATTGGCATGGGACTCTGGATACAAATGTCGTCTTCTCCCTCGTCCACTTCGGCTTCTACTTCTTCGAGAATCACGTCGTCATGCAAGTTTCTTCGGGCCGAGGAAGTTCCATCTGCCGCACGAGGTGTTGTCGAGATCATGGAACGCCGAAGCAACTTAGAAGCCGATGTGGGAGTAGAGGGGGCTGTCCCATTGCGACGACCCCGGCGTTTGAGCGGTGGTTTATCGACGCCGCCGACCAAAGGTCTGGGTGTATGCAAACCAACACAAAAAGCAGCAAATGCAATCAAGAGCAAAATATCCAGATCGATTGTCACGACCATTCCACCAGCGTTTTGAATGAATTTTGTCGCCGCGGCAAAGATTCCCATAAACATGAATGGATTGTTGTCAATAAAAGTCCCAAGCCACGACGTGCCCATGGCGGAGACGGTTGGTACTGGTGCTTCATACGAAGGCACTAGATCGGCTTGTGAACGATCATCGTCTACCAAGAGGTTTGCGCTTACTCCAGACATTCTCAGTTCTGCTGCGTCAGTCTTTCGCAACTCGTGAGACCGTCGTGCCTTTCTTGTAATCGGAACGACAGGAGACGTCACCGTCTGTTGCAACGAAGGAGTGGGTGGCGTATTGTCGATGACACCTGAATCTGGGCTCTCTTGAGCCGGTGCCGCTTCTTTTGGAGCTGGAGTCATAATGACATTATCCACCGCTTGGTAATTCTTTTTAATTTTCAACGGAGTCATAAGAAGTGAGGTAAGGTTGTCGCTGGCGCATTCTTCATTTTCCAGCCCTGCACAGTGATCCGTCAAAAAGAAAGCCTCCAACTTTTTGGCAACTTGTGAGAGAAAGCGATGACTTTCGATTTCATCGGGGAAATGCGAAAGGGTAGTGTCAAGAATATCAGTGATAAGTTGGCTGCGTTGCTTGGAAAGCACTTTCACATACATGAAATTGACCTTGGATCAAAAAATAAAAGGGAACTTAGAAGGATGGGTTTGTCAATTTCAAATCTCATTGCATCATGCCTCATAAACATTACCAAAAATGAGCAATGTTGCGTACCTTCCCCAAATACTGAGTGCGCTGACTCTCCACCATTTGATAAAAGTTTTCGCAATACTGTGCTAAATCCTTGACTTTGGGTGGGAGTTGCGCGTGATTGCCTTGACTGGACATGAAGATTTCAGCAACTCGGTGCAGTTGATCGGCCAAGGTGCGAAAGGCACTAAATGTCTTGGAAAGAAAGAATTTTTCAAAGTCAGGTACGTTCAGTCTCTTGGCTCCCGTGTCGACGCATGTGACAGCAATAATGTAGTCGGTTTCGATAGCAACACCACCATTAATACGCTAACATGCAAATTAGTATAGAAAACAATATTGAGTGAGTCCAGAGTAGAATGATCAAAAATGGCAAGACAACAAGAAACTCAAAACACAATAAATGACATATATTAGTAAGTAACACTCACATAGTGATCCAGATCTGTGATGCGAGCCGAGACGCGATGGTCCAAAAGACCCGCAAGGATGGGGCTAACAGTTTCCGTGTGCATCATTGTTTTCTTTTGCTATTTCCTCTCGTCTGCTTGCTTGGTGTATGTACTTCAGTAACTTCACAGTAAGTATACTAGCTAGCTAGTAGCGCTCTTCCTCCGGTGTGGTGTATTTCTGTTGTGACTGTTTATTTTCGTTCGTGCATAATGGTGATTGACTGATTGTCATTCATTGATTCATCATTTTTCTTGGGTGATTTGAAATTTAGAAATTTGAATGAAACGCACATTTGCTCAATTGTATGGGACGATTGTGCGTTCCTTCTACAAGTACTAGAGATTCACCCATCACGTTGCCACGTGTAAGTCTCTTGCTAAGTTTCGCGTGTCGTCGAGATGAAAATCGAAGCTCATGCATCTCGACTGCTTCATTGATTGATTCATCATCATCCTCAAGTATTACACGGGTGCGCCACAGCTTGATGTTACTATAGTCTACTACTATAGTAGGGAACATGTATTGCATTACTATCAAGTACAAGACATAAATGAGTAAGCTGTACAACTGCAGCTGCTGAGCAAAGAAACCAAAGCCCGTTGAACGCAAAAACTGCAAACAATTTATTCGTTCTTGACTCTTCGTGCCATCGAAACTATACTAGCTATTAGCACGAATCAGCAATCACGATCACAAAAACCCACCATGATGATTCCTGGTCTTACTCCTACTCCTACATCGTCTTCCATCATACATAAGACATGTGGAATCCTAATGATTTTGCTGCTCAGCAGTAGCATAAACGGGGTCGCTTCTTCGTCATCATCACAATCGACCACTGTTCCCAAACCTCCGCCTCCACCCAGAAAGACAGACCCACTAGGAATGCATGCACGGCCTCCGCCGCCGCCTCGGTCCACACAAACGCAAAACAAACTACCGCCTCCACCTCCACCTCCCACCAAACTCTCACCAGGATCATCAATTCCACGAAGCGAAGAAGTGTCTCAATCACTACCAGATGCTGACACGCCATCACCGCTAATAACGAGCACATCCTCCACATCATCATCATCATCATCCGTGCCAGTGACAACAGAGAAAACGGTGCAACCGCCACCACCGCCGCCGCCTCCTCTGCGATCGGATGCTACTAGTGTGCGATCTCTAGAGGACTTGCAAAAGCTAGTCAGGGGAGACGACGAGAGTAGCCGGAACGATGATGTTCCAAGCACATACAAACACGATGACAGCGCTCATACTTTCGACCAAGATGCGACAAAGCCACCCCCGACAATCACAGCAGCGACGAGCGATGTCAATGCTCCACTTACTACTGAAAATGATGATCCAGAAAGGAATCGTGATTCTTTACAGGAATTGTCTTCTGACAAGGGTAAAGACGACCCAACCCACGAAGTTGAGACTCGGCTTGAAGAAAAGATGGAAGAAGATTCGGCCGACGAAAACAAGCGTAGTAGTATGGAAGAAAACTTGGCAGAGGAAGACAATTCCCAACAGGGCGAGCCAAGTGAGGATGAACTCCGGACCGTGTCTCCACCAGGAGATTCCTCACCGGACAATGTGTACTCCAGGCAAGGGACAACTCTTGTGAACAATGGGCCCTTTGAACGTCTCAGAGCAACGCACCCGATCCCTTCTACACGGATAGCGCCGCCCCCGCCTCCTCAAAAGATTTCCTTCAACCTAAAATCTGTGGAAGATGAACATGTAGACACAAAAGATCAATCAACAACAACAACAATACCTACTGATAGCACTCCAGATCAATCATCTCCAACAGGACGCGTCCCTCCAACTCCTCTACAGCAAGGCAGGTCAGGTCAAATACTACAGCGCGTTCAGCAAGATCACCCTTCTTACACACGACAGCAACCGCAGTTACACACCGCGAGGATGGCTACTTTTACTAGCACCTACAGTTCGAATCCTCCCCCCAATCAAAATCAAAACCAGTATCCTGCGCGTGTACAGCAGCCTAAGAACTACCAGTATTCCGCATCGCAACATCAACAGCACCGACCTTCAAGGCAGTACCCTCAAAGGCCTCCAACTGCAACCGCTACATCCAATGGACCTCCCGTCTTGAAGTCTTTGTGGGCCAAAGTTGAACAGGGACTGGACGGTTTGGTAAATCTAGAAGACACTATTACAGGTACGGCACAGCAAATAGTTTCCACGGCTGTACCCAAAAAGTGGGGCCGACCCCAACGAAAACGGCCTTCTAAATTACCCCAACAAACCAGCGCCAGATCACAATCCAAAAAAAGCGGTACTACCCAACCACTTTTGACTCCTCAAAAGAGATGGCAACAACAAAACCGCTTATCGCAGCCGGAACCGAAGCAGAGCGTTACTGCTCCTACTAGCAAACTTGATAAAGCTAGAAAGCTCATGCCTGCAAATGGCGGCGCGTCTTCTCCGAATGACCACCCAGGTTGGCAATATCCGGGCCAGAATCGGTTTCCACCGTTAGGTGGACAAGGCAGTCTTACTAGCTCTAGTTCCGGCGTCGACACTCGTCCAGCTAGTGGAGGAGACGCTCGAATTGAAAACAGCAACAGCGAAACACAAATTCCACCCGACGCCCAGATACCTGGACAGGTTGCTCCACAGCGAGGGCCACTGCCCAATGTCGACGCAGCCCGCCTGCAGCAACAGCCTGGTGTAGGAGCTGTCCCTCAAGATCCCAACCGCCGCGATGGGAGCTGGCAACACCCGGGGCTGCACCGAGGTGCGACCAGCGCCCCACCTGCAAGCTCGAGAGCCCCACTTCCTACCGCTATGCAACCACGTCCTCCCCCGTCCTACGCTGACGAGGATGACGAGAAAAAGCCATTCATTGCTCGTTTAATCGAAGCCCTCCCCGTACCCTCTGTTCGTAAGCTTTTCCGCTTTAAACGCAATGAAATCTACAACAATTTTGCAAGTCTAGATGCCTGGGACGCCGAAGACAGCGGAAGCAAACCCCGAGGAGGTCTTTTCGGCCTCTTCCGGAGGAATGGCAACAAAAAAAGCGGCTTCCCTTCAGTGTTGACGAGCAAGAGGACGAGTAATGACGGCCCCTTGCCTCAACCAGTTCAGCGAATAATGGATAGAAGTGAGAAGGGAACGACCACTTCATTGCTGAGTCAAGTAGACAAAAGACGAGTAAGAGGAGTTGGAAAGTCTCGAGCAATGCTAGATGCAGCGTCACTCTTTCTTTTACTGGCTGGTATACGGCATCTCGTGGGTTTTGAAACCATTCCAATTCCCAACACACTTCAAGAGGTATGGTCGCTCACTCTACCGGGCTTCCTGACTGCAATAATTTCCTCGCTGGATACTTGGGCCCCCTTTGCTCTTGCAGCTTTTTTTCTCATGACCTGGACTAGCTCTCTCCTCTTTGATGGACGGATCGAAAACATAGCATCCGCTGTTTCATCCTCCGCTACCGCGGAAGCCAGCTATGGCAGGCTTTTTTTGCGCCTGGTGGCGTCGACGCCGACGGATAGCAGTCTGCCAAATAGCATTTCGCGTGCTGCTCGTCTTCAGGTGGCAGCGCTTGCAGAACAGTCCCGCTTACGGTCGTATATCACATATGTGATTGCCACCATTCTGCTCGCGACAGTTACGTTTATTAGGCCCTTCCTCGTAGCAATAATGGTCGCAACGATTCAAATTGGAAGCCTGCCAGAATGGAGGTCCTGGCCGATTCCCTTCGGCAATCTTATTACAAATATCAAGAGCGTTTTCGGAACTGCTGCCCACGAATTGAGCTCTTTGATCGGCAGTGAGCTGAAGGGTGCTGGACACCACCCGATGCAAGTTGCATTCAAGGTATCAATTCTGGCTTCACTACTTGCTGTTGCCTGCCTTCCTGCATTGGAAAAGCGGAGAAAGATCACTCCTAAGGAGGACAATGAAGAAGAGAACACAGAAGAAGTCTCACGAAGAATGGCGGAGCAGATTTCCGACCTTGGTTCGTCGAGTGCGGGGCGCCTTGGCCTTTTGTCCAAGCATGGATGGGTCGAGAGCACCATTGAGCGATGGCGTTTGGTTCAGGATGAGTCTTCTAACCTGTCGGCCGATGTTTCAATCGGATCCGTTATGAGACGACTTGGCTATTATGTCCTGTCATGGTTCATATTGGCGGCTCCGGTGCTTGTTTTTGGTTTCCTGCTAGACGTTCCAGTTAGTGGATGGGCGTCCGCCACTGTGTCAAAGTGGGAATCAATGGCGGAGGTGTCGCTAATGCTTCTTTTTACAAACAGTCTAGTACGGAAAACGATGGAGAGAGTGGTCGAATCCGGCGACGTCAGGCCTGAGATTATAAATTTCCTTAAATCTTTGGCGCAAGCATCGGAAGAGTATACGCAACAACAGCAAGCTACACCAAGACTCACGCCAGGGTCGTTCAACCCAACTGCTGGTATATCTGTCAAGGACTTCTGGGCTGCCCATATTTTCAAGCGAGCGTGGGCTGTCCGAGGTGCTCATCTGAACTGCCGCAACGGGGAAGTTCTCGTTCTACTCGGAGACGATGGTGCTGGTAAGACGCGGCTTCTCACTGCTCTAGCTGAGTCGATCATTTCTCCTCCAAAGCAAGCGCTGACTTCGACGAAAGTGAAAGGAGACGTAGCAATCGGCGGCATTGATGTGACTCAGTGGGACCGCACTGAGCTCAAAAAGAGGGTGGGCCTGTTTCTGAACGACATACGAACACTTGCCAATAGAGCTGAAATGTGGTCTGGCATGTCTCTTGAAGAAATTCTTGAGCCAGGAGATGGATTAAAAGTGTCAGATCCAACCCATACATCTGGTTCAACCGAGAAGGCTTGTATGATTATGGCCCTCAAGATCACAGGTCTCTACGATTCCTTGCTGCCGCGTCTCCCTTCCAAGCTCTCTACATATCTATCGTCCAATGAGGAAGACTTGCGACCATCGCCTATGCGACCGCGATACAACGTTTTATCTCCTACCGAATGGTCCAAGCTGATGCTGGCAAAACTAATAGCTCAGGCCATCTACGATAACTTCAATTCGTCAGGGTCCAGCGATAGACTTGAAAGCAGCTTGGTCGGTTCTCTCTTTCTCTTGGACGATGCAACCATGATGCTGTCTGAGACTGAGGAAACGAAGCTCCTCCGCGATCTGCGGCGGACGGGGGTGGCTACTGTTTTGTCATCAAATAAGTGGGCCACAGGGCGACTTGCAGATCGGATTGCAGTTTTGAAGGATGGAACGATTGTGGAAACGGGTACACACAATGAGCTGCTGAACCGTGGGCCACAACACAGTCTCTATGCTGCTAAGTGGCAAGCCATGACATCAGCTTAGAATGCTGTTAGCCGTTAATGAATACTTGGCACATCCATTCAAAACCAATCGTGTCACCCGTTACGTGACCTTCAATTCAAATTCGTGTATATGTTAACCATGTTGAGTTATTCAATTCAAAAGCAACTCGTCTATCAATACCAATGCTAGTGTAGCGCGCACGCTTGGAAATCCCGATTCGGATTAGTGAAATTTCGATCCGAGGAGTTAACAGCGGGCGGTGTTGAAGAGGAGTTCTAAGATGTTACGTCACTGCAGCATCTTTATAAATCAGTGTTGCCAGCAATATCCACAATTTGTGCCTGGTCGTTTGCATTGCATTCCTTTTTGAGTTGTTGCTTGACAACGCCCACAATCGACGTAGCATCTGTCCTGGCGTGCAACAGATTGATACATGGTTTGATTGGCTTGCAAACTGTTCTGGATAACGATCTCTTGTTGTCTACTCTTGTCACGCAACTTGTTCAATACTTTGAGTTGCTCCGCATTAGCAGTTTTCATCTGTTCTTGGGCCTTTGCATTCTGTTCTTGAATCTGTTTCAGAGCTTTTTGCATTTCCTTGCTTTCCTGTTTCAGCTCATTCTTCATTGCTTCTGTAGTCTTAACCAACTTGACCATAGCCCTATCAAAGTGGTCCTTGCACGATGCAATCACATCCACCACTTTGACAATGCTATCCTCATTTTTCACGTAGCTCACCGGATGTAAGTTAAAATTGTTGAACTTGTTGCACACCTCCAATTGTTTCTTCTTTGGCATGTCACTCGACGTGAACACCATGGTGACCTTTTGCTTCTGCACCCCAATCATCTCGAGATACAACTGGATATTTTCCATCGTGTTTTTGTCCAATCGTCGCTGAATGTCGGTCAAAATACACACGTAATCAAATTTGACACGCTTCAAATACTCATACAGTTTGTTCAAGAACACGTCATCCAGATTGCGAGAGTCGTTCAAACCAGGCGTATCAATCACGCTGAATCGCTTGCTGAGTGCTTCATATTTCACAATTTCTTGCGTTTGCGAATCAATGCCATGACCCACGCCACACTCGCGACCAGTCAAATCTGCAGCTAGCGTGCTCTTACCAGATCCTGTGTCACCTAATAACAAGATTGTGCCACTGAAGTTTTTTGGTATATCCGTGGTGGCACCAGTAGCAACAGGCATGTCAGCATCCATGACTTCCTCGTCGCTAACATTCAAATCCTCAAACTCAGCGAACAGATTCTGCTCCTCAAACTCAGCGAACAGATTGTTTTGACGACGACGCTCATTCATGCTCCCAATGTGCTGTTGATGTGGTTTCTCTGTGGTCGATGGCGTCGATGGCGTCGATTCGGTTGCTTCCAAAGCCCTAGCAAAATCTGCTTTTTCCAACATGCCAAAGGTGTCAATGCCCTTTTCTTTGCAAAGAGCCTTCAACTCGGACACCCTTAAACTCGCATAATCCATCATATTATTTTTTTATCTTCCTCCAGAGCTCCTGCTTCTGCTTATGTAGTAGATGATGATTTCTGTTGTCTCCTGTTGTTGTCTCCTGTTGTTGGTCTCGTGATGGGTGTGTCTCGGATGGCCGAAAAAATTGTGTCGATCCGCCGAGAAAAAATTGTGTCGATAAATTTTCTTGGCGCACAATCTTGGTTGCCGATCCATTCCACCGACACAATTAAAGGCATTTGGTCATAATTATGGGACTACCCCATGTCTCAGTTGAACTTCCATCCTGGTTGCCGACTGATTCTACTAGTAGCTAGTAGCTAGCTACACTAGTACTCAAGAATACGTCACCAAATTGGGAATTGAGGTGTTCGCACCGAAGACCACGCTTGGCCTCGATTTGTTACCAGGAGGTTGTGGGAATTCGTGATTTGGTCGCACAATGGTTGAAATCTTTTCATGTTAATTCAACTAAGCGTTTTT
>ENA-ORBV01016249-ORBV01016249.1-microbial-mat-metagenome-genome-assembly--contig:-NODE-16249-length-10830-cov-4.583837_pt1 | contig 10830 bp, 11 predicted proteins | sample MGYA00237777_ERZ505514 | MGnify/ENA primary metagenome ERZ505514 (study PRJEB26160, sample SAMN06269048) | microbial mat metagenome | isolation source: Oligotrophic lake microbial mat | place...
TTCAGGCGCTTGAGGCCCGATAGCTGCTGGTAGGGCAGGGAAGGGGGCTTTAAAAACCGTTTTGCGCCGTTTGCGGGAATTCTAGAAGGGGTTCTGTTCGCCCACAGGCACGACGGAGGGCAGGGAAGCCTCCGACAGCTATTTCCTCACCGGTTCGGGCTGACTATGGAGCGATTCATCACGGTTTGCCTTGGACGGAGTGCGTGAAGCTACCTCGCGTTTCGCGATGGCCTCCCCAAGGTGTTTTCCGAAGGCAAATAGATGACGGGGATGGTTAGGCACTCTGAAGCTCCTCCGGCGAGGAGGCTCACGAGGTGCCGGTCGCGGGAGTCCAGTTCGATTGCTACGGCGCTGAGTTTTTTCGTCTTCTGCTGAAGCGACAAAAAAATCTCAGCGCGATTGTATGGTGGTCGGAAGTCGTGAAATACCAACTCCCCGTAAACTTCTTCGAGCAGTGCCCTGCGTTCTTCGAGATGAGTCATCGGCGGGCCGCCGATTATACGGATGATATTTTGTGGCATGGTGGTCTCGGAAGCGAACTTCAGAGACCACCTGCTGTAAAAACCTGATTTGTTTGCACTCGCACACTCGCTCGTCTGGGCGATGCCAGAAGAGCGAAGTGAAATCTGCCTATACCCATTTGAACGATGTCAGAGAACAAACCGTAGCTTCGTTATGACGCGGCGTCTGCAAACTGTCGAGTTGGACTGTGCTGGGCAGGCCCCGATTCCTGCCGGGTCTCCTAACAATGTAGAATCAAGGCATGTCACGGGCACCGCTGTTCGAGCGGTCCAACCAGATCTTTGACAACAAGTTTTTTTGCAGATCGTTTCTATTGATGGATCTTTCTGTTTTGGTTTTCACGGTTGTTTAGTTTTAACGTTTGTCAAAATCGGTCTCTAGATTCGCTAGGACAGAGGATGACGACATTTCAGAAGGTACATTTATGGAAAAGGATTATGTCGAACTATCAAGAGTGGGCAAGGAACACGTAAAACTTCTTGTTCGTGAGGTGCTAGTCGAGACCCGCAAGGAATCTCGAATCACTTTTGCGATAGGTATCTTTCGATTCGTAGCCGAAATGATGGTGGTTATCGGATTCGTCAGATACTTCGGATAGTAAGAACTGAGAAGGCTCTTTTTGGATATTCCAAAGAGAGCTTTCTCTTTTTAGGCACCACTGTTTGCAATAGACGGTGCGTTCGGTTTCATTTCCGTTTGACCCGTTCCCTTCATGCGATTCGCGAAGAAAAGACTGATCACTATGAGTGCGAGTATCCAGAGGAATATGGTCACGATGGAGTCGGCCCTCGGGTTCGCGTTCTCCCTGCTCCACAGGTCCTGCCGCTCTAGCGCCGCTTGGTAAGCGGCTCTTCTAGGGGCATTCCGCTCAAGCCGTCGTTTTTCAAACATCGCGAGCCTGTAAACACACCGATAAAAAGCAGCGCTCAGTCCGGGAACTCCGTCGAGTGGTGTCTTTTGAGGCAAGGGTGGATTGTCATTCATCATCGGCATCGACCTTCAACTGAGACAGGGATGATGCCACATGCTGGTCGGAAATGGCAATGGAATCGGTGTTCAGCCCAATTGGAAGGATCAGGGTCTGCGGGTTTGAGGGCTCAAGTAGGAGCGAAATAGCAGGCGGTGAAATGTAAGGGGATGTCCAGACGACATCGCTCGCTTTGAAGAACGGAGTGGCGGAACGAAGAACTTTAGCGGTGTCGATGATGAGGATAAGGCCGGTTAAACCGGCTAGGTCATAGCCCTGTTTCAGGGACTGGGCGTACTCCAGGGATGAAGTTAAATGGGCGTAACTGCGCTTGCCTGCTGCCAAGCCCTTCTCTTGAATCGAGGCAAAGGCAGAAGCCCGAGTTGCATGATAGAGAAAGGGCGGGGGAGTGGCGAATTCGCCTGGCGTGACCCCTTGAACAGAATGGCCGTAAAGGGCGCGAATGCGTTGGCCATCGGTCTCAAAACGAAAAACGGTTTGCTGCTCTACAAGTGCTAGAACCTCTGCTTCAGACAGGTCCTCCCAGAGGGGGCGGATTTTCAAGGCAAGAACGAGTTGCTGGAGGTCAACCCATCCACCGCCATCAAGCCGAAGTGAAAAGTGCATCGGAGCGTGGCGTAGGGCGTACGAGAGAATCCTCGTCAGCAGTCTGGTTCGTCGAGCGACATCCACGGAAGTTGGTATCGTACCTTTATGACTGAGCAGTCTTCGGTTCAAACCTTTAAGGTAGCGCGCGGCCATGGGCGGCGCGTCGTCCGTTTTGCATGGATCGGACCGGGGCTTTTCGCCCTGTTCGCCAACGCTCTTGGGATTGCGGCGGAGAATCCCGCAGAATTGTTTGCTGGGCGATGGATCATGCAGAGATCTACCGAAGAGTGCGACGGTAAGGAAGGACCGCCGATCAAGGCGTCCGGAATCGTGTTTTCGATCTCGGATGGTTGGTTGAAGAGATCTGGCTACACGGTTTCGGACGACGAAAACGACCACTACACCGAATTCGAGGCAAGGCCTGATGGGAAGGAATACAAAATCCTCTCCTATCTGGAGAAGCAAGGCCACGAAGTAAGCGGTGCGGAGAAGCGTTTTGTCACGGTGCGGACCCAGTTTCCGAGCATCGGCATTACCATCACAGACGGTAACCAACGGGTACGATCAGCGATGTTTTGCGATCTGACGCTCGATAGAACTTTGGAATGCAGGTCTTCTTGGAAACGCTGGGATGGGAAGCAGAAGGAGTGCAGCTATCGCCGCTCTTACAGGCGTGAGCGGTAGCCGAACAGGATGCAATCAAAATGAATTGGAATCAAAAACTTGCGCTCCCGCCAGCTGAGCGGGCGGGAGAAGCTAGACAACATTCTTCTTTCGTCATGAGTGTGGCCTGTTTGCCGCTTTTGATTCTTCTGTTTTCGTCTGTGCCATGGGAAGGCGACCCTCGGACGGGTCCGATTGCGACGAGACTATTTGAGCTTAAGGCGAGTACCTGGTCTTGGGATCAGAAAGAGTATCGCGCGTTGTTGGACAGTATCGATCCGAACCAGAAGGTGGCTGGAGTCCCTTTATTTGTGAAGCTTGCGATTGAGACAAACGATGAAGAGCTTCTCAGTAAAATGATCGCTAGGGGAGCTGACATAAACTCAACAGATTGGGGCTGTTCGCCCCTTCTTGCGGCACTGGAAGCTGGTGAGAAAAAAACCGGGGGCTCTGGGACGAGCATGGAGCAACGTCTGGTGAAATTGCTACTGCGCGCTGGTGCCGACCCCAAACGGTCACCCGACAAGGAAAGTGTTAATCGGCGAATTGCCACAGGCCTTTCGAAGACCACATGTGAAACACTAGTTGATCAACTGAAGGATGGTCGGAGCATTTTGAGTGTTGCTGTTGAGAAGTTGCACGACGATGAAGTGCTTCAGCTCATGTTAGACGCGGGTGCAATCCCGCGAAGCAAGAGCGAGGCGCTTGGAATTCTCGCTAGGTTGAAGTACGAAGGAGGGCCTGCGGCTACAAGACTGCGAGAGCTTTGCATGAAGGCAGGAGCATCAATTGACGACGCGTTTGAAGGTGCCGCGTTGGTAGACGCCATTGGGACGCGCTATTCAAGTGGAGCTGAAAAAATTACGGTGGTCGCAGCACTGCTGAAGAAGGGAGCCGACCCGAATGCAAAAAGGCGTTACAACGACAAGCTTCCCTTGGAGGCCGCAATTGATCTATGTACTAGGGTTCAGGAGGTGTGGGGGGGGAACTACGAGACAGACAGCCCGTGGCTGCGTGATTACCATGCAAAAGAGTGGCGTGAGAAGAACACGGCCGCTCGGAAGCTGAATGTTGAGGTCCGGGACCTTATCCGCCTGCTTCTCGAATCGGGGGCCGATCCAAATCGGCGGAAAACGGCCGACGGCGATGGCAGTAGCATCTTAAGCCAAGCGGTTAGGAGTTGCCCGAGTGACGTTCCAGAGTTGCTGGTGGCTCACAAGGCCCAAGTAGATAAAGCGTCGGTCGATGCCGCTAGGTTCGATCTCAAGCGATACTTGCAGGGCCATTTTTCAGGGCGTTCTGTAGAGGCGGAAGAGGAGCCGGGTTCTCAAGCCAGTGTGCGACAGGAGGTCATTCGGCCAACATCCCCAGCAGTCACAGCTTCAGCGCAACCGCGATATCAGACGCCCTATGATGATGATGCTTTGGAACTGACCAATATTAGCTACGGCTCGAAGTGCGGAAGTGCAGATAGTATTGAATTGATTTATCGAAACGCTTCCAGGGAACACGTTGACAGGTATATCGTTTTTACAAAGCCAGACGGAAGCAAGGATTGTCATCATACTGGATATCTTAGGCCTGGGAGCGTTGATTCGATTTATCGCTGCCACGTCCGTGGGCGTCCAGAGGTCTTTAAGCCAATCCCGGTATACGGCAAACCAGACATAGCACCGGCAGGATGCGATTGAGACTATTAAGGCATCCGCGCTTTCAATAGGGCTCTTTAAGAGAGTCTATAAATTCTTTGACCATGCTTTGTTCGGTCACCACACGGGATTCCTTGTACTGAGCGGGCGTGCGAACAACGTGCCCTTGAATCGATGGCAGCACCGGCCATGGCGCGTTCTCCCGTCGTTCATGCAAGTGTTTAGGAACCGCGTAGATGCCCCGAACCTCTACAGGCTTTCCATCAAAGTCCACCAGCGGTGGCACTCCACGGCGAACCCAATAGAGGAAGTGGTTGGCCTTGTTGAAGACGGAGGCGATATCTTCAGGCCGTAAGCGAGGGCGCATATACTCCGTGTGGGTGGTTTCGTTGGAGGTTGATTCCGACGACGAGTCGCTTTGTCCTTCGCTGAGTGAAGAACTGATGGATTCGCTATTGCTAGAAGAATCGGCGGAGCTGGTCTGGCTCGAGATAGTGGAAGTTATAAAATCACCAAAGCGTTTAGATTCCCCTGCGCTATATCCGGTGGTTTCGGAGTCGCCCCAGGTGTTCGTTAATGTCTGGCCGTCTGTCTTCGTTCGAGATAGTCCGCGCGAAGATCCGCTAGCCGAGCCTTTCGAGAAGGCAGCAAGTGTGGAAATCATCTCACCGGATGCTTTGGAGAGAAGCTCGACTTCCTTTGGGTCACCACTTCCGAAATGAAGTGAGGCCCGCACATTGCTTTGAACCAGTGGCCAAAGGCGGACGTCGTGAGAGTTGAGCTGCTCAATGTTCTGATTGACCAAGACAAGGGAGATTCCATAGCTGCGCGACTGCTCCAATAACAAGGCCAGATTCTCTCCGACGATTCTTTGAAATTCGTCGATGAAGAGATAAACCTGCTTCCGCTGACCGTTGTTTTTTCGTTTGAGTGCGGCAAAGAACAGGTTGTAGAGAACGAGTTTCCCCACTTCTCGTGCAGAGATGGACTGGGTTGGTGCGGGGATCCAGAAGTAGACGACTTGGTTTTTTTCAAAGACCTTATCAAACTGAATAATTCCACTACCGGATTGCTCCTCCTCGGGTGTCGTAAAGAGTTGAGGATAGTCTGAGATGCCCTCGATGGCTGCTATCAGCTCATCCTTCTGGCTGGTCACCGGAACCGGTCGGCGGGCCGACTTGGCTCCTTGCCCTGAACCCAAAGCCTCCTTTAATTGGGCGAATGTATGAATGTTTGGGTTCTTCTCAAGGGCTTCAAGCATTCTCTGGCGATTGATGCGAGTAAAGAAACTGCGGCCGTATCCTTCCCCGTGGTTAAGGCCCAGAGCGTCAAGCAGTGGTTGTGCCTGTTCGTTTCGAGTTCCACCGAAGCTCTTGATTCCTACAAAGGGGTTGAATCTAAATGTTGCCTTGTTGGACTCAATCGTAAAGAAGAGGAAGTCTTGGTTGTTGCGTTCTGCCTCTTCCCGGGCTGTATGAAAGGTGGCGGCATCTCCTTTTAGATCAAGAAAAATGATCGGGGATGGAGGGTTCTGACGAAGAAGCTGAATCGCCACGGGAGTGATACCAAGGCTTGTTTTGCCAGAACCGGTGCCGCCTAGAATGTGAACGTGCTCATGGAGGATTTCCTTCGGGAGGAAGACCGGATCCCAAGAATGTTCCTGGACTGCGTCAGAAGAGGACCTGACGCCAAGAAGGAGATGGTCTGTGGTCGAAAGTGTAGGCCCACCTGGGATTGCGACCGTTTTCTTGTTGCAGAGATGGGCTACCAGGGTGTCCCATGGTTGTTGGTAGTATGCAGTTTCGAGTTCAGCGGCGGCTTTTCGTTTGCGAAGCGCAAGCGCTTCTTCAAGCTCTTGGTTAGCTTGAATGATCTGCATCTCGATCTGACGAGATGTGCGGGCAAGGTCCTGATAAGCCTGCTCCAGTTGCGTGCTGTGTTGTGTCTGGATGGCCGTCGATACGGAATGCAGTTCGGTGAGCTGCTTTTCTTTCTCCGCTAGTTCCGCAATCAGTCGCTCTTTGTGACTGCTCAACTCTGCGACCTGGGAGTCAGGCACATCGGCATCGAGACCAAAGACGCTCAAGATAACTGAAACACTAACCAGCGATAAAGCGAGATGGGCGATGGCCGAAAGTCCAGGCGTTGGAAAAGTTTGGACGATGTAGCCCCAAGTCAGTGATCCGAACGAAAGAAAAGCAATACAGAAGACGCTGAAACGGTATCGGTTGACATGATGAGACGTTGTGAGGTGCGTCAGGGGATTTGTCATGAAGTGGAGCTTTCTACCGGTTGCGAGCAATAGCCCTAGGCCAAGGGCGGCTCCAACTCCGATGACCAGAGAGAACAGGCCAGTATGCTGCGGGTAAAGTGTCGGCCCTAGGCCAATGGCAAGCAACATCAGAATGATGTTGAACAGCACTCGATGACGGGATTCTTCAGCCAGAAGAAGAAGGTGTGCGCTCAAAAGAACTGCACCGATATAGGACACGAACGGGTGGTGGAAGAGACCTTTATCCAAGATCACAAATGCCAGAACTAGAAGTAATGGAACACTGCGGGAAAGTGCAAACGCTCCGACTGCCACAACAAGGAGGAGCAAGATTGAAGGCCATCCCCAAAGAGGAGCGTTGCGGATGATGCTCAGGCAGATTAGTGCGACTAGACTTGGGAGAACCCCATAGAGTTCGAGGGCGAACGTCTCTTTATTCTGAGTGGCCATCGTCTGTAATTCCCCTTTTCGCCTTGTGGTCTCGTATGGCGTCGGCAAGATCGTGAATGCTGGGTACGACTTCTATTCTGACTGGAACGGGAAGGGCAGTACTGCGTTTGAGTTGTTCCAGCAGGACCGTTTTCCTGTCTGGGTGCTCTACGAGAACGGCAAACATGTACAGCCTGGGCAGGACAAAGCGGGCCATCTTTGGGTCAGCTATCGCTCTTTCTGCATCAACACGGAGTGTCCGAACCACATCATCCGGCGGTGTGTTTGGACCAGGCGTGTAGACGCGATAGATCAGTTTGCTGTTGTTATCGGTTGGCTCCCAACAATGCGGAACTCCGAGTCCGTGGGAGTCGCCAAAAAACTGGGTCAGGACATTTCGCTCCATCCGGTAGCGAATCTTTTCCTCCATGCAACAAAACCAGAGCATCGCCAAAGTTCGTCGCAACGACCGGGTTTGGACTCCTTGCGGGCGTGCTCGATTTTCCTGAACACCTCTGGTTCGAGCTGCGGTTAGCGAGAGTCGGTAGTAGCTGATGCGGTTGGCTAGCTTTTCAACGGTAAGAGCTTTCTCCTTTGTCACAAGCCGATTGATGACGTCATCACAGGACTTGCCGTCAAAAAAAAGGTGCTCGATTACGGCGCGGATGGAGACCCTGTACAGGGCGACGTGTTTTAGAATTCGTTCGTCGCGAGAAAGCATTACCAGACCTCGTATGGAGTTTCGATGGTTTCACAGTATTCATGGAAGCGGGTCAGCTTTGATTTGGAATAGGCACCTCCGAATTCGATGATCGTTGGCCCTTGTGGAAAATCCAGTATCGCGTCGGGGAGCTTTTCGGTTTTGGAGCCACCTCGTTCCCAGAGTATGCGGGCTTCGGATCGCCAGAACGGGATGGCCTCCGGATGAAGGCGGCGGTAGTCGAGGAAAATTGCCGACATGTGCAGGTCGTGAGTGCGCTCCGATTCTCTGGGAAATCGGCCGCCACTACCACCGAAGGATCGGCCAGCTAGTGTGGTTGCGATGACACACTTTATTGAGATCGGCGGCTGGTTCCATCGCGACTTTAGTTGGTAGGAAGCCTTTCCAAATTCGGGCGATGCCTGGCCAGGAGTCCATGAAAGGACTGGTTGGGAGATGGTGATCTCAGGGTGGGAGATGGCGCGAAACAAGTGGAGCAGTCCAGCTTGATCCAGAAGTTCTATCCTGCGGGATGCATCTTTTGGGCTTCCCTCTGGCCACCAGGTGCGGGCGATTTGGGGGATAGAAAACACGCGAACGCGATGAACCAGGGCATCAATGATCTCTTTGTCTCGGTCGGTAATCCGGTACGCTGTTGGCCCCAAAGACATGAGAGGAGTGTACCATTGGGGAACTCGTTTTCCGGTGCTTGGTATAGGGTGGATTTGCGCACTGGGCTAGTCTCTATGGTGCTGTAGGAAGAGGGCTTATGGTTGATAGTGGTCCTGGATTTGGCCCTGGATAGTGGGGGAGCAGTGTCAGGGTTTTGGAATGGGCACAGAGAAGGGCAGGGAAGCCCTTCTCTGTGCAGGTCTTCGTTGGTTGCAGTTGACGATAAGCGTTAGAGGGGCGCTCTGGCGCCCCATCTTCAACGCTCAGTATTCTTCTGGAAGCAGCATCGTGGTGACGCTTCGGTCGGCTTCGGTGATGATCCAGAATCTGGTTCCATCGCAAAGCGTGTAGGCGGACAGAAGGCGAAAACCGTTCTCTAGGGACAGCTCATTTTCCTCTCGGTCTTCGGACGGGACTTCGCCCCAGTCTCCGGACTCGTGCCGGTGTAAATATCCAAGCGCAGTCTCTTGGGCCGTTTCAAGAGCGCCCAGCGCTCCCGGTGTTGCTACTACTCTTCCTAAACTGAACTTTGCTTTTTCTACTGATTTCATTTTTTCTCCGTTTGTTGAGCTAAAGGCGTTGCGCCCTTGCAATGCCTTTAGGCGAGGCCATCGCCGGTAAGATCGGGGTGTGCGAGGTCAAGGTGGAATTCGGGGGAGGGGGATCACCCACCTGAAAGGCGAAGCGAAAGCTTCGTGTTGCAGCAAAGCGAAACATGGGGACACCCCCGAATCGACCTTGACGGAGCAAGGGGCAGAGCCCCTAATTCTTGGGGGCGTTGCGGGGTCTCCCCGCTAGAAGGGGTGGCGAAAAGACGCGAAGCGGCTGAAGACAGGGGAAGGCTTTCCCCACCAAAGAGTTCAGAAAATAGAAATGGGAATTCACTTCACCACAGGCACGACGGATCACCTAGCCGGTCTTCCGACAGCAACTTCCTCACCGGTTCGGGCTGACTATGGACGAACTGACAGGCAGAGAACGTGAAGGTCTTTACAGAGGACTTCGCGTCATCGCTGACGCGAAGTCTGGAACTCTAAAACGGCTTCGGTAGAGTCGAATCTAGGTCAGTCGCACCTGGCGGCAGCGTCGCGGAATCTAATCCAACCGCCCTGAAAAGTTGTTCTCCAGACAGGCCCCGCGCATCAGTGAGGTGTGCGCCGGAAAAATTCGTTTTGTATAAAACGGCGTCTGTAAAATCGACGCCGCGCAGGTCACAGCCGCTGAGGTCCGCACCGGAAAGAAATGCTCCCTTAAAGTTTGCACCTCTCAAGTCGAGGTTTCGGAGGTCGGTCCAAGCAAGCAGAATCCGCGAATCTCGCGGGATAAGAGCCACCTCCTTATTAAAGCGTTCAATTTCGCCGCGTTGCAGGAGGAGCACGGTCCGATTGGAGGAGACGGTATTCGTAGTCGTTTCTTTGTGGTCGTTGGTTGAGTTTTTCATATTCCTTTCGTTATTAAATTTGTGGTTCAAAGCATGTCCTCCTCGGTGGCCACTGGCCGCCACTTTTGTTTTTGCGGGCTCTAAAAGAGCCCGCGGCCCTAGGCCGATTTTGGTTGAATTCGTCCCCGCGCTGTCGTGACATGCTTGGGGTCGAGTTCAATTCCGATAAATCGCCGCCCCATTACCTGCGCCGCGACAAGAGTGGAACCAGAGCCACAGAATGGGTCAAGGACAATAGCGCCCGGCATTGAAAACGACAGAATGAGGGGCAGCAGAACGGCCACCGGCTTCTCGGTTGGATGCAGCTTGTTGCCGGTGTACTTCCACTCCCGCACGTCGGATAAAGGCTGGGCCGGTTTTTCCGGCCTACCTTTTGCAAAGAGGTAGGCAGTTTCATGCTGGGCGGCCGTGTATCCCGAATAGGAGGAGTATTTCTTTACGAAACTCAGGTGACTGACCGGTCGGAACCCCGCTGCTCGGGCTCCCGAAATAACTACGTCTGCGACTGGCCACCCGTAGAACATAAAGCAAAAGGAGTCGGGTTTTAGCACCCGGTACAGTTCCTTCATTACTGGAGCAAACCAGCCGGTGTCACTGTCGTTTGCCACTGTCTCGCCGCTCCTCGGCTTATAGGCCGTCATATAGGGCGGGTCTGTTAAGACCATGTCAACGCTCTGTTCGGGAATGCTTTTCATCACCTCCAAACAGTTTCCAGCGACGATACTGTTAACCAAATGTGTGTTTGTGCTCATTTTCTTGTCTAAAAGTGGCGAGGTTGCACCCCACCGTGTTTTTTCAATCGACGCCGCTAAAGGCGTTGTGCTTGTCACAATGCCTTTAGGCGAGGCCATCGCCGGTAAGATCGGGGTGTGCGAGGTCAAGGTGGAATTCGGGGGAGGGGGATCA
>ENA-ORBV01016250-ORBV01016250.1-microbial-mat-metagenome-genome-assembly--contig:-NODE-16250-length-10829-cov-5.375465_pt1 | contig 10829 bp, 7 predicted proteins | sample MGYA00237777_ERZ505514 | MGnify/ENA primary metagenome ERZ505514 (study PRJEB26160, sample SAMN06269048) | microbial mat metagenome | isolation source: Oligotrophic lake microbial mat | place...
TTGGCATCTTACATCAAATGAACAGCACAAATGACAGCAATCAGTACAAAAGTCAAAAGATTCGTGGTTAAATGAAGAAGATTTCTCACAGGCAAGGAAAGAGGTCCAATGCTGATGTTTGAACATGTTCTCATGTTCCAATGGAAACAAATCGGACAACATTTAAAAAAATGGTCTGCTTTGACTCTTTGGCATCTGAATGTCCCCAATGATCAAAGCTTGGAGTTGTTAGCAACTTTTTCAAAGACGAGTGGCAATGCACTGGATCCATGTGTTTCTGGCATGCAAACAGGAATGCCAGCAGCGTTGCCTCCTTCAAAATTGGCATTTGGCACAGATGGAAATGCAGCAAAGTCCAAGCAAGGAGAAAAGGTCAATCTCATGGGTTGTTTGCAAGGCTTCGATGACAGCAATCATCACAAAAATGTCGAATGAAATTTCACATTGGCATCGCTGTTGCCGAAGCTTGAGGAAACAATGCAAAAGCCACACAACGCTCCCAATGACCCTTGATGACAAAACTTGAAAGAGTGGATCATGCCAGGCAAAGAAATGATGTTTTCTGAACACATTGTGGCAGGTTCTTGTGTGGGTGTGGGTGGGTGTGGGTGTTCACAAACTCTTTTTTTTGAATGAGGAGGCGCCAATTCACATGCAAGAACAAATGGTGGTGGATGATTTTTGCTTCCGGATGTGTGTTTGGACATCTCAGCAATTTTCATTGTTGGATGATTGTTCGAGCATTTGCATGTCGAATTGTCCGTTTTGCAACATGCCTTTGTGCCTTTGATCAACATTTTTCATTTGTGCACGTCTCGATGCATGTGTTGACCTGCTCTGGGTGGTGGTTCTGCAGGAAAAAGCTGCAATCAACAGTCAGTTGCAATTCGGCAAAATGAAAAATGCATTCAACAAAACTGGCAATTCGGTGCCATTGCCAAATTGTTTTCCAGTTCGTTTGAGGTTTGGAGCTTTGTCAGTCAACTGCTTCCAACACTCATGTTGTGTTTGATTTTGAATGTCGCACTTGGATTCATCAGACAACGTTGCAGACTGAAAGAAAAAGATTTTCCCACCAGTTGCAGAACACATGTTCAAAGGATTTGAACATTCTGGCAGTTGTCATTTTTTTGAAGGGAGCTCTTGAAATCTCTTTTTGAGGTTAACAAATGCATGCAAAGGCAGTGAGTTTTCAACTTTGCATTTTTTTCTTCTTCACAATGATGCAGCTGCACTGGACCGGTGCTAAAGTTCACATAGGACAATGTCCTATGTGTCACAGTCCTTTTGCTGCTGCAGCACAGTGCAATGTGAATTCATGTCACCTTGGTCAGGTGTTCGCATCTGAACCAGGAGGACCTGAGTTCGAGTCCTGTAGGATTCGTGTAGAAGCCTAGCAGGAGGGTTTTCCTCTGACCGATCGAACGAATGCCACACCACAGATCGATGAAATTACGTTGACAGCAATAGGCACGAAGACCGATGAAATTACGTCGGCACGAAGTCGTGGAAACACGATTAAACTCGTACGTCACCCAACGGACGCGTTGGAGCACGTCACTGTCGACCAACGATCGATACAATCTTCGCGGGCGCGCGAGTAATCTGAGTGCGACATTCAAAAAATGCCGTGTGACTTGATCCACACACGATGACAGTCTTTAGGTGACTGGGGGCTTCTACACACATGCAGTAAAATAGTACAAAAAAGGTCCAATGTCATAAACCGTTGAACCGGCTGGCAACCGATGAATCACGGCAAGCGGGCGCGCTCCAAATGCAGCAAAAACGCCTCAGCGCCACTGAGGAAAAGCAATCCGGCAAGCGACACACATAGCCTCTGACTGGTAGCACACATGAACATTAGCACCTGCCTATCACAACATGAGCTGATTTCCAGAGCACAGTGCAAACTTGCATGTGATCGCCTCAAAATTAAGATTCACACAATTTGCTATGACTCCATGATGGGATTTCCCAATAGAAACAGGCATGCAAAGTGAGTGGGGTGGACTTTGTGATGAGAAAGTTGATTCCTCACTCAAAAGAAGCAATGGCAAAGAACACAGTAGAGGGAGCCATTTGGTGTCTTTTGCAATGGAAAAGAACATGCACCAATGCAGTTCAGTTGAGATGCTCAGCTTTGTGAAACCTTGCAACCAGAACAGCACAATCATGAATGATCTTGGCAAGCATGCAAGCACATGAGAGATTTATTCATTATTGGTTTTGGGACACGATAAAGTAGCATTCCTTTGTGAGATCAATCTGGCCTGTCACTGAACAGCAATTGACGAGATGATTTGTTTCATGGGACAATTGACCTGAAAATGAGACAATGTTAAGCAAGAGAGGTCACAGCAATGTCTTTCATGCATATGCTGCTGTTCTTTCCAGGTGCAGTGTAGAGCATAATTGCACAATGAGAGATTAGATTCAGTCTGGGAGTCCAAGAGGGCTGGAACAGTTTTTGATTGGACAGGTAGAATGACAGACCTTGGTGATCAATCTGGGCTGTGATTAACTGCAAACTTCCTGGCTCATCTCAACACTTCTTTCGCCGACGCCAACAATGACGACGCCTACCCTTACGTATAACCACTATAGCTACTAGCTAGCTAGGTCTACTGGTACCGTAGCTAGATGCAGTTAGTAATAGCTATTAGAGTATTCGTCGCGAAGTGCCCGATACACCATTAGTTTTTTGAAGCATGGCCTCTGCCGTCGCTTTTCTTTTGACGCTTTTGACTATTTGTACTGCCCTTGCATTTCACTTGATTTTTAACGATATGCCTTCGAACGAATCCATTTCTCAGTACGTAATGTATGCATAATGAAGAAAACGGTAGATCAGGTCATTTTGGATCATTATCGTTGCAATGCATTGTCGAGTAATAAGGAAGAATTTCATGTACTTGACGCTAACCATAATGTGGTTCGATCTTTGTGGTCATCTCCCCGCGCCTTCTATCATTTTGTTCCTATTTATACAGTGTTGTTGTGCTGGTGGCCATGGAGGCCGAAGCCATGCCATTTGTGAACCACCTCAAACTTGAAAAGCAAGACGACTTTTTCCCCTCGCATTTACCGATGGTCGCTTTTGAGGGTATCTACAACGACCACAAGGTCACGGTTGTGACTAACGGTAAAGATAGCGTCTACGGAACTAACGTGGACAATGTGGGTACGGTGCCTGCCGCCATGGCAGCATTTTTGGCTCTCGAGAAGACGAAAGCTAGTTTGCTCATCAATGCTGGAACAGCTGGTGGTTTCCAACGCAAAGGAGCGGCGATTGGTGATGTGTTTCTACTAGAAGGAGTTGCTAATCACGATCGACGCATCCCTATTCCTGGTTTTGATAGTTATGTAGTAGGAACAATTGACCTCACCAAGAGGATCCATCCAGGCAAAATGGCAGGAGGGCTCGGATTCAAGACCGGTAATTGCACTACCAGTAATTCGCTTGATAGGACCGAGGAGGACGACAAACACATGCTTTCCAATGACGCGTCTGTGAAAGACATGGAGGCAGCTGCTATTGCCTGGTCTTGCGAGTTGCAGGATACACCTTTCCTAGGAGTGAAAGTCGTCACGGATATTGTTGATGGAGACAAACCAACACAAGAGGAATTCATGGAAAATTTGGGGAAGGCTGCCGAGAGCCTCCAGTCGGCGCTGCCCAAAGTTTTAGAATATATTTGCGGCAAGGAGCATCACGAGCTATAAAAAGTATTTGTGCCTTTTTGGTTAGCTAGGCGTAATTTTTATTAATAAATGGCTTATTGGAAAACACTTTAGAGAGCACAAGATATAGATAAGCATCGCCTGCATGCGGAGCTACTGATAAGAAGCGGGGCCCTCTTCGAATCCATAGCCAACATGAATCCTTGCATCGGCATTTGTGACACCCGGTGTCGCGAGCAAAACAAATATCCCGCTACTAATGAAGCAAATTTATCTGCGATTTTAAACTGAAGATGCCGTCTGAGTGGAGCCGAGACCTACTCTTAGAGTTGGAATAGGAGATGAACATTTCTTTGGATATGATCGTTGGACGTCCCCATTTGAAAATGGAGCATCGGGTCATTCTTTCATGGCCACACAATCTTAGGACTGCACTTTGACAAGCATTCAGGTACGGCCATCATCAATGATATACAATCCGTTTTATTAAGATATGCAATGGATAGTTATCAAGGTGCACCACTACATGACAGTATTCTTAGATGAAAATAAATTACATCAAGCCCTCATGCACGATGCAGCGTGGAAAGTCGCTGTCAGCAAAACTACTTTATTAGGGAATCCATGGACAAGTCTCTTTGTTGTACAGCCATTAACGTGCCATATTATGTTGTGAAAGACAACCAGTGCAACTTCTGATATGCGATGATTACTGCCAGTAAGCCCGAGACGAAGCGTCGAGCACTCGAAACGCTTGTCTACCAGTTAAATGAGTTTTGGGAATTGCCAGTACCATCATTGGAATCGTTGCCCAACATGGAATTTCTCCCTTGACCAGCTGCCCTGCCCATTTGCTGTGGCATGTTCGTGGCTTGCCCTGGCATATTCTGTTGCATCCCCATGGCACTCATTTGTTGCATCATGGCGGCATTGGGTTGCATCATTTGTTGGTTATTATTATTGGGAAAGACTCCCCCCATGTTCATCATCTGACCGTTCGGTAACATTTGTTGGTTCATCATCCCAGGATTTCCCATCATAGCACCAGCAGGACCCGCATTACCGCCCATTGCAGCTTGGCGCATTAGGGCTGCCTGTGCAGCCATATTGTCTGGCTGGCCACCCATTTGCATCGAACCCAAAGAAGCTCGTCTCATGAATTCCATTTGTGCTTGAGCAGCGGCCGCGTTCATCTGGTTCGGTCCAGCAGATGCCTGTCTCATCAAGGCAGCAGCTTGCGCTTGAGCCACGTTGAATTGATTATTGGAACTCGCTGAAGCTCGCCTCATCAACTCTGCCTGCATTTGTGCTTGTTGTTGCGCCATTTGTTGAAATTGGGCTTGCTGCGATTGTGCCCCGCCATTAAAACCCGGATTGCCTGTGCTCGAATTGCGTCTCATCATTGCAGCTTGCATGGCAGCAGGGTTATTCATGTTCATGTCACCGCCTCCAGCCGAAGCGAGCTGCTGAAACATTGCGTTTTGTTGCGAAGCGCTAAAGCCAGAGGAGGAAGTCTGCGCACCGAAGGAGGGCGAACTATCAGACCCACCGGCGCCATTGTTGAACATGCCCCCTTGCATGTTCGGAAATGCTGCCCCAGACATATTGTTGAATTGGTTGTTAAAGGCCAGATTATTCATTTGGCCACTAACGCTCTGCCTGTTAGCGTTGTTCCTACTGTGGTTACTGCCACTATTGTTGTTGTCGTTGTCGTTGCTCTGATTTCTGGGGTTGTCGTTGCTACGACTTCTGCTGCTGTTATTGTTGGAAAATTGTCCAGTCCTATTATTAGGGCCAGCCTGTGAACTCCCAGATACGTCAAAGTTGGGGTTCAAAGTCTCAGGCCCCCCTTGTTTGATCGATTGAACCAATTGTTGTTGCTGTCTAATATTCTCTAAAATCTGTTTTTGAAGCTCTTCGTTGACTTGTTTCTGCCTGGCAAGCTCTGACATAGCTTCTTCCGGTGGCAAGACACTCTGGGTGCCGTCATTCGGAGCTAAGGAAGATGCACTTAACGTTGCCGAATTAAGCGAGGCGATGAGTGCGTCGTTTTGAGATTCCCGGCGAGTCGATGCGATGATTGTGTTTGAAATTGCAGCGTTCCCCATTATCCCAGTTGATGGATCTATGTTCGAACAAATTGAATCTCGTATTGAGTCTCGAGTGGCACTTGTAGTTAACGTAGAAACAGACCCATATGATCTTCGTTTTGTGGAACTGGTGGTGCTTCTCCGGCTCCTAACCGAACTCTTGTAGTGTGCGGTGATTGTTACAGCGAGTTTGCGTAATCTATTCTTCAATGTACCTCGGTTCAAATAAGCCTCCAAGCTTGAAGCCTTCCGGTACAGCCTATCTTCAAGTACTCTAGCTTTGTGAGGGAGCTGCTGCATCCATTCTTTTGTAGGAGCTGTCTTTTTGCGAGCCTTTAGGAGTTGCGCTCTACAAAGCACAGATAATAAGAAAGAAACATGAGCTCATGTGAGATACACAGTTTTTTTGTTTGCTTCATTCACGGCCGGAGAAACTTATAAGAGCTCCTTGTTCTGCTGCGTGGACAATACTTACATTTCCCGAATCATGGCTTCTCGGTGTGGCTTATCCGCAGCCCCGCTGTGCCAGTCAGGTGCTGGTCCGCTTCTGTCACCTTCATAGGAGGCACCACTATTGCACCTCCGACGGGTATGGTTGGTGGAATCATCACTGCTCTCGCCGTCATCCTTCCCGTCTTTGACGCCTCCTAAAGGACCACCGCGCATATCACCTATTTGGAAACCTCTTTTCTCGTCGCCAGTGGAGTTGCTTTGGGGACCTTTCGAACCGCCTCCCTTACTGTTACTGTGGCCACTGCTGTTGTTCATAGTAAGGGGATTGGTGTCATCATCGTCGTCGTCAAATATTCGATCCAGGTCGCCCGAGTCCTCGAAGAAGTCATCGCCAAGGTCGTCATCCATGCCAAAGCTATCATTTCGGTCAAAATCCTCCATGGTCGACGAGTGCATGTGGCGCTGCGTGTGGCCTCACCTTACTGTTGATTGATTCAAGTCGGGCCAGTCCTGTATGTGCAGTCTTACTTCTACACGGCACACTCAGATCTAACCAGATAGAATGATCTAGCTAGTAGTAGAATTGGCTTCCTACCACTCTTAATTGCAGCTAATGCTTACTACGACTACCGCGAAACGTACTCCAGCTGTCTGTATTAGTAGCTACTAGCTAGAGTAGAAGTACATGCAGTCAAGTGTAAAAAGAGCCTTCTGCTCCTGGTGCACCACTTGGAGAATCGGTGTTGGAGAATCGGTAGGAGGAAACCCTTCCCAAATAGTTCACCAGTGATGCCGCCGCCCGCCTAAAGGCTTGCTGTGATTGCCGCACGTTGACGTGCGGCGGATGGCCAGGAGGATGAGCGGCGAACTTTGAAATCACGTGAAAACTGCATGCAACATTTTCAAAGTTGGCTCGATTCACAGTTTCACCAGTTGAACTTCAATATAACGCCAACCCTATGATACCAGGTACCATTTTCACAACGGTATATATACGAGTATCGTACTGTTCGTGCCAAAGTGTACCAGGTTCTACCAGGTACTAGGTACCTACTACTGTAGTTAAGTATCGTAGTAGTAGGCAGCTCTAATACTCCCAGTAGACTAGTAGTACAGCAGAGGAACTAATAATCTAGTAGCTAGTTAGTAGTAAATAATAGAAGATAGTACATTACAAACAAGCATAGTATGCTCTGGATAAATAAAAACTATAATTATGACTTATTTTCAATAATGGTATAAAGCAACTGTACAGAATCAAAAAGCGCAGACTGACTTTTACTGGCTTTGTACATTCATTCAGTTGCTAACTAGTTCTTGAGTTCTCTTTTAAAATAGCGCCCGGCTTACATCGAAGTACGGGGCAGAAAAAGGCATGTAATTTTCCATATCCTTCACTCACTTACAATGCCACCAGCCTTGCCCGAAGATCTCTACACCGGCGCAAGCCAAGGACCTGGCGAGTCATCGGGGGACCATGAGGATACGGAAGAGCTGTCGTCATTCTTTTCCGGGGCCAGCTCAGCAGGTGAACTCGACGGCGCTAGCCAAACAACTGAGAGATCTGCAGCGTCTTGAAGGAGATCACCAGGCGCCGCTGCTGAGTTTGGAGTGACAGTGGCGGGGGCATCCTTGTTTTCTTCGGTGACCGATTCATCATCTAGATCGTCGAGAGGTACGAGCCAAACATTTGCGGGCTCTGCTGTTGGTTCGTCAGGAACGGAACTCTCTTCAGACTCCTTGTTTGGTTCATCAGGCTCAATAATCGCTGCAGTCTCTTGAGTTTCGGCTGCCGGTGGCTTGTCATCGCAATCGAAAGATGGATCCTTGTCGCACAGATCAATGTCTCCGATCCACGGTGAGATCGAGTCGGATGCATCCGTTCCGAGTGATGTGTTTGACACCGGGGCTGCGAGTTCATCGCCTGAGGGTGCATCCGTTGCGAGTGATGTGTTTGACACCGGGGCTGCAAGTTCATCGCCTGAGGGTGCATCCGTTGAGAATGATTTGTTTGACACTGGGACTTCAGGCTCTGTCTCGTTTTCTTCTTGATTAGACAAAGACGCGGTTGCCGCTGTCGTAAGGCTAAATGGCGCTTTCTCTGTTTCCGTCTGTTTGTCGCTGCCTTCAGAGGGTGAGACAACAGGTGGGTTCTTGGAAGCGTAAGCCACGTCCGACTTCGCCGCAGCTTCAGGCTTCGCAACTGTGGCTGATGATTCTCCCATGGGAGTTGGATTGTATATGTTTGCCTCGTTTCCCCCCTTTTTATCACTTGTTCTGGTTTCCGCTTTGTCGCGACTTATTACCAGAGGCGCGAGAAGTGGGATAGCGGCCGGGCTATTTGCAGCCGAAGATGGATGAGTGCAGTCTGTCGCCTGTAGGCTGCCCGAATGATCTATGGGTTTGCTTGCGGCAAGGCCACTGGACTCGCCTGCCGTCAGCGCCGCCGGTAGGGATGGTTTAACACGTTGGGAGCTGGTTGTATGCACGGTGGCTGGAACAGTTCCTTTTTCGATCTCCAGCTTCTGCTTTCGGGCACTCGCTCCGTAATGAAACATTGGCACACCGAGATTCGCTGCAGCTGCAGCTTCGAGGTTTTGGTCGAATGGCATCTCACCCTCTGGGTCTGGCAGACGGGCTCGATCTGGTAGACGGACTGGGGAAAGCTCTACCTCCGAGTTTGCAATTTCTCCGTCTGCCGCAACTTCTCCGTATATCTCGGAAGTCAGTTCGGAATCAAAAGTCTGGCTGTCCGAAGCCAACGATGAGAGATCAGACTGAAAGTCAGGAATATCGTGAGCAGTAACCTCAAACTCTGGCATGTATACAAAAGCTTCGTCTTGGTCCCTTTCTGGAAACCGATCCTTTTCAGCGGGGGGGATCAACTTGGCTTTTTTGTCCAGTAAATGTGCTTCCATCTCGCTATTATCGTTTTTGGTTCTACAATAGTAGTAAGCCACGCCAAACAAAAAGAGACCTACCGCGGCGCAGATAGCAATGAGCGTACCGTTTGAGGCGCCAGTAGTTCTTATAAAAATATTGTCAGGCTGCATAGGAGTGCACCCGATAAGCGTGAGGCTGAAAAGGTGATTCAATGGAGAGCAATATGGAGTTAGATCGGGGGTGAACCAAACATAGTACTGCATAGAGCGTGCCAAATAGACCCTTCTGCTGCCACAATTAGCACTTACCAAGTCTTACAAACTTCGTAATAGGAGAGAAAAGGATGGGGCAACGGTTAATATTTCGATGACCAAAATGATATCTGAACGACACTTATCAAACCGTGTTCTTACCTGGACAATCTTTTGGGCACTGCTGAATATCATTGCAGGTGAGCAATTCAGCCTGCATCAGTTGCTCTGCAAAAGTACATTCACAGTTATCGAGGGACATATCCGAGTCGCAGGTGAATGCCAAGTCCCATACCCAAAGATTATCGTAAGTACTGCAGTCGGTAATTGCGAAAGACTCCATGGGGTTTTCATCACCGTTGCCTCCTTCGGCAACATCTGCATTTGTCACAACATAGCTGTCGTCATCATATCCACCCCCATTACCACCATTGCCGTTTTTATTTTCATTGTCATTTCCGTCTCCGTCATTTCTGTCGCTGCCATCTCCGTCGCCATCACCATCACCATCACCATCACCGCCATCGTTACCGTTACCGTTACCGTTACCATTGCCACCTCCTCCTTGTCCATTGCCATAGTAGTCGTCATCACCTTCGCCGTTCTTGTTATCAGCATCCTCGTCGGCATCTCCATCACCGTTGCCATCACCGTTGCCATTTCCGCTGTAGCTGTCGCCATCGCCATTATTGCTTCTTTTGGGGTATTTGGGAGGGTAGGGAGGAAGCAAGATCAACACAGTTAGATGGGTTTGATGAGTTTCGATTTCGAATACGTGCAAATACCAACGAAAAAAGTTTGGGCAAGAGCCCCACTTACCCATGACTGGTATACGAGCAGTTGGGCGCGTTTCCAGGAAATATCCATTCCTCTTCAAGTTCATCGTCAGTGTAGTTCAAGCAACCTAAATAGGATGTGCCGCCATGTCCATGATGCATTGGATGAAGCAGTTTTCGACGACTGGAGAATATCACATTGGGTTGGTCATTCTGCTTTCCTCCACGAATAAGAGAAGGTTTCGTTTGCTGTCTGGCCCTTGAAGGCGCTCTATTGAGACCAGAGACCGTTGTTGATGCGAAAAGGAACAGGGCCAATACACGCATTGCCGCCAGAATGGATCTCCTGGAATGATTAGTACTTGAGCTTCTCATGGTTGTCGCAGTCAAGAATTTTATTTGTTGTCCGTTTTCGAGGAAGCAAAGAAGAAACGAGGAAGAGAAATTGATTGCCTCCGATTGATCCAGCGAAAAAGAAGAAAATTAAGGAAATGGATTGATCTCGATCGATTCTATTATACGATACGTTTACTTATAAATCTGTTCCCGAGGTGTGCGCGGAGCGTCAAACTTGCCAACTCGGAATGATAGGGAGCGGAGCTGTTTTGTTGACCGTTTTGGGTTGCAAAGGATGCTCCCTGTCTCTTATACACATCTGACGCTGCCGACGAATAGAGAGGTGTAGATCTCGG
>ENA-ORBV01016251-ORBV01016251.1-microbial-mat-metagenome-genome-assembly--contig:-NODE-16251-length-10829-cov-3.990048_pt1 | contig 10829 bp, 9 predicted proteins | sample MGYA00237777_ERZ505514 | MGnify/ENA primary metagenome ERZ505514 (study PRJEB26160, sample SAMN06269048) | microbial mat metagenome | isolation source: Oligotrophic lake microbial mat | place...
AGCCAATGACGATAAGGTCGGCTCTCTGCTCGGTGGCTTCGCGCAGAATTTTCTCCACGATCGGCCCCTGCACGTGCAGCGCGACGACGTCGAGCCCGGTGGGCGCATATTGCATCTTCAGCTCATCGAGGCGTTTGTGCTCGGCCTTGAAGTCGCGCGCGACGGCGATGCGCACGGTCGGCGGGCCGGCTTCGAAGCCGACGAAGTCGGGTTCGGGTTCGGCGACGTTGAGGAGGACGACGCGGCTGAGGAAGGCCGTGGCGAATTTCGTGGCGGTCTCGATGACGTGCGGGGTGACGTCCGAGAAGTCGATGGGAACGAGGATGGTTTTCATGGGGATCTCCAGTCTATTTTCTTTACTGAAGTTAACGTCGATCGGACGACCACGCGCACTTTCCTTTGGCGGGAGCGTACCTCATTTTGTGCGGAAGATCAGGCGCCGATCGGGTGCCAGGTCGTTTTATATTCCAAGGTATCGCGCAAGGCGTAGAGGCTTTGGGCCGAATCCGCGAACCAATCGATCGGCGCCTCGGCGGACCGAAGGAACACGCGCTTGATGCTTTCGGCGGCGCCAAGCTTGAGCGTTTTCCGATCCTCGGCACTGGCCACGCCGCTCAGCGCTCGGAGGTGGGTATGAGTCGCAAACGTGGGGACGAGTTCCTTGCGGAAGCCGGTGAGGAGATTCACTACACCGCCGGGGAGATCGCTGGTCGCGAGCATTTCGCCGAGCACGATCGCCGGATACGGCTGCGCGGGTGAGGCGAGCGCGACGACGGTATTGCCGCTGGTGATCGCTGGCGCGAAGAGCGAGACGACCGCGAGCAGCGGCGCGTCATCCGGCGTGAGGATGCCGACGATGCCCATCGGCTCAGTGACGGTGAAATTGAAGTGCGGCGAGGCGACCGGGTTCACGTTGCCGAGGAGTTGCTCATACTTGTCGGCCCAACCGGCGTAATAGATGAGCCGGTCCACGGTCGCCGCGACTTCGCGGGCGGCGGCGGCTCTGGTGGCGCCACCGAGTTGGATCGCGTCGGTCATCTCCGCGGCACGCGCTTCGAGCATTTCGCCGAGCCGGTAAAGAATCTGCCCGCGATTGTAGGCGGTGCGTTTCGCCCAGCCGGGACCAGCCTTGGCGGCGGCTTCGACGGCGTTGCGCAGGTCCTTGCGCGTGCATTGCGGGATATTGGCGAAGAAATTTCCAACCGCGTCCTTGATCGGAAACACGCGCGCGCTTTCCGAACGGATGAACGCGCCGCCGACATAGACCTTCGGAGTCTTGGTGATGGGAAGTCGGGACATGATCAGACGAGGTTGACGTAATCGAGCAAACCCTGGCGCCCGCCTTCGCGACCGAAGCCGCTTTCCTTGTATCCGCCAAAGGGCGAGGTCGGGTCGAATTTGTTGTAGGTGTTCGCCCAGACGACACCGGCCTTGAGTTCGTTGCTCATCTTCAGGATGCGCGAGCCCTTGTCTGTCCACACCCCAGCGCTCAGGCCGAACGGCGTATTGTTCGCCTTTTCGATCGCTTCATCGACGGTGCGGAAAGTCAGGATGCTCAGCACCGGGCCGAAGATTTCCTCATTGGCGATGCGATGGCTCATCGTCACTTCGGAGAAGAGCGTCGGGCGGAAGTAGTAGCCCTTCGACGGCAGCCGGCATGCGTGCTGAAAAAGCTCGGCGCCCTCTTTCACGCCGCTGTCCACGAGTTCGCGGATCTTGTCGAGTTGCGCCTTGGAATTGATCGCCCCAACATCGGTGTTCTTGTCCATCGGATCGCCGACGCGCAAAACCTTGAGCCGATTCTTGAGCTTGGCGAGCACCTCCGCAGCCACCGATTCATGCACGAGCAGACGCGAGCCCGCACAGCAGACGTGGCCTTGATTGAAGAAGATGCCGTTGACGATGCCCTCGACCGCCTGGTCGATCGGCGCATCGTCGAAGACGATGTTCGCGGCCTTGCCTCCGAGTTCCATCGTCATCTTTTTCTCGGTGCCCGCGAGTGAGCGCATGATCACCTTGCCGACCTCCGTCGAGCCGGTGAAAGCGACCTTCGCAGGGATCGGATGGTTCATGATCGCGGCGCCGGTTTCGCCCGCGCCGGTCACGAAGTTCACCACGCCCGGCGGCAACCCGGCGTCCTGAAGAATCTCGGCAAACTTCAGCGCGGTGACCGAAGTGGTTTCCGCCGGTTTCAGCACGACGCAATTTCCCGCGGCGAGAGCGGGCGCGATTTTCCAGGCGAGCATGAGCAGAGGAAAATTCCACGGGATTACCTGCCCCACCACCCCGAGCGGCGCCACGCGGGCGCCGGGCGCGAGATACTCCAGCTTGTCCGCCCAGCCGGCGTGATAGAAAAAATGCGCCGCCGCCATCGGCACATCGAAGTCGCGCGATTCCTTGATCGGCTTGCCGCCGTCGAGCGTTTCCGCGACGGCAAATTCCCGCGCGCGATCCTGCAGCAGACGAGCGATTCGGAAGAGATATTTTCCACGCTCGCGACCCGCCAGTTTGCTCCAGACCTTGTCGTAGGCTTGCTTTGCGGCTTGATACGCCGCATCGACATCGGCCGGTCCGCCGAGCGCGATCTCCGCGAGCTTCGATTCGTTCGCGGGGTTGATGGAGTCGAAATACTTGCCGCTTTTCGGAGCGACGAACTCACCGTTGATGAACAGATCGTAGCGCGATTTGAGCTTCGGATCGGCGGTCTCGGGCGCGGGATCGAATTCCCAGAGGTCACCAAAGATCAGTTCGGGCGCGGGACGACCGCCGCGACCGGAGCGCGCGTTTTTTTTCTCGGAAGCGAGGGTAGGCATGGAGGTGGGTCAGTAGCTCTCGGCGGCTTCGGTGAAGTAATACGGCGCCTGGTACGCGCCCGTGTTTTCCTTCTCGATCTGGCGCACGAGGTCGTTGAGCAGCGAGCTCGCGCCGAAGCGGTAGCGCTCGTTATTCAGCCACGCGTCACCGAGCGTTTCCTTCACAGCGACGAGGAAATGCAAAGCCTGCTTCGCCGTGCGAATACCGCCCGCAGGCTTCATCGCGATGGCAATGCCGGTATCGAGATAGAAGTCGCGGATCGCTTCGATCATCACCTGGTTGTTGCCGAGCGTGGCATTGAGCGAGGTCTTGCCGGTGCTGGTCTTGATGAAGTCGCCCTCACGGATGACCCGCATGGCGAGGAAGGAAGCGGCGCGGATGTTGTCGTAGGTTTCCAGTTCGCTGACTTCGAGGATGACCTTCAGCGTGGCGCTCCCGCAGGCCTCGACCACGGCGGCGATCTCGTCCTGCATCCGGGAAAACTCGCCGGCGAGAAACGCGCCGCGATTGATGACCATGTCGATTTCGTCGGCGCCATCCGCGACGGCGGCTTTCACTTCTGCGAGCCGCGTCTTGAGCGGCGCCTGACCGCTCGGGAAAGCCGTGGCCACCGACGCCACTTTCACGCGCGAATCAGCGACGTGCTTTTTCGCATGCCGCACCATCGCCGGATAAACACACACCGCCGCCGTCTGCGGCACGTCCATGCCCGGGTGCGGGCGGAGCGCTTTCTGGCAGAGAGAGGCGACTTTGCCCGGTGTGTCTTTGCCCTCGAGCGTAGTGAGATCGACCATCGAGACCGCGGTGCGCAGGCCCCAGAGCTTGGCCGTCCTCTTGATGCTGCGCGTGGTGAATTTTGCGACGCGTTCCTCGATGCCCACGTAATCCACCGTGCCAATCTGATCGGACAAACGACGGAAGGCGTTCGCGGAGGACATCGGGGGCATGCGGCGACGATGCCCGAACGACCGATGGAAACAAACCAAAACTCGGCGCCGGCGGCGCGTGGCGCAGATTCGGATTTCCCCGCGGGCGAAGACTGCGCGTAGTATGCCCGCGATGTCTGACCTTTTCGCCTCCGAATCCCCCGCCCCGCCCGTGGCTTCCGAGGCTCCGCTCGCGCAGCGGATGCGGCCGCGCACGATCGATGAATACGCCGGACAGGAGCATATCCTGGCGCCGGGAAAACTGCTGCGACGCGCGATCGAAGCGGATCGCATTTCATCGATCATCCTCTTCGGCCCGCCGGGCACGGGGAAGACCTCGCTCGCCGAGATCATCGCCCGCGCCACGGAGTCTCGGTTCGAGCGGCTGAGCGGCGTGGAAAGCAACGTCGCGGATCTGCGGCGCGTCATTGCCACGGCGGCGAATCGCGCGGCGAGCGGCGTGAAGACGATCCTCTTCATCGACGAAATCCATCGCTGGAACAAAGCGCAGCAGGACGTGCTGCTGCCGGACGTGGAGCGCGGCACCGTGCGACTGATCGGCGCGACGACGCACAATCCCTTCTTCTACATCAACAGCCCGCTCGTCTCGCGCTCGCAGGTTTTCCAACTGGAACCGCTCGCCCCCGCGAGCCTCGTCGCCTTGCAAAAGCGCGCGCTGGCCGATGAAGAGCGCGGCTTTGGGAAACAGAAAATCGAGATCACCGACGATGCGCTCGAACACCTCGCCACCGTCGCCGACGGCGACGCGCGCCGGTGCTTGAATGCGCTGGAAATTGCCGTGGTCACCACACCGGCAGGCGAAGATGGCGTGATCCGCATCGACCGCACGATCGCCGAGGAATCGATCCAGAAAAAGGCGGTGGTCTATGACGGCGACGGCGACCAGCACTACGACACGATCAGCGCGTTCATCAAAAGCGTGCGCGGCTCCGATCCCGATGCCGCGCTCTACTGGCTGGCGAAGATGCTCTACGCCGGAGAAGACATCCGCTTCATCGCGCGGCGCATCGTCATCCTCGCGAGCGAGGACATCGGCATGGCCGATCCGCAGGGATTGGTCGTCGCGGTCGCGGCGCAGCAGGCGGTGGAATTCATCGGGCTACCCGAAGCGCAGATTCCCCTCGCCCACGCCACCGTCTATCTCGCGACCGCGCCGAAATCGAACCGCGCCTACACCGCGCTCCACGCCGCGCAAAAGGAAGTGCAAGAAGGCGTGACGCTGGCCGTGCCGCGGCACTTACGCGACGGTGGGAGCAAACGCGCCAAGAAGGCGTTCGGCCACGTCGGTTATCAATACAGTCACGACCACGAAGGCGCTTACGTCCCGCAGGCGTATCTGCCCGAGGGGCGGCGCTACTACGAGCCGAGCGAGCAAGGTTACGAGAAACGCGTGAAGGAGCGGCTCGATTACTGGCGGGCGCTGTTCGAGCAAGCGCAGGCGGGCTCGAAATAGCGTCAGCGCTTGGCGCCAGATTCGCGCTTCAAGCGGAAGCCATCGCTCTGCGCGCCGTAGCCCTGCGCGTATTCGATCAGCCCAACGCCGCGCTGCCACACGACCGTCGTGAAGTGTCCGGAATGGTGCGTCCACGAATAGCTGCTTTGGTCGCCCTTCACGGCGAGCTTTGCGCTCGCGACATCGCCGTCGGACACTTTGCGTGCCCCTTTGCTCAGCCCATAGATCACGCTGGACGCAAATTTCGGGGGCTTGGCCTGCACCGCGAGCTTGCGAATCGCGGCCTCCGGGTGCTCTTCATTCAGCAGCACGATCTCCTGGTCCGTTGTGAAAAAATAGAGCGGCCTCATCTCGCGCGGTCGCGGCGCTTTCGTCGCGATCTGGTCAAAGGTGATCTTGAAGAAAGCGCCCCACGGCGCAGTCGCGACACGCTGCGTCGTCACGCGTGCAGTCCATGGCAATTCGTCCTTCTCAAATTCGTCGTTCCATTCCACGCCCTGGAATTTCGCGAGCGTGGGCTCATCCGATTTGGCGGAGAGAAACGGATTTTCTGCCAGCGCGCAGGCGACGAGCACCAAGTTCAGGACGGCAGCACTGAGCAAGGAGCGAGGAATCATGGCGAGGTGCGAGCGGTGGGCTTTTCGACTGACTGGAGCATGGCGCGCACGGCCCAGGAGGGCGTGGCGTTCTTCACGACCATCTGCAGGTCCGTCTGCTTTTTTTTGCCGTCATCGTCGTAATAGATCGATTCGGTGTTATTCACGATGCCGATGACGACGCCGCGTTCATCGAGCACGGGACAACCGCTGGAGCCTTTGGCGAAATCCGCGGTGATGCTCATGAAAGCTTCGTCGCCCGCCTCCGTGCGCCACAGGGTGTGCCGGGCCACGTGGCCCGTGGAGAGCAGGTAAAAACGATTATCGGGGTGACTCACGACATATGCGGGCGTGCCCACCGGCGTCGCTTCCAACGCAACTGGCAGCGTCGGCAGTTTGACACCCTCGGGCAGGTCGAGTTGCAGAATCGCCAGATCGTTCACCGGTTCGAAGGCGAGCACCTCGCGCACGGGGAAGACGCGGCCATCGCGCGTCATGGCGCAGAAACCACGCGCAGTTTTTTCCCGGGCCACGTGGAGGCTCGTGATGCAAATCCCCGTCTCGCCGATCACGAACGCACCACCGGCCACGGAGAAGACCGGTTCGCGTTTCTTGGGTTCACGGGAAAATTCCCCGAGCACAAGCGTCGCGGCTTCGGCGTGGGCGGCGATGGCCGGCACAGGCAGCTTTTCCCGGCCGCCGGTGGGGAGTGCCACGGCCCACGTCCGCTGCTCAAAACGCAGCGCCGGGATCCGACCCGCAGCCCAGAGTTTCCGCGCTTCGCCATCGAAATAGAGCTCGACCTCGCGGTCGTCGAACGGTTGCCCCGCCACGGGAGCGCGCGGCTGGAGTAAGGTAACGGTGGCGCCACTCCGGGACTTTTCGAGCAAGGTCGTCTGCGCGGAAACCGACGCCGCAAGCTGGAGCATTCCGGCGACGGCGACGACGAAGATCGTGGGACTGGCGGCATTCATTCGGACGCAGGGTGCGCGAGGCGACCGCAGATTTCCAGCGCTTCTGCACATCGCGGGGAGCGTCTCGCGGCGACGATTCGCCAGAAACCAAAGCGCCGGTCGTGGCTGACCGGCGCTGGGGTTGTTTGGGAAATTTCCGGGGAGGTTTCCCCCTTGCAGAGCGACCCGGTCCGCCGGGAGAGCTTTACCGTGGGCCCGCGTTGGCGCGCCAGCCGGTCTTCTTCGGCGCAGGCGGGACGCCTGGTTTCGGATAATCGGCGACCACCTGGCGGTTCGAGGTCGGGACGATGCGGCGGGCACCCTTGGCGTTGTTGCGCCAGCCGTTCGGATCGGCGTATTCCTCGCCGCTGTGGTTCAGGCCGGTGACTTGTTCTTCCAAGCCGGTGCCGTAGCCCTGCTTCACGACCGTGGGCGTCACGAAGACCAGCAGGTTGCGCTTCACGCGGCTATTCACTTTTTCCTGGAAGGCGTAACCGATGATCGGGATGTCGCCGAGGATCGGCACCTTCGTGCGGCCCTTGGTCACTTCATCCTGCAGCAGGCCGCCGATGGCGAGGGTGTCGCCGCTCTTGATGAGCACGTTCGAGTCGAGCGTGCGCTTGTCGATGACCGGGCTGGTCACCGTGGCACCGCCGAAGACGAAGGTCGCATCGCCGACTTTGTTGCTGATCTCGGGCTGCACTTGCAGGGTGACGAAGTCGTCCTTGTTGATCGAAGGCGTGACGATGAGCGTATTGCCGAACTCCTTGTCCTGGAATCCGCTGAACACGGCCTGCGCGGTCTGTTCGTTGAAGTTGAGCTGCGGCACCGGTTGCTGGCGCGTGATCTTGATCGTCGCCTTCATGTTGTTCGCAGTCACGACCCGAGGATGTGCGAGAAACTCAGCATCGGCGTCTTCGTTGAGCATGCGGAGGGTCACGGACATTTGCGGCACGTTCAGGATCGCAAACTGACCCGCGACCGCGCTGCCGAGGCTCGCGACGCTGCTGGCGTTGCGCAGGAAGCCGCCGGCGTTGCCGAAGAGATTCGTCCCGCCGACGAGCGTATTGACGATCGCGTCACTCGCCGTGCTGGTGGTGGTTCCGGTAGTGCTGCCCGTCGCACCGACGTTTCCAGTGCCAGCGCTCGTGGTCACCGTTGGGACCGTATTGCCACCTACGCTCGTGCCATTGCCGGTCGTCGCAAAAGTGGAACCGCTGTTATTCGTCACCAAGGCCGTGCCGCCACTGTTGAAGGTGCTAGCCGAGTTGTTCGAGCCGGCAAGCGTCAGGGTCTTGGCTTGCGCGTTGCTGCCGAACACGCCGCCCCAGTTAATGCCGTAGCTCTGGCGCGGGTTGGCCGTCACTTCCACGAGGCGCGCTTCGATCATCACCTGCTGCGTCGGCTTATCGATGCTCTCGAGGAAGAGCTTGATCTTCTCCAGGTTCGAGCGGTTTTCGCGATAGAAGAGAGTGTTAGTCCGCTGGTCGAACTGCGGGGCCACGCCGCTCTGGAGCTGCGTCTGGAGCAGCGGGGAAGCTTTTTCCGCCTGCGCGTAGCTGAAGGTGTAGCTGGCGCTTTCGGTCGGCTCCTTCGCTTTCTCCGCGGCCGTCTTGATGTAGAAAACTCCACCCTTGCCCTCGTCCATGATCAGGCCCTTCGCCTCGACGATGATCTCGATCGCTTCCTTGGCCGACTTGTCCTCGATGCGCATATTCACCGTCCCGCCAGTCGTCGCCACAGAATCGCTCACGACGATATTCATCTTGGCCTGACGGGCGAGCGTGCGGAGCACGAGATCGATGGGATCACCTTGGAAATCGTTCAACCGCGCGGCCGTCGGCGGCAACGCAGGAGCGGTCGGCAAACCGTCGGGTGAAACCGGGGCGCCGGGAATCACCGGGTCACCGGGCATCGTCCCCACCGCCGGCGGGATGACTTGCGGGGAACCTGGAACCTGAATCGGCGGCTCGATCGGAGCCGGCACAGCAGAGGGCGCCGCGGGGGACGTCGGGGGAGCGATGGGTTCTTGCGCAGTCACCGCACTCACGGAAAGAGCGGCGAGCACGCAGAGGGAAGTTGGGATTTTGGCCATGGTGTGAGCTTTAAGTTCGAGGTTGTGCCCATCGATAAAGCACATGGCAGGCCATGGGTGGCGCGTGGTCGTATTTCTCGAAAATCATCGCAACCGCGAGAATTTCCCTCTCTCAGATGTGCGGAAATGAGACTCAGCCCGGGAGGTGCAACCCTTCTTCAACGATAAAATTCTCTACCAGGCGCCCGCCACCGCACCCACAAACGCCGCCATTTTTTCCCGGTCCTTGTGTCCGGGCGACGATTCCACCCCGCTGGCCACATCCACGCCATAAGGCCGGGCGACCCGCACGGCCTCGGCCACATTTTCCGGCCGCATCCCGCCCGCGAGGATGAAATGCAGTCCCGGAAACCGCGCCCGCGCTTGCGCGACCAACGCCGCGTCGATGCGCAGACCCGTCCCGCCGTACGCGGCTCCCGAGTGCGCATCGAGCAGCAGGTGCGGCGTCGAAAAGCGGTCCGCCCCGTCGAGCGACGCCGCATCGCGCACTCGCAGCGCTTTCACGAAAGGACGCCCCGACGCCGCAAACTCCGCGCAGTAGCGTTCGTCTTCGTCCCCGTGAAATTGCACGAGATCGATCGCGGGATGCGCCGCCACTCGGCACGCCGTTTCCAGCGACTCATGCACCAGCACCGCCACGCGCGTGACAAAGGGCGGCAGCCGCAGAATCCACGGCGCCGCCTGCTCCAGATCGACGAAGCGTGGCGAGCCGGGGAAAAGGTTGAACCCCAGCGCGTCGGCCCCGCAGGCGATCGCCGCGCGCGCATCCGCCTCGTTCGTGAGGCCGCAGATTTTCACCCGCACGCGCTCGCTCACAAGTCGCCACCCGGTTCGTCGCTCACGCCGGGGAAGCGCATCCGCGGCATCGTCTGCACGAGCTTCACCACGCCATCGCTCCACTTCGTCTGGATCTCTCGGAAATAGGCGTCTCCGTCCTCGATCCGCGCGCGATACTTCACCGCCAGCGCGTCCTTCTCGTAGGCGAAGATGTCGATCGGCGGCCCGACCGATACGTTCGATTTCACCGTCGCCTCCATCGAAAGCATCCCGAAAGTCACCGCATCGCTGAGCCGTGTCTCAAAGGAGAAGCCGCGATCGAGGATCGGTTTCCCATACTTAAACTCCCCGACCTGCAGGAAGGGCGAGGTCGTGCTGGCCTGCAGCGTGTTGCCCTGCGGATAGACGTAGTGAATTTCGTGCTTCTGCCCCGCGATCTGTCCACCGACGAGGACGTTGATATTGAAGCCGAAGCCCACCGCCTCCAGCGCCGCACGATCCATCTTGTCCACCTGGCGGATCTTGGTGCCGACATAGCGGGCGGTCTCGAAGAGCGTTCGCTGATTGAGCAAGTGCCCGTGTCCCGCCTCGGTTTTCGCCGTCATCAAGTCCTCCTCGATCAGTGCATAGACCGACTGCGTGACGGAGAGATTGCCTGAGGTCATCAGGCAGATCACGCGATCCGCTTTCTGCTCATAGACGCGCATCTTCGGCTGGATCGTGATGTTGTCCACGCCCGCACTCGTGCGCGAATCCGAGAGAAAAACGATGCCTTCGCGGCAGAGGAGGCTGAGGCAGTAGGTCATGGGAGTGCGGCACGATGCCGTGGGATGGAGAAAGTGGAAAGTCCTACTACGGCGCCGCGCGCAAATCTTTCGCCTTACTCCTTCCGCCCTGCGGCAAACTTTGCTTAGCTCCGCCGCGTGCGCGTCATCCTCCCGTTGTTGCTCATCTTCTGGACCTTGAAACTGAGCAGCTTCGCGGCGGAATCGAGCGATGAAGAGAAGCGAAAGCAGTTTCTCAAGGCCCGCGAGGAAATGCGGACCTCGCCGATGACGCCCAGCCCGGAAGCCCCCCCGAAGCCCAAACCGAAACCCATCCAACCCGCGGCGACACCTGCGCCCGAACCCCCGAGCACGCCCCAACCGATGCCCGAGGCGACTCCGAAGCCCAAGCCGGAGAGCACCCCGAAGC
>ENA-ORBV01016252-ORBV01016252.1-microbial-mat-metagenome-genome-assembly--contig:-NODE-16252-length-10828-cov-11.432518_pt1 | contig 10828 bp, 11 predicted proteins | sample MGYA00237777_ERZ505514 | MGnify/ENA primary metagenome ERZ505514 (study PRJEB26160, sample SAMN06269048) | microbial mat metagenome | isolation source: Oligotrophic lake microbial mat | place...
GTGCTGACCAGCACCGGGCTGTCCCTGCTGGAGCACGCGCGCGTCATGGGCTCGGCCGCAGAGGACCTGAGAATGACTGCCACTGGCCAGTCGCAGGCGGTGGACGGAGTGGTGTGCGTTTCCGCCACTGAAGGTGTGGCCGGCTATCTGCTGCCCCCGGCTCAGTAAGCTGTAGTTCCGTTTCTTGGCAGTCTCGACGATGCGCGCAAGTGAGGCTCTTCCTGCGCTGCGGCCACGGAGTCTTGACGGTGTTCTCATAGACTTGATCTCTCCATGCGCGGATGACAACTCCTTCAGTGCTCCACACCCAAGCAAAACTTCACCTTCCCATACCGTCCAAAAAGTGACGTCTGGCGACCTCAGTTTTGACAGATCAAGCGCAAACACCTGCTCGGGCGGGCTGAGCTCGTACATGTTGTCCAGGTGTTCCTGCAGCAGATCGTGAACCGCAGGTCGAGACAGGTTGTCTGGTTCGATTTGCATGGGGATAGGTGGTGATGGTTGTGCGGCCTAACGTTCGAGCTAAGCGGGTGACAACGGCAGGACGCCGGGCCCGGGCTGGCGAAAATGTACCGCGTACCGACAGACCGGGCCTGGTGGCCTGCCGTTGGCGCTCCGCTTGAGCGAGGGGTTAGGCGTCTCTCGCGTCACGGCTTGCGCGGAGTCTTGATTACTCGATAAGACTGAAATGCTAGTCTTGTCGGTATTACTTCAACACGTTGATCCTGCGGTTGTATTGCGGCCTCAACTTCTTTAAGAGCTACTGAAGATCTGGCACCCACCACTACCCGTCGGAGTTGAAGGTGACTATCGAACGGGTAGAATTGCAGTCCAAGTTCCCGATAAGTGTCTTGAGGCCTCACAAACATTCGAACCTCTTGTTCATACGCCCAGTCGACGTACTTGGTCGTGAGTAATCTATTCACTATTTCAGTGCCGATAGTTCCGTGCTTCTTAAGCTCATGCTCAATCTGTAATTCCAATCGTGCGCTTGTGTACTGGACTTCAAGCGCGCAGTTGTCCGGAATCTCAAAACCCAAGCAGATTCCTCGATGTTTGTCAGCATAATGGCTCCATAGTACCGGATTCGACCAAGACTTGCTAAAGCATAAAACGCGGGTCAGCTCGTTTATGTCCTCGCGCCACTTTCCAAACGCAATCCGGTGAGCGGCACGTTCCAGACGTGGGGACAGTAGCTCAAAAGGGTCGTTCATGTCATCGAGGAAGGACACCTTGAGTCGACGCTTTCTCAGGTCTTCGATGGCATATGCCGCTGGCATTAGCTGGTAGGCGAGCATGTGTGTTTGAGACGCCTAACGTTCGAGCTAAGCGGGCGACGACGGCGTGGCGCGCTGGACAGCAAGCGCAAAATGGGCCGCAGGCCCGGCGCTTGATGGCCAGTGCGCCATGCCGTTGGCGCTCCGCTTTAGCGAGGGGTTAGGCCTCGCTCCGCGCTGGTGGCTCAGCGTATTCGTCTTTGCCACGGATTTCGTTCATTGAAGCCCGCCTGGCGGAACGCCTTGAGCATATGTTCGTTCGTGGCGCTTAGGTCGCAAAAGATCCGCCAGCAGCCGTGCTGAAGAAGCATCCGTGTGGCCTCGTCCAGAAGCTCACGGGCATAGAAGTTGCCGCGATGGGCGGGCAGTACGCCCATATAGTAGATGGACCCTTGGGGCATTCCGTCCTGCCAGTGTTGTTCCTGGCGTAGACGGACCGGAAGGACGAAACCGACAGTCTCACCAGAGCCATCCTTGGCCAAACGCCACCAGCTTGGCTCCCACTGGAAGTAGCTCTCGTCTACCCCAAGTAGTTCCCGTGCCGCGCCTGTTGCGCCAAGTTCTGCAACGGCAGCTTGGTCGGACTCGTCGGTACTTGATGCCATCACGTCTGCAACAGCCGCTTCCAGCGACGTCAGATGCACTCCCGCGAAGCTGAGTCGAATCGAAGGCGATGGCGTGGCGCAGCCTTGCTCCCAGAGGAAAGGAATCTTCCAGAAGTGGCCGGGCTGCGGTGCTTCCATTGTGAGGCCTAACGTTCGAGGTGAGGCGGGACCGACGGCGAGACGCCAGGCCCGACGTGTGGATGATAAACAGCGCCGCGCGGCGGGCCTGGTGGCTTGCCGTTGGGCCTCGCCTCGACCGAAGGGTTAGGCCACGATTTATGACAAGCGTAGACCAATAGGCCCACAGCTGTATGACTCTTGACTGCAGGATCGTAGTTCGGCGACTTAGCGCACCTGAGAAAGAAGCTTGCCTGACGAAATGAAACGACGCAAGACCCGGATAGCCCGAATAACGTGCTATGAATTCTGCGGCCTGACCAAACGTACACCCGTGATTGCTGGCAAACGCTGCGCGAAGCGCCCTTGACGAATAAGACGAACAAGATACGGCGAGGTCGGCAGGTTGCTTGAATAACCGTGAAATTCTCTTGCTGAACCTTTTCAGATGCGCAGGCTTTGCCGCACCTGATTTCCTCGTGGCCTAACGTTCGAGGTAACCGGCCCGCGGAGGCGGGCGGCGTAAGGCTGGCGCGCGACAGTGGCGAAGCCGCTGCGCGCCAGCCTTGCGCTGCCTGCCGTAGCGGGTCCGGTTGACCGAAGGGTTAGGCCACGATTTGTGAGCTGTGAAAACCAGTAGCGTGCCAGGTATTTGATTCTTAACTGCAGGATCACAGCTCGGCGGTTTGGAGCACCACGATGAGAATGTAGCTTGCCAAAGGAAGTGAAGCGACCCAATGCCTGGGTAGCCCGAAGATCGCGCTGTAAATTCTGTGGCCTGCACAAGCGAACACGTGCAGTCGCTGGCAAACGCTGCGCGAAGCACCTTTGACGAAAAAGAAGAACAAGACTCGGCGAGGTTGGCAGGTTGATTGAGTGACCGCACATTTCTCTTGCTGATCGTTTTGAGATGCTCAGACTGTGACGCACCTGATTTCTTCGTGGCCTAACGTTCGAGGTGAGGCGGGACCGACGGCGAGACGCCAGGCCCGACGTGCGGATGATAAACAACGCCGCGCGGCGGGCCTGGTGGCTTGCCGTTGGGCCTCGCCTCGACCGAAGGGTGTGCGCCCAGCATGGGCGCGAACTTACGGGGTGAAAGTCCCCTGTGGGAGTACCGACTTGGACTCATCGTGAGCAAGGATAACCACGAGCCGAAGGCAAGGGCGATGTCGAGAGGCATGGTCTGGAGGAAGCCGGAGTGCAAGAGGTGCGAGGCGACGGACAGAAACCGCATAGTCAAGGCCGAGGGATGCGAGGCGAGCTGGCACATGGCAGCAAAGCCCACCGGTACGCAGCCTACGGTAAATGCGGCGCTTGTGCACCGACAGTTCGCGTTCTTACCTGGGGAGATCTGCACCGCGTGCGGTGTGCAGGGATAGGGGAAACCCCGGACGGTTCAACCGGGATATCAAGAACCAGGCGCTGCGGCGATCTGCCCGCTGCATGCGATGAAACGGCAGCACCCCCATCCAGGCGCACAGCGCGACGCGCGGCAACGCGCGCCGTGACGGTGCAGAAGTCAGCAAACGCCGTAGTAGGTGGCCAGGAGTCGGGCCGCTGAAGGGCTGAACAACGAGACACAAGGAGCAGACGATGCCGACCTCGAACGCACCATTGGCCCCGACCGGGGACGGTGCGCCGGCGGCCGGCGCGGACCGAGCCTTGAAACAAGACGAAGCGAAACAAGAACTGCTCGAAGCGGTGCTGGCCAGCGACAACCTGGCGCGAGCGTGGAAGCGGGTCAAGTCCAACAAGGGAGCGCCGGGTATCGACGGCGTGACCGTGCAGGACTGGCCTGCCCATGCGCGCGAACACTGGCCAGCACTGCGAGAGCAGATCGAACAGGGCAGATACCGGCCGCAAGCGGTGCGAAGGGTCGAAATACCCAAGCCCGATGGCGGCAAACGCCTGCTTGGAATTCCCACGGTCACCGACCGCGTGGTCCAACAGGCCATCGCCCAGGTGCTCACGCCGATCTTCGATCCGACGTTCTCGGATTCGAGCTTCGGCTTCCGACCGGGCCGTAATGCACACCAAGCCATCAGGCAGGTGCAGGCAACTGTGAAGGACGGCAGACGCATCGCGGTGGACCTCGACCTTGCAAAGTTCTTCGACACGGTCAATCACGACGTGTTGATGAACCTGCTGGGGAGAACCATTGCCGATAAACGCTTGCTGGCTCTGATCGGACGCTACCTGCGGGCTGGAGTGCTGGTCGGTGAGCACATTGAACCCAGCGACATTGGAACCCCGCAGGGCGGGCCGATGTCGCCATTGTTGGCCAACATCCTTCTGCACCAGCTCGACGGCGAGCTGCACCGCAGGGGACACCGCTTTGCGCGTTACGCCGATGACCTGGTCATTCTGGTCAAGAGCCAACGCGCGGGGGAGCGGGTAATGCGGAGCATCACGCGGTACCTCGACAAGACACTCAAACTCAAGGTCAACCCTGCCAAAAGCAAGGTGGCATCGATGAGTGAATGCAGCTTCCTGGGCTTCACGATCAAGGGCAAGAAGGTACGCTGGACGTAAGCGTCTGGCCGCGCCACCTTGATCTGATCTCAATGGCGCCCGACCATCACGTCCATGACGAACGTGTTGGCGAAGGGCTGCATTGGGTTGGGCGTACCGCTCAGGCGCTGGCTCAGGGTCGGCGCGTTTCTGACCTGTATGAGCCTGCGTGCCGTCTGCACCTGGTGGAGTTCAGCCGGCCGGCTGCCACCGGTGCGGCAGCAACTCCCCGATGCGGCTGTTCAGCTGCGTGGGCATTCTTGTGAGCACGTCTTTGAGGTAAGCCCAGGGATCGTGCCCGTTGAGTTTGGCCGACTGCAGCAGACTCATCACCACCGCAGCGCGCTCGCCAGCCAACTCGCTGCCCACGAACAACCAGTTTTTCCGCCCGAGGGCGCAGGGTCGAATCTGGTTCTCGACATGGTTGTTGTCGATGGGCACATTGCCGTCGACCAGGAATCGCGTCAGCGCCGCCCAGCGGTTCAAGCTGTAGTCGATGGCCTTGGCGATGGCGCTGCCGTCGGCCACCTGGATGCGCTGCAACTGCAGCCACAGATGCAACTCCTTGCACAGCGGGACGGACCGGTCCTGGCGCATCTGCAATCGCTTGTCGGCGCCCAGCTCCCTGGCGTCGGCCTCGACGCGGTACAGCCAAGCAATGCGCTGGATGGCCTGGCCCGCGACCTCGCTGGCATTGGCCCGAACCAGATCGTGGAAGTAGCGCCTGGCATGCGCCATGCACCCAGCGCTGACGCGCCCCGTGACGGCCAGTGCGGCGCCGTAGCCCGAGTAGGCGTCGGTCACGAGCGTGCCCGACCAGCCTGCGAGGAAGTCCACGGCGTTTTGGCCTGCGCGTCCGGTGCAGAAGTCGTAGACCACGCCAGGCAGCGGGTCGAGCGCCCCGCGGGCGTAGACCCACATGTAGGCCTTCTTCGTCTTGCCCCGGCCCGGGTCGAGCAGCGCGATCGGCGTCTCGTCGGCGTGCAGCACGCGGCAGCCGAGCACGAAGTCCCGATGCGCCTGCAGCAGCGGCATCAACTGCGCGCCAGTCTTCCCACCCCAGGCCGCCAGCGTCGAGCGCGGCGTGTGAACCCCGGATCGGGCGTTGATCTGCTCCAGCCGGTAGTACGGAAGATGGTCAACGAAGTGGCTGACCACGGTGTGGGCTTGCAGGCCCGGTGTGGGGATGGCGTTGTCGAAGACCTGGGGCAGGGCTGGCTCCTGCACCATCGTCTGGCAGCACCGGCAGGCCCATTTGCCGCGAATCTGGCGCTGCACGAAGAACTCGGCCGGGACGATGTCCAGCCGCTCGCTGATGTCCTCGCCCACGCGCACCATTGGCTGGCCGCACTGTGGCGTCGGGCAGCGGGTGTCCTCAGGCTCGATGCGCTGCTCCACGCGCCGCAGGTGGCTCGGCAGTGCTTCGCGCTTGGGCTGGCGGCGTTGCTGCTTTTCTGGTGCGTTTTCACTTGCGTCTGCGCTCACGTCAGCGCCTGCGGCGGGAGTCGCCTGCAAGGCAGCCAGCTGGGCTTCAAGGCTGGCCTGGTCAGCGGCCAGAGTTTCCTCGAACAGACTGCGCTGCGCGGCGTTCATGGCCTCGGACCTGGCGCCGAACTTCCAGGCCTTGAGCTGTGCCAACTGGAACGTGATGCTCTCGATCTTGGCGTCACGCCACTTGATGGCCTGGGCCTGCGATTCGATGCACTTGCGTTGCTCGGTGATATGACGGCTCTGTTCGCCGATGAAGGCCAGCATTTGCTGCGCTGCGGCGGTCATTTCCTGCGGACTCAGATGTCCGAGGTCCTGGGCTTTGACTGCGTGCACATTAAGCATGCAGTCATTGTGCAATGCCGAACTTCAATTGCAAATGGGTGAATATTCTAATTGCATTTGTATAATACATTCGGCTGATAATTACGTTCTCGTAATGATCTGCATTTGACTCAGGCGTTGCCAGGGAAGGCCGAGTATTAACGCGTCGAACTGCTCCTTGCTGAGCGTCACCGACGTTGCGGCGCTGGCATCGCGCGGCCACACGAAGCTGCCCGCATTGAGTCGGCGTGCCGAGCACCACACGCCAAAGCCGTCGTGCACCAGCAGCTTGATGCGGCTGGCGCGTGCGTTGGCAAAGAGGTAGCCGTGGTGCGCGCGCGCAGCGCCGAAGACCTGCACTACGCGCGAGAGCAGGCGGTCTGCGCCGGCGCGCATGTCGATGGGCTCCACCGCCAGCCACAGGGCATCGATGCGGATCATCGCAGCAGCTCCCGCATCCACACCGCGCAGTCGCTGGCCGCCGCGCTCGGCCAGGTGACCTTCATCGTCGTGGCGCCACGGTGCAGCTCGATTCGGATGTCTGCGCTGCCCTGCTCAATTGGATGTGACACCGGGGCAGACATTGGGGCAAACATCGGGGCAAACACCGACACCGGCACGAACTCCCTTGAGCCCACCGGTTTGAGAGCACCACCCTCACGCGCGATCCGCCGCCAGCGGTGCACGACGTTGGCATTCACCCCTTGCGCCATCGCCACCTTGGCCACTGACGCCCCGGGTGCCCCGCATTGTTCAACCACCAGCGCTTTGAGCTCGGCGCTGTAGCGCCGTCGCGAAGCGGTTCTGTCTTGAGCCATCGTGTCCACCTATTTCGTTGATGGACACGATCCTTCACGAAGGGAACTCAGGAATCAAGATGCCGCGGCCAGACGCTTACCCTGCTCAGGCCCCAGCGAACTTGGAGACCGAGCAAAGTGTCGGGCGAAGAGCGACACCTGTTGGAGATAGGACTGCTGTGTGTTCTCGGCAAAGTTGCGAATGCCCATGTCTTCGAGCATCCGTTGGCGTAGCGGTGTCATGGCAAAGCTCCAGATTGGATGGTTGATGGAAGCTGCGAACAGCCTGTCCATCGTTCTCCAACCCGAGCGCCGAGGAAAGCCCTCGTCGAGCGAGCACGGCCGCCGCCGTCCACCTACCGCGCCAGCGGTTTAGTGCAACGACCCCTATGCACATGTCGCAACTATGGGCAGTCGCCGGCTGGACGAACCGTCTTTTTCCTATGAAGAACGACGCCAGGTTGTTGCAACTTCTTCGCATAGTGTTCGGTCTCGCGCCTTGTCCGGCAGACGTTCTCCTGGGCGCGAACGACAAAGGCACGTATCGCTGAACTTTGTCGTCGTCAGGGTGCTTGTCCGGGTTGACCAGGCCGCAGCCCGCAGAAATGTTGGTACTTTCGCACTGGACCCGACGGGGAGCTTCGAGCGCTCCTTATGCCGGATTGCCCAGCGACGAACGTCACCGCCGAATGCCGCGTGCAACTCGGGCCCGGCACAACTGAAAACTATGTCGAGGCACGAGCGGCTACGACCTTGTCGAGACCGCACCGTTCCTTGCTCTGCAAGGTAGTTCGACTGCCATCTGCGCATAGTTGCGACATGTGCATAGGGGTCGATTGCCGGTACCCGGCCATCGGGTTTCAGCGGCTGCTTGCCGAGCGTTACCCGCCATACAGCTTCGCCAAGTGCAAGAACGTTGGCGCCTCTGGAGGCTGGTCGCATCAATTCGTGCACGGGCTGACGATGCACCGTGGCGTGGGCATCGTAAAGTCGTTGTCGCCACTTGAGCGACAGTGCAACCGATTTGGCGCCCTACGCCGGCACGCGCCGTCGTTCTGCTCCTGTATGCGAGCGAACAAGCCCAGCGTGTCGGCATGGTGCGCGACGCCGTGGTGGCGACGATCAACGCAGGCACCACGCTGCGCGGCCTGGGCGAGGACGAAAAAGCGGCCGCGTGCTTCGACGTCGCCGAGTCGGTGGCGCGGCAGATCGGCTGGTCCGGCCTGCTGGGCATCAGCCGCACGCCGCTCGGCGCCTTTCTCCAGTGCGCGCGGCCGGCTGGAAGAGGCCCATCAACTGCTGGTGGAGGCGCACTTGGTGCTGACGCCCATGCCGCCGGGCGTGACCGTGCCAAATCCCTTCAACGAACTGGCCCTCGTTCGACTGAGACTGGGCCGCCCTTTCGAGGCCGTGGAGCCGATGACCGAAGCGATCCGCATGCTGCGCGCCATCGGCGCGGCAGACAACCTGGCCGTGTCGCTGATCGATCACTCGACCATCCTGTCGGCCGCCAACCGCTTGCCCGACGCGCTGGAGGCGATCGCCGAGGCGCGGCGCCTGCTCTCGGACCATGGCCTGGACGTGCTGGCGGTGAACCTGCACCAGGCGCTGGCGGAGATTCACCGGCGCCACGCGTTGCCAGGGCCGCCCGGCATGGGTGAGCCGACAGCGGCGCTGCACCATGCCGAGCAGGCGCTGCGCGAGGGGCGGCGCTATCCGGCGCTGGCAGCCTGCCGCCAGGGAGCTGACGGCGCTGGCGGACGACTGGTCGGCTGCGGGAGACCCGGCGCGCGCCTGCACCCACGCGCGCGCAGCGATCAGGGCGATGAAGAACGAGATGACGCTGCTGAGGCGCCCGTCGCCGAGCCTGGTTCCGCTGCGAGCCGCGCGCGCCGCGCCGCCGGTGGACGAGAGTGGACTCTGGCGCCCCGCGTTCCCGCCGCCACCGCCCTCTACGGTGGCGCTGTTCACGCCCAAGGAAATGCAGGTGCTGCACCTGCTGGCCCGCGCCTATACGAACAAGGAGATCGCAATCTCGCTGGAGGTCAGCGACCAGACCGTCAAGTGGCACCCGAAGCAGGTCTTCGCCAAGCTGGAGGTCGGCTCGCGCAAGCAAGCGGTGAGCCGGGCCCGGGCGCTGGGGCTGGTCGCCTTCGACGCCTGACGCGCGCTCCCTGAGTCGGCGCGCGCCGATCACGCCCAGTCAGCTCTGGCCTGGGCGCGATCCGGCAGTATCAACCGTTCAGGTGCTCGCAGCGGCCGAGCTCGGCGCCGCTCTTGACCGCATTGACGGCGCCAGCAGGGAAGCCGACCTTGCTCGACTGCCCGTTCTGACACCCGTAGGCCCGCTTCATGTCGATGTAAACGCCCATCGGCACGCCCAGCAACCCACCGACCATCTCATTGCCGGCGCCGTTGAGGGCGATCGGATTGTCCATGCCGTCATCGAATGCCTCGGCGACGCCCTGGTTGCGGAAAAAGCCGCCCATCTTGATCCAGCCCAGGCCGTCGACCCACATCACGCCCTCGGTGACGCCGAACAGAAACGTGCCGATGCGGCCGACCATCACACTGCCGACGTCGTTCATGTCGAACAGCGAGACGGGCACCAAACCGTAGGAGGCGTCGATCGCCGCCTGGTCGCCGCTCGCGCAAGGGTCGATCAGCTCGCCGGTGAGCCCGTCGTGGAAGGGAGGGATCGCCAGGTCCTTGCACCACTGCAGCCCCGGCAGCCTGGTCAGCGAGTCGGTCTTCGGGTTCCACAACGCGGAGCCGTTGTGCAGGATGTCGGTGTAGGTGGTGCCATCGGGCAAGCTGACCTGCACCTCCCTGACCGTGTCGATCGCCACGTGCGAGCCGTCGCGGTTCACGGCGCAAGCGTCCGCACCCCCCAAACTTCTTCGTCAGGTCGATGCGCGGCCCGCCGTTGACCCAGGCCAGCGCGCTTGTGAAATTGGCAGTGCCCAGCGCCACCTTGCCATCGCCCGAGATCGCGTGAGCCCGGATCCAGCCATCGGCCGAGAAGTTGTGGCCGCTGATGTCGAGCAGGCGCATGCCGCCTCTATCGGTCCACAGGAAGGGCAGGATCTCGGGCTAGAACGAGGCCTCGCAGCAGCCGTCGCCGTCGGCGTCGACGCAAGCCGTGCCCACCGCGGCTCGTCCGCTGTCGCTGAGCGCCCAGCCATAGCTCGACGACGGTCCGGTTTCACTGCTGCCGCCGCATGTGTCGCCATTGAGCGAACCCAGGTCGGTGACCTGCCCGGTCGCGGTGTCGTACAGCGCAGCCGAGTTGATGCCGTTCTGCTTGGTGTCCACGTTGACGAAGACCTTGCCGCCGTTGCGCGTCATCGAGCCGTTGATGGCCAGGATGTCGGGCGGCAGCACTTCGATGGCGGTCTTCGCATCCCAGATGAACTGCCTTGGCCTTCAGCGTCGGGCTGGCGACCCGGCTCCACTGGCCCACCGCAAAGGCCACGAGTTCGCCCGCGCGCTGGTTGGTGATGAAGGGTGTCGTGCCGTCCGAGTCGCAGGTGAAGACGCCCAGGTCGGTTCAACCGGGATCGGCTTGCTCGTGTTCCAGCGCAGTGGCTGCGGGTTGCCCGGCTTGTCGTTGGTATAGAGCACACCGGCGGCATGGACCGCGAGGCAGGCAGTGGCGCCGGTCAGCAGGGCTGCCAGCCAGCGCGTCAGGGTCGTTGCCATCAGC
>ENA-ORBV01016253-ORBV01016253.1-microbial-mat-metagenome-genome-assembly--contig:-NODE-16253-length-10828-cov-5.345177_pt1 | contig 10828 bp, 11 predicted proteins | sample MGYA00237777_ERZ505514 | MGnify/ENA primary metagenome ERZ505514 (study PRJEB26160, sample SAMN06269048) | microbial mat metagenome | isolation source: Oligotrophic lake microbial mat | place...
TCATTGATGTCGAGTTCTGGTTAGGGATGTTCACCCTTGTGAACATCCACTGATACTTTTATAATTTTATAGTTACTGTCGTTTGACCCAACGTGACTTTGTCCTAATTAGATCTTGATATGGAGATGACCGTAACACTTGCAATGCCCAGTCCCCGGCCCAACAAACCTCATGGTGAGAGGCGCTTGGCCGCCGGGATGCTTATGTTGACATTCGAAAATTGAAGAAAGCATCCTCCAAACGGAAGGGAGGACAGAGCGTCCCAGTGGGCCCAGTGGGAATCACACGAAGCAGCCCCACGATGCGAACTCGATCTCCATCTCCATCAACACCAAGACTTCCAACAGTAGCAGATGCGTCGCAGCTCCCATCTCTCGGCTCCCTCCTAGCCTCCATGCATCATGTGTCAACACCCATCCGCAGATCATCTTCTAACAGTTGACAGGAGCTGTGGCTGCAGTGCATTGCCCACCGTGCTTGGTTAGCTAGACCAAGGGGTGCACCACCATGCGTCTGCATGGCTAGAAGCGCAAACTCTGGAGACTGAAACCCAGAAGGTGCCATTGTTGTGGTGACAGATCCACACAGCTGCCAAGTTGTTGGAGATAAGTCACTGTTTGTTGCTGAAGGAAGTGGGGCTGGTGCCGGTGTTGTTGGTTCCAAATTAGTTGTTGTTGTTGCTGCTTCTAGGGAAACCAATGGAGCCAGGGTGCAGCAGGAGAAGAAGGACGGAAGCGGGGGCGGTGTGGGTGGCGCAGCAAGAGGAGCTGACATGGAAGGAGAAACAAATTGTGGTCACAGAAAATGAGCCAACCAAGACTCGGGTTTGCTCAGAAGCAACAGCTGGCTTTGTTTGTTTTGAGTTAATGCTTGTTGAGAAAAAACAAAAACTGCTGCCTGCTTTTTCTCAGGCCTCTTCAAGTTCCAACTTGCGCATTTTGAGGATCTCAGGGCCAAAGTGCACGGCGGCATTGGCATGCAACAATGGTGTCTCGCTTTTGGGGCCAAGGATGTGCAGTTCCATGTTCTTGTAAGGAGAAGTGACTAGCAAACTCTTGTCCATGACAGTGGGGACCACGGTGGGTCGGTGAAAGGCTGAAAAGTTGCTGGTGTCTTCGTGACTTTCGAAGTGCTTGTTTTTCAAGCAAGACAAACAATCATCCATGCATGTCCTGGCTTCCTCGAGGCCTTCGTCACCAGATGGAAGATTCAATTCTTTTGTGTGGGACTCTTCAGTGCGGACCAGATCTTGAGCTGGTTTCCATGCTGCAGTGAGTGCCTCTTGCGTTTCCTTGCATTTTCAATTACAATTGCCGCCTTCCAAGGAACTGCCCTTTTGTCTAACATGACACAGTGAAGTTCACAAGGCACGGGAATGCTCTGCTGATCCGCTGGCAATTGAAGCTGCGGAGTTTGTCATTCAGATCATTCTGCATGGTGCTGTGATCTTGTTTGCTCCAAAGGGCACCAATGCGCTCCAAGGCCAGCCAATCAGGGTCAGAGAATGAAGAATTCCCATCTCACATTGTTGCCACTGTTGGAGTTCAGAATGATGGCTTCCGTCTTTGTCAAAAAACAACTGTGATTTTACAAATGAAAGCAATGACAAGGTGTGTTTTGCATGACAACTCACAGCTGTCAGCAGTCAGTGCTTCAAAGTAAAAACACTAACAAAACATTAACACTAGCTCTGCGGAGCCAGTCGTGATCGGTGGTGATTTGTTTTGATCGTCTCAATGAAACTCATTGCACCTAGCATCAAACATGCATTTGCATGAGTTCAAAACTAGCAAAATCATTTGTTAGCCTGCTAGCAAGTGAGAATTCTCAACACGAACCAAGATTCACAGCATTCATCATCAGTTGTGTCACTCAAAAACCAACAACTGAAGCACCTGAATGCATGCACCATCCGTGCCCAAGCATGCTTCAAAGCCATCCCTTCAGGAGCCTGCAAAAGACTGTCCAAACTCAAAACAACCATGGAATCAAACAAGAACCTACCACTAGACAAAATCTGCCCACAACACTTCGAAGCCCTTCAACACATAGGTCCAGTCACCAAAATCATCACCAACATTGACCCAACAATTGCAACACAATGAAGAAGCCACAACTCTCAAACAAGCTAAAAACAATTCAAACAACAAACGAAACAGAAGGAGGAGAATCTGCTTCTGCATTGGATGTTCCAACTTCTGGTCTAAACTGGTCCACTCAATCATCAAAACTGTCAAAGACAAAATCAACCTCCAATGGCTGAGAGTCTCTGTCTCTCACCACAGATTCACAAATCTTAGAGAAATCTTCCAAAGAGATCTGTCAAGGAAACCTACAATTCATAAAGCCTCCCAAGACTTTGAACCTCTGCCTTGCAACTGCAGAACTGGAGGGACTGGTGCATGTGGCTATGACAACACATGCAGGAACTCAAAATCTGCCTACAAAGTCCAATGCAACAACACAGGGAAGGTGCGCATGGGAAACACACAACAAAAGTCTTCAATGAAGTCCAAAAACTTGTCAAGCTTGGGGAAAATCAGATTCATGCGCCAAACACTTTGCAACCCAATTCTAAGATGCAAATCAATCCCCTGTCAACCAAAGTGGAGGAAATTCATTTCTATTCTTATTTAAGTTTTGCAAAAGAAACAAGGAAATGATGGCAAACATGAAACAAAAAGAAAAAACATCTTGACTCATTCTTTTTCACATCAAGTCACAAAAAATGGTGCAAATCACCAGTCATTCTTGAACAATGTCAACCATTCAGGAACACCATGACACTCTTGCAAAATTTCATTACGCACATGCTTATGGGTATCTAGAATCTCAGACTTGGTTACCACATGGAATCAGCTTCCAGCACAGCTGTTGCATTCCCCACTGTTCATGACTTCTATCGTTGGGCCAGATACCCCTAACACTAATAAGCATCGACCATTGGAATTTTCTTGGCCATGGGGAAGGCTTGCTCGCCGGGTTTGAAAGGACCCGGTATGATAGGACAAAAATCTTTACCTTGAACAGCGGCAGGTCGGCATCAAATTCTTTAGTCTTGGTGGTGTAAGATAACCAGCAAGTTTCCAGCAAGTTCCCGGCACCGATCCCATTTTTGTCGTCACATTTTGCCGAGGAACCAACAAAAAGGACCGGTCCGACATGACGATGCCATAAACTCCATACTAGTACATACAACCCTACATATATCAAAAGTCCATACAACCCTACCTACCTGTACAGTGTGTACTTGACAAGCCAAATCAACGCTACTACAACAAGGTAATATAATAAAAGATGCCTCGTTTTAGCAAACCCGCCGTCGAAGACGAAAATGGGGAAATCAACATTCCAGGCGCCTATCAGGCTGCACCGGGAGGTATCTGTGAACGCCGGTCCACCTTTGAATGGGACAATGATGGAAGAGCCTTGGTCGATTTGGACGACCTAAGTGTCGATTTGAGTGAAAGTGAGAACGATCATGACGATAATGACCATGGAATTCCAAGTCGTCCGCCAACACCACAAGATGCGACTGGCGAAGAACACGAGACGACCGATATAGAAGAAGGCATTCCAAGGCAGCAGCAGGAAGACGCAAGATCCACAACATCAAGTGACTTGTCTCGCGAAATTCAGAATCCCGACGATCCTCTGCCTGCCAGTGTGGTTCTGGTGCCTGCCGATGAAATCGAGGTAGCTAGTTGTGATGGTTGTGATCATCGCGGGTTTTCACGCGGAGCATGTATCAAGGCTGTGAGTCTTGTAATCATGGCACTGGCTTTGCTCGGTGTTGTCTTGGGTGTAACTCTTTCAGTTACAGGCAAAGGACCCCTCAAAAATCCGATCCACAACGGCAATGCCAACCATCAGGACAGCATGGATAGCTACGCTCCACCATTCCCTGCCTTGGCCTATCGAAACCATATTGGCCTACAAGAAGTCATCTCGGACATTCTTGTTGATTCTTCCGAACGCAAAAACACCAGCGCTACTGCTACAAGCAACAAACTAGAGCCCAACTGGGGTTCGCCTTACTTTCAGGCTCTGTATTGGATATTGTACGACGATCCAGTTCAAATGGCACTGGCCACTCACAATACTACAGAAATTCAACAACGGTTCATCATGACTGCCTTTTATTTTGCCACATCATCGTCGGTAGCTCTAGGCACTTCCAAAGAAGAACGCAGCCAACAGCCTCCTCAACGAAAACGACAACAACGTGGTGTTTGGAAACAATGTGGTATGCCTACAGATCCTAGAATGGCCGATGTAGCGTCTTCCGCCACCATTATCATGAATCAGAATAATCCCGAGGCCGCAACTACCAAACGCCTGCCAACACTACAACAGCGAATGCAATGTGTCCATCAGGAACTGACCCGATGGTCACCTTCTCGCAACTATACAGCCCATCCAGAAACCTGGCGATGGCTTAGTGCCTCTCACGAGTGCACTTGGGCCGGAGTGGAATGCAACGGCAATGATCAGGTTACATCGATTGTCTTGGGGGACTATGGATTACGCGGCACTTTGGTCGAGGAATTGGGAAATCTCAAGTCCTTGCGCACGCTGTCATTACCCTACAATGATCAATTGACAGGACAAGTTCCAGTGTCATTGTTGGGAATGTTGGAACGATTGGAATTACAAAACAATCAACACCACGGTAGTCTTTTGGAGCAAGAGGAGCCGCACTCGGATCTAGTAAGAGGTGATAGCCCCCTGCTGGTGCTCAACCTAGCTGGAAACAGCTTTAGCGGCAACCTTTCTGGACTGGGCCATCTCACCAATCTTGAACAACTTTTGCTGGAACAAAACTCTTTTACGGGTACTTTGCCAACCCTTGCCTTTTCCAAGCTATCTAATCTCGTACGACTACGAGTCGCAGACAATCAATTCCAAGGCCATATCCCCACACAACTCTTGGAATCTGAAGCGCAGTTACGGGAACTTGATTTGTCGGGTAACAGCGACATATCTGGGACAATTCCGTCGCAGATCGGGCTGTTTCGAGACTCCCTAAGAATCTTGCGATTGGCTGAGCTACAGTTGCAAGGCACATTGCCAACCCAACTGTATGCTTTGACCAACCTGAGGGTACTGGACGTACAAAACAACCAACTGAGCGGAACAATGGCTACTCATATTGGCCAGTTGGGCAACCTTACTAAGCTCTATTACCAAGAAAATAGGTTTGAGGGTCCCCTACCGGCACAGTTGGGCAATCTCACCGCGATAACAGTCCTTCACATGGAAGGGAACAACTTTCAAGGCGACGTCCCATCGGAATTCTGCGACTTGGGCTATAATTTCACAATGGCAACTTTCGCCGAAGTGGTAGCAGATTGTCTGCCTGACGACAATGGCGACGCCAACCAACCGTCTCTACACTGCCAAGATGGCTGCTGCTCTACCTGCTGCAAGAAATCCACGAAAGAATGCATTTTGAATCCCACCGCCATCTTGGGTCTTCCCTAATACCTAACTCTAGTAGCTACTACTAGTAGTAGATATCCCACTATTATAGAGCAGCTCCCTATTAGGATAGTTCCTTCCCGAAGCCGCAGCTACGGAAGCTAAGGATTGTTTTAGAATTGGGAGCCAGCCTGCGGCATCAACAGCTTACGGACAGTGTTGCGGCCGAATCCTACTACTTCGCAAACAAATGTCAATTCTGCCTTCGGAAGTTGAAGCTGGTCGGCATTGGTTGTCGAGCTAGTCTTGAACCGAATTGTTCACTATGTCTTCTACTCGTAGTGCATAAAGTCTTGAACCGAATCAATTCTGATCGGATATATTTGACATCAAAACGAAATTCTGCCCTAGCTAGAAACAGGAAGCCGTAGTGCAATGGAAACAAATTGAATGGCCAAAAGGAGCTCTACTCCAACTCGACTACGGATTGGAAAATCATGTGCTGCTCCTGAATTATAGTCATTTCTGCTTCGAATTCACATTACCGCTATCCTAGAGTACTTGTATGTTTGTTCGCTTTAGCTTCAGCTTCAACCCACAACCATAAGATAGAATTGCCCCAAACTATTCGTTTCTTTGGTCGTTTTTTTGTCCCACTCCGTCCACGGAGAAAGCGAAGGGCCGATCTCACAATAGAAGTAGCTGACTAGAGTGTAGCCTTTATTTGGTTTGGAATTCCAGTACATCAGATGGCGGTCACATACAGTACAGTAGAAAGGTTCTGCAGCTGGATGCCAGGAAGCCCAGCTCTCGGAATCACCAGTATTCATACCACCAAGAAGTTGGGACCAAGGACGGACACTGACTTCCAGTAGAGAGCTGTTGTGCTACAAGTAGGACTTTTTGTATTCGGGAGTCAAGCTACGGAGTTTCTTCGGTCGGTGACAAAAGGATCTTTGTTTGCGAAGCCCAAAACAGAATGGTACCTTGGATAATTAGGGTGTCGTCCTACGACTGACACCCAGCTATCGGGTGGAAAGCATAAATAGGTGGTCGATCTCAGGTGCGATTAGCAACTGCGCAGCCAACATCACGGTCAAAAGTGTGGCAAAGCGAAGCCTGAATAAACCCGGAACAGAACACCTTACTGCTTCTGTACCAGCAAGTACGTACTGTAGAAAAATCTTGTTGACGTCACTCATGGTATGATTCATGCCAACGAGAACCCTGATCTGGGTTCGGGAAGGATTTGAAAATTAGGCTAGCTAGCTACTAGCAAGCACGAATAGCCGCTAGTTAGTTTGGCAAAGTAGGTATTTGTAGTAGCTTCGGTTTAGTTACTCCCCATGATTTGCTATCAGCTCGTTAGCCCAACACAATATCCTTCAAAACCAAAACAAACAACAGAACAGGCTTGAACATAAAACAAGAAAGTATAAACAGCAAATAGCATCATTCAAGTCGACCAACATTCCCACGCTCGCATTGCCTATCCCATCAGCTTTATCAGCGCCACCAGACACTCGCATATCCAAAGCCGATCTTTTACAAATACTCACCTCGACTTATCTTCGTTGTTACTACTCCTATATCAAGAATGGCCAATCCTGCACAAAAAATGAAGTATGTCCTCCAAAGGCGTGACCAAGAAAAGAGAAGACGCCTCGTCCTTCTCGTCCGTATCTTGACACGCTATTTAGAACAACGAGGCAAGACCGACTTGCTCAATGAGGTTCGCGAGGTTGTTCGGGACTGCAACCACGAATTTTGCATGGGAGGAGGGGATCCATCTTGGCCCTTGCATGCCATCATCGAGTCTCGTCTGGAACAAACCGTGGATACCGACACATGGATGCAAGTGATCGTGTCGTTGGAACTGTACTTGACACACCGTTTGATTCGTTGTCAACAGAACCGGATCAAATTGGCCATGGCGTCTTCCAATAACGGCCAGAATCCACCAGTATCATTGGCAGCAGCTGCTGATCCATCGCCGCCGAGCCTCACCAAGGAATGTCCTGGCGAAGTTCCTGTTCAAAATTTTGCGTGGTCGGGCTGATGGAGGGTATTCACATTGCTCTAGTGTACATACTGGAACTAGAAAGAGGGACAGGAGGGCAGCAAGTTCTGAGCAAGATCAGTGTCGGTGTTTATATTTGATACAACTACAGACGCTATATGATGGATATCGTTAATACTATAACATCATTTTTTCATTCTGAACAGCCGGCATTGCCTATTCCGTTACCTGCATAGCCAACTAGTTTCCTAAGGCTGATACTGGTAGCATTGATCAGTTGACAGCTAGATAGCTAGCTAGTAGATAGGGAGGCGGGTAGAGTACGGACAGGCCGTGACATAGCTTCCGCCACTTTTTTCAGCCGTCCCATTGGTTCAGCCAGTTCGTACTGGGATCACAAACTTTAGAAAGCGATCTCCAAAAGTAGTTGGCTAATTTGAATTGGAAACCACACACCTCAAAACAGAAAGCGATTTCCGAAGCTAGTTGTTACGGGAGAAAGCGATCTCCAAATGCAAGTTATTGCTGTTCGTTACCGGTCAGGGAACGGCCACTCACTGGTTATCAGTAAATAGAACAGCTTCTGTTTCCTGCCACAACCAGGATTCAGAGGATTCAGACTTCAGAGGTGCCAGAGCGTTGTACCTGCCGTGGGAAACAAGGGGACGGAATTGAATTGTAGGAATTGTAGGAAACGAAGCGAAGGAAGTGGACGGAGAAATTTAAACAAGTTTCGCTTTTGTCTCTCGTCTGTCCTGTGGTTACGTAGTACAACGGTGCCAGTAACAAGACCAACTACCGACGGGCGGGGAACATACCCGAAGGCTCCGACGGGGCAGGGAAAAATGAACCGAATGCCTCCGCCTTCGGGTTTCTTCCCTATTTCTTTGGCACCTCTTCTAATAGTAGCAGTATTGCTGCCAAGGGATGAGTGGATGAATGAGAAGCCAGAAGAGTGTAGATGATTTTGATTTTTGGTGGTACTGGTACGTTCACTTTTTGAACAAATATGATTTGATGCCCAAGTAGGTCCTACGGTAATACTGTGGTATGGCCCGTTGCCAAGGAAACTAAGGGGTAAATGGGAATCCAGAAGGGTGTGTAGCTACACTAGTAGTAGCTAGCTTTTTGATTTTTGGTGGTACGGGACGTTCAATTTGTGATCCTTAGTCGGAAGCATGAATGCGATTCGAACCAAGAACAACTGGAAAAATAAGAACACTGGTTGACATCATAGCTGCCTTATGTAATAGCCATATTGCAACAGAGTGGCAATCTGAAAATCATGGGTTCCCATTGTGCAGAGGCAAGTTTCACCTAAATAACTCACTCCCCTTTTCGGACATTATGGATTGCGAATTCAGTCGGCGGTATTCGCTTAACTTCTACTCTGATATAACTGTAGTTTCACAATGACTAAGCGAGTAGTCTGTTGTTGGCGTACGTGAACATCTCTGCTGATCCTACAGTACATGTACGAACGCCAGATTATTCTGTAAGTCCGACGTGCTTGTTCCGGCGAACACGAACGGTCCGTGCCAACGCGAACTTGCACCAATGCGATCTCGAAGACGAAGCTAGTCACATGTTGGGCCGAAATTAGAACACAAGATCACAAAATTACACAAAAAAGACGAAGCATTTGATTCATAATATTCAGATTCCGAGTAAAACACACAAGATTCCAAACCAGACCAACAAGAAGTCAAATCGAAACCTTTCAACATGTTTCCTACAGCCGCCACCACCACTCAGTACTCCGCCTTTGCGCCACAAACCGCCATGGTCCCCAACAACTTTATGATGAGACAACAGCAACGACGACTCCGCATTGGAAGCCCCCGCCAAAGACGTTTCCTTTTGGGCGTCAAACTCATTATGAAGTCCTTGCAAACGTCCGGAAGTCCCAGTGATCGAATCCTGGCGCTCCAAGTCAAGACGACCGTCAAGGAATATACTCGCATGGTCAAGTTCGGTATGATTACCGGCCTTCAAGACAAGTTGGAGGCAAGATTGCGCCAAATTGTTGGCGACGAAACCTTTACCCAAGCCATGCTCTTGACCGACTTTTATTTGGCCAAACGACGATGGGTATGTTAAACAGCGGCCGAAAGAGGAGACCGATCCGTTCGGGTATCAATATGTTATCCTATTTTCATTTTATAAACTTGCATATGACGTGTTCCAGTAATAGATAACCAATCCGTACTACTATAGATACCTTTCTTATGAAACATTGTCTTGTAGCTTTTTAAGTAACAGTGAGTATACATAGGGCTTTGCTACAGTACCAATGGACCAAATGGGTGCTGTTGGCAACCAGATAACATGGAGTTGTCTTTAACCATGGCTAGCTCCATAGCAATAGCACTGGTAAGCTTCGGCCAATGGTCACGTCGTCGCGGTCACATTGGATGTCATGCTGTAGCCGGGAAGCAAAGTTTGACCGATCAATGGCGGTAGGCGGAGATAACTGGATTACTGTACTGTGGTAAAAATTCGGGTTTGGCGGGAATCGAACCCATCGCATCCGGCACGTTCGCGTAAAATTGAATAGCTGGTGTGAACCACAGTAGTGGTACTACGTTAGAGAAAACCTACTACGAGTACATGCAGTGCTACGTACTGTACGAGCTAACACTTTCCAGCAGGGTAGACTACTAGTACTAGTAGTAGGTGCCAAATGCGTCAATGCGAATCCTCGCAACCCCCAATGGCTGTTTCGGATGTTCTCTAAGGTCTCTCATTCGAACTTTTATGGACCGAAAGATACCTTTGAAGCCCCTATCACTATCCACCGGCAAGGCTTCTTTAGTAGAGGTACCTATCAAATTTGATCCATTCTTTTTGGTTAGCTGGCTTCTCTACAGCTAGGTGGTGGCTGGCTGGGTGCTACTCCTGCACAGCATGCCTCCAAAACTAGAGGGGCTTCTGTTGTAGCTTCAGTTCTCGTTTGCGCTGATTGGTTTGCTTGTAGTGGGTGTGACCGATACTGCGATCGCTGCTAGCTAGCTAAGTGCAATCGTAGCCGCAATCGCCGCACCCACCTTGACTGCTGTCATAGACCGGCAGTGTGATCTGCCGTGGTGTAAATGCAATCAGTTTTGGGGAGAGCTTTCAGCTCTCTGTGGCTAGTAGGTGCTAGCTAGACAGAGCAAGCTAGTTGCTGGTGCTGCACTTGAGTGATGCATGCTTCCTTTAGATAGCCACAACTCACTGCTAATGATGCTTACTAGGGAGCTAGTATCACTGCTAATAACCAGCCAGCTAGTGGTGGCAGGAGACCTACTAGCTAGCTAGAGTAGTATTGTGAGCATGAATGGCAGATGTTTGTAGGGCGAAACATTGCTCCGACATGGAAGAGCCTTTGAAGAACAACAGTACCAC
>ENA-ORBV01016254-ORBV01016254.1-microbial-mat-metagenome-genome-assembly--contig:-NODE-16254-length-10828-cov-3.075621_pt1 | contig 10828 bp, 21 predicted proteins | sample MGYA00237777_ERZ505514 | MGnify/ENA primary metagenome ERZ505514 (study PRJEB26160, sample SAMN06269048) | microbial mat metagenome | isolation source: Oligotrophic lake microbial mat | place...
CATATTGATCTCCTCTCCCTTTTCGTGTGACCATTGCTGGATGATTCTGCCCTCATGAGTTATTATCAGCGTATTTCCAGCATGGAACACAACGTCTATTCCGATCTGCGAGCAGGGCGCCTCACACTTGCTCTCGTACGGACAGTAATCGAGCTTTGTGTGTGTTCACTGAAGTGTCGTGGACCGTTCATGTTGCGTTTGTTGCCAATTGCCTTCGAGCTCAATGATTTGTCCTCTGTGTCTTTCTTGTAGAGTTGCGGTGCCGTAGCTCAGCTACTGAGCGTACCCTAGTATAGAGCCTTCAGACCTCGTGCATCTTGCCGCTGCGACCGGTAACTTGGTCATAGTGCATGTGGTATTGGTGTCATGGTCGCAAACGCAGAGAAACAGGCTCGGTTTCAGAATGCGAGCCGGGGGTTTGGCCGCGCTGCCAGTGTACGATACTTCATGCACAGACATGCACTCCACGTTTCTTCGCATTGCGGCACGCTGTGGTCAACTGTCCGCCTTAAAGGTTTCGGTTTTTCAAATGTCCTCACGGCTTGGATGATGGATCAGTCAAGTCCTTGACGATGTTGGGCATTCAACCGCTGGCCATCGCGATCGAGCGTAATGACTTGGATATGGTTGGTTATCTTGTGCAGAACTACCCTCGTCTTCTCAAGGTTCTCAAGCACGTGGAACCTAGTTCACCTTTGTTACCAGCTGTTTGTTCGGCTGCTCGGTGTGGGCACTTGGAAGTGCTCCGATTGATAGTTGTGCGGAGCGCATCGACTGCTGCTGCCTGGTCGATGCGCATTTGGAATGTTCAATGCAAACGGCATGTTCCTCCAGAGAGTCGATCGTCGATGCGACACCGTCGCGGCAGGATGGTACCGTTTGATCCGGGTGCTGTTTGATTCTGTTGAGACTTCCGTCAGCGGCACGGCTCAGACATGGCGGTCCGCAGTCAGTCGTATCCATTGTGATCCAGATGCGTTATATGCAGCCGCTCGATCTGGTCAGCTGTCTCTGGTGCAGTACTTCCTGGACTGTGGCGTTTCGATGTACCGTGTATTTGGCGAGTAGACCGCTGTGCAAGCCGCTTCGAGCGCAGGGGAGCAGGATGTGGTTGAGCCGTTGCTGTGGCGAGGAGACAAGCTGCCTGGTCATATCAGTCAGGTGGCTGCGTCAGCCGTCACTGCATCTGCTGCTCAGAGTGAAATTGTAGCAAGCCATCGCCCAACGTGAGACGATCGAGGGGACTAGTCATGATGTGTCATGATCGCGATCTCTAAAGACCTTGGGCAGCTCTGATGTATCTCTTGCCCTCGTTCGCTTGGACTGGGTTGTCTTGATGAGCGATACCGTGTCTGCTGTAAGCTTGTCGGTGCAATATAAACCTGCTGCTTGCCAACTTGAGGCTAGGGTCCGCGGCGTCATGGGTGGCATGCAGATCACATCGATCCTGCTGTTATAGTCCAAGGCTTCATTGAGCCGTGATCTAGCCTCAGGGTTTCAGCAGCCTATCCATGCAGCTGTCAGGCCGCCCATCCCAACGCTTGTTAAACATTGCGCGTGTTCGGACTGAATGGCCCTCAAATCAGGGCTCGTAATGGAATCGTGGGATCCACACTGGTTTCTGCCACAGTTCATTGCTGAATTTAGGCAGAAAATGTGATTGGCGTTGTCAAGGAGCACCGCATCAAGGCGTTGATGGAGACGAGTGCCCCTGCAGAGGCTGCGAGCAAGATGGCAAACGCGAGCGTGAGCGCAAGTTCCGTTCCCGATGCAACATCAGAGCCAATCGTAGTCATCGTTATTGGCATGGCAGGCAGTGGGAAGACTACGCTGATGCAGGTGGGCTGGCCGGCCGCCCTTGCGTTCCGGCGTGCACATTATGGCGGCTGACATGTGTTCTCTCGATCGTTGTGTGTATGGTGCCATGAACGGTGATAGCGCCTGAACGCCGATGTGCATCAGCATCAAGTGCCTACGTATCTGATCAACCTGGATCCTGCAGTACGCAAGTTGCCGTACAGCCCCAACATCGACATACGAGACACGGTCAACTACAAGGAAGTCATGAAACAGTACGTGATGTAAAATCTGCCGTGAGTGCTCCTGCGCCTTCACTAATGCGTTTGCTGTGCGTGCACCAGATATTCGCTTGGACCTAACGGTGGCATCCTCACATCGCTCAATCTGTTTGCAACGCGCTTTGAACAAGTCTTGGCTCTGGTTGAGAAGCGTGCACCACAGCTGAAGTATGCCAAACTATTGCGACATAGCGTGCTCTCGAGTTTTGCTCAGATGGCACCATCTTTGTGGATATTCGACAGATATGTGCTGCTGGACACACCGGGGCAGATTGAGATATTCACGTGGTCTGCATCTGGCGCCATCATCACAGAAGCGTTGGCATCGTCCCTGCCTACTGTGGTGGTGTACGTGGTCGACACCCCGCGCTGCAACAGCCCCAACACCTTCATGAGCAACATGCTATACGCCTGCAGGTATGTTCACTGACCGCTGGTGTGCTGTGATGCGTGAAGGCTGATTCTCGGCTTACCATTGACCAGTATCATGTACAAGACGAAGCTGCCGTTCTTGCTGTGCTTCAACAAAATCGACATCACTTCGCACGAGTTTGCTGTCGAATGGATGCGAAATACTGACGATTTCACTGTAAGCCAGTTCACTCTTCGCCTGACTCAGTGACTTGCCATCCACATAGCGCATGGTCTCTCCCGTTGTGTCACCTCGATCAGGATGCGCTGCGTAACGACGACACGTATATGTCATCACTGACTCGATCTATGAGCCTGGTGCTTGATGAATTCTACTCCACTCTGCGGGTATGCTGTCGTGCGGCCTCAACTGCAGTGATCATCCTGCTGCGGTAGCTAAGCTGATATGTATGCATGTGCCGTCAACACGTGCAGCACGTCGGGGTATCTGCTGTGACGGGCGAGGGCATATCTGATTTCTGGGCAGCAATTCGAGCAGCGGGTGACGAGTACCGCACTGAATACAGACCGCGACTGCAGAAGAGGATACAGGAGCGACAGGAACTGGAGGCGGTACAGTAGCTTGTGATCACTCAGTCCATAGGGTGTGATCTGATAGATACTGACCCTCTGTGCATGCACAGAAGCGACAGCAGGAGAACCTACAGCGCGTGGTGCAAGACATGAAGACGGAGTCCACCACCACAACAGCAGCTGTACAGGCTCAGGCTGCAGCCTCCACTCAAGCTACGCAGTCTGGCTCTAAGTCTCTGCCAACAGGCGCATCGAGCGCATCCGCATCTAGAGCTGCTGCTGATGTCACGGTTAGTGTTGTATCCGCTGTGTTATGCAGGGACCCCCTGTTCATTGTTTCATATTTGTTGCTCATGTCCTCGCATCAACCGACACAGTCCACCAGCCTCCCCACGAAGAGCGGCCCTGCCGTGTCCGTCAAGCCCGCTGGCACAGCAGCAGCAGCTAGCGTTGCCAAGCCTGTGGCACCTGTGCCATCAACAACACAGTCTACGCGATCGGCCGCTGCAGCTACTCCCGCTCCCGTCAAGGCCTCAGGTGCGTCAGCCACACCTGCCCCGCAGCCATCGAGGGTTGTGGGATCAACTGCTGCAGCAGCATCCACTTCGTCCAGTGCAACCCCTGACCCTGTGTTGCGAGATGGCAAGCCCCCTACAGGTAATGTCAAGCTGCTGATGTTGCGGTGAGATCGTGACCCTGCCCTGCAAATGGTCGCATACACGCTGGAGGGAAGCTGAGCTTCGCGTGCTTTCATTTGCAGTGGCGGCGAAGCTGGTGTCATTCGAGCAGAAAGATGACAATGACCCTGCAAATGCGGATTTGGATGAGTTGGCAAAACAGTACGACGATCCGGACGAAGGTAACTGCGCTTCCGTTGCATCTCATGCGTCAAGCATGTGCTGATCGAGTGGACGGGTGTTCCTCTTACAGCGGCGGAAGAGCAGGAGGCATACCTGCAGCTACTACAGAAGCTGCGGAACAAGAAGAAATGAGCCTCAGCAACTGCACGCATGGCATGCACAGGGCGGCAGCCGCCATACTGACGATGATATCCACCGACCTGCCTGTCAATTGTCGGCGTTCCGGCGAACAGTCATGCGCTCTTCACGCACACAGGCATTCCTACATCGACGATGATGCCGGGCCGAAGGTTGATCATGTTCGGCATATCGTCTACTGCTACCATCTGATGATTGTCCGCATCCAGTGTGGCTCGAATCGGGCGGAGCCCTCGGGTGATTGAGACATGTTGCTCGCTACAGAAAGGTTTTGTTTACTGCGGTGCGCGCTAATGCAACTGATCGACAATTTGGAACCACCCAAATAGAACTCCATAATGAACGACACGCAAACCCCTATTCAATTCATGCCCCGAGCATAGGCCTGTGCTCGCAGCGCATACACATTTGGCAATATCTCTACTGTACGCCACACAGATTACAGCACTATGCCCACCATAACGCCACTACTTGGGGTTGAGCGACCCTTTAACACCCTCGGCTACCGGTGCAGTCACACCGCCTCCGGATTCACACTTGGACGCATCTCCCTTGAGGTACTGTGTGATGAAGTCCTCGCGGTTGAGTATGTCCAGCACCTCGTGCAGCAGTATACCGCCGACAGCATAGGACTCGCTCTCGTAATCTGATTCTTTGGGCTTGTAGAAGCGCTTGTGCCGATCAGCCAGCACCAAGATCTGTGCGCCATGAATATTAATGAACGAGGCAGCATTAGCAGCATGGTCCGAGCACGAATCATCACACACGTTGGAATACGACCTACCTTCTGTTGCGAAGACGGGCAGTAGTGCGGGGCGAAACTGAGTGATTTGATCACGCTCACACGGTACCGATCCTTGTGCACCGTCAACAACTTCTCTGGAGAGGCGATGTCATTCTTCTCCCATAGCCCCTCCAGCGTGTGCAGGCAAGTGCCGCTGGCGAACACGGTAGCGTCGTCCAGGCACGCGGCAGACGCGTAGCCCCGCTTGAGCAACGAGTCGACCTCTGCCTCTGCGACCACTCTAAAGTGGAGCGATGCTCGAAGAGAGCTCTTGAGAGAGCTGCGCTCTGACGGGGGCAGCACGGCATCCCACAGCGAGTGAGGCTTGCTGGACACATAGCGCGAGATGTCGATCTTGTCTATAGCGGTACCGAACGCGCTAATTTCTCTGCTCAGAGCGGCCTTGAATACGGCTCCCGAAGTTTGTATCGTTGGACCCTCGGCGTTCCACAAGGAGCCAGGCTTGGCCAGCTCGCGCTTGTATGCGCCCACAGTGCAAGAGGGCTCCTGACTCAGTTTACTCTTGCCCAGATCGCTAGACAACTGCATCTTGCGCCCCGTTCGACCTTCAGCGACATTCTGCTGCGCTTCTGCAGAGTACAAATCTCGTAGTTTCTCACAGCATGCCGGGGTGCACCGATCTCGTAGCAGCTGCAGTTCAGACGAGCATAGAGCACCCGCTTGTGCTGCGTTGGTCTTGAATTTCATCACGAATGCAGTGCCCACGTTGGAAAACGAACAAGCTGCACTAAGATCCTCTGCATACTCCGTTTCGAATGCAGACTGCGTGCACTCGGTCGCCTCACCGAAGCGAGCTCGCAGATCAACATCAAACTTCCAGTCTTTAGCACTCACGTCTTGGCGGACGCCTCGCGCCACCGCGGCTCTCATCAGCTCCTTCTGCATCAGCATGCAGCATTTGATGGGGCATTTCAGGTCGAACCCATTGAACTCTTTGGTGTTGCAGTAGACGAGATCTTCGTCCCGATTGGCTAGAAACAACTTCCCCTTCAAAGACAAGTCTGATTGCACCTTGTCAAAATTGCAAGGCGATTTTGCGGCGAAGACGGGGCTCGTCCAATGAGTCAAGCCAACTACTGCAACCAGCAGCAGCACCACGGCAGGCCGCGTGGGTTTTCGCATGCCGGTGCGGTCTGGTTGACTACTCGATGTATTTCGCCGTCGGCACCACGTCACGTCGTCGGATGCTTCCGAGATGCTCGATCACGATTGGATTCGAGCCTCGCTGGAATGCTTGACTCAGATCAATCAAGGAACGTTCTCCAAATCTCATCCAAAGCGCTCATCGCGCAGAGGATAGCAACGCTCGCTGGCACCACGACGCGTTGGAGTTCAATCCCGGTTCAGTATGGGTCTCTTCTGCAATACAACGAATTTTCTCTGGAATAATCATCGCAGACCCTGTCACCTGAACCTTTTGACCCTTTTTCCCCGCTTCACTGAGATAGCTAGTGATGATACATCTGGCATCCTTACAAATACGTACGGTGGCGTCGCAGCGGCTCCCGCGTTGGGATGTTGATTCGATCGGAGGAGGTTCGATGCCGCTCGTCTCCGCGTGTGATTGGCAAGGGTCTCTTCAGCAACACAAGGTCCTTTTGGATGAAAGGCGGTCGCGAAAGCGTCTTCCTGTAGACCCAGATGCCGATCATTTCATTTTTTGGTCTCTTGAATATCTCGTTTGAATCTCAATCCTTTTTTATCTTCATTCCAAAGCAAAACCTTGAATCACATGCCCTCATTGGACCAACACTGCATTCCCAGCAGGAGGCGCGTTGGATTTCTGCTCGCTGTGGGTTGCAGCGGTGGAGTTTCCTTGCGCGGACTTGCCAGAGCGGCCTGATGCTGCAGCCTGAGCACTGGTTGATGGTGCCGATACCGCTGCTGGAGGCAGGCCCAGCTCCTCTCGCTTGAGCGCCAGCATGGTGTCGTGTTCCCTGCACAGATGCAGCAGTTATTGTAGCACGTGAGGGCTCGGTCGACTGGAGTGTGGACAGCACTCAAACAGCATGCACGTACTGTTTGATGGCGTCAATGATCTCTCGTGCTTTAGCTCTCTCCATGTTGAATATCTTATCCAATCGAGCTCGCTCCGCCTGGTCCTGTACGGATGATAGCATGGCGTCTCTCTCACGCTCCTTGCTCTGTTCGCGTTCGAGCAGGTCCAGCAGCACCTCCTGATGTATAGAGCATTTGCAACATCACAGCGCATACAGTTCATTTCGATTCATCACCCATGCACGGCAATGCGCGTGTCGTTCGGACGCGAATGATGTCTGCACACAACATCGATGGGTTCGCTTACGTCTTGTGATGCTTGGACCTCAACGAATATCTTCTCCGCCTCCTTGTTTACACTGGCTGCTGCGGTCTCCTCCGTTGCACCAGCGCCCACCGGAGCCGCTCCGGCTGAGCCGGGCTTGCCGGCCTTCTTCGCTCCAGCCTTAGCGGCGGCAGGCTTTCCATTCTTGGCCTCGGCGATCGCTGGATCGCTCTTGCCAGCTTGCTTGCTGTCGGCCGCTGTGCCGCCACGGCTGATGGCGCGAGGCCGCTCCTTCTCATCTGGTCGCGTGCCCTGTACCGTGGCCGGTCTCTTAGGCGCCTTGGTCACTGACTTAGGCTCTTTGGCCTCATGTGGGGCTCCACTGGCTGCATGCAGAGAGGCAGCGCTGCGAATGGCCGGCAGAGTGCGGTGGTTGGGCTGCTGTTGATCTGCGGCCTCAGAACCGTCTGCTAGCCGCTTCATTGCCTTCTCCTTGTGCTCCTGTGCCTGTCAATGCGAGGTGCACGTGCGTAAGCCGTGAGCGAGCGATCTCTTCATCACCTCTAAGCACGCACAAGAGCTCATCATGCAACAGTACAGGAACATACTGCTGATTGCGCCTTTGAACCGTTGAAGGTGAAGTGTTGCGGACCTGCATCAACATCGATACACATGTCATTAGCATGCCATCACATGCTGCAGCGAGCACGAGGCGTCATTCAGCAGATAACATACTATGAGATCCACCTCGCTTAGCCTCACTGTCTACTGAGGCAGCACGTGATGCCGTCACTGTAGCCACTTGAGAGCGCGGCTTGCGATCCGGCTTGTCCTTGTCAGCGGCAGCGGACACGGCAGATGATGAACTGGCCACAGCTGTGGCAATGGAGGCTGCTCGTGCACGTGCTTCGGCCGCCACCGGAGAGAGCACAGCTTGGAGCTCCTTAGGCACCTTGAGCAACTTGTTCAGGTCCAAGCTGTGCATAGCACACCATGCATGATCAGCGATGATAGTTTGCACCTCGTTTAACACATCACCTCCTTCACTCATAATGTCATGCAGTACATACCACACAGCCACACACACACCGCTATCACTACTGTAATGATCACACTCCTACCTGCCCAGATCGGTATCCTCGCCCAGCTGATCCATCGGCATGCGGGCAAACAGCTCCATAACCTGGGTACGCTGCTGCTTCGCCTGCTCCTGCATCTTCTTGCGCGTGTTGTAGAGCTCAGCGCGCTTGGCCTTCAGGAATGCGATGCGCTGTAACCGTACACGCACATACAATCAGAGACGCAACACCAACGATGATAATGCAGCATCATGCTGATACCTGAGCATCTCTATCACTCTTGAGGAAGATCTGCTGCGCCTTGTACTCGTTAGCACGCCGGGTTCGCTCCACGAGCTCTGCTCTGTCCTGCTGCAGCAGCCGTTCAGCCTCGCGGCGTGACTGCAGGGCTCGCTCCTTCTCCCTGTGTTAGATGAAGGGGGGGGTGGAGTGCACAGATCAGAGGGTCAGTCATACAGTCATATAGTACCCTCCAACACACAGTATGATCATCAGGTTGCACCATCACATACTTCTCGACATGCTCTCTGAGCTTGTCCAGCTCCTCATTCTTGATCTCAATGGCAGCCACCTTCTCAGCCTGGATCTGCTGAGCAGCCTGCTGAATAGCCTCGCGCTTGGCCTGCGTCATGCCCTACAGGTGAGCACACGCTAGGCTCGTCATGTCAGCAGTGAAGGGCTGCCACCCACCTGCTTAGCCTCAAGCTCTGCATGCCGCTGGGCTGCGTTGCGCTGCCTCTCATCCTCTTCGCGCTGGAACCGCTCTTCGATGGCGCGCTCCCTGCAGTACAACGACACGTGAGCTGCTGTTCACGCAGGATGCCAGAACTGATAGCTGATCTCATCACAGTGCATCATCTCAATCCCTACCTCGCTAGTGTGCGCTGCACCAGGTCCTCCACGTTCTTCTCGTGCGATAGTCGAGCCTGTTCCAGGCGCTGTCGCTTCTCCTGCAGCCTCTTATTGTAATCCGCTGAGGTAAATGCAAAAACAATGGAGCAGACAGCGGGTATATGCGTCAGATCATTGAACGCTCAAGCAAGCAAGGCTTGTAGCAGCTGCATGAATGACATGTATTGACAGTTGCTGCCCTCACCTAGCTTGACTGCATTCTCACGCTCCAGCTCCTGCTTGCGCAACTCGTGCTGGCGCTCGTTCTCTTCGAACTCAATGCGCTTCTGCTCCAGCAGCTGTACAAACACAAGCATACATATGACATGCACATATAAGCATCACCTCACCCAACGACCCGTCGCAGACACACCCAATACATCAGCACCACGACATGTTATATGCTCTCAGTTGCTAACCTGATTCGATCGCGCCATCGCTCCTTTCATTCGCTCCTCCTTCTCCCGTCGCTGACGGGTCTTCTCGCTCAACCACTGTCGCCGTTGCGCCTCCAGCGCAGCCAGTCGCTGTGAGCACACCACACTCACACTGTCAGCACTACACTAGTCACCATCCCCTGTGCACCAGCTCAACATGCTCACCTCTTCCTCTTCCTTCTGCAGCTGGGCCTCCTTGGCCATCGCCTGCTCCATACGGGCCTTAGCCGCGGCCTCCAGCGCCTGCTGGAACTGCTGCTGCTTCAGCACGCTCTCAGCGTGATCAGCCATGCGCTTCTTGCGCTCTTGGTCCTCTTTCTCCTTCAGCTTGGCGAGGTGCTCGCGTTTCTGAAACAGTGAGTACGGGCACGAATGAAGGACATTCATTAATAAACGATGATCAAGATGAAGTAGAGACGATAGCGCTGATGGTGTTGTAGAGTAACTGATGGGTGAGTAGCTGAGCTATTACCTGCTGGTCTTCAATGGCCGCCTGTTTGGCTCGCTCCTCCAGCTCTCGAGCCTCACGGGCCATGCGCTCCTCGACCTGGGAGACAGCACCAGAATACAATGATTGTGTGAGGTAGGCAGAAGATGATGTGAGTATGTTTGGTGAGTGTGATAACACTGCGTATATAAAGCAAGAGCAGCATATCGAGTTACGTTACCTCACGCTTGCGCGCCTCTGCGATCTCCTTCTGTCTTCGAGCCTGCTCCTTGCGCTCCTGATCAAGTGATCACAGCAGGATATATGCCACAAGCTCAGCAGTGTACGCTATCTACACCGATACAACACTTGATGTATGGCAGCAAGCATGTCCCATGTGCATGATGTATGATGTATGAAGTATGCTGTATGATGTATGACGTATATTGCATGATGTACCTCTTCCTCTCTGCGCTTCTTCTCCTCGACCGCGCGCACATGCCCAGACAGCACCTGTTGACGCCGCAGCTCCAGGGCCAGCAGCGTGGCTAGCTCTTGCTGCTGACGCTGTCGCATGCGCTCCACTGGACGGAGGTCACATGACACCACGTGATGATGTGTCATCAGCTATGCTGCAATCAATCAACATGATCGGTCCTCTTCACTATGGTGTGTACCTGCGTGCTTCTCTGCATCGATGGCGGCCTGTAGCTTGCGCTCTTCATCAGCCAGCACGTCAGCAGGGGCAGCGGATGCGCCGCCTGGGGACTTGAGAGCCTGTCCTCGATTGGATGAGCCAGGGGTCATCAGAGTGAGGGCCTTGCTGCCACCTGCATCTGTCTCTTATACACATCTGACGCTGCCGACGAATAGAGAGGTGTAGATCTCGGTGGTCGCCGTATCAT
>ENA-ORBV01016255-ORBV01016255.1-microbial-mat-metagenome-genome-assembly--contig:-NODE-16255-length-10827-cov-5.109209_pt1 | contig 10827 bp, 8 predicted proteins | sample MGYA00237777_ERZ505514 | MGnify/ENA primary metagenome ERZ505514 (study PRJEB26160, sample SAMN06269048) | microbial mat metagenome | isolation source: Oligotrophic lake microbial mat | place...
TTTCAAGCAGAAGACGGCATACGAGATTCGCCTTAGTCTCGTGGGCTCGGAGATGTGTATAAGAGACAGGAATATGGATGGTCTTTTTTTATTTGAAAACACAAAACATAGTTCCTTACCAGCATAATTCTTGATGCAGGCCACAATAAATATTTTCAACCCCATGGCCAAGAGGTAAGAGCACAACGCGGCATGGTAATCTCCTAACGGGCCAAAGATAATGCCCAGGCCAAAGACGCACATGGGAAATACGACGCAGATAAGATTCAACAAAGATCCAGGAATTGTTTCATTGTGATGATAGTCGTTGCCAAAGGTCAAATCGATAAGTGTCTGGTTGTCAACAACTTGATATGGAATAGGTCGTACGTATTGGTCAACGATATGGTCGGGAAGTAGATAGCATAGCAAGAGAAAGACTCCAAGAAAGGCAACCTCCAACAGATTATGGTAGGATCGAACATAGGCAACACCGGCCTTTAACAACATCTTGGGGGAATGCGGCATCAAGTAAACGGCTCGGCAATCCCAAAGCAAGGCTCTTCTCGCCTCTTTGCTTTCTGTATCATCCTCATGATGGTTCTCGTGGGTATCCTCCGTAGTGATCTGCCCTTCCTCTTCCTGGAGCAAATCATCACTCGAATCAAAGGTACGGAGGGAAGTTGGGGGTGGTTTCTTCTTCTCTTTCACGGCTGTCAGTTCCATGGTCGTCTTGGTAGCAGTGATGGTGGGGGTGTTCGTCAATGGATTTAGCAAGCCCGTGGCTTCCTCGGTCTGCATTCTTTTGTGGCGCCTTCTTGATATCTCGGGAGCTGCTAGATTTGGGGTGATCCGATTGACATTCACGGGTATACTGATGATACTTCGATAATAGGTATGCTGGAAAGAACGTGATGCCCTGATGGCGATTGGTGTCGACTCGATTAGTAATAAGTGTTCGTGCTTCGGGTTGGATGAAGCATCTGGTACCGTAGTTTTTGAGAACCAAAACGAAGGATTTTGTAAACACGATTCAGCTTTCGGACGCGCATCAGATCTACTTCCGATTCTCATAATTTATCGCCTTCATCAGTTGTTCCATTCAAGCAGCTTCAATTCAAGCTGAAGCTCGTTGATGAAGTACAATGTGGAACCTGGCAAACCAACAAATCCCTCAATCATATCACCCCGACCTGGACGACCTTCAGGCGGACGAGGATGGCCGACAATTACACTTGCACGTCTTTCTCTGCACAACTGTCTTCGACAGATTTCACAGTCGAATGGCTGGTCGTTGAGCAGTTGCTCTTTTTCAAGAAGCACATGCTCCAACTTCTGAGGGTCCTTTTTCTTGGATTGATCGTCGTCGTCCTTCGCCGCCGTCATCACCCAAGGCATCGTCGCGACAGCATCAATAGCAGTCTGTAGGTCGTGACACCAACACGTTGTGAGGATGTCGCCGGGGAACGAACACCAAGCCCGCGACACTACAGACGTCTCCAGAATGTAAGCTGCAGAAAGAATGACGAGAGAGAATGGAAAGATGCATATTGATGTCTAAGGCTGCCATTAATAAGGAGAGTTAATGTAAATATATAAATCCATTCTAACTGAAACGTCGTGTGGTATGTGTCATGTATCGTGGTGGCATTTTGCAACGAGACGAACACATTGGCATGATCGTCATGGATCTTATTTATGACCGCCCGTAATGTTAGTTCCCAATGCCAACGCATTATTTTCAGCATCCTCTCTGAATGAGATCATCAGGGACCTACGATGTCCCCATAACGCTTGTGCTTTGATACTTATCGAGCGCCGTGGTTTTCACGAGCTCTGCCACCAACCTGTGTTTCTGGGGCTCCTCACACTCCAACATGATGTGCCCATCAGGCAGAGGTGGTCCAAGGAGACAAACTCCGAGGAGGCATGCAAGCATCAACGAAAGCCAAATCTTCCTTGGACTCCTTGGTAAAGCACGTCTTGAAAAGAAGTTCATTCAAAGTAAATTTGAAAACTTGGGCTTCATTTGGGTCCATAGCAGCACTTCCAATGGACAGAGCTGACCGTCATCGCAAAAGCAACAGATACCCTTTGCACCATCATCCTTGTCCTTGCTCAAGTCGAAAACTGCAAGGCGAGAAACGACGAGCCCATCAGATTTAAATCTTTCAGGCATCTTTTTCCGTTGGGCTTGAGCAAGGCCATAACGAAGAGCCACCAGGATCATCTTCTGGGTTTTGGAAAAAGTCGAATCTTTGGAGACGTTGACGAGTTCTTCGTCGACGGTACTGTAAAGAGCCCAGCAAAGTCTCTCTTTTGGGGTCATCACTCATCACCCGTCCAGCGACACTCCTGAGAACCAAGCGCACAGCCATAGAATTGACATCCACAAGTGCCGCAGAAACGGAATCTTCAACATCGATCGACGTCGAAGGATTGCGTCGCGTTCCAATTCGCAACGTTTCTGCTTTAAAACATTGTTTAGAGCGCGAGCCGCTTCTTTTCGGTTCTGGTCACCGGGTTCTTGCACCGACACTCACTGCAACCGCTGTGTATGCAAGATTTCGAATGATGGGCTGCTCGAGAAAATTGGGAGATCAAGGGCCGACTCGCTTGCTTTGGCCACTGGCCGGCTTGCAAGTGAAAGACAAATCGACCACTGCCGGTTTTTGTTGCTCTATAACAGTGTTGGACTCCAAGACGTGAACCTCCAAATACTATTTCTAATACCGAGGAATCCCACGACCAACACGGTTACATATAAAATATATGGGATTAGTCTTCCGGGGGCATCATCCCGGTGCATTACAGATATTGGTACCAGCTATCATTGTTGTATGACATTCTCAGTTCGGTGTACACCTACACATATACAAGCCACGAAGACGTATGAAATGTTTTGGGATTGGTATGAACTTTTTGGAATATTGTATGAAGGGTTTGGCTCCGGCCGGCGCGCGGTTGCTAGAACAGATCCACAGCGATCTATACGACTTCGTTATTTATGGTGTAAAAGCCCTAAAAGGGCCCTATTGTTTAATTATTCAGTGATAAATGTTTTTGCATAGACTGTCTTGGTTGCTTTTAGAGAGCCAGTACCCCAACGACCAATTTGGTGACAAATATTGCATGAATTTTGCATTGATAAACTACTCCAGTATTGATAATATCCGGCATACTGTAAACATAATCGTTATATCCGCCTTGAAGCTAGACGTTCCTGTCGCATGGAAGCCATCTCAGTGGTTTTCTCCGAGTGTGGATGCCTTCTTTACTGCTTTTTCTCTTTGTACACTACTCCGAGTGGTGCATTATGACTTGATTAGGATGTCCCAGTTAAATGAATTTCCAGGATCACCCAAGATACGCCTAGATCGGGAAATGATCAGATAAAGGAGAAGGAAATCTCTTTGTTCGTAACATTACGCTGCCGGTAACTGACACAGTACTTGATAGTCGATAGAGATGGCGCCTTTGACCGGTGTTATGGCTGTAAACCGGCATTGATCGGACAAAATTTACAGTTGGCATCAGTAGCTACTACTACTCACTGGAGCGGAACGCATCTTTTTTTTGTCGAGGTGGACCACGGAGCATTTCCCCAGGAGTTCGAATATTATTTCAACCCCCTGCATCACCTATAAAATAACCACTGTTCGAAGTGCTTAACATGATAGGTGACCACGTAACTCTTTTACATAAAAAAGAATTCTTGCTCAAAAATACTTCATTTTAAGTACAACTTGTATGAAGGAATTCCGACAAAAGTAATTATCTTTTAACGATTGTATGAAGGATAAATGAAAAAGGTGAATACTTAATCTTCCACCACAAGAACCAATGTTATGGCAAAAATGAATTTTGAAAACTGATGGTGTGTTACTCTAAATAACTATTTGTATGAAGGAAATCGGGTGTTCGATAGACTTATTGTTACGGTTGAGTTGTAAAAGGTTTGGAACGAGATAGAACACAAGAAAGCCTATAAGATTACTTAGTGGTCATTTCACGAGCAGCAAAGTGTACAGTTCGATTATTTCATGCCGGTTCCAACGATACTTCGGGGTAGTGCCCAATTAATGATATGAACACGCCATCAGGCCCATCACCTTTACAAAAAGAATTTGAGAGGTGCGTAGCCATTTGAATCTTTGATGTCGTACTTGAGTTGCGACCATCCGAAATGTCGTTAGTCGTCATCAACTTACAGTCTCGTTCGTTGCCGTAAGCGGCAAAGTCATTTACAACTACTGGTTGCATTCGGAGCAGGTAGGTAAAACGACTGGTACTATTCTACTCCGTTAGCTACGACAGATTTACTTCTCTTTCTTCCCAACTGCAAAATCCGCGTGGCTTCCTACCGCACCACTCCATCGATCAGTTCATTTCAGTTCGGATAGTGAGCCTGGATGTCAGTTCACAATCTGATCAGTTCATAATTTTTTTTCTACCTCTTCAGTACAGTAAAATACCTTTTCTTTCTTTTTCTTGCATTTTATCTTCGACCATGAACTTTACACCTACTGATTCCAACACGGCCTGGATGTGGTACAACTGTCACCAAACTCAGAATGTGCTTGACCAGTCGCTTTGGTGTGAACGCTCTGCTGTTGGCTGCTTTGTCCCCCCTGCCCAAGCCTTTCAATGGCAGCCTAGCAGCAGTGACGTTTGCAGTACCGTATCACATAATAATTATGTGGAGGAGGATATTGAGGATCCCCTCATGGACAACCCAATCCGACCAGTCACCGAAGACTTGGACTTGGGCCTCACCATGATGAACGATATCAAGCAGCCTTCTTCACAGGTACAGCCATGTCCTGACACTTTGGTCTCTCTCATGCAAGCAGCCAAAGCTACCAAAGTCCCCTCAGCGACTGTCTTTTCCGACAGTGGAAGTGAACCTGCCAAGACTTCTGGCAAGCGCAAGCGCCGCCCTAACCCCCCAAAGAAGGCAACGCCTTTGCCAGAAGACTTTGAGCCTTCGGAGTATTCTGTCTTGTGTGGCCAGGGTAGTGAAAACTACAACGCCACCGGCAACCGTCGTTTCCGCATCACTGCAGCCATGTTTGTTGAAAAGTACATTGATGCCAAAGATAGGCATGAGAAGTCCGAGATTGTTCGTGAAGTCCTCAAGATTATCCAGGCTGCATGTCCCGTTGGTTCTTTTGTCACTCAAAAGAATGGCCGGTGGTACAGTGTGGACGAACGATCGGCCAGAGAAAAAATTGGTGCCTACTTTCGAGATTGCTTGGCCGGTCACTACAAAAGCAGTGCCAAGTCCAAGATTGCCCGTCGCAAGTCTCAGCAGAGCCGACGCTCCAGTTCGTCTTCCGCTTCGCAGTCGTCGTCGATCTGTTCTGCTTCTGAGAGCAGCACCTATTTGTCCTCCTTTTAACGTCATGTGAGATATTGGAAGTTCAATTCTGTTCATTTGCCAATATTAGAGTGCATTCACCCGCAACAAACAAACGGCAACCGGATTGGTACAGCGCCTTCTAGTACGTGCGATCTAGGGAGCCACGTTGCGTGTACAAGTAATACATAATTATAACAAAGATAATAATATTAAAAGTCATCACATTGAGTCAAATAAACATATTTGCAAGAACTACGAGACCGTCAGTTAGCCTTCTAGGCACTAGCACACCGTCAAGGATAACTTTTAAGCATTTCTGAACTTGCTGCTAGCTAGCACGTCCAGCATCTTACACCACAACATTTCATAAATTACAGCCAAGGTACGATACCTGGTAGTAGGCGGTTCCCACCATCACCATAACAACATGCAACTGTACTAGCTAGCTAGTACCAGTACTCCGAATGCTCAATAGCCAAACAACACGGTTAGGAGGTTGCTTCAAAATGTTCAGTGGAGCGTCACCGACTAAAGAGACTACCCGTTCCCACAAGTTTACAGTAGTATCCTTGGTTCGTGTACGCCAAAAAAAAGGCAAATGAACTTTGCGAAGGATATAATTACTCCGAGTAGCTCCTTGGGGAGGGGTCATTCTCTGAATCTCAATGACTCGAGGTAAAGTTCAGCATTAACCACGTGGGAACTTTACTTTTCTTTCCTCTAATTGCCTTCTTCAAGAAGGAGTAGATGCGGCTTCGGACACGTCGTCGGCAACTCGGCATCCTTCGCATTTACGTAAGCCTATGACTGAATACAGTACCTTTCGAATAGTTGCGAACCCAAGGAATGAATCCACATCGATCCAAAAATGCTCCCACCTAAAAATGTTCCAACCGGATCAGATTCAACCGCAACGCACTCCGAGTATGCGTTAGTGTTGCCTTCGCATTTACGTAAGACTATCAGTGGCCGACAACAGAATTAAGGAAGCCGTAGTCCTTCTTCAATTCAATCGCAACGCATGCGTTAGAGTTGCCTCGCATTTACGTATGACCACTATAGGATAGAATGACGTTGCGGTTGAAGTTGATCCCGTTTGGAACATTTTAAGTGCGTAGGAGCATACATTCGCAACTATTCGTTCGATTTTGACTATTGTTAAAACCACTTAGTGTGCCCTGTGCCTCGTAAAATGGCATTGGCATTTGTGCCATTTGCCAACGACTTTGGTGGTGTGGCCAAAGTTTCACCATCCTCCACACTGCAGTTGAAGGAAATTGCATGCAGCCTGTTTTTGGCGACTTTCTCAAATGCCCCTAACACTTTCTTATTGTCAATGAACCTTGAATGAATGAACTTGCTACAACCAAGATTTGAGTCACTGTGTTTGGTCCAAAAGCAAACCGCTGAAAGAAGGGAGTGTGAGGGATGGATGTGTTTGACAAGCCATGCGCGCAGACCATGAAAAACACTGTGCAAAAAGTGCAACAGTGACGTTTTGGCACTTGTTGTTTTCATGATGTCTCACTTAACAATCACGTTCTGCAGGCAACAATGTGTGTGCATTTGAGGCTCCCCCTGTTTGCCGTGTTTTTTGTCCCGTTGAATTTGGTCACAGCACATTGATGTGCACGGGGTTCACGCACAATTTCGGATGTTTGTGCATTCTTCCCTTCTCGTTTGAGTCGTTCGCACAATGTGTCGCTTCTGCTGGCAGCAGATGCACCCCTTCTGCTGGCAGCACATGTGGTGCGCGGGTGGAGTGAGACCCCCCACGGGAACCCCAATCATTGAACAGACAATGAGTCAGGGTTGTTTGACACCAAGACTTTCTCATTGAGTCTTTCTCAGCAAAAAGAATTTCGGGTTGCTTCAGAAACTCGCTCATTCAAAAAGAAGCATGACATTGTGCTCCAAACCCATGCAGACAATTTTTTCTCATGTGTCATCATTTTGCAATGCAAAAGACTGTCAACTGAAGATGAAGCAAGGAGCTTCAAGTTGAGAGCAAAACAACCAAAACAGTGATGATGGTGCAGAGTTCAACACAAAGACAGGGGGATTAACAAACAAAGTGAGTGAGCAAGGAGAACAACTTGATGGCCAAAGAGCAAAAAGCTGCAAAAGACACGGCAAAAAACTGTGTCATTTGGGCCTTTGTTTTCAACAACTGTTGTTGTGGTCTGAATTGTCTGCTGCCCAGTGCAGCTTTTTGCAACAGAAAAACACATCAATGGGTTAACAAAAGCAGAGTTGTGAGAACACCAAAGTTTTTGTCATTGTTGCACATCTGTTTGTGGATGTTTGTGGATGTTGCCATGTTCTGTTTTTCACCATTGTGTCTTTCAGTTCCAAGGGTGTGTTCAAACAACCCTCCAAAAGATCCAATTTCACCAGATGCATGCATTCCACTTCACAGCTAATTTCATTGCTCACACCCCAAAAGAAGATTGTTTTGTTGTGTTGTCCAAAGACAAAAAATGTTCCAGCATGTGAACATTTTGCACAGCTTCGAAACCAATGGAAATTTAACCAGAGGACACATTGTTTGGTGTGTTTTCAGGGTGCAATGTGTGCTGTTGTTTGTGAGCTAGTTTGATCCAGCTAACTTCTGCTGAAAAAAGTTGACCCATTTGAAAAACGAATGGGGGTGTTGCTTTTTGAAAACATTGTGTGCACTTTTTGGGCTGCCGCATGGAGCTGATGCCATGGAGCTAACAATTGGAAGGTCTCTTGCATCCAAAACATGTTGTCTCACCAAATCAAAACACATTTCATGCTGCTGCACATCCAAAATCAACCAAAATTAGCTGCTGTTTGAGTCTCTTTCAAGCATGCATGTTGCAAGCCAAAGAGCTGAAGCAAAATTGACAAACCAAACAGCAACTGGCTTTGAAGAAAATTAAAAAATTCAGTTTAGCACATTGGAACATTCAGTTAGGGACATGATGAAGCTTAACATTTCTTGGTCCAAGTCTGCCTTAATCAACAGTGGTGCTACCATGGTTTGAACTCACTTTTGATGGAAAACTGGGCAAGTCAGAAGCACAGAAGGCAATGTTCATTTCTTATCTGCTTTGCATGTTAAGCAGCAAAAAGCGGTTGCTGCATGGTGGACTTTTTCTGGCACTGTTGCTTTTGGAACAATGTCATGCTGAACAGTAGAGAGTGACTGATTCACAGCAAATTGTTGGAATTGTTTCTAAGGCTGGTGCTTTGGAAATGTGAAAATGATTTCCTTTTTGTTGGTCCTCACAGTGCTTCCAGTCAGATGTCAGCTAGCCAAACATTGAATCTGATGAAACATCTTGTCGTCTTTTGGGCTGGCTCTTTCATTGTTGATTGACTCATCAGTGTCGGGTGTGGTCTGCTTCACACTCATGCCTGTGGAAACAGGGTCTGTGTCCACACAGCATGCACTGCAGATTTTGTTGTCAGAGTTGACAAGAAGTCACATGGGTTGGATCTGGATTGTTTGAGAATAGCAATTCTCTCTTTAGCACACAGGGCACAGTTTTTGGTATCAAATGTTTAGCCTTGTCAGACAACATGCAGGTCATTCCTCCACATTGGTTGACTGGGGATGGATTTGTATCATGGAATTGAGTTGCAAAGCATTTGGCGCATGAGTCAGATTTCTTACCAAGTTTGACTAGTTTCCAGTTTGGACTTCATTGAAGTGTTGTTGCATTCTAGCTTCAAAATTTGTGTTGTGTGTTTCCTACATGCACTTAAAGTGACAGACTGGGTTTCCTTGCTAAAAACAGTTGGGCTGATGGATGGACATCATCTGTGTCAAATGACGACATTTCTGAATTGTCAGAGTGATTCTTGTCTTTTGTTTGTTCATTTGCATTGGAGGTTTGGCTTGTTGTTGTGCACATGCAGCCCGTGTTGTTTCTGCCAAGAATCTTTTCGATTCACAGATCCCCTAGATTGGGAAACCCTGAGGTGAAGTATTTGGCAAAGACTGCTAGGTTGGTGTGGGCTCACCATCGTTCCTTTTGGCAGGATTTTTTTTTCATTTTGAACCCTGGGCATTGGGCAAAGTTGTGTCTTTCCTTGAAGGGCATCAGCTTGACAACAGACATGTTGAAGTAGGGAGTGGATCATTCTGCGTCTGGTTCTTTTTAATTGTTTTTGACCACAGCATCATTTTTTTTGGAGGAATTGATGGGTGACCTAGTGTGTGCATCATTGGCACATGATTCAGTTGGCTGGCTATTAGAATCTTTTGTGCAATTGTTCTTGGAGATCATTTCCTCAATTTTTCTTGGGAGCTTGTTGACCTTGGTTCCTTTGTTTTGAAGTGGATGTTGGTTTCATTTTTTGTTTCATGGTGTGGAGAAGGATTTCATCCAGTGAGGAAAGCTTGGATTCCTTTGTCAATGCTTGGGGGTCTTGCTATCTTGACATGTGGCAGCAATTGTTTTGGAATGGAGATAAAAAATGAATGCACATTCACCCTCTCATTCAGGACTGGCTCACCCTATGGGATTCCCTCAGTGTGCATCATTAGAAAACTTCTTATTCTCACAACTAAGTCAACTTGTGGTGTTCTCATCCTAAAGATCGCTTGATCTTGTTCACAACTGAACTGTTGGTGCATGTCACATGCTCACTTGATTCACAACAACTGTTGACTCTGAACATGCCCCTAATTGTCATTCTATCACTTGAACCAGAACAAACCATGTTCTAATCCAGAAGGTGTCTGAAGGGTCATTGTTACATGGTGCCCTGTGCAGGAAGCTAGCACGCAAAAGGTAGTGGAATGAACATTGTGAGTTCTGCTATGTTTCAAAATGACAGCTTACGAAAGACATAGAAGAGAGAAGAGAGAGTGACTCATTGAAGAAGGTCTGAGTCAAAGATTCTTCCTGAGTCATGAGTGGTGAATCCCTAATGCCATGGAAACACTGTGTGGCAACAGAGCTCTGCAGAGGGCCTTGTAGGTGTCTAGTGCATATGGAAACACACAGAGTCCAATGGTGCTCTGGTGCAGCAAGAGGATTAGCACAATGAGTTTGGACCATTGTCTTACTTCATTTGTAGCTGTGTTCTAAAACTTGCTAAAAATTGTGTTGTGCAACTCAAAAGGTCTGTTGGCACAGTGCGACAGTTTAATTTTCAAGGTCATCATGGATGAGATTTGCTGTGACTGTGTGCTCTGTGGGAATGTTGTGCTAGTATTTTCCCAATGCCTCTTGTGGTAGCAGTCAACCAAGATGTGGGATTCATCCCTGTCTGGGTTATGAGAGATGCACGATTTTACCCGTGATTTGACTTAAGTCACGATGGTAATTCCCGTCTTTCAGACACGAGTCGGTCAGAAAGCCAGCTTGCGTCACGAGCTGAAAGCCCTTCTGCGATCTTCTGTGGCATTGTGCACTAAGTTCTATGCTATGTAGCATTCCACTTAGTTCCCCTGGCACTGACAAAGAGCAACGTCGATGATCTTGATGACTGTGGACAAAACAAGCGGT
>ENA-ORBV01016256-ORBV01016256.1-microbial-mat-metagenome-genome-assembly--contig:-NODE-16256-length-10827-cov-4.743070_pt1 | contig 10827 bp, 10 predicted proteins | sample MGYA00237777_ERZ505514 | MGnify/ENA primary metagenome ERZ505514 (study PRJEB26160, sample SAMN06269048) | microbial mat metagenome | isolation source: Oligotrophic lake microbial mat | place...
TGGTCGCCGACGCCGTGCTCGCCACGCTCGACCCCGACGGCTACGCGCTCATCGCCGACCCGGGACGGTTATCACTCGACGCGTTTCTCCGGGCCGTCGAGGAGGGAGGAATGGCGCTCACCGAGCAGTGGAGCGTTCCCTTCAACGAGGGCGAGCAGCGCCAGACCATCCAGTTGCACGCCCTCAAGGTTCGTTAGGCATCGGGGTCAGTACTTGACCGGCTTGTTCGTGCCCTTCTGCTGCGCATCGCTATTGCTCAACGTACCGGGGGGCATACCGCCTTCGGCGCAACCCGTCAGCGTCTTGCCGTCGTAGATGACTGTCGCGGTATGTGTCCACTTCTTGTCTGCCATGGTGTCCTGGCACGTCGTCGCTTCGATGGTGACATCGATCGTGTGGCGGTTCGGCTGTGCGGTTGCCGCCGTCCAGTGGTAGCGCACACCGCTGACCATGGGGAGCGATGGCGCGAAGGCCACGCCGGTAAGATCTTGGGGCGTCTTGATGGTCATGGCCAGCGAGTTGACCACGAGACTCCAGAAGGGCTCGTTACCCGCAGCGCGAAACTCTCCCACCCGATCACTCGGTTTCGCCGCCGACGCTGCGGCGCTGTCAGCGGTAGATGCTGCGCCGGGTTTGACGGTACCACTGGTGGTAGGCACGTTGGCCGTCGTTGAAACGTCGATGGGGTCGGGGAGCGGTGGAACCTTTTCGCCGCCGCAGGCCACCGCGATGAGCGCCATCGGGACAGCCACTCGACGAATATTGATACGCATATTGGAAGTCGCTCGTGGAGGAGTGTTTGAGGAAACCGTCGAAGCGTCCGCTAGCCGTCGGCCAGCTGCTGCGCCACGACTTCGGCGATATCATACACCGGCACCGTGCTTTCGAGCTTCATCCCGGCATCGTCGAGCATGGTCATGCAGAACGGGCAGGCGACCGCGATCGCTTCTGCCCCAGTGCTGAGCAGTTCTTTCTTGCGTTCCACGTTGACGCGCTGCCCAACGGGCTCTTCCATCCACATGCGGCCGCCGCCGGCGCCGCAGCACAGCCCCTTGTCGCGAGAACGCGGCGCCTCGACCAGTTGCACCACCGGCAGCGCGCGCTTGAGCGCCTGTCGCGGAGCGTCGTACACCTCGTTGTAGCGACCCAGGTAGCACGAATCATGATACACCATGACCAGCTTCTCACCCTCTGCCTGGCGGAGCGGCAGTCGATCGTCGGCGAGCAGACGCTCGATGTAGGTGGAGTGGTGGATGACGTCGTAGTTACCACCAAGCTGCGGAAACTCGTTGCCCATCTGGTGAAAACAATGTGGGCACGAGGTCACGATGGTCGTCACTTCATAGCGATCGAGTGTTTCGATGACCTGCTTGGCGAGCATCTGGTAGAGATACTCGTTCCCCAAGCGCCGGGCGGGATCGCCATTGCAGCTCTCCTCCTGGCCGAGGATCGCGAAGCGCACGCCGGCGGCGCGGAGAATTCGGGCAAAGGCAACCGTCGTCTTCTTGGCTCGGTCGTCAAACGATCCCATGCAGCCCACCCAGAAGAGGATGTCGGGCCGCTCGCCTCGTTCGAACATTTCGGCCATGGTGGGAATGTCCAACCCTTCCGCCCATTTCTCCCGCTCGGCTGGTTGAAACGCCCAGGGCGACCCGTAACGCTCCATGGCTTCGAAGGCCGGTAGCACTTCTTCGGGAAAGCGCGACTCGGTGAGGACGAGATTGCGGCGCATCTCGTTGATGATCTCCAGTTGATCGATGGAGACCGGGCATTCGTAGACACAGGCGCGGCACGACGTGCAGGCCCAGAGTTCCTCTTCCGTGATGAAGTTGTCAAGGAGTTTGTGCTCCAACACGGCGGCCGTGGCCACCGCATCGTTAGGCTCGGCACCAATGAACGGCATGCCGAACACATCGCTCCCGCCAATGAGGGCGGGCGCGACTTCGAGCAGCCGCTGCCGGGTATTCACCACGATCTTGCGCGGCGAGAGCAGCTTCCCGGTGAGGTGGGCGGGACAGACGGACGTGCATCGCCCACATTCGGTGCAGGCATAGCCGTCGAGCAGATTCTTCCAGGAGAGGTGCGTGACGTCGGACGCGCCGAACACCTCGGCGTCCGTCTCGAGGTCCATCGGTTTCATTGCGCCCACCGTGCCCGGTCCGCTCGTGTTCGAGAGAAAGGTGTTGGGCAGCGACACGATCACGTGCAAGTGCTTGGAGTACGGAAGGTAGTTGAGGAAGGTGAGAATGAGCAGCGCATGCGCCCACCAACTGGCATCGCGTAACGCGCCTGCAGCTGACGGAGAGAGCCACCCGAGCGCGACGCTGAGCGGCGCGGATACCGGCTGGATAACCATCGGATAGTCGGCGCCAAGTACCCGATCGGCCGCCGCCACGATGATCAGCGTGATCATCAATCCGGCAATCAGAGACAAAATGAAAATCGCATCACGCGAATGCACCCCGTCGCCCTGCAGGCGCTTGGGCTTGACCACGATGCGCCGATAGAGCAGGAACGATACGGCGGCCAGCACCGCCGCCGCCGTCAGCTCTTGTGACAGGAGGAAGAGCCAGTGAAGGGGCTGGGGCAGCAGACGGGCGTACGAGAGACCGGGCACGAGCCCCTGCAGAAAGATTTCGAGTGCGCCGGCCTGCAACACCAGAAATCCCCAGAATACGAGCGCATGCACAGGCCCGGCGACCGGATCACGCAGAATCTTGCTCTGTGCGAAGCCTATGCGAAGCAGGTTCCAGAGACGGCGCGGCACGTCGTTGAGCCGATCGTCAGCCGCCCCCACGCGCAGATAGCGCACCAGTCGTTGCGCGTTGTACGAGAAGAACGCGAAGGCGAGGGCGAAAACAAGGACAAACGCCGTGTGCTGCATGGACTGCGGGCGCCTCGGGAATCAGTGCGGAGACTGCTTGGCCTGTTTGACTGCGGCCGTGAGCGCGGGAACAACGTCGAACACGTCACCAACAATTCCGTAGTCGGCCACCTTGAAAATCGGGGCCTCCTTGTCCTTGTTGATGGCCACGATGCATTTGGACGTGCGCATGCCCGCGAGGTGCTGAATGGCTCCGGAAATACCGACCGCAATATAGAGGTCTGGAGAGACGAGGCGTCCCGTTTGTCCGATCTGGTCACTGTGGGGCCGCCATCCCTCGTCGGTGACGGCACGCGTGGCCCCTACCGCTGCATTGCCGAAGGCCGCCGCCAGTGCTTCGACCAGGGCAAAATTCTCGGCGGCCTTGAGTCCGCGCCCACCGCTGATGATGATCGGCGCTTCGCCGAGATCGAGCTTCCTGGTATCGCCGAGTATCGTGGCCGTTGTTCGCACGCGCGCCGACGATGGGTCGAGTGATGGAGCAACCGATTCAACCCGACCTGCGCCCATCGTTCGCTTCGTGGCAACCGCCCCTGGCCTAACCGAAAACAGCGCTGGAGAACCAACCAGCGTGAGGGTGTGAAGTACCTTGCCGGTGTACCCGGGATGCGTCACGACGAGGGCGTCGCCGGTGAGGGCGAACGACGTGACGTCGGTGGCAATCGCGCTGTGCAGCTTGGCGGCCGTACGTGGCGCGAGATCTTTCCCTTGCGCCGAGGCCGAGAAGATGACCACGCGGTAGTCGCCCCCCTTTACACGATCGGCCACCAGTGCCGCAGTGGACTCGGGTGCGTAGTCGGCGAAGGCGGCATGCTCGCTCACGGCTACAACATCGGCCCCAAACTCGGCGAGCTGTGACGCCTTGGCGCCGATGCCGGATGGGCCCACCAGCATCGCGTGTACCTCACCGCCACTCTGGTCGGCCAACTGCCGCGCCGCAGTGACGGCTTCGAAGGCCACCTTGCGCAGCTCGCCGCCGCGCGCTTCTGCAAAAACCAGCACGTTAGGCATCAGAGTACCTTCGCCACGTTCTGAAGGAGCTGGACGAGCTCCGGAACCGCAGCCGCCCCTTCGCCGATAATGCGTCCGGCCGCGCGCGGCGGCGGGAGTTCTACCTTGTCCACCGTCAGGCGCACCGCTCCCAGTTGCGCCGGTTTGATGTCGAGCGGCTTTTTCTTCGCGGACATGATGCCCTTGAGCGACGGATATCGCGGGCGTGCAATCCCTTCATCAATGGACACAATGGCCGGGAGCGAGAAGCTGACGAGTTCCCCACCTCCCTCGATCTCCCGGCGTGCACTCCCTGTTCCGCCGGTGATCTCGAGCTTTGAGCAGGCGTGTACCACCGGCATGCCCAACAGCTCGGCGACTCCGAACTGCACCACGCCGCTGGCTCCGTCAATCGACATCTTGCCGAACATGATGAGGTCATAGCCGCCGTCTTTGAGTTCGGCGGCAAGTGCCGCGGCGATGGCGAAGCCGTCAAACGGCACGCGATCGCACTTGAGGTGTACGGCGCGCGCGACGCCCATGCTGAGCGCCTTTCGCAGCGTCTCCTGCACTACGTCGGGGCCGAGCGAGATGACGTGCACCTCGCCCGCACCGGCTTTCTCCGTGAGTTGCAACGCGGCCTCGACCGCATAGCCGTCGAAGTCCGACATGTCCCACCTGAGTCCCGTCTCGTCGACGGTCGTTCCCGAAGGCGAAATCTTGAAGTTTACGTCCATCTCGGGGACGCGCTTGATACAAACGGCGATCTTCACCGTTTAGTCTCCATGTATGAAGGAAGTCACCGGGTAATCTAGACCACTTCGACACGCCGCGCATGCCCACCGACAAGGACCGCAGAATTGCCCTGATCACCGGAGCTACCGCCGGACTTGGCGCGGAGTTCGCGCGCCGCCTGGCGGAGCGGGGTCACGCGCTGATTCTGGTGGCGCGCAACGCCGAGCGGCTGGCGGAGCAGTCGGCCGAATTGGCAAGCGCACACGGCGTCGAGGTGGAAACGATCGCGGTCGATCTCGCCACCGACGCCGGCGTCGACCACGTGGTGGCGCGCCTCGGTCAAGTGCCACCGATCAACGTCCTCGTGAACAACGCGGGATTCGGCACCAAAGGTGCGCTCGCCAAGGGCGACGGGTCCGTGCAGGACGCAATGGTGCGACTGCATGTTCTGGCCGTACACCGATTGACGCGGGCGGCCCTCCCTGGCATGCTGGAGGCGGGACGTGGCAGCATCATCACCGTGTCGTCGGTGGCCTCGTACCTAACGAGCGCCGGCAACGTGAATTATTGCGCCACCAAGGCGTACCAGCGCGTCGCTATGGAAGCGCTCTCGCTCGAAGTGGGTGGGCAGGGGGTGTACGTGCAGGCCCTGTGCCCCGGGTTGACACGCACCGAGTTTCACCAGCGCGCGTCGATGCGGATGGACGGAATCCCCGCCATTGTCTGGATGAGCGCCGCTGCGGTCGTTGACGCGTCGTTGCGGGCGATGGACGCCCGGCGGCCCACCGTGGTGATACCAGGGTTCAAGAACCGGGCGATCCTCGCCCTGCTTCGCCTGCTGCCGCAACGACTGATGGCCGTGGGAGCCACAATGCGTTCACGGCAGGAACTCGATGCCCGCGATCATTGAGCTGTAGGTGTGACGGGAGGGGCCGTTGATGTACTCCTTTCCACGGGTGACGGCGCGATAGCCCAGGCTCAGACGCTTGAGACGCAGCAGCGCGCCAACCTCGTATTCGTCGACCATGGGGACGCGATCCACGCGACGCGTAGGCGCACGCAGGGTGCCGTCGAGGGAAAAATTGTGGCCCACGTACTCCCGGCGTGCACCGGCGCTGACGTGGAACTCCCACGGTGCCCGATTGCGCCAGGCACGGGGGTCCCAGGGGTGCGACAGATGGACGCCGAGCCGGGCGCGAGCGCCGACATCGGCTCCGGTGAGGACGTTGCCTAACGAGGCGCCGACGTACGGCGACAGGTCGAAGACGCCTTGTCCGTCGTGCTCCCGTCGCATGGCAACGACGGACTGCCGAACGACCGCCAGCACCGACGGTTCGAAGGCCACCTGGGTTTCCCATCCCTCCGCTTTGGCCGTGTAGACGGGGATGAGTTTGTGGGCGATGAGCTGGGCCGGCTTGCCTAACGCGGGTGGGCCCGTGACCCCGAGCGCCAGCGAGTACGTACGCAGCGCACGAGGCGAAATGCGCCGCCCCTCGCCGGCTACGTACAGCCACGCGGCGTACGGGCGCTCCCGCTCCCAATCCGGCGTGGTGTACGGCGTGCGCTCGAGGTTGGGCGTGTACATGTCGTGGCCCAGCGACACGAGTGTTGAAAGGCAACTGCCGACACGGGTGGAATCGGACGCACATGCCGGACGTCCCCCACCAAACCGCTTCCCCCACCAGGGCGCGCGTAGCGTTTCAAGCGATGCCACGACACCATTGGTGTACTGTTCATCGGAACGACGTCCGGGAAGAATCCAGAAGTTGTACGCGTCGTTGTCAAGACGAAGGCGGGGCAGCCAAGCGGTGGACTGGGCGGCGGCAGGAGCCGCAAGCGCCGCCAGCGCGGACAGCGCCGCCAGCGCCGCCAGCGCGGACAGCGCCGCCAGCGTGGTGCGTACTGCGGCGCCCACCAGCACGCCGCCCCCTCCTCGCCGAAGTCTCAGCAAACGCTACTCAGGTGAAGGCGCTGAGTCCGGTAACCGCCTGACCGAGAATCAGACTGTGGACATCGTGGGTACCCTCGTACGTATACACACTCTCGAGGTTGGCCATGTGACGCATCGAGGCGTACTCGGCGATAATGCCGTTGCCGCCTAACAAGCGCCGGGCCTCACGGGCTATGTTGGTCGCGACGTTGACATTGTTGCGCTTGGCCAGCGACACCTGCTGCGGCGTAAACGTGCCCGCATCTTTCAGGCGACCCAGGTGCAACGACACGAGCTGTGCCTTCACGATCTCGGTGATCATGTCGGCCAGCCGAACCTGCTGAATCTGGAACCCCCCAATCGGCCGGTCGAACATCACGCGGGTAGTGGCGTACGACACGGCTTCCTCGTAGCACGCCATGGCGGCACCGGTTGCGCCCCACGAAATGCCGTAGCGCGCCTGCGTGAGGCACATGAGGGGCGACTTGAGGCCTCCCGACTTGGGAAGGACCGCATCGGCCGCGAGATGCACGTTGTCGAATGTAAGTTCGCTGGTGTCCGAAGCGCGGAGCGACAGCTTGCCCTTGAGCAGGGTCGACTTGAACCCCGTAGCCGTGGTGGGAACGATGAAGCCGCGAATGGAGGACGCATCCTGGTCGCCGTTTGTTTTCGCCCACACCACCGAAACGTGCGCCTGCGACCCGTTGGTGATCCACATCTTTCCGCCATTGAGCAGCCATGTTCCGTCGGGTTGCTGCATGGCCATGCTGATCATGCCCGACGGATTGGATCCGTAATCAGCCTCGGTGAGGCCGAAACATCCTATCTCCTCTCCCTTGGCCATGAGCGGGAGATGCGCGCGCTTCTGCTCCTCGCTGCCGAACGCATAGATGGGATACATGACGAGGGCGCCCTGGACGGAGGCAAACGACCGAATGCCGGAATCTCCGCGCTCGAGTTCCTGCATGATGAGGCCATAGGCGACGTTGTTGAGCCCCGCACACCCATACTCCTCGGGAAGATTGGCCCCGAGCACTCCAAGCGACGCCATCTCCGGAATCAGTTCCTTCGGAAAGCGTCCATCCACGTAGCAGTCTCCGATGATCGGCAGGACTCGCTCGTCGACGAAACGGCGAACGCTGTCACGGACCGCGCGCTCTTCTTCGGAGAGGGCGCTATCGATGTTGAAAAGGTCAGTAGTCATGTGGGAGAAAGGTAACGACCCCCAACCCGCGCTCCCAGATATGAGGCCAGTCCAGCGAGCACAGCGGGAAAAAGAATCGTCGCGGTTATCGGGGCCCACCCCGGAAGTTGCATCGAGGCGGCGAGCCTTGCGCCGAATACACCGACCGGGGCGCCGCCGAGGGCGGCGATTCCCAGATAGCCTCCCCAGGCCAGCAGACCGGCCACGGCCGCCGAGAGTCCCGGCCGACGGGTGGCGTGCGAGATGGCCCCAAAGGCCGCCGCCACGAGCGGCACGGCCCACCAGGCCACCAGCACCGTGCCTAACGCCAAAAGCACGGCGAGCACGATCGTTCTGAGGACGGTCATGGTTACCGCTTCCTCGGTGAGAGCGTGAGCGACGCCGAGACCTGCGCCGGGGCGATGGAATCCAGCGACGACGGGGCAATGAGGAGTTCGAGGTTTCCCTCGCCCCAGAGGCGCAACCGATCGTTGTAACGACGACTGGCCGGATTGCCGCTCTGCCCCCCAGGATACGTGCCCATGGCGCGCACCCGATCACCCATTTCCACGACCATGCGCCAACTCGATCCAAAGCCCCCGTTCTGCGCCGACGGGTTGAGCGTTCCCCGTCCTCCCTGCACCGGTACACTCAGCTCCGAGAACCCGGCGAGCCGGAGCAGATGGTGCAGCTGGGCCGGCGCGGTATTGCCCCACGCCCAGCGTCCCGCTGTCGGCGCACCGTAGCGCTTGACCAAGGCGTCGAACGCAGCAGCCAGCGACCGCGCGACCACCGCGTTCCGGTCCTCCGACACGGCACTCGTGCGCCGATCGTCCCACCAGACACTGGTCGAGTCGCCGAGCAGTTGGAGCAGGACGGCGGTGCTGGGGGTCGCTGTCCGTACGGAATCCCCAGCCGGTATCAGTTCATCCCATGTGTGCCTAACGAGTTGCTGCATCGCGGCTTCGAAGAGCACGGCCCCGGTGTTGGTGACGGTATACCGGTGGTCCCATGCGGCCAGCACCGAGTCGGCGGACAGCATGGAGGGAGACGCGACGCCGTTGGCGCGCAGAGCGGCGACGGCGCGCCGGAAATACGGATAGAAGGCGTCGGCGCGTACGCTGCCCGGATCGGTCTGATAGCGCCGCATGTCATCGAGCGACACCTTGGCGTTGGCCCGGAGCAAGCGATTGATCTGCAGGGCGCGCCACACCTCGTACCCTGAATCGTAGCCGAAGTAACCGGGCTCCACTGCGGGATCGATGGGCTGCTGATTGGCCGAGGCGAGAAATCCCTGCGGCGGATTGATGGACTGCGGGTACTGCTGCAGGGGTCGGAATCCGCGCCAGTCGTTGGCACTGAGCGATCCATCGCGAATCGTTAGGCCGTCGCCCCCATCGGGCCGGATGGGGTAGTATCCGGTGGAACGGATGCCGATGTTGCCCCGCCGATCGGCCACCATCACGTTCTGCGCGGGGACTGCGTAGCCGCGCGCGAATGCGTCGAGGAACTCCTGCACCGTGGTGGCGTGGATCGCGTTGAAAAACGCGCCGGCCTCACGCGCCGGTTCGTTCACCATCCATCGCATCGATACCCACTCGGTCCCCATTCGCATGAGGGGACCACGATGCGTGTAGCCCACGGTGTCGACACGCAGCACCTCTCCGCGCTTTCCGCGATAGCGCTCCTGGCGTCGTTCCACGTCTTTCCACACTCCGTCTACCCGATACTTCATTGGGCGCGTCTGGCTGTCCACCGTCTCGCGATAGTAGTCGAGGACGTCGGCGCCCGTGTTGGTGAGCGACCAGGCCACGTCGCGGGTGAAGCCGATGACGATGCCGGGCGCACCCGGAATGGTCACGCCATAGACATCCAGCTTGCCCGGTACGACGAGATGGGCTTCGAACCAGATGCTCGGCAGCGTGAGCTCGAGGTGCGGATCGCCGGCGAGCAAGGCGTGTCCGCTTGCCGACCGAGCGGGCGATATCGCCCAATTGTTCGACGCGAAGAGTCGCGAGACTTCTGCGTCATCGCGCGACGGGTTGCCGCGCGGCAAGAGGGGGAGCAGGGCGAGTGCTGCCGAGTCCGCAGCGCCCGGCGCGGGAATCGAGTGGAAGTCGTAACGCGGCGCGCCACTCCCGTTGGGCTGAATGGGCTCCTGAATCGGCGAGTTGCGCGGAAAGATCGCGCCCGCCGCCGCCGCGCCCACCAGCGCTTCGGCCGCCACGCGTTCGGACTCGCCATTGGTGTGGGCCAGCGTGAAACCCATTCGGGCGTACAAGTACAACGAGTTGACGGGACGCCAGCGCGCCGGGCGCGTGCCGAGCAGCTTGTACTCCACCGGCCATTCGGCACGCGTTGCATTATCGATGTAGGCGTTCACACCATCGCTGTAGGCCTGAAGCAGGCGGCTCTCCATGGACGTCGGATTTAGCGCGGCCAGTTTGCGCTCGGCGGCGCGGGCCATTCCCAGGTGTCGCGGCTCGCTGTCGGCGACAACACCTGCCTTGCCGACGAGTTCGGAGAGGGTGCCAGCACCCGCGCGAGCCTGCAACTCCATCTGGAACAACCGGTCGCGCGCCACCACGTAGCCTAACGCACGAATGGCGTCGTCTTCCGATTTCGCGAAGATGTGTGGCACGTCCCGCTGATCATACCGAATGTCGACCGGGGCGGAGAGATTGGGGATCGGTGCCGTCGCCGAATCGGCGAACTTGATGTACCCCAGCGACCCCCAGACGCCACTCACCGGATCGAGAAGGGCACCCAACGCGGGCAGCGGACCAGCGCCTGCGGCGCCGACGTACAGGGCACCGGCCAGGACGACCAGTGCGAACAGCGTGGCAACAGGGCGAAAGCGCATCGCCAAAAGATAGCCCGATCGTCGCTGCGTCGTAATACGACCGGGAGAAGCCTAGATCAGCAGCCGTCGCGCGCGCGGCGTGACCCCGACCTCGCGCGCCTTGCGCCGAAAGATGGGCCCGTGATCGATGGGCGTTCCCGACTCCTCCTGCCACTGATGCACCATTTCGTGCCTGTCTCTTATACACATCTGACGCTGCCGACGAATAGAGAGGTGTAGATCTCGGTGGTCGCCGTATCATT
>ENA-ORBV01016257-ORBV01016257.1-microbial-mat-metagenome-genome-assembly--contig:-NODE-16257-length-10826-cov-6.270072_pt1 | contig 10826 bp, 9 predicted proteins | sample MGYA00237777_ERZ505514 | MGnify/ENA primary metagenome ERZ505514 (study PRJEB26160, sample SAMN06269048) | microbial mat metagenome | isolation source: Oligotrophic lake microbial mat | place...
TAGTCCGATGCGCTGAGAAGCGTATCTTTTGTGAATGAGTCACGACCCCGTGAGTCCCGTATGAGGATACTCTATGTGTAGCCAATTGTAGGCAAATTAGGGCATTGCACATGTGACAAAAGTCTTTGAACAAAACCCCCTCATATGTTTCTCTCACTAGATATGGAAATGGAGCCAATTACTGCTATTTCGATTGTGAAAGTTGAAGAAAAAGTAGCAAGGGTCACTGCATGCAAGGCAACTTGAAACCATGCTCTTCATCCACCGTTTTGTCTTGTTGCTGTTCACTTGTCTCTGTGTGCTCGCTCTTCATCCTTCACTTATTTTTGCCACATCTGAAGTGTAAATCAATGACCCAGGACAGCATGGCAGCCACAAGCAATTTTCTGTTTCTTTCTGGGGTTGCAGTCTTGGCTACAATGACCCCTTCAGAAGCTCCTTCAGAGCAACACAGGACAACACAGCTACGCATACGACTTTTTTCGCACATTGTCTCGTGAAAGTTGAGAGGAAGCAAGCCTTGCGCGCACCAAAAAAATGCTGGTGGTACTTGTACTACATACAGTACAGTTCGTCGTACTCTAACTGCACCAGCCAAAATAAAATCTCGGGGATTTAATTATTTTATGTGTGCCTCATCATCACCATGAGCAGTAACAAGACAATCATTGTTGTGATAGCTATTCAGACCTCTTATTCTTTCGCTCTTCGTTGTCGAGCTCGAAATCAGGCTCTACGTACAGCAGCATAGCAGAGCGAAACAAGCTAGTCCAGTTGTTCTAATACACAAATACAACAATGTCAAAAACACAGTCAAAGTCCAAGCCCAAGCATTCCGCTACAAAAGGTCAAGGGACTCTCCTGAGCTTTTTTCGGCCTCAGCAGCAACAACAACATCAGCAATCACCAGTATTTAAATTGACAAAGTCAGGAGCAGCCACGTCTAATGTCAAGTCCTTTTCCTCCTCTAACAAATCACTATTGTCGAAGCGAAAGCTAGATGGCTTTTCCGACCCCATCACCAGAGACAAGAAAATTCCCCGAAGAAATGACAAAGAAAACACAAGCATTGTCTCTAGTGCCGATGATGATGTTGACGACGATGAAGACGACCAACATGACAATATCCCCCTTGCGGCACTTGGGTCAAAGCCTAGTAAGACGAAAATAACTAGCAAAGGGGGCAGCGGTAACAGAATTGCCAGCAACAGCATCCGAAATAGCAGCAAAACCAAAGCCAGGGACACCAGCAAATCCTTTGCAACAGCGAATAACAATCGCTCCCTGAAAACATCGACAACTTCTGCACTACTTTTGGATTCGAAAAAGCAGATGCTTGGCAAACACAAAGCCCCGCAGCCCAGCTCTCAAATTCAAAGTCTCTTTGCTCAGTTGACCACGAATGCAACTTCCATGGACACAAAACGAAGAAATACTAACAGCACTACGAAGCAAACCGCGAGGCAAAATTCAGGACCGCCAAAATCCTCCCAATCCTTCGATACGGCCATGGAATTTCTCAAGCGACCAAGCACTGCCAACAAACATCAACGGCGAAAAATACAAGCAACAAAAAATGGCACTAGTAGTGCAAGCAACAGTAACAATAATGGTGAAACTACTTCTACAGACAATGCGACCGAGAAGGTTAATGCATCTTTTTGGACTCTCAACGAGATTGAAGCAAAACTCAAAGACACACGCAACAAGCAGCAGCAGCAGCAGCAAAACAATCAAGGACAAGAAGTTCAAATACCGGAACTCGGAAACGAAGGTCGACCCGACAAGGATTCGAAACGGCTGCAAGCTCCCAAAGGCAATGCGACCTTGACTGATTCAATGGAACAGGGAGGGAGTGCCATTGTAGCGAAAGAGCCAGAGGGCGTTGAGGACGGCAAAGATATCAGCCCCAGTACGACTGACAACAATGATCTTCCGAGTAGTGCTGCTTCTGGTATTATATTTCGCATTGGCAGCAGCACGAGAAGCCGCAATTTGGTACATCAACTTTTCGATAGATCTTTGCTAGGCAGTCGAGCACGCAGGACACATGACGGGCCTCGTTTCGCACAGGCGATAAACATGTCGCACCCACCACTCGCAGCCAAACCAGTTTCCTGGATTGCCCTGTGCAATGATGGAGGTGGCAGCATCACATCCACGACAAGTACATCTCGAATCGACTGCATGGCATGGGATCCCTTGGGGGTGCTGTTAGCAGTGGCAAAAACTTGCAGCATTACAAATCTGAGTTGGATTGACATTTTTGATTGGGATACGGTTTGTGCTGCCGATCGAAAAGGACGCAATGCACGTGCCCGGGCCCAAGCATGCGACGAGAAGAGTCGCTTGAGATTGGACATTCCACCCCTACTACAATTTCGCATCCCTGCTGCAAGTACTTCATCATGCTCGGCCAAAAAGACAGCTTGGATCAGATGGAATGCTCTAGACCCCGATCAATTGGCAGTTCCTAGTCGAAATGGATCCGTCGTATTTTGCTTCAACATTTCTCACGTCGAGGCAGCTTTGGCCACCACTCCACAAAGCCGAATTATAAACCCCCCTCGTCATTCGTATTGGGAGTTCCAACAAAGTACAACCGGCAGCCAAGGGGTCGTCGATCGCTGTGCTTCTTCGTGCGTTTTTGTTGCTAAAGATCACATTGTAATTGCATTCGGGCCGTCCTTGCAATGTTGGCGGTACTATCCCAAAAGAGACCCTACAAGCGTCGACCCAAAACTAAAATGGCAGTACCAAGGATCCTTTGGAAAGTCACTGCTAAATCAGCCGTCGCTCGTTTCTCTTGAAAGCATAGGGAAAGAGCACCTGATCGCTGGTTCTTCGCAGGGCCACCTCACCTTGATCCAGTGGCAAAGGGTGGTTTTAGCTAAAAAGACAAGCTCGTTCTCGACATCATCAACACTGAATCGATCTTCCCCCACCGTGCTGTGCCAGTGGCTTGCCCATGAATTTCTTAGTGACGAACAAAAGATAACCCAGGAACAGCTGCAGGATTCATCCATGATGGGCATTCAGCAAATACAAGTGGATCAGCTATTTCGGTATTCCAACAATGATCTGAATACGCATAGCCTCAGGGAAAGCCGCCAACTGACGCAGAAAACACCCCAAACGAAGGCCTATGAACAACTGCGTGGAAGATTTCGCATTCAGTGGGTCACGAAGTGTGGTTTTGTCCTTTCGCTCACACTTGCTGGATCGCCCTCAAAGCAGTGGGCGAACTACAAGATCCGTCGAGGGAGGCCCCAGTGTATCTTTCAGACGACGCCAGTGCAAACAAGGCTGGCTAGTGGAGGGAGCGTCGTGACGATGAAAAAGGAGTGGTCCTTGCCAACCGAGACTGTTGCATGCGATGCCGGCGCTTCTTTTCTTTGCTGGCAAAAAGTAGCCCCCGTAACTCGTATCCTTCCGCATCACGACCAACAAGTCTTGGACGATCGTCCTAGCTTGATTCGAGATGGCAATGATTCGAACACTTTCTTTTTGATGCTACGACGACAAGAGACCCAAAACGTTCCAGCAGTAGGAGAGCAATGCAGTACTACTAGTACCAGCATGGACATCCACCACCACTCCTTGGCTCTTCCGAAACGCAGAGGGCTCCCAAAACTTGTCTCTGTTGACCCTTTAAATCAAGAGTGGGCGGTGGTGGCAACGGCTACGGAACATCTTTATGTTGTCAGTCTCAGAGCTAGCTAGCTAGGTAACTACCCGTTAGCACTGTAGGTAATCTCGCTGGACGAGTGCCCTGTGATACTCATGAATAACTAGTACAGTAGAGCTTACCCTGAGCATTGCACACGACCAAAGTACTTGCTAGCCAGTCATGAAAGTTACCATTACAATAATACTAGCTACCTAGTTTCACCTGTGCCATGAACCTAGCTGGCCACCAGGTCCTGCTTGCCTCAGTGGGCAGTGTAAAATCCAACACCATCGTGGCTGCACCCTCACGTATTGAAGAGGCCGGCTGACAACATGCAACAAAAATGCATCGATTCTGTTATTACACACACCCCATTTCCTTATGTTGTGGTATATCCCACCTTAATCACAAGTTGCGCACATCCATTCGCTATTGAGCTCTATCAAAGCTTTTATTGAAAAGCACCCTTTCTAGGGACAAACGTAGCAGTGGTGTCGGCAAACGGGTTTTCGTCGCCAATTGTATCGTAGGCTTGCTGTGCGCGACCACCCTATCCATTGCAAGCGAAATTTTGTTTGCGAGTCCTTAAAAGTTAGCTTCCTGTAAACAACATGACGGCATGACCAAGGAAGGTCAAAAAGCATTTCCTGCAGGAAGAGACGTACCATTGGCTCATCCGCCGGTTTTAGTTCTTCTTTCACACCATCTTCTTCCACATAGCCGCTATTAGCAGGTTTCGCTTGGGAAGGCACATTCACGGGTTCTTCTCGGTCCTGGTTCCAACTATAATCGTCATCTTCGCCGCCTCTCGGAGGGTAAAGAGTGGCACGGAACATCAACATCAGGCAGCCACTGAATCCTATGACCAAAAGTGAGGAGAAAACCCACACCAAACCATGGAAGGAATTCTCGCAGACAGCTTCGTGGATTGCTTTGTAGTATACATCGTAAATTCGTCTGCACACCAAATCCGTCAGCAGTTTGTCCAAGTAAGCAATCAATTTCCGCCCTTCTACTACGACAAGTTCGAGGGGTTCTTCCACTATCTCTGTAATGTTGACGTCAGTGTCTCGTGATACAACCGCATCCCCAATCGTTTGAATTTGGTCAACAAATTCGCGAATTTGATTTACAGTAGCACTCAGTAATTCCTCGAAATCTTCAAACACTTGCAGAGGTGACTCTTGAAAGGGGGCCTCGGTGAAGTCACATTCATTCACGACATAGTAGACTGCGCGATACTTCATGCTTTGAGGATCGATTCCTTTTGTGTCCATTATTTCAATAATTGTTTCATCCGGTGTCGAGCCTAGCCCGCCAGAACAAAAGTCTCCATTCACAATCCCTCCTACGGAGAAAGCCATGGACAAAAGTACCTAAAGGAAAAGAAAAATGGAAAGGAAAAAAAAATGGAAAGCAGTAGCGTCCAACGTCAGCACAATGAATCATTCATACTGGCCTCCACACATGAGCTTACGCCACTGCATCAACAATCAGACTCCATTACTTTTCTCACCATGAGTGTCGTCAATAAAGCGAAAGACGGAAGCACACACCAGGCAGTGCAGAATGACTTGGTTGGGCTGTTCAGGCCCATGGCGGTTAGCAACATGAGCAAGAGCATAAAAAAGCCAGTGCTAGCCAATGGAACCCCAAATCCCAATTGTAGTCTCCTCAATTCCACAGCACTAAGGCCTTTGGAGACTTCGTCGCATTTAAATTCTCCTGCTTCGAGCGTCATCCTAATTTCATTCGCAGGCTTTTCTAGATATCCTTCCAAAGATGTCAAGACATCAACGACCACTGCCGCTTTCTCTTGCAGATTGATTCCATCGTAAACAAATTTCGCTTTGGCTAATTGAGCTGGTGAAAGCGTCACATTGGGAAGGGTCATATTCATGACAGTGCCATCTTCAAGAGTAATTGTCCCAGTTTCAAATGCTTTCTCAATGGCTCGTACAACCCTATCTCTAGGTGCCTGGGCTTTCTGGGCAACCTCCAAAAACTGCCCCAAGATACTTCTGCTATCTGCAAAGATGGAACCACCTGCCTGAAATTACAAGTAGTTTGACGTGTCGATGCATTGAGAATCAACAGTCTGCATAGAGATGCATTCGGGCACGTAAAGGAAAGGAACAAACTTACATTGGCTCCATCCGCCAATTTAATTGTCACCTCTTGTAGATTTCCAAAGCCATTGAAAATAAGCAGTAACGTAAAAATGATAAACTGCAGAGACAAACTCGAGATGAGTGAGTAAGTGAACCAAGCAAGCCAACGCGCATCCAAGAGAATGCACCCGCTTGTTCCGTTTGGATCGAATCAAAGTCATCGCGAAAAACCTTACCAACAAACTGGCTACCGAAAATACAATTCTTCCTCTCATAATTCGCTTGTTGGGCTCTCCTTGCAACGTAGTAGCATCATAGCGCTCGCCACTAAGAAAGCCGACCCTTTGCTTGCCCGCACATTTGAGAATGCACATGAGGATTCCCCAACAAATGAAAAATCTGGATTGTAATAATTGTATTCAGTAGAGAAAGAAGAGGGTGGACGTGCACAAAATATTGAGTGAGCAACAAGAGCAGTCGATTTGCTTTTACAAACACAATTCCTTTGAACCAAAACGTACGCTGCAATAATAATTCCCGTAATTAAAACGCCCGTAATGTAATTGGCTTGTTGTTCCTCGTTATAGAGATCACTGAAATTGTTAGTGTACCCAAAGCGAGGCGTTGATCGAATAGCTTCGCGAGCATCACTCTGTGGCAGAAGGACGGCGAAAAGAAAGAAAGGAATTGAGACAAAGGGGAAAATAGATGAATTCGAGCCAACTTGGCGGTTTGCCAGTCACAGATGAATGGACCAGCCTGTACTTGCAAGGCAGGCAACCACACACTTACGAGGGATCGCGCAAACTGGTGATAGTCCATGGTTTCTCTCTATGTATAGTACAGTAGATGTTTGTTACTCCTTCGCAAAACGGATCGTTAGTTTCGTTGTGATCTTGTTTTGCGTGGATTGTGTCACCCCGTGAACAGGCGACAGGCGGCTTCATTGATTCTTCGCATGTTCATTTCTTGTCACAGCATTTCGCTTGTTAGTTTTGACATGCAGATGGTCATTACCAGTACAATACCAGGTGCCTGGTACCATGTACCGCAAAATGGGGAAGACCTGGGAATAGTGGCTTCGTCACGTGGTTCTCCGAGTATCAATTTCTCCAGTACACAGTACGACAGTGTGATAGTCGACTAGACTGTAGAAATAGTACTCCAGTAATTAAGTATCCCGTATCGCTCAGGCGTGCATGTGACATAATTACTGTAAGTAAAGCTACTTGAGGGAACCGGGACCGGGAGAGAAAGTCGACTTGTACTCTTGCCTCATTACTCACTGTTAAAAGAAGAAGGACTTCTTTAGACTAAACGTACCCGGAGAATAGTGTACAAATCCTTGGGAGGCGACTCTGATTGACGTCATTCTGACAGACAAAACACACGCGGGACTGGATTGACTATGAGTGAATGAATCAGTGAATCACAAAAGCTGTATCACAATAAAAAATGGGAATGATGATGCAGAATCAATCACTGCATGGCAACTGTAATTGTTCAATACTAGCTACTAGCTAGTAGCTACTTCGAAGTAGCTAGCTAGCTAGAGTAGTGAAGAATGACACGACGAGGCGATTGCAATGCATTAGCCCACGCAACAGAGATAGAAAAGGCCACGACGACATCAGAACCGTTGTAATGGTGCTAGTATAAAACGAGGACCCGGCAGGAGGCACAGTACTGGTAGTTTGGATTGAAAGCGCTAGTTGTAATAAAACCCAAGAAAGATGACATCAGCGAAGCCTAACTACGTCGCATTCCTCCTTGGTTGTTTCTTCCTCTTCAGTTGCGTTGTTGCACGTGCATCCGCCTTTACAGCTACAGTCCAGCAGCGCAGTCGTGTGGAACCCCCACCAGCAGGATTGTCCGAACCCATTGTTACCTCTGCAAATATTTTTCAAATTCCCTGTCCAACCAAAACGAATGCATGGAGCCAACTGATACCCGAGGTTTCTCTTATTCCAGCCAAACAAAGGCGAGGCAGTGATGTCACGGTTGAGTGGCACAGAAACGACAATCTTGCGCAAGTTGCAGAATCAATGGTTCAAAAGCTCGATGCCGTTCGAGACCAGCAAGTTTTAGTGGATCATCTGACACAATGCATGCAAGAGTACCAAGATTTTTGCGTACAGCATTTACGCGTTGTTGCGCCTTCTCATTCTTCCAGTAGCTGCTGCTGCAACGACCACAGCAAAGAAGAAGACGGAGCAGAAGAACCGACAACCATCTCCGGCTTTCGCGCGCGTGTTGTGGCCACTCGTGGCCCCTCGGGTACAAAATGCCCCAAGTGGCACTTGGATGTTGTCCCATGTCGATGGATCCACGCGTTGGTGGGTCCAGGGTGTGATTACGTGGACTACAGTGGCGACGATGTAAACAGCCAACAACAAGAAGAGGCCGAATGGAATAGTATTCAAGTCCTTCTGGGAAGTGATGATGAAAACGACAAGGAACGACTCATCTCTTTGCTTAAAGAGTCCAAAACCTTTGAGATTCGACAAGCAGAAGAACAAGAAGTCGCTCTTTTTGTTGGGAAACGGTGGAATGAATGCACCAAGGAACAACAGCCGTTTGTCCCGGCCGTGCTTCACAAGTCACCTGATATATCCTTTTGGCAGGGACGAGTCTTATTGACGATGGATTGCATTGTGCCAAATCATTTGGACGACGAATGAACAAATCACTTCATGTTGGTCCTTTTCAGACCTTGGTCGACCATCGCTTGCTTTTGGATTTCTTGCTGGGAGTAATGGTAGCCGCGACCCTTTTGCTATTCGCCGTCTTGAATCCTAAGCCCGTCAATCCATTTTTCTTTTTTTGATGTTGAATAAAGGTCCGCATGGCCGTATTACTAGCGCCTTGAATCTCTTTCATGATGTGGTGCAATTTTTCAAGTTCATTTTGTTTGACATCCAACGCAAGTTGTTGACTTTCCGTCAAGTTGGTCAAAAACTTGATTTGAGCGCCTTGGTCTTCAATTTGAGACAGTAATAGCTGTTCTTGTTCTTTGATTTCGTCGTCAATGATCCCATTGGCCTTGTTGTGCAGTTTTTGCTGCAATTCTTCAATGCGTTCTCGCAAAATATTCTTTTCTTGACGTCACAAAATGGCTTGTTCATTTTTACTGGCACTCCGGGAATGCAATTCTTCTCTCAAGGCTGCCACAAGGGAATCGCATTCTTGATGTTGTTGTTCCACCAAGGCCGACTAGTTTTGTTGCTGGGGAGCGGCAACACTTTGCACCGTTTTTCGACGACGAGGAATCATGCGACGACGCTTGGCTTTGCGCTGAAGCAATTGCCAAAATTGCACGACAAACCACGTGACCAAAATGGTCATGATCCAAGTGGAGGAGGAAGCATTGTTTGTGATGTCTTTAATGGCAGCTCCGTCCAAGGTAGAGACATTGTGCCAAGCTGAATCCAAGGACGACCAGGATGTTCCAAACAAGGAGGACCGATGATCGCAATTGGGATCCTCTTTCGCAGTGGAGGAAGTGTCTCACACATCAACCTTGTCCAAAGATTCTCCAACTCTGAAAACACAGCAGAAGGATTCATCCAAGGCTGCCACTAAATCTCAATTTACAAGTCAACCAATCTTTGTTTGGGTCCTTCCAGACGCCACTAGATTATTTTTGCTCATGTTGTGATAGCTCTAACCCTACAAGCAGTTATCGGTGTGCATCATAGAAATGTCACGTCCGTCCATCGCACGCGACAATTTTTTGCTCACATTTTTAATTTTTTTGGATAGCACGGAAGCTACTAGCTAGGTGCTGGGAAAGCACGGAACGCCTGAGATAAATTAAGTCAATGCATCTACAGTGAGAATGTTACGATAGGAATTGGCTAAAAGTTTCTTGACTGATGAACGGTAACTGGGACGACTAATGTTACTAACCGAACAAAGGTGTGCTCGGATGAACAAAGGTGTGATCGGATGAATTAAGGATTGGCGACTTGTCACTTGTTTATGTGCCATTTATTTTGCTCATTATAGTTAGCCATATTTTTTTCGAAAACAGTTTGCTAAAGCTAATAGAAGAAGAAGACCATCACGATGAGGTTCGTTACTCTTGTTCTTGTTGTGGCATGCCAACTCTGCATTCCTGGAGGGTTGGGCCAGCAAGCTCCTCACGGGGGAAGCGGTGGCAACGTTCTCCACGATGCTGCCAACCCCAAGTTGTTGCTGTTTGGTCCTCCCGACACGGCGGGCATTAACACCTACAAGGAAGCCGAAGCATTCTGCAAAGACAGAGGTCGAGTCCTAGCGACTGATGGTGAATGGTGTCTCAATCGAACTAACAAAGACGTTGCGAAACGCAAAGTGTGGCTAGACTTCAAGCCAGGATATAGCGTATGGGCGCCTGTACGTGGCGGCAAGGGTGACTATATCAAAGTGGCGATTGGACCTGACGATGTGCAAACAGATTTGTGCTCCAAGTGGAATGAAATGTATGCCACTCCTGTCGAAACCAATGTGGTGGAGGTACCCGAAGTAGCACCACTCCCCACCATGTGTGAAAAGCCAGCGAATTGCACCGACAGCAAATGTTTCTATGAGTGTGCTCATCCCAGAGGATTCTATCCAGATCCAAAGGATTGCAGGTCGTATTGCTATTGTTCGGGCCCGGGAAGCAGTGACCCTTCTTGGTATGAAACGGTCACGGGAGACCCCAAGTTGGTGTGGGATCCTTATTGTTCTGGTTCTGCTGCGCTCAACAAGCAGCACATCCCATTGGGGTAAGTTGATGGGGCATTACGTGCCAAAGATGCTCGAACAACCGCTGATTCAATCACTCACTCACTCTACTTTCTGTTCCTGGGTGATCTATCAGTGGAATGAGTGGAGGATGTGCGAACCACGATTGGTATGTGGAAGACAACAGCTACTGCACACCGGGAGCACCCAGCCGTGGACCCACCAGTGGACCTACATCGGGGCCAACCAGCGGACCCACCTCAGGTCCCACCTCTGGACCCACCTCTGGTCCAACCAGTGGACCCACCTCTGGCCCAACCTCTGGCCCAACCTAC
>ENA-ORBV01016259-ORBV01016259.1-microbial-mat-metagenome-genome-assembly--contig:-NODE-16259-length-10825-cov-5.114719_pt1 | contig 10825 bp, 8 predicted proteins | sample MGYA00237777_ERZ505514 | MGnify/ENA primary metagenome ERZ505514 (study PRJEB26160, sample SAMN06269048) | microbial mat metagenome | isolation source: Oligotrophic lake microbial mat | place...
GGGATGAGCTCCTCGCGCGCTGGTCGCTGGCGTTGCTCGCTGAGGGGCGCGGAAGTCCGGCATCCGATATCACCCTGCAGTTCCGCTCATGGAATCTCGGGAGCGTCTTCGGCGGATTGTGCGCCAACATCGGCTCCTGCGGCGGCAACACGACCTTACCCCGCTTCACGCGGGCCTATCCGTTGCGCCCGGCGCTACTGAGCGCCCCGGCCTTCACCGTGCAGGTCGCCGAACTCGTGCCGGGCGGATTCGTCGCGCTCGAGCTCGCCCCGGGCGCAATCGGCTCTCGCCGACTCCTGCAACTGCGCGGGGCCGGCGGTGGCGTGCTGCCACCGACGGCCCGGCTCGCCATCCTCCGCATCGAGTAACGACACGGGGCGTTTGGTATTCCGGTCGGTGCCGTGTGTGGTGTTGTGCTAGTTCTCGCGCAACGCGGCCATCGGTGTTTCGCGGAACACATCGCGCCCGGTCAGGATGCCGATGCTCACCGCGAGCAGGGTCATCGCCGCGGCAATGCCCAGTGCCGGCAGTGGGGCCAGCGTGAAGGTGCCTTCAAAGACAAAGGTCACCAGCGCCCATGCGCCCCCCATTGCGAGCACCATCCCCGTCAACGAGCCGAGCAACCCGAGCAACGCATACTCGGCGAAGAGAATCCAGCCGATCTGGGCGCGCGTCGCGCCGAGCGTCTTGAGCAGCACCCCTTCGCGCAGGCGATCCCGGCGGGTGGCGGCCACGGCACTGAACAGCACCGGGATGCCCATCGCGAGTGAGAAGAGGGCGAGGAAGCGCACGGTGAGCGTCACCTTGTCGACAATGCCGGTGATCGTCTTGCGTACGAGCGAGAGATCGATGCTCGACACATTCGGGAACTGACGCACCGCATCACGCTGCAGGCGCGCCACCGACGTGTCGGCGTCCACCGACGCCACGGTCACGAACTGCTTCGGGGCCGCACGGATGGCCGCGGTGGTGAACACCGCAAAGAAGTTCGGCTCGAATCGTCCCCAATCCACTTCGCGGGTGGAGGTGAGAATCGCGCGGACCTTCACGCCCTGCACGTCCCACTGCACGGTGTCGCCGAGGGAGAGCTTGAGTTCGCTTGTGATGTCGCGCTCGAGCGACACCTCGTGGATGCCGGCAGGGAGGGGCTTGGCGCCGAACCACTCGCCACTGAGGATCTTCTCCGTCGCGACCGTCGAGTCACGATACGTCGAGCGATACTCGCGGCGCATCGCCCAGTTCCGCGGCGCGATCGCCTTCGCCGCTGCCCACGCCGCGGGATCCATTCCATTCGCGCCATCGAACCGCATGGTGACAATCGGCGTTTCGGAGACGACCGCATAGCCGCCCTGAAGAATCAGGGCGCCGAGCAACGGCTTCTGGTCGTCCTGCACATCGAAGAACACGAGATTGCCGCGCGATGCCGACGCGGTGATGTCGAACGCGCGCAGGAGGTTCGCCTGCACCAGAATGATCGTCGTCACGAGGAACGACCCGAATCCGAGCGCGAGCACGACCGACTGCGTCTGCGAGTTCGGACGATGCAGATTCGCCACGCCTTGCCGGAACACGTACGGCCAGCGCGGCGACACGAGGCGCCGCGTGAGTTGCGTCAGCGCCCAGGCGCTCCCGGCCAAGGCGAGGATGCTGACGCAGACCCCGGCGAAGAAGATCGCGCCCTGCTGGATCGTCTCCGCGCGATCGAGCGCGAGCGCGAGTACGCTCACGACCAGCGCGAGATTCGTCAGGTGCGTGAGCGTATCGCGACGGCGCGACGCATTGAGCGCGACATCGTCGCGGCGGATCGCCTGCAACGGCGAGACGCGGCGCAGTACGAGCAACGGGCGGAGCGCGAAGATCACCGCGACCCAGACGCCGACGCCAAGCCCGAGGAAGATCGCCTTCGGGACCAGCGTGACCGAGACATCGACCGGGAGGAAGTCGCCGAGCACCTTCGGCAGGCCGAACTGAATGCCGACGCCGAGCAACACGCCGACCGCCGCGCCGATAAAGCCCATCGCCGCGGCTTGCACGAGATAGATCGTCATCACCTGTGCACTCGACGCGCCGAGGCAGCGCAACACAGCCACCGTGTCGATCTTCTTCTGCACAAAAGCATTCACGCCGCTCGCCACGCCGATGCCGCCGAGCAACAGGGCGATCAGGCCGACCACGCCGAGGAAGCGCGCGAGCTGCGCGATGGCATCGGTGAGGTCGATCTCATTCTCCTGCACGGTGCGCACACGGACGTTCGCCGCTTCGAACGTCGGGCGGAGCGGGGCGATCCAGATGGGCGGCCGTGCGTCCTCCGGCAACTTGAGCACTGCTTCGTACTCGGCGCGACTCCCGAGCCCGAGGAGTCCCGTCTCGCTAATGTGCTTGGATGCGATAAAGACGCGCGGCCCGATCGTCGCGGCAATGCCGGGATCCCCGGGGATGTTGGTGATGGTCCCGCCAATCACGAACTGCGCGTAGCCGATCGTCAGCGTGTCACCGATCTGCGCATCGAGCCCAATGAGGATCGAGGGATCGACCATCGCGATCTTCTCGCGCTGGAGGTCGGCCCAACGCCCCTTCGGCTCCGTGAGCACCTCGCCGTAGAACGGGAAGCCATCGCCAACGCCGCGAATCTGCGCGAGCCGTGTGGCACCCGAGGGCTGCGCTGTCGCCATCGAGGCGAAACTCGTCACCTTGGCGCTCGGCACACCGGCGGCGCGCAGGGAGTCGAGCAGGGAATCCACTCCCGGCGAAAAGAACTGCCGCGCCCGGAGATTGATGTCGCCGCCAAGCAGATTGCGCGACTGATCCTTGATGGACGATTGCACGTTCGCCGCGAAGGAGTCGATCGCCACGAGAGCGGCCACGCCGAGGGAGATGCTGCTCATGTACAACATCAACCGACGGCGCGCGGTGCGACTCTCGCGCCAGGCCAGTTGAAAGAGAATGCCGATGCCGGCCTTCACGCCGTCGGCTCCAGTGCGGCGGATGGATCAGCGGGGGTCTCAATCGGCGTGCCCTTCCCCGCGCGATCCTCCACCACCACGCCGTCGCGTAAACGAATCACGCGCTGTGCATGCTCGGCGAGCGTGAGATCGTGCGTGACGATCACGACGGTCGCGCCCGACTCGCGGTTCAGCTCATCGAGCAGCGCGACGATCTTCGCCCCGGTGGTGCCGTCGAGATTGCCGGTGGGTTCGTCGGCGAAGAGGATCTTCGGCTCGTTCGCGAAGGCGCGCGCAATGGCCACGCGTTGCTGCTCGCCACCGGACAGCTGGGTGGGGAAGTGGTCGCGGCGGTCGCCCAATCCCACGCGGCTCAGGAGCGCACTCGCCTTCTCCGCCGCGTCGCGACGTCCCTGCAACTCGAGCGGGACCTGAACGTTCTCCTGCGCGGTCAGCGTCGGGATGAGTTGAAAGGACTGGAAAATGAACCCGACTTTCTCGCCGCGAAGCTTCGCGCGGGCGTCCTCGTCCAGTTGCGTCATGTCGACGCCATCGAGGACGACCGCGCCCCGCGACGGCTGGTCCAGGCCGGCCATGAGGCCGAGGAGCGTCGTCTTGCCGCTCCCGGAGGGGCCGACAATGGCGACGAAGGAGCCAGTGGGGATTTCGAAGGAGACATCGCGGAGCACGGCCAGGTTGGCCGTGCCGCTGCGATATTCCTTGGTCAGAGCGCGGGCTGCGAGCATTGGAGATATTGCGGAATGAGAATTCGTGAACTGCTGGCGCGGAACAAGCGATTGTTACGGAACGTGCGCCCCACGGCGGTCCTGCTGAGCACGCTGGCGCTGGTCGCCGCCTGCGGCGGCTCCGATGGGACGAAGCCCGCCGAGACGGCACCGGTTCCGGGCGGGGGAACGTTGTCCACCACAGACTCCACTGCGGAGTCCACTGCGGAATCGATCACGGAATCAACCACGGTGGCGAGTGTCCCGGCAACGGCGGGGATTCGCGTCGTGCTGGTCGGGACGAGCCTGACGGCCGGACTCGGTCTTGATCCCGATTCGGCGTACCCCGCGGTGCTCCAGCAACTGGCCGATTCCAACGGCATTCGCGCGACCATCGTGAACGCGGGCCTCTCCGGGGAGACCTCGGCTGGGGCGCTCCGGCGGGTGGAGTGGCTCCTACAGGCGCGGACGGACGCGGTGGTGATTGAGACGGGGGCAAACGATGGCCTCCGCGGACTTGACCCCGACAGCACCCGGGCCAACCTCGTGGCGATTATCGGGCGGGTGCGGGCGGCGTATCCCGAGGCGCGGATTCTCTTGGCGCAGATGGAGGCGCCGCCGAACCTTGGACCGCGGTACACGCGCGCTTTTCACGACGTCTTTTTGAACGTTGCGCGGGATGAAGGGGTGACGTTGATCCCGTTTTTCCTTGAAGGGATCGCTGGGGTGGCAGCGCTGAATCAGCCGGACGGGATCCACCCGACGGCAGAGGGGGCGCGCCGCGCCGCCCGGAACATGTGGAAGACCCTCGCGCCGGTGCTTCTCGAAGTGCCCGGGGCGACGGGGCGGTAGCGCGAGCGGTGGCGGGGGCGAGTCGGGGCGCGGTTCGTGCTCGCCGATTCCGCACGGCCCGCCTATTTCGATTGTGAGGCGCCCTCGGTTGACCCGGGGTCCGAGGCGGAGTAAGCTTATAGGCTGTCTTCGTTTACACCCTGTTTCCACCTGCTCCTTTTCGGTCCGATTATGGCATTGCCGGCCACGCAGATCCGCCGCGGAATGGTGATCGTCTTTGAGAACGATCCCTGCCGCATCATCGAGTTCCGCCATCACACGCCGGGCAACCTGCGCGCGATGGTGCAGGCGAAGCTGAAGAATCTCCGTTCGGGGAACAACTTCGAGCATCGCTTCCGTGCCGACGATCAGATTCACAAGGCCGACATGGAAACGCAGGAGCTGCAGTTCCTGTACAAGGGCGGCGACTCCTACCACTTCATGAACACGGACAACTACGAGCAGCTCGAGATGGACGACGAGACGCTCGGCGACAATGCCCAGTGGATGCAGGACAACATGATGGTGCTGGTGGAGTTCTATAACGGGAAGCCGATGTCGGTCCAACTCCCCCAGTTCATGAATCTCACGATCACGGACACGGCGCCGGTGATGAAGACGGCGACGAAGACGGCGAGCACCAAGCCGGCGTTGTTGGAGAACGGGGTGACGATCAATGTGCCGGAGTTCATTGCCTCGGGCGAGCGGGTCCGCGTGAGTCCGAGCACCGGCGAGTACATGGATCGGGCCAAGGACTGATCTTCGGGATGGAGGCGGGAGGATGGAGGATGAAAGTCGCCTCCAACTATCGGGACCCGGGCAGAAGCTGTTGATTCAGAGCGTTGGGCCGTTTATTATTGAGGTTCCCCGGAAGTCGGTGGTCCGGGCTTTTGGTGGCTGTAGCTCAGTCGGTTAGAGCATCGGATTGTGGTTCCGAGGGTCGCGGGTTCGATTCCCGTCAGCCACCCTTTGGACGGCGGATGAAGGCAGAGGGATGGAGGATGAAAATCCGCTCGTTTCTGCTCTCGTAGGTCCGTAGCTCAATTGGTAGAGCACCGGTCTCCAAAACCGGCGGTTGGGGGTTCGATTCCCTCCGGGCCTGTTTCTTAGGATGAAGGCTGAATGATGAAGGATGTTAGGATGTAGGCTGAAGGATGTAGGATGTAGGACCCGCGGCGGTATCGTCTAGGGGACTAGGACACGGCCCTCTCAAGGCTGGAACACGGGTTCGAATCCCGTTACCGCTATGTTCGACCAGAAGGACCAGTGCAGTACCGTAGGCTGCTCGGTTCGGCCCCATCGTCTATCGGTTAGGACGGCACCCTTTCAAGGTGCAGAGACGGGTTCGATTCCCGTTGGGGCTACTCGCCCTAGCGGGTGATGTGTTGAGTCGTTGGAGTACCGTAGTTCGGAGTTGGGGGCGTAGCTCAGTTTGGTTAGAGCACTCGACTGTCACTCGAGAGGTCGCGGGTTCGAGCCCCGTCGCTCCCGTATTTTAGGATGAAGGACGAAGGATGAAGGAGGAAAGACGTTTCAGCCTCCATCCTTCCGCCTCCATCTTGAAGAAAGGTTTGCCCTGGTGGTGAAATTGGTAGACACGCCATCTTGAGGGGGTGGTGCCGTAAGGCGTCGCGGTTCGAGTCCGCGCCAGGGCATGTGTTGCACGTGTTGCACGTGTTTTCCGCGGTGCACGCGTCGTATCTGCAGCAGGTGGGATCCTCTCCCCGCCACAGTAGCTCAGGGGTAGAGCACTCGATTCGTAATCGAGCGGTCGTGGGTTCAATTCCCACCTGTGGCTCTCCGGCAGTTCCATGTTCGTCACCAGCCCTCGCGACCCACGTCGCGGGGGCTTTGTGCTCCGCGACCATCAACGCGGGCGTGGCCGCCGAGTCGGCGGGCTTGCTCGGCTACTCCGAATAGGCGAGTCTCCCTCATGTCTCTCCACACGACATCATGACCGTCTGCATCATTGGCGCTGGTCCCTCCGGCATCACCGCAGCGAAGAACTGCCGTGCCGCCGGCATTCCCTTTGCGCTCTACGAACAGAGCGGGAAGGTCGGCGGGAACTGGGTGTTCGACGACGCGAGCGGACACTCGAGCGTCTACGAGAACACGCACATCATCAGCTCCAAGACGTTGTCCTCGTACGAGGACTACCCGATGCCGGCGTCGTATCCCGACTATCCGAGTCATCGGCAGGTGCAGGCGTACTTCGAAGACTACGCGCGCCACTTCGGGGTGTTCAATGACGTGCGCTTTCATCACCGGGTGTTGCGAGCGGTGCGGGTGGAGGGTGGCGAGTGGGCCATCACCGTGCGCGACCCCGAGGGGAGCGAGACAACGGAGCATTTTTCGCACCTGATGGTCTGCAACGGACACCACTGGAATCCGCGGTATCCGGAGATTCCTGGCACCTTCGATGGCACGTACTTGCATTCGCACGGCTTCAAGCGCGCCGACGACTCGTGGCGTGGCAAGCGCGTGCTGGTCATCGGGGCCGGCAACTCGGCGTCCGACGTCGCAGTGGAGTCGGCGCGTATTGCGGGGGCGGTGCATCTGAGCATGCGCAGTCCGCAGTGGTTCATCCCCAAGTACCTCTTCGGCGTGCCCGCCGATGTGCTCGCCTCGCGCTCCACCTGGCTCCCCAAGCGTTTGCGCCAACTGGGCCTCACCCGTTTGCTCAAGACGTTGCAAGGCTCGTATGCGGGGATCGGGCTGCCGGAGAATACGAAGCCGGTGATGAGCCAGCATCCCACCGTGAACTCCGATCTGCTCGATGTCGTGCGGCATGGACGTATCGTGCCCAAGCCGGGCATCGCGCGCTATGAGGGGCACGACGTGGTGTTCACCGATGGGACGCGCGAGACGTACGATATTGTCGTGGCCTGCACGGGCTTCAAGATCACGTTCCCGTTCTTCGCGCCGGAGTTCTTCTCGCTCGAGCACGCTGAACGGGTGCCGCTGTATCGGAAGATGATGCACGCGGAGGTGCCCAACCTGTATTTCATCGGGCTCTTTCAACCGCTCGGATGCATTTGGCCGCTGGCGGATTATCAGTCGCGGCTTGCCTGCGAGGAGATTCGCGGGCGGTACCGGCGGCCGGTAGATCTCGGGGCGAAGATCGCGCATGAGATGGCGCATCCGCATTACGATTGGGAGGCGGGGCCGCGGCACTCGACCGAGGTGGATTATCATATGTTCCGAGCGGAACTGCTTGCGGAGTTGGCGCGGGTCGCGTGACTGTCTCTAACCGATCTCAACGATGACCACTGAACGTCGTGACTTCTTGCGTCAGGCGAGTCTGCTCGCCGCTGGCACTCTCGTGGCGGCCTGCGCCGACTCCACCGAGGTCGCTGTAGCTACCACCACCACCGCCGCGGCGCCACCGCCGCCCACGGCGCCGCCGCCGACGACTTGGGACATGTCCTGGGTCGACCGCGTCACCGGGACATATCGCACGGCGTTCGATGCCCCGGAGATCTCGAACGGCATCTGCCTGCACCAAACCCGCACGTATCTCGCAGGGTTTGAGACCGTGTATGGCCTCACGGTCCCCGACATCACCGCGGTGCTCGTCATTCGACACCACGCCATCGCGATGGTGCTCGGCGATGCACTCTGGGATAACGGCGAGTTCGGGAAGGAGTTCGAGTTGCGGGATCCCGTCACCGGCAAGCGTCCGACCGCGAATCCCTTTCGCGCTTGGCCCGATGGCGCCGAGTACGCGCTCACGCGCCCCGACGGTGGGCTCGACCGGTTGATCGCGCGCGGGGTGATCGTGCTCTGCTGCGATCTCGCGCTGAACAAGATCTCAGGGGCCGTCGCGGACCAGCGGGACCTCTCGCGCGAGGATGCACGCGCCCTTGTGTACGCCAACGTGCTTCCCGGGGTGATCATCATGCCCTCGGGGATTTTCGCCACCACCCGCGCGCAGGCGGCGGGCTGCGGCGTGATGCACGCGGTGTAGGTCCGCGGACGGGTGCATCCGGTGCATCCGGTGCATCCGGTGCATCTGGTGCATCTGGTGCATCCGGCGCATCCGCTGCACCGGATCCACGCGGTGCCCCTCAACGCCGTCAGCCGATCGGCGTGACAGCGGCGGCGTCTTCCTCACCCGTGCGAATGCGCACGACGCGCTCCACCGGCATGACGAAGATCTTGCCGTCCCCCACGTCGCCGGTGCGCGCGCCGGCAACGATCGCATCGATCGTCGCCTGCACGTAGGGCTCGGAGACGCCGATCTCGAGGCGTACCTTCGGCGCGAGGTCGACTTTCACGGTCGTGCCGCGATAGGTCTCGACGCTCTCCGTCTCGCCGCCATGGCCCTGCACTTTGGTCACGGTGAGCCCACGCACGTCGGCGCGGTAGAGCGCCTCAAGTACGGCGGAGAGGCGCTCCGGTCGGATGATCGCGACGACGAGCTTCATGAGCCGTTCTCCGAGGCCGGAATGGGATAGGTCGCGGTCGCGGAGACGAGTCCGGCGGGGGTCGCGAGGACGAGGATCGCGCCCTCGCCGTCCGAATACCCTTCCTCGCCATGCTCGCCGACGTCCAGACCGCGGGCCTCCGCGCGCGCACTGACGCGTAAGGGCGCGACCAGGCGGATGAGGGTGAGGATTCCCCAGGTGGCAATCGCGGTCCACGCGATGGTGGCCATGACACCGACCCCTTGCAGGAGGAACTGGCGCACGTTGCCGTCGAGGAGTCCGGCCGGACCGCCCCAGGCTTCGGTGGTGAAGACCCCGGTGAGCATCGCGCCCATGACGCCGCCGGTGCCGTGCGCGGCGAGCACATCGAGCGAGTCATCGAGCCGCGTGCGGGCGCGGTAGTGAATCGCGAACTGACAGGGAATCGCGGTGAGCGCGCCAATGATGATCGCGGCCATCGGGCTCACGAAGCCGCAGCCAGGCGTGATCGCCACCAGTCCCACGACGAGTGCCGTGCCAGCACCGACCGCGGTCGCGCGGCCGAAGCGCCAGAAGTCGAGGAGCATCCAGGTGACGATCGCGGCCGCCGGGGCGAGCATCGTGTTCACCGTCGCCTGCACGGCGGTGGCGTTCACGGCGAGGGCGCTGCCGCCGTTGAAGCCGATCCAGCCGAACCAGAGGAGCGCCGCGCCGGTGAGCATCATCGGGACGTTGTGTGGCAGGAATGCCTGCCTCCCATGGTTCTCACGCGGTCCGACCATCGTGGCCGCGACCCAGGCCGCCGTGCCCGCCGTGATGTGGACGACCGTGCCGCCGGCGAAGTCGAGAATGCCGAGCTTGTGCATCCAGCCGCCGCCCCAGACCCAGTGGGCAACGGGGGAGTACACCGCCAGCGTCCAAAGCCCGAGGAACGCAAGGTACGCGGTGAAGCGCATCCGCTCCACGATTGCACCGGACACCAGGGCGGCCGTGATTATTGCGAAGGTCCCTTGGTAGCCGAAGAAGAGCAAGGACGGGATGGTGGTCCCGTCGCGCACGCTGCCGTCGAGACCTTTAAGCAGTGCGTGGTCGAGTCCTCCGAGGACAACGTTTCCCGGCGAGAAGGCGAGGGAATAGCCGAGGAAGGACCAGAGCAGCCCAACGACCCCCAGCGCGACGAGGGACATCATCATCGTGTTGAGGATGCTTTTGGCGCGCACGAGGCCGCCGTAAAAGAGCGAGAGCGCGGGGGTCATGAGGAGCACCATGGCGGTGCTGATGATGACAAAGAGAGTGTCGACGGGATTCATGTGGCAGAATACCCATACGACACCCTCCGATGCCTCACCCGAATAGGTGGGTGCGGCGCGCTCAACTTCGCGCGCGTTTTGTCAGTTGGATTGCGAGGAGCGCGGCGGCCGCGCCGAAGGCGATCCCAACGAGGATCGGGAGGTCTGCGTGCAGCGGGCCGGGGCGATGCGGCTGCAGATTAAAGAGAAATCTGTCCCGCACGACGTGTGCGATCGACTGTCCCTCGATCTCTTCGTAGGCCTCTTCGGGTGCCTTCGTGCTGCGCCAGAGCTCGGCGAACTGCGCATCGGTCATCGCGCCACGTAGCTCGCCGAGGTTGCGACCCGGCCAACTCATCGCGGAGGAGGGGTAGGCCCGCACGGTCCCACGCGTCAGGCTGTCGAAGCTGGAGTCGTGGTCGAGTGCGTTTCGAACCCACGCGGTGCGGCGCCAAGTCGCGACGCACGCGGAATCACTCCCAGCGATGCAGGCCGCGACCTCTGGGTCCATTATGATGTCGGGACCCGTCAATCGATACCGTTCGCCGCGGCCCGTTGTCCGCATCGCGATGTCGCTGACCTGTCTCTTATACACATCTGACGCTGCCGACGAATAGAGAGGTGTAGATCTC
>ENA-ORBV01016263-ORBV01016263.1-microbial-mat-metagenome-genome-assembly--contig:-NODE-16263-length-10822-cov-3.553281_pt1 | contig 10822 bp, 7 predicted proteins | sample MGYA00237777_ERZ505514 | MGnify/ENA primary metagenome ERZ505514 (study PRJEB26160, sample SAMN06269048) | microbial mat metagenome | isolation source: Oligotrophic lake microbial mat | place...
CTCGGAGATGTGTATAAGAGACAGGTGCGAGGGCGATGGCGTGAAAAAGATCGAGATGCACTTCCTCGCTGACGTTTATGTCGAGTGCGAGGTCTGCCGCGGCCGGCGCTACAACCGCGAGACGCTGGAGATCACCTACAAGGGCAAGAACATCGCCGACGTGCTCGACATGACCGTGGATGAAGCCGCGCGCTTTTTCCGCAACGTGACGCAGATCTCCGACAAGCTCATCGCGCTCGAAGACGTGGGGCTCGGTTACGTACATCTCGGGCAGAACGGCACGACGCTGAGTGGCGGTGAAGCGCAACGCATCAAGCTCGCCACCGAGCTCGCGAAAAAGGCCACGGGCCGCACGGTCTACATCCTCGACGAGCCGACGACTGGCCTGCATTTCGCCGACATCCACAAGCTGCTGGAAGTGCTGATGAAGCTGCGCGATTCCGGCAACACGCTGATCGTCATCGAGCACAATTTGGAGGTGATTAAATGCGCTGACTGGGTGCTCGATCTCGGCCCTGAAGGCGGCGCGGGCGGCGGGCAAATCATCGCGCAGGGGCCGCCGGAAAAGATCGCGGGAGTTGAGCAGAGCCACACGGGCAGGTATCTCAAGCGGCTCCTATGACCAAGTGCTGGCCCATTTTCATCCTGACCGCATCCGCGCTCGCGCTCCAAGCCGCGGAGCCGACGCTGCTCGTCGAAGCACGGCAGGCGCGGGCGGAAGCGATTCCGCAAGTCGCGATTCAAAAGCTGCGCACCCTGCTCAAAGCGGGCGAACTTGCGCCGGAGACGAGCAGCGCCGTGACCTACGAACTCGCGGGAGCCTTAATGGACGCGGGCGAAACGGAGGAAGCGCTGTGGGTGACCCAGCCGCTCAGCGAGGCGGGCGAAGGTGCGGCGCGTTTATTGGAAGCAGCGATCCTCGCGGGCGCGGGCCGCTGGAGCGAGGCTGTGCCGATTTACCAAAAGCTGATGGGTGAAATGGCGTATGCGGCGGAGGCGCAGCTCGGCGCGGCGGAATGCTTTCAGGCGTTGGATCAGCCAGCTAAAGCGATCGAGGCGCTGGGAAAATTTGTCGCCAAACAACCGGGGCACGCAGGTGCCAGGCTGCGGCTCGCCGGATTGCTGATCGATGAAAAGCGCCTGCCGGAAGCGCGTGCGCTCTGGGAGCGGGCGGCGGCGAGCACTCCCGGCGAAACGCAGTGGCGCAAATACATCGAGGGTCGCCTGCTGCTGGCTGGCGAACAGGCCGCGCCGGCGCTCGCGCTTTTCGAGGAGCTGCTCCAGACGCCCACCGGTCTTTCGCACAACCTGCTTTTTGGCGCGACGCTCGGCGTCACCGAAGCGCGCGGGGTGCTCAATGGATTCGAGGCCGCGGATGGCGTGCTCGAGAAATACATCTCGCGCTACCCGGAGAGCCCGTATCTCGAAGCGGCCTTCCGCCGGCTCGATGAAATTTACGCGCAGGAGGAGCATCCCGCGGAGAACGAGCTGAAGAAGAACGCGCAGAAACCGCCCGCGCGCCGGGCCGCGCTCGCGCAGTTCTACCTGGCCCGGATGTATCAGCGGGTGGAGAAGCCGGAGAAGGCCACGGTGGCGCTGGAAACTTTCATTCAGATGGACCCGGCGCACACCGCGCGGTTGCTCCCGGCGGCCTACCTCGTGCAGGCGGATGAGCTGCTGGAAAAGAACGATCGCCCCGCGGCAGTGCGCGCGCTGGAAGCGGCGATGCGCCATGCGAAGACCGACGACGAGCGGGCGGCGATCGAGCTGCGGACCGCGCTGGTCCACTACCGGCAGGGTGAGAGCTTGCTTGCGGCGAATTCCTTTCGCCGCGCCGCGCAATGGTCGCCGAAGCTACGCCAGCACGCCATTTACGACGCCGCGCTCGCCGACCTGAAGCTCGGCAACTACGAGCGCTTCTTCGAGGATTACCGCACGCTGAGCAGCGAGTTTCCGAATAGCCCGCTGCGCAGCGTGCTGGTGCTGGAGGAAGGGCTCACGCAGGCGCGGGTGGGGGACGCGCGGGCAGGGGACACGCTGGAGTTGTTTTTGCACCATTTCCAAACGCACCCGCGCCACAACGAAGCACGGATCGCGCTCGCCGAACTCGCGCTGCAAAACGGCGAGCACGCCGGGGTCGCGCGTTACATCCAGGCGGTGAATACTTCGGCGCCCGATGCGGAATCCGCCGACCGCACGGCTTACCTCGCCATTTTCGCGGCCGATGCGGCCCAGCCGGAAGCTGCTACGAAAGTCATCGAGCTGGCGCAAAAATTCCTCACTGCTTTCCCGCGTTCGCCGTATCGCACCGAGGTCCGCATGAAGCTCGGGCAGATCTATTTTGCGACCGGCGACCACGCGAATGCCGAGACGCAATTTACGCTCCTCGCCCGCGAAAATCCCGCCAGTCCTTACTCCGAGACCGCGCTCTTTCTCGCCGGGCAGGCGGCGACGCGCTGGATCGATGCCGGCGCCGTGGATCGAGCGCTCGCGCTTTTCGACGAAGTGGTGAAACGCGACGGCCCGCTCAAGCTCTACGCCCGCCAGCAGCAGGCCATCGTGCAGGGCAAGCTCGGCAAGGAGAACGAAGCGGTCGTGATCTACGACGCGATCCTCGCCGCGCAACCGCCCGCCGATCTCGAGCTGCGCGCCGCGGTCTTGAGCGGCAAAGCGGACAACCTCGCGCTCATGGGCAGCAAGGAGGCGAAGCAGTTCGAGGCGGCGATCGTGGTCTATGACTCGCTCGCGGTGCTGCCCGGGGTCACGTCGGCGTGGCGAAATCAGGCGCTCTACAAAAAGGGGCGCGCCCTCGAGCAGTTGCAGCGCAAGCCCGAGGCGCTCACGACTTACTACGATGTCCTGGAGAAGACGCCCGCCGCGGACAGCGAATTCTTTTGGTACTACAAGGCCGGGTTCGATGCCGCGGCCATTTTCGAGAAGCAGGAGAACTGGAAGGCGGCGATCGGCATCTACCGAAAAATGGCGCAGCGTCCGGGGCCACGCGCCACCGAGGCGAAGAAGCTCATGGGCGAGCTGCGCCTGCAGAAGTTCATCTGGGAATGAGCGCGGAAATTTAGGATTTCAGATTTGGCATTTAGCATTTAGAACCCTCGCCCCTTCGTCGCTCGTAACGAAGCTGAGTCCTTTCCAAAAACCAAACCCATCGCTCCAAAAATGCCCGCCAAGCTCTTCATCCCCGGTCCCGTCCACGTCTCCGAAAAAACCTTCCGCGCCATGACGCAGCCGATGATCGGGCACCGCAGCGGCGACTTCAAAAAGCTCTACGCCTCGATCCATCCGCGCCTGCAAGAACTCTTCGGCACGACGCAGCCCGTCTTCCTCTCCACGTCGAGCGCGTGGGGCGTGATGGAAGGCGCGATCCGCAACCTCGTCGGCTCGGGCAAGGTGCTGAATTGCATGTGCGGCGCGTTTTCGGACAAGTGGTTCGACGTTTCCAAAAAGTGCGGCAAGGAAGCCGTGGCGCTGCAGGTCGAGTGGGGCCAGCCGATCCGCGGCGAGCAGATCCGCGAGCAGCTCAAGGCGGGCGGCTTTGACGCCGTCACGGTCATTCACAATGAAACCTCGACCGGCGTGATGAGCGACATCGCCGAGATCGCGGCGGCCGTGCGCGAATTCCCCGAGGTGTGTCTGATCGTCGATAGTGTCTCGTCGTTCAGCGTTGTCCCGATCCCGATGGATGAACTCGGCATCGACGTCCTGCTCACCGGTTCGCAAAAAGCGCTCGCGATGCCTCCGGGCCTCGCGCTCTTCTCGGCGAGCAAGAAAGCGATGGAGCGCGCGGCGACCGTGAAAGGCCGCGGCTACTACTTCGACTTCGTGGAGTTCGCCAAGAACCAGGCCGAGGACATGACCCCGAGCACGCCGAGTATCAGCCACATCTACGCGCTGCAATCCAAGCTCGACGACATCTTCACCGAAGGCGTCGCCGCCCGCCACGCCCGCCATGCGGACTTGAACCAACTCGTCCACGACTGGGTGGTCGCGCGTGGTTTCTCATTCTTCGCGCCGGAGGGCTACCGCTCGAAATCGCTCACTTGCGTCGCGAACAGCCTCCCGATCGACGTCGCCGAACTCGTCGCGACGTTGAAAAAGGACCACGGGTTCATCATCGATGGCGGCTACGGCAAGCTGAAGGGCAAGACCTTCCGCCTCTCGAACATGGGCGACGAAACGCGCGAAACAATGGGCGAACTGCTCACCGCGCTCGATCAATCGCTGCCGGCGTAAGTTTGGAAATCCGATCTTCGACATTTCCCCTGCGTCTCCCGCATTGACCGCCCGCGCGCTTATGCGTGAAGGTGGCACTTCACTCCCATCCATATGACTACTCCCCACGACTCCGCGTCATCCCTCAATCGTCGCCGTTTCCTGCGCACCACCGCCGGCGCAGTTGCCCTCAGCACCCTGCCCATCGAACGCTTCGCCCACGCGGCGGAAGGTGGCCCGCTCAAGCTCGGCCTCATCGGCGGTGGCGGTCGCGGCACCGGCGCCGCGAACCAGGCTCTCAAGTCTATCCCGAACATCCAGATGGTCGCCATGGGCGAGCTCTTCCAGGACATCGCGGATAAAGCCGTCCAGAACCTCTCCGCGCAGCACTCCACCAAGGTCGATGTTACGCCCGACCGCGTCTTTCTCGGGTTCGACGCCTACAAAAAAGTCATCGCCGCGTGCGACGTCGTCATCCTCGCCACGCCGCCCACTTATCGCCCGATGATGTTCGAGGAGGCGGTGAAGCAGGGCAAACACGCCTTCATGGAGAAGCCCGTCGCCGTCGATGCCATCGGCATCCGTCGCGTGCTCGCCGCTGCCGAGGAGGCGAAAAAGAAGGGCCTCAAAACAGGCGTCGGCCTGCAGCGCCGCCACAAGCCCGGTTATATCGAAGCCATCAAACGCGTCCACGACGGCGCCATCGGCAAGATCATGTATGGCCGCACTTTTTGGAACATGGGCGCCGCCCGTGCCTTCGTCCCGAAGAAGCCCGAGTGGAACGAACTCGAGTTCCAACTCCACAACCAGTTCTACTTCGCGTGGCTGTGCGGCGACATCATCGTCGATCAGGGCCTGCACAATATCGACGTCTTCAACTGGATGATGAAGGACGTGCCCCCGATCAGCGCCAAGGGCATCGGCGGCGCTGAAGTCCGTCGCGGCAAGGACGCCGGCAGCCTCTACGATCATTTCGGCATCGAATTCGAGTGGGCCGACGGCACCCGTCTCTTTCACCAGAACCGCCAGATTCCCGATTGCTTCAACTACGTCGCCGAAAACGGCCACGGCACCGATGGCCAGCTCGAATGCGTCGATCAGCGCGCCATCTTCAACATCACCGGCAAGAACCCGTGGCGTTATGAAAAGGAAGTGCCCACCGTCGATGCCTACCAGAAGGAGCACGACGACCTCTTCGCCGCGATCACCAAGAACCTCGATTACAACGAAGCCGAGCGCGGCGCGAAGAGCACCATGACCGCCATCCTCGGTCGCATGGCCGGCTACAGCGGCCAGCTCCTCACCTGGGACGAGGGGATCAAGAGCGAGGTGCCATTTGGCAAGGAATTCAAGACCCTGCAGGAAGAGCCGCCGATCATGCCCGACAAAGACGGCAACTATCCGCTGCCCGTCCCCGGCAAATACAAGGCCATCTAAGGTCGCCCCCAGCTCCAAGTGTCGGGAGAGCTTCGGCCCTCCCGCCCGAAACGCCGTCTGTGCCAAGTGCGCGGGCGGCGTTTCGCTTTTTTGTCGGATAAAGGAGAAGTCTCGGGCGATCGAGGGGCGCGACCTTTACTTTTGCTTAACAATTCTCCGCAAGACCGAAGCCATTCGGCGGCGTTAGAAGAGTGCGGACGGGATCGCATTCCGCGGCCCTCCCCAGACCAAAATAACCAACGAATAAACATGAAGAAACTCCTCACTACCCTGAGCCTCCTGGCTCTCGCCTCCACCGGCGCTCTGGCCGACGAAAAACCCGCGCCCGGCGGCCAAGGCCGCGGCGAACGGCCGAGCCCGGAAGACGTCTTCAAGAAGCTCGACACCGATGGCGACGGCAAGCTGTCGCTCGAAGAGTTCAAGGCCCATCGTCCGCCCGGCGGCCCCGAGCGTGACGGCCCGCGCAAAGGCGGAGAACGTGATGGCCAGCGCAAGCCCGGCCCGAAGGACGGCGAACGCAAAGCCGGCGGCGAAAAGCCGCAGTAACCGGCCCTCGATCGCAGCGCCGCGCCCGCCAGCCGGGCGCGGCGCTTTTTTGCGGCTGCGAAGACGGCTTCCCACGGCGCCGGTTTGGCCTTTCACTGGCCGCATGACCGATGACGCCCGCGCCCGCTTTCTCCAAAAACTGGAGGCAAGCTGGCAGGCGGGGACGCTGGTGAAGCTGACGCTCAGCCAGCCGGCGCACGGCGCGGAAGCGGGGCTGCGCAATGTGTATGGGCGCGCGGTCGAGTTGCGCGAAGGGCGAAGGCTCTCGGTGGTCTGGCGGCATGCGACGCGCGATGTGACGAAGAACCTGCCGCTGGCGGAAGCAGTCGCGACGCTCGGCACGCTACTCGGTGCGGAGCTGGAGCGGGCGCATCTTTTTACGACTACGGGCGACTGGCAGCTTCGCTGCGACCCCTCGGGCCGCGGCACGCTTAAGGCCAGTCGGCCTGCTTTCGCCGTGGCGCCGCCGCCGGAGCACGATCGCGAAAAACGCGCGCCGATCGCGGTGGAGCAGGCCGCTTGGCTTCGCGCGCTGGGTGTGACCAATGCCGACGGCGAGGCCCGCCCCGGCATGGCGCCGAAGCTTCGGCAGATCCAGCGGTTCGTGGAGTTGCTCGGGCATCTCATCGACGACTCGCCGCTCGCGGCGAATTGTAGGGCAGGCGCTCCGCCGGCCACGGCAACCGGAGCGGTGGCCCGACAATCGCCGCCGCTGCGCATCGTGGATATGGGCGCGGGGAAGGGTTACCTGACGTTTGCCGTCGCGGAATTTCTGCGCGGACGCGGAATCGCGGCGGACATCATCGGCGTGGAAGCACGCGCGGACCTCGTGGAGCTGACCAATCGGGTAGCGCGCGAGCACGGCTTCACCGGGCTGCGTTTCGAGCCGGGGACGATCGGCGAATGGCGGATGCCCGGAAAATCCGACGTGGTCATCGCGCTCCATGCCTGCGACACGGCGACCGACGACGCCCTCGCCCAGGCAGTGCAGGGCGAAGCGGCGCTCATCCTCACCGCGCCGTGCTGCCATCGGGAGGTGCGGGCGCAACTTCAACCGCCGCCCGTCCTGCGCGAAGTGCTGCGGCACGGCATTCTCGCCGAGCGCGAGGCGGAGATCGTGACCGACGGCCTGCGCGCGCTGGTGCTGGAGATTCACGGCTACGCGGCGAAGGTCTTCGAGTTTATCTCCCCGGAGGACACGAGCAAAAATCTGCTCCTCACCGCGCAGCGCCGCCCCACGCCCGGCGACGCAGCTCCGCTCCGCGCGCGGTTGCGGGAGCTGATGGACTTCTACGGCCTCCGCGAACAGCGGCTGGTGAAGTTGCTCGGGGCATGAAGCAGATGGCGCGCTCTCCAATCGTCATCCTGAGCTTGCGAAGGACCTCTGATCTCTGTCTTTCCTCTGTGACCCTCGCAAAAGAAGGCCGCGCGTTTGAGGCCAGACCGAGATCACAGGTTCTTCGCAAGCTCAGAATGACGGGTGGGCTGGGGAGCGCTTTCCGCTTTCGACGCACGCCCCCACTTCCATGATCAAGCACTGGACCCCGCAGGAACTGAAAGCGCTGCAGCGCATTCGCGAACGTTTCCTCAACGGCACGGCCGGGGAGGCGGACTACTGGCGCGTGCCCGAGGATGTGGCGCTCTACGACTCGACCTTCGCCGAGCGCATCGGCTGGAAGTGGAACGCTGTCTTCGGTGAATTGCAGCGTCGCGGCTGGCGGCCGCGGAGCACGCGCGTGCTCGACTGGGGCTGCGGGAGCGGGATCGCGCACCGCCGCGCGCTCGCGGAGTGGCCACAATTTGTGTCGCTCGCGCTGCACGATCGTTCGCCGATGGCGCGCCGTTTTGCCGAGGAAAAGGCGCGCACGGTTTTCCCGGGGATCGCGATCGCGCATGGCTCGCCGGCCACGACGCCGGAGACGCTGCTGCTGATCAGTCACGTGATCAATGAACTGCCGCCGAAGGAGCTCGAGGCTTTGCTGGAGCTGGCGCGCGGGGCGGGGGAGGTGATCTGGGTGGAAGCGGGGACGCATGCGGATAGCCGGCGGCTGATCGAAGTGCGCGAGGTCGGGAGGCAGCGCATTGAAGGCACGCGCATCATGGTCTCGGCCGTGCTGGCGCAGCTCCAGGCAATTGCGCGGCAGTACGCCGACCACATCATTCCACCGCTGACCTCGGAATTCGAACTGGACCTTTTCAACACCTACCGCGCCTGCCTGTTCCCCCGCCACTATCCGGCGCACCTGAGTTTGCGCTCTGACCAGCGCGGCGAATTGTTCGAGGCCGTGAAGTCCCTGCACGGCGGGCAGTGCTTTCTTTCCACCACCCGCCCGGGCATCACCCGAGGCAACCACTATCATCATCACAAGCTGGAACGCTTCCTGGTCGTGAGTGGCGAAGCCCTGATTCGGGTGAGAAAGCTGCTCACGGATGACGTGGCGGAATTTCCTGTCTCGGGTGCGGCCCCGGCCTACGTGGACATGCCGGCACTGCATACTCACAGCATCACCAACACCGGGGCGGGCGATCTGCTGACGCTGTTCTGGTCTCACGAAATATTCGATCCCGCGTCGCCTGACACCTACCCGGAGGCGGTCTGACATGCCCAAACTCAAGGTTCTCACCGTTGTCGGGACCCGGCCCGAAATCATTCGCCTGTCCTGTGTGCTCAAGGAACTGGACGCGCACACCGACCACGTGCTGGTGCATACCGGGCAGAACTACGACTACGAACTGAACGAAATTTTCTTCAGCGACCTGGACCTGCGAAAACCCGACCACTTCCTGGGCGCGGCCGGTGCCACGCCGGCCGAGACCATAGGCCAGACGCTGATCCGCATCGATCCGCTGCTGGAGGCCATCAAACCCGAGGCCTTCCTGGTACTGGGCGATACCAACAGCTGCGTCACGGTGATCGCGGCCAAGCGCCGGCGCATTCCGGTGTTCCACATGGAGGCAGGCAACCGCTGCTTCGATGACCGGGTACCGGAAGAGATCAATCGCCGCCTGGTCGATCACCTGGCCGACATCAACCTGCCCTACAGCGATCACGCCCGCGCCCTGCTGCTCCGGGAGGGCCTGGCGCCGGATCGCGTCATCAAGACCGGCAGTCCGATGTTCGAGGTGCTGGCCAGGTTCCGCCCGAAAATCGATGCCTCGACGATTCTGGCCACCTTGATGCTGAAACAGGCAGAGTACTTTCTGGTGAGCGCCCATCGCGAAGAAAACGTCGATGAGCCACAACGCTTGCGCGCCCTCGGCGACAGCCTCAACGCCATCGCGCAACAATATGGCCAGCGCGTCATCGTCTCCACCCATCCGCGCACCCGCAAGCGCATGGAGGCCATGGACATGAATCTGTTGCCTCAGGTCGAACTGCACAAACCCTTCGGCTTCACCGACTACATCGCGCTGCAGCTCGGTGCGCGCACCGTGTTGTCCGACAGCGGCACGATCACCGAAGAGTCCTCCATCCTCGGTTTTCCGGCGCTCAACCTGCGGGACACCCACGAGCGACATGAAGGCATGGAGGAGGCGGCCGTGATGCTCACGGGTCCGGCGCCGGCCCAGGTGCTGCGCGCACTGGAGGTTTTGCTCGCGCAGCGCACCGCCGGCGGCGGCGACGTTCGCACCCCCGCCGACTACACCATGCCCGATGTCTCGAAGAAGGTGCTGAGGATCATCATGAGCTACACCGACTACATCAACCGCAACGTGTGGCGCAGACCCGCTTGAGCGCGCTTCCCAGACTGCTGGTCACCGGCGCCACCGGCATGGTGGGTAACGCGCTCATCCCGGTACTGCTGGGCGCGGGCTATGCCGTGCGAGCCAGTGCCAGGCATGCGCCGCTCGCGTCGTGGGCAATCCATCCGCGTTGCGAATTCCTCGCCCACGATCTGGACACGGACCCGGCCCCGCTGCTGCATGGCATCGATGTCGTGGTGCACATGGCCGCCCGGGCGCATGTGATGCGAGAAACTGCCACCGACCCATGGAGTGAGAACCGCCGGATCAACACCGTGGCGACGCTCAGGCTTGCGGACGCCGCCGCAGCCGCGGGAGTCGGACATTTCCTGTACACCAGCACCATCAAGGTCAATGGCGAAGCGACGGGGACGCTCCCCTTCAGCGAAAGCGACGAGCCCCATCCCGAGGACGCCTACGGCACGTCCAAGCTAGAAGCCGAGCAGGGTCTGATCGCCCGCGCTGCCAGTGGCGCCATGGGTGTCACCATTCTGCGTCCACCACTGATCTACGGCAGGGGCTTGAAGGGCAATCTGGCCAGCCTTGCCCGCGCCATCGAACGCGGCTTTCCCCTGCCGCTGGGCGCGGTGAACAACCGGCGCAGCCTGGTGTACGCCGGCAATCTGGCCGATGCCATCCTCACCTGCATCCGCCGGTCCTGTTCGGGCAGCCGTGTCTATCTCGTCAGTGATGGCGAGGACGTTTCCACTCCGGAACTGATTCGCGCCATTGCCGCGGCCATGCAATGCCGTCCGCGCCTGCTTGCCATTCCTCCGGGCCTGCTGCGCGCCGCGGGCGCACTGACGGGCCGAACTGCGGCCGTCAATCGCCTGCTCGGTTCGCTGACCGTGGATATCACCCGCATCCG
>ENA-ORBV01016266-ORBV01016266.1-microbial-mat-metagenome-genome-assembly--contig:-NODE-16266-length-10820-cov-6.209997_pt1 | contig 10820 bp, 8 predicted proteins | sample MGYA00237777_ERZ505514 | MGnify/ENA primary metagenome ERZ505514 (study PRJEB26160, sample SAMN06269048) | microbial mat metagenome | isolation source: Oligotrophic lake microbial mat | place...
GTCCCATCCCCCAATCCCTGAAACCAATCCCTGACCGCCATCTACTCAGAACTTTTAACGACAGCTGGGACATCCCCGGATAACGATCAATTTAAGTTGATCGAAACAAAAGCCTTGCTTGGCGGCATACCGGGGCGCAGCGGATGGGGATAGGTATATTTGGTGTAGCCGACATACGGCTCTGCTCCAGTCGGGGCTCGCTCAAAGTAATCACGGTTAAACTTGATATAGTCAGCTATCTGGCGATTCAAACCGACATCATCAGGATTATAGTTTCCGACGCCAATAGCGCAGGTGCCCGTATTGTTCCAGACGTAAACACCCTCAACTATGCGATTTGTGTAGATAGTCACTCCATTGAGTGTCGTTGTGGTCCCAGAATTTATGCCCTGACCGGGTTGACGTGAGGAGGGATAGCCAAGCGTCCAACCATTGGCCCCGTAGACTGTAGTCCCTCTACGAATCGGTTGGTATTCCAAGCTTACCTCTCCTTTGTTGCCCCATGCCCATGAGGTTATATCATCCATGACATTATCGGTCCAAATGCCTGAACCACCGCGCCAGCTAATCCAATAGTTCATATTGGCGGTGAGCGCAGAAGGTGCTGGCAGGGCGTCAAAAATCATCAAGTTGTTGTAGACCTCTAAATGTCGCATCCCAATAGGACCGGTGTCTTGTCCATGGATCGTTATTCCGCTGTTGTCTAAGACACAATAACGGAGACTGCCCCGAAAATTATCTGAGGCATCAATGCAAGCAAGTACGTGCCCGATAAAGTAACAATTCTCTATATAGGTATTCTTTATGCCAGTCGTATCTGCCGCTCCGATGGAGTGTGCCGTAGTCCAAGAGTCTGATTCTCCCCTTAGTTGGAGCCCGTTGTTGACGGCGTTGGTGTTGTTGCCGATGTCGAAACCAATATCGAAATAACACTGCCACACGATTAGACCGCTGCCGCTGGCATTGATACCTAGCACGACACTGGAAATACGAATGTCATGAATGAGAATTGGTTTTCCGGTGCCTCCTATACTTATACCGTAACTATTCCATGTAGTAGCGGTGCCCCGGACCAAGCGAAGACCCGTAATCTCGGTGCTGTTCGTAACGTCTCTTGTGACTTGTATCAGTGTCAACGAATCTGCGCTGTGGACTATCGTCGTCTGCGTCGCAGAGGGCATCTCAAAAGTCCAAGCGTTGAGCGTTCCCGAGCCGGTTGATGAGGTCGCGTTTACCACCAGCGTCGTGCCATTCCACGAAGTGACGGTCCCCGTCATAGTGTTCGCCGCAACGTGCTTATTGCGGACGATAATAGCCTCACCGGCAGTGAAGCCCGATGAGGTAACAGTGGAGCCGCTGCGGATGGCGAATGATTTCGATCCGGTGCCGATAGCGAGCGATGTCGTGCTCGATCCTTCCACGCGACCTCCGCCCGCTCCTTGAAGTTTGATTCCCTTGCCTGAGATCGTGACGCCGCTCGTCCAAGTGAAGGTGCCCGCAGGAATAGTCACGGTGTCACCATCGACCGCGCCGCTGATCTTGCTTTGAACATCAGCTTGCGAGCCGTTTGAGGCAAGCGTGGCTGCATGGCTTGCGATTGGAAGTAGACCTAGGATGCTTGTGATAGCTCCAAGAAGAAACGTGGAGAAGAGTGGATAGATCGTAATTTTCATGAACTGTTTTGGGCTGAATTTCTTTGACTACTTGATCTGTTCGGTAGTGGCCGTTGGATATGAAGGCAATTTTGCGTCATGTCGCCTTACGGCAAGGGGTGAAGGGTGCTTGAACGGAATTTCACCTGTTTCTAACATGCAATCATGGGTGAATTCCCCTAGGGGATTTCTGGCTGCATCATTGGTGTGAGGACTGATTTGGCGGTAGATTGTTGGGACAACATGCGTCAGTCGCATGCTGTGTTCATCACAACCGCATTCTTCAATTTTGGTAGATTTGCGAGGAGACCCATTCTGCTGAGCGACGAAGTGGACCAGCTTTCTCGACGTGCTCGCCCCACTCATTGCAGGAGGACTCAAGGCCTTGAATCTCTCTAGCCCGAATAAATTACACCTTAGAAAACCATAATTCAGTTTCACGGAGGACACCGAGCGTCGACACAGAGGAGGAAGGAGTATCACGGGGTGGAATGAACGTGTATTAGTGCGGTAGCGTGGCGGATAATTTCGTTGTGGCAGGTTGATGGCGTTTCTCTCTGTGCCCTCTGTGATCGTCCTCCGGTTTGCTCTGTGAAAAATTTCCTGACTTAAATGGGGGATGATATATCCTGGCTGTGGGATGGATCGCCACGACGCGCTTCGCGTGCCTCGCGATGACAAGGGGTAAAAGCTCAGCGCGGTCGGTTTCAAATAGAGCCGGGTGATAAAGACCGATACACTGCACTCGTAATGGCACCGACTTTTCCCCACGAATATCGTTCATGGGCATGGTGGCGGATTTTTTTGCGTTGAGTTTCAAGGTCGAGATAAAGCGGGCTGCGAAAATGACACTGAATGCACTTGGCTAGTTCCACGGCATCCTTGGGTTTGCACACATAGCCGGTTTCTCCTTCGATAATATCGTCGCGGAATGAGCCGACGTCCGTAGCAATTACGGGCAGGCCGAAATTATAGCCGAGAAAAAGTACGCCGCTCTGGAAAATATGGGTATAGGGCAGGACAAAAACATCAGCGGCTTTGAAATAAATTTCCGTGTCCTCATCCGGTACATATTCGATTCGCTGGATGACATATTCCCCCAATCCGGCTGCATTGATCTGCTGCCGGACGCTTTCCCAATAGGCTTCGGATCCTTTCGGCTGCCCAGCCACAATCACCCGGTATTCTTCCCCGTTTTTTGTCAGTATTTGCAGTGCCTCAATCAGGTATTCCAGGCCTTTGTACGCTGCAATTTTCCCAAAAAACAGCATGGTTTTGTCTTCCTTCACTAGGCCTAATTTTGCGCGGGCTTCAGCGGAGGTTAGGGCGGTGTCGGGCACACTGTTATTGATCGGAAATGCGATCACCGTGATTTTTTTTTCTGGCACTTGAAAATCCGTCAGCAGTTCCCGGCGCATCTGCTCGGTGTGGACAAAAATATGGTCCAGCAGACGGTACTGAATGCCCAAGGTGAAGCGATTCCACCAGGTGTCATTTTTATCCCGCTTGTTGATGTTGACGTTATGCGCCGTGAAAACGAGCCGCTTGCCGAGGAGTTTATAGTAGAGCAGGAGGAGCGTTCGATCAAAGGTATCAAATGAATTATTCCAAAGGATATGGAAGACCTGGTGCTGCGACGTGGCGGCATACGCCATGAGACGAAGGTAGTACTTCGTTATCCGTCGCAGCCTAGTCGCAAAGGGAGCATTTTCGGTTTGGTCGCCACGCAGGTTGAGAAACCGAACCAAGGGGTTTTGATGAAGCTCAGGCGACTCCAAAAAATCACTGGCGATGAAATCAAACGGGATTTTCAGCGAAATCAGAGTGGCTGCCAATCCCAGTGCATAGGGACGGTCCTTGCCGGCGGTGAGGACGGCGACGCCAGAATTCCGGGCTGAAGGCGTGATGGGTGTGGCAAGATCAGACATACTCGGATGTGGAAAAATTCACTCGCGAGGGATCAGTTGCGCCGGAGCCTGCCGAACTGGCTCCGGCCTGGTCGGGAAGTGGCACGGGTCTCCGGACCCGTGGGGACAGAATCACGGGTCGGGAGACCCGTGCCACCAAATTTGCTACGGATGTATCGCATGAGGATTTAATAAAAATGCCCCGGGCTGGCTCGGGGCATTTTTGACTGAGCTTACCGTTTGCAATATTTCAGCGTAGCCGCGAGGACGTCTTCAAGGCTGATGGCAGTCGTCGCCCGGGCATCGAAGGTGCGCTTGTAGAAAAATTCTCCAATGAGCGGCGAAATGAATTTGGTCTGGATGCCGTAGTCGTGGATTTCCCACGGGCTGGTGCAGTTGAAAAGGGAGACGCAGGGGACGTTGACGCCAAGGGCCAGATGCATCGGCAGGCTGTCACCGCCGACGAGGCAGCGATGGCCCTGAATGTCGCCAATGTGTTCCTTCAGGGTTTCGCGGAAGGGAAGCATGTTCACCTTGAAGCCACGGGTCTCCAGTTCGGTCTTGAGCTGCTCATAGTAGGCCCAAGCTTTCATCGGCCAGACTTTGCCTGCGACGGGGGCAATCGCCACGTCACCGCGTAGATCGGTGAAGGGAACTTTTGGCAGAATGTATTTCTCGCCGGCGAAACGATAGCCCAATCCTTCGAAAACGAGATCCTGGTAGGTGCGGCGGTTCTCATACTTGAGCTGATCGGCTTTGGCCCGGCCATGTACGCTGATCATGCTGAGGTCGAACCAGGCTTTCGCGCTGTCAGTGTAGCGCATCTTGCCGCTATCATCCACGTAGGCTCCGAAGAGTTGCTGGTATTTCAGGCTCTTAACGAAGTTGGCGGTATCGAGTTCGTCTTCCAGACTGATGACAAGATCGTAGGCTGAGCCCCGCAAGGCGTTGAGTTCGTCGGTGCCCCAGCAAACACATTTCACATTCGCGGCGAGGTCATCGAACAGGGAGACGTTGTTCTTGGCCGTAACCCAGGTGATCTCCCCCGTCAGCTTGTGCAGCAGGGTGGAAGTGCGGACGACGTCGCCGGTGGCGTTCAGTTTAATGATTAGGACTTGCACAGGTGTAAAAGTTGAAGATCAGGTTGTTTTCCGTACGATTGCAATAAGCTCACCCCCGACTCCGCCGTATTTGCTTAATTGAGAATCAAGCGAGCTAACACACTTAGAAAAAGCGAAACGGCCAAGAATGATTGGGGCCAAGCGTGCGGAGAAAAATATGTCAGTAGCTGGATATGGGGCAAAGTGATTTTCTACTGCAGCCGTCGAGTGATACCGCCACTCTCCGCCAGCTTTACGCTTACAGAGGTTTGAATAATAATCAAAAATCAAGACCCCGCCGGGACGGACGAATTGCAGTAAAATATTTGTTGTTTCACGATTGTTCTCAAAATCGTTAATATTATATAGTGAACAAGATCTGACATAAACACAGTCAAATGCATTACTTCCTGAAAAAGCACGAATGTCCGCGACTTCAAAATTGAGCCCCTCTTGATGATAATTCCTTGTCGCACTAGCGATGCCTTCAGTACTCAGATCAATGCCAAGAGTGTTGAGTCCTTCGTTAGCGAATAATGACGAAAAAAACCCCTGACCGCAACCAACGTCGAGAACTTTGTATCCTTTCTCTAATTGAGCTTTGCGAATTAATGCCCTAATGAAGGGCTGATAAAGCCATGTTCGATAGTGAAAGTAATTTGGCTGGCGATAATAGGCATCATAAGCGGCTTTGAGCTCTTGATTTTGTTGGATCATGTTTGGGAAATAAGAAGTAGATATGATCCCTGAATGCAATATGGAGCGAAACAATAGCTGATGCCCAAATGTAATCAGTAGACTATTTAAAGTTAGCTTAAATCGAAGACAATTCCTTCATTTGTTAAGGTTCAAGATCAAACAGTTTATGATCGGTTCGAGGCTATACCTTAAACATGCAGTAACGTTCGATTAATAGCCTCGAGAGTGAGGACCTGGCCGATCTCGCGCACGTAATTCTGCCGTCCCTTGAGATGATCACTGAGCATGCGCTCAAGAAAGGGCGCGTCCCAGAAAGGAGAACTGCGCGTCCGCGGATCAGTCAAAACGGCAGTGAGGTGAGGCGCCAGTTGTTTTTGAAACCAAAGCCGGTAGGCGAGAAATTTGTGCAGGCCGAGCAGGCCGGTATGATCGAGGGCGTTGAGTAACGGGGCGAACGGCGACAGGGCGCTGGGCAAACCCTCCTTGTGCATGTAATCGAGTTTGAACGTCACCTCGGCGAAAAGTCGGCGGGCTTGGAAGGCGGGGCCGCGTGATTCTCCGATAATCCCGCGATCCGTCGGGATGGCGGCAAGGGCAGGATTGCCGCGCTGGATGAGGCGCAGGGCGGGCACGGGCGAGGTTCGATGGTCGAGGGGCGTCCGGTAGGCCAGAGCGACAAGTTCGTTATCCAGAAAGGGTGAACGGAAGGTTACTTGTGAGCGACCAGTGGCTAAATTGCCGAAAAGGCTCCACGGAATTTCTCGGAAGGTGGAGAACGTGACGGGATGGATTTGGTGGTCGGGTGCATTTGCCGTCGCGTGCTTGACGCGGGATTGCCAGTCGGGGCTCAGCAGACCGGGGGTGAGGCGATGGGGTTTAAAGGTTGAGACTGCGCGCATGACTTCGCTACCGTAATTTCCGGTTAATCTGATGGGTGCCAGCTTACGGCTGGCAGTATTCAGGTAGATCTCGTGGGCGCCCAAGGCACCGGCGCAGCCGTCGGAAATGAAGGCCGTGCGATCAACGTGGTTTGAAAAATTAGCCAGAAATTCATCACCGACGCGCAGGGTGTGATGCTTCAGCCCGCAAGTGGCGGCGATGCGCGCGGCGAGGCGGGTGTCGAGCACGTCGTGATCCTGACCCGAGTAGGTATAGCACACCGGTTTACCGGTGCTGACGGGCAGGGCCGCCATTACCATGCGTGAGTCGAGCCCACCGGTGAGTGAAACCCCGATGTTCTCGCCCGATCCGACATATTGCGGGAGTATTCGGAGAAAAAGAGCGGTGAATTCCTCCGCAAACTGATCGAGGCTCAGCGGAGTTTGCGCCTCCCATGCTGCGGGGGTGAAGTAACACGTTTTCCTTGGCGCGCGGCCCGGCTCGATCGTCCAGCAAGTTCCTCCGGGAGCGAGGGTGATGCCTTGGAAAAGGGTTTGTTGGTCAAACGTGCAGCCGTAGGCGAGAAATTGCGCGACCCCTTTTTCGTCGAAGGCCCGCAGTTGGGGCATGACGCGAAGTAGCGCTTTCGCTTCGCTGGCAAAATAGATGACATCGGCCGCTTCGTGGAAATAAAGGCGTTCGATGCCGTAACGGTCATTGAATAACCACGCCTTCTGTTTGCGACGGTCGATCAAGAGACCGCTAAAGAGGCCGTTCAACGATTCGATGAATTTTTCCCCAAGGGCTAGATACTGTTGAACAACCCACTTCTGCGCTGTCGGTGCGGTAGTCCCGCTGGGAAAACATTCCCCGGAAAAGACCAGCATGATGCCGCTAGTCTCGTCCGTGCCGCTATGAATGGTCGGAAATGAATTCGGATGTGCGACCCAGCCGGCATAAATTCCCAATTCTGTGGCCTGACAGGTCTTGGTCACATAGTAGCTCTCGTGCTGCATCGAGCCGAGCATGGCGTCCAGCAGACGCGAACACTCGGGGGCGGGACGTTGACTGATAATACCGGCGATACCAGGCATGAAATTTCTTTATTGGAATTTGAAACCTAGCCGTGGAAGACGAATCGAATTGGTTTGCATGTGGAAATTAGTGCGACAGGGACTATGCTTTTTTGGTCAACACGAAGCGGGTGTAATAGGCCATGCGAAATTTGAGTATGATGATTTGTATCCGCTCAGGAATTATTTCTTGAATTTGCCGATGAAGCTGTAAGCGCACTGCGATGTGACCTTTGATCGTCAAGGGAACATAATATCTCGGGTACTCGACTTCCTGAAATCCATTGCGTCGTTTAAAATCAGCCAATGAGCTGTCCTTTTTCTTTCCGTATGACATTTTTGCGTACCGCAGATGGCCGATTCCGTTTTGTGCGCAAATCTCTACAGCTTTGGCGATCAGGGCATTCGGTGCCCGTTGTTCATAGTGCGATTGCCTTGGAACAATCAATCCGAGGTCAGCCACATTGTCCGTACACGTCATTTTGACGAAACCAATCAATTTTTCCTCGAAATACGCCCCGATGAAATGACTGCGGTCCATGTGCCGGAATATTTCAAAGCGAACGTCCTCGCGGCTTTTCCCATAATGCCAGAATTTTCTCCCTTGTCGAATAGGGGTCTCGTTGTAGATTTCCATGATCCCGTCGAGAAATGCATCGTCAAACGGAACCAAGCGTGCCGTCACGCCACGCTTGGGCGCTTTCTTAACGTTCTGCCTGACATCGGTACCGATTTGTTTGGTCAGCCAATGATCGTAGGTGCTGACAGGAAGAACGGCCCAATTATCCGTTTCGTGGGGATAGTCAAAGCGCGGAAATTGAGCAGGAAATTTAGGAGCGAAGGTGAAAATATCGGCGGGGATTTTCGTCGCGAGAAGTTGACGAATAAATTCACTGGGGTTGGTCACCGTTTCGCCTGGGACGATTTCCTCATCGTAAATCTGAGCCATTTTGAGCCACTTGCCTGTCGAAATAACCAACATTCCGTTGATTTCAGCTGTGGAGGCTTTCGCTTGTTTACCTGCGATAATTATTTTGGGTGCAGACATTGGCAACAGAGTGTTTTGAGCGAGGTGAATTACGCACAAAGTGCGGATATTTCTGTACAAATAAATTGGCGGAGAGGGGAAGGATTCGAACCTCCGATGCAGCTTGCGCCGCATAACGATCCCGAAAGACCATTGCTTTAAACCACTCAGCCACCTCTCCGTAAATGTCCCAATGATTGATCTTTAATTCTGTGATGAATAAAGCCTCGGGACAAGTTGCAGCATTATTGTAGGGTAGAGGAATGCAATTCAAGGGGAAATTGGAATGTTCATCTGAAATATATTGTGTCTCCGGAGCCTGGGTAGAACCTGAATGCAGCGCTGCCTGTGACCATTACCGTGCAGCCGTCGATGCTGACCGAGGGTAGGTAGTGGTTTATCCCTTAGATGCGGTATTCGGTGGTTCCAAGGGGCAGGGATGAAGACATAGGTTAAGGAAAAGGGAACAGGTTCTGTTGGGAAAAGTCGATCAGCTCCGCATCACCCGCAGCCACTGTTCGAACATGACGAGGCTGAAGAGAACCTTGTGATTATCTTGTTTCCCCGAGCGGTGGGCCTCGAGCATTTGCTTCACGGGCGCTGGGTCCAGCAGACGATACATCAGTGAATCCTTGCTCAGGAGCATCTCCGGGAGCGCGCCTTGCAGGGAGGAATTGAACCAACCGTCCACAACATTCACGGCGAAACCCCGCTTCTTGCGGGCGATGATTTGCGGGGGCAAATATTTCTGGCAGACGCGGCGGTGCAGCCATTTGCCTTTCCGGTTGCGGATCTTGAAACTGGAATCCAGTCGCTGCGCGTATTCGACGACGGTTCGATCAAGGAAGGGGACGCGGCCTTCCACGCCGTGAGCCATCGTGAGTTTGTCGCCGAACATCAGGAGTTCGTCGGGCAGCGATGAACGAATCTCGAGGTGTTGAAAACCGCCCAACTCATCCAGCCCACCCATTTGCGATCTGAGGGAATCCCAATAATCCACGACCGCATCGTCGCGCAGGCCATCGAGCGTCCCTTCGCGAAAGAGACTCCGAATGGAGCCGGCGGGTGCCAGGGAGAAAACACTTTGGTAGCGGAGCAACCGGTCATCGATTCCAAGGGACTGGACGCCTCGCTTGGCGGTTTCATTTCGGGGCAGCATTTGCACGGCCGACTGAAGCAGCGAACGCAAGGGGCCGGGCAGATTGCGCCAGTACCGGCCATAATGAACTCCGATATGGCGTTTGTATCCGGCAAATACCTCGTCGGGGCCTTGGCCGATGATCACCACTTTGACATCCTGTCTGGCCCGTTGGCAGACGAAATACATCGGCACGATGGACGAGGACGCGATGGGCTCTTCAAGCGATTCCACGATTTTCGGCAAAGAACGTTCGAACTCGGCCTGGTCCAACAGGACTGGAATATGCCGGCCGCCGAGCAATCTGGCGGACTCGGCTGCATCGGCCAGTTCGTCGTCCGCAAACGATGAGCCATAGCCCACGGTATAAGCCGGCCAGTCCGGGCCATTTTCTTTCATGAGCCCGAGCAATAGTCCGGAATCCAATCCGCCGCTGAGCAAAATTCCGACCGGTACATCGGCGAGCAGGTGGCGTTTTACTGCGCCGCGATAAAGCTCCAGGAGTTCCTCTTCCGCTTCCTGATCCGTCTTGGGTTTTTCGAACGGAGTGGGACTAAAGTTATACCAACGCTCTTCGGTGCACTGGCCGTTTTCCAGCACCAGCATCGTGCCCGAGGCGAGTTTCCGAATGCCTTGGTGCATCGTGAGGGGAGACGGGGTGTAGCGGAAGCGCAGGAAAAGATTGAGCGCAATCGGATCGACTTCTGGTTTGGACGAGTCGGCCGCCAGCACGGGACGTATTTCCGAACCGAAGGTGAGCCGCCCGCCCGCGTTGCGGAAATAAACCATTTTGATCCCCATCGCGTCGCGCGCGACCACGAGACGGCGATTTTTCACATCCCAAATGGCGAGGCCGAACATGCCGTTGAGGTGGTTGAACACGTCCTTGCCCCATTCCTTGTAGCCATGGACGATTACCTCGGTGTCGCTCTGGGAACGGAAACGGTGCCCGCGTTGCTCCAGTTCGGTCCGCAGCTCCTTGTAGTTGTAGATCTCGCCGTTGAAGACGACCCAGACGGATTCCTCGGCGTCGGACATCGGCTGATGCCCACCGGAGCTCAAGTCGATAATCGAGAGACGGCGGAAGCCCAGGCCCAGCGGGCCGGAGAAATAATAGCCTTCGTCGTCGGGACCGCGATGGATGATGGAGCGAGTCATACGGCGGACCGTTTCCTGATCCGCTGGTTCAGAATTCGAGTAATTGAAAAGGCCGGTTATGCCGCACATGTGGGTTTAGAGAGGGAGGGATTGAGGGCGGAGGACGGAGGGCTGTCTCTTATACACATCTCCGAGCGCACGAGACTAAGGCGAAACTCGTATGCCGTCTTCTGCTTGAAAAAAAAAA
>ENA-ORBV01016267-ORBV01016267.1-microbial-mat-metagenome-genome-assembly--contig:-NODE-16267-length-10820-cov-5.356046_pt1 | contig 10820 bp, 3 predicted proteins | sample MGYA00237777_ERZ505514 | MGnify/ENA primary metagenome ERZ505514 (study PRJEB26160, sample SAMN06269048) | microbial mat metagenome | isolation source: Oligotrophic lake microbial mat | place...
GTGTACAATGCCGATACCTGGTACTAGCTAGTACAATACCTTAAGAAACTCATGGTGCGGGCACACACTCTAGTACATATTATGTAGAAAGAGTAGGACGACAATAGCCCTCAAGCCCGATGGCGATTACGTACCAGTACTCCATTATGATACATTATTTGATTGCTACATTCTTTTATGAACAAGCACAATCATATTCAAAGTTCGCAATTGCTAATAACTACTCAATCAGTACTTGACAAATACAAAAGCCAAGACCCCCCCCCACGTCTTCTATCCATTGTCTCTCATGTGTACACCAGATCTCATCCTCACCCAGAATAGTTCAAACACCAAGATGAAGGGAAATAATGAACCCAATAAATTTGTTCGATTGACCAAGATTGATTTCAGCAAACGTGAAATCTATGTGGAGCATGGAGAGGACAAATACCAACTATTTGTCGACCCGGATCTGGACATTAAGTCTCAAGTCAAGGAACCCATCGCCAAGCACTTGCGCGTTCTTGCCGATGATATTCACATTTTCTATACGGGAACCGACAAGGAATTCGACGACGAATATTCCTTTCGACATTATGGAATGCAAGGAGGAGGATTCTTCACCATGACGCGAGGCGCCGAACTACCACCGATTAGCAGTAAAATGAAGCGCAATGGCTCCAATCCGTCATTATCGGATGATCTGCCTCTGGCGGGGGGTGGAAAGAGAAATTCGGATCCCCTCTCCTCCCAAACATATCACGTACCCAAAAACCGATATGTCATGCAAAAAAGTACTCCGGATTGGCGGAATGATGTGGAAAAGTCCAAAAATGAAATGAACAAAGCAGACTCTGATATTCGGGCACTTCTTCTTGCCAAAAAGGCTGCCAAGAAAATGAAGAAAAAGGCAGACGAGAGAAAAGCAAAAAAAACGAAACAGCCACAAGACGACAAAGTTGCCAAAGCTTCAGTGGCCAAAGCTGAAGAAGAGGAACGAAAGCGGACCGAAGAAAAGGCAGCTGCCGCCAAGGAACAAAAACGCAAGGAAAAAGAAGCAACAGAAGCAGCAGCCACAGCCAAAGCAGAAGAAGAAAGAAAGCGAGCTGAAGAAAAAGCAGCAGCTGCAAAAGAACAAAAACGCAAGGAGAAAGAGGCAGCAGCCGCCGCCGCCAAGGCAGAAGAGGAACGAAAACAGGCAGAGGAAGAAAGGCGGCGGCAAGAGCAAGAAGAAGCAGAAGCAAGACGAAAACAGCAACAACAAAAAGAAGAAGAGGAACGACTTGCACGGCAAATGCCTGTCACTGTCAAAACGTTGGACGGTAGACAAATCAAAGTCATTGTCGATCCCTCCGACTCTATTGACGACATTAAGAAGAAAGTGGAACAAGAGTCGGGAATCCCTGTCAAAAACCAGAATCTTTCCATGGTAGGCAAGGAATTGTTGGATGCCAAGAAAACAGCCAGCAGCTATGGGATCAAGGCTGGTAGTGTCTTGGACTTGGAGCCCAAAGTAATAACTGTGGTTGTGTGCACACCCAATGGCAAGAGACTCAATCTACAAGTCAGCCCATCTGATTCAGCAGAGACAATCAAGCAAAAGATTGAAAAAGAGACTGGAATGAGTGTGCCACAACAAGTGCTAAAGTTCAAGGGAAAGGAAGTACTGAATGACAAGACTGTCAAAACAGCAGGCATCATAGATGGCTCTGAGCTTTCAGTGGAGATTATGAAAGTTCCTGTGACTGTCAACACTTCTGATGGAAAGAGGATTCAAGTGATGGTGGACCCAACTCAGACTGTCTCTGAGATCAAAGATCAGCTTGCAAAGGAGGCTGGCATACCAGCCAACAATCAGAAGCTTTCAATGGGCGGTCAAGAGCTGTCCGATGCCAACAAGACAGCTGCTAGCTATGGTATCAAGGGTGGAAGTGTGCTGGACCTAGAGCCCAAAGCTATGAATATCATAGTCAGAACTGGAGATGGCAAGAGGGTCAATCTACAGGTCAGCCCATCTGATTCAGCAGAGACAATCAAGCAAAAGATTGAAAAGGAGACTGGAATGAGTGTACCACAACAAGTCTTGAAGTTCAAGGGCAGGGAAGTGCTGAATGGCAAGACTGTCAAGGCTGCAGGCATCACAGATGGCTCTGAGCTCACAGTGGAGATAATGAAAGTTCCTGTGACCGTCAACACCATGGATGGTAAAAGGATAAAGATCATGGTGGATCCAACTCAGACTGTCTCTGAGATCAAAGATCAGCTTGCTAAAGAGGCTGGCATACCTGCCACCAACCAGAAGCTGTCCATGGGTGGCCAAGAGTTTTTGGACCCCAAGGCAAAAGCTGCCGACTGTGGCATCAGGGCTGGTGCTGTACTGGATTTGGAACCGAAAGTGATAACTGTGGTCGTGAGCACACCTGCTGGCAAGAAAGTCAAGGTACAGGTCAAATCTTCAGACTCAGTGAAAACAATTAAGCAGAAAATTGAGCAGGAAACCGGAATGAGTGTGTCACAGCAGGTGCTTAAATCGAAAGGATCCGAACTTCTGGATGGAAAGACGGTCAAGGATGCAGGTATTCATGATGGATCTGAGCTTACTGTTGAGATCATGAAAGTTGCTGTTACTGTGAAGACACTGGATGGCAAACAGCTGAAGATTATGGTGGATCCTTCCGACAAAATCTCTGACATCAAGCAGCAAATAGCACAAGAGACTGGAGTGTCTGCCAGCAATCAAAAGCTGTCCATGGGAGGTAAAGAGCTCTCAGATCCCAGCAAGACCGCCGCAGATTGTGGTATAAAAGCAGGTAGTGTTCTTAATATGGAACCGGATACCATGGCCATTTCAGTACAGACTCCGGATGGCAAGGTGCACAGCATAGCAGTGAAGTCGTCGGATACTGCCGATGATATCAAGAGTAAGATTTCAAAAGCTTCCAATTTGTCGGCATCCAAACAAGTACTTAAGTTCAATGGGAAGGAACTGCCAAATGGAAAGTCTGTTCGAGACGTGGGCATCCAAGATGGCTCGCAACTTGTTGTAGAAGCTGTCAAATCCCCGGCCGCAGCAAGCGCCACGAAAGTCGATGGAAAGAAAGCCGCCGCCTCTAAAGGCTCTACGCCACAGGACCGCATTGCAGAATTGAAACGGCAGCGAGAAGCAGCCAAGGCAGCCGCAGCAGATCAATCTGCTGCTCAAAGCAAACCCAAAGTAAAGGCACCTCCCGCTAGTGTCAAATGTAAGAAAGACGACGAACCCAAGAAAGTGTTAACGGAAGATAAGAAACGAAAATGCTTCATGGCGTACGCAAGATTAGCACAACCAAATCGCGACAAAATGATTCAAATGATCAAAAAGCTTGACGGCGGAGAGTGGGACATTACGGAAGAAGATGTTAGGGCATTGCCGTGGATTGCAAATGGCGCGATGCTCTCTGTCAAGGAAATGAACGAACTTTTTATGACTGGTTAGCACTGCTATGTATCTTCACAAGGCAACCAAAGATTGGAATCATTTGGCATGATTCTTGGAGGACATGTCATTTCGAGCCTATCGGTAAATACTACAGTAATTATTGTAATACAGGATGTCAAAATATATGTCCTGGCGTATCCATAGATTTCCGCGTATTGCGAGCTAGCTAGTTTGTCGCTGTGGGGCCGAGGAGCACAGCAAGTACTTCGAGGCGAGGAAGTAAAAATTGCATAGCAGGGCGACTACGAGCGCCAGGACCCGCCGGAGTCGTAGTGGGGTTGGTTCATCACCCTTCTATTGGCTAGAGCTACAATGGATAAACACGTCGGCGAAAGCACGAAGATGAATAATTTGGCCGCGTCCGAGGTACGGGCGCGCATCATCTGCGGCCTTGTGTCAAATCAAAATTTCTACCTCGGCAGGCAGACGCCAACCTAGTAGAAACCAACCATTTGATAAAGAACTGAAGCATCGATCCAAAAGTGTGGCGCCTGACCCCCAACTTCACACCAACATCCTCTCGTCGATACCGCACAGCCCTACTAACTAGTTCTGTCCAACAACCGCCCACAATCCCTTCATGACGCTTTCCATTAGCTATCACAGTGCACCCAATCGAACTTTTTGAGGATTCATACGGCTCTACGAATACGACGGCTATGAAAGCATTGGGAATGACGTTCAGTGGAACCCCCAGTCCATGATTCTGAGCCCGAATTAGTTGAACTTGCACGATTCAGGAAGGAAGACCATAAAGCACAGGTCCACTCAACTGCCATACGAATCACCAAGTAAACTTGCGCAACCGCAGCATGGGGCATGGTCGTGGAATGCCCGAAGCCAACACTTCGTTGGAGAGCCAGCTGCAACTAAGATTCAATCATGGAAGTGAGGTGAACTGGCTACTCACCCCCAAACACTCTATTCCAGGTGGAAGAAAAAAAATGTTGATTGAAAGAAGCAGATGTGCGTCTTATGGTTCGACTGTTTTAGCCGCTGTCATTACGTCGCCGTCTTTCCTTCGTAGGGCCATAACGTATCCTGTAGGAATTCCTCTCCGCGTCGATGAGAACAAGAACAAAATATTTCGCAGCAGGCCACTCCGTTTTGCAACGTAGGTACAATTGTAGCTACTGTACGGCCAATGGGAGCCATCTCTTTAGGTAGCTAATACTCTACCGGTATAGGTAGTGTAGTTGCGATTGTTGTCAGATGTAGTGAGCCGAAGGCACTTTATGCAGTGATATCGTTGCTGCGGGCTAGTATTTCAGTAGTAAAGTAGCAAGCAAGCTGGTCAGCAGACACAGCCAAACTATAATGAATGTACCGACTACTAGTATGGAACCAACCGCCTCGTCGTCTGCCTTGTGGCCAGCAAGGTGTTTGAGTTGTTTCCAACCTGCGCTTGTGATATTCTTTTTGAATCATTCCTCATCCCTTTTTGAGATTTGCTGAGCATTCTAACATCTTCTTTCCACAAGTTGCTTGTTTGCTACAACTAACACACCGACACCATCAGATCATTGGACTGGAGGTACCAGTAACGAAGCTAGCCAAGTCGCTTGTGAGTTTCCAAACGTTCTTTCATCCCTAAGCCATAGTAGTTACTCAATATGCTTCTTCTCTAGATGACTACTAAGAAGACCCTGTTTCGGTACCAACATATTGATGGGGGTAAGGGCAGCTTCAGAAACAGAGGGATATCAGCGCTTGGACGGAGCGTTGCATGCTAGCTAAGTACGTAGATGTTAGCTAGCTAAATACAAGGAAATGTAAACAGACTTGGTTTTAATCTAGTTTCGCTATCGTTGGTTAAACGTACTTAGTTTAGTTTATGTTGAAAGAAAGCAGCGCCTGGGTGAAAAAGTCTTCTATAAAGCGCGTACTGCTTGAACGTGTGTGAAAGGCCCATGGATATAATGATTCTAAAGGGAGTTCTGTTGTATAGATGGATGAATAAGTAGGATGAAAGCAACAGTGGTGTGGCGTAGACACGCAACCACAAAAAGATAAGCAAGTGGCATAGCGTCCTGCCTGCAGGTGAAACAATCGAATGAATCGCTTGGAAAGTATCTCGTCGTCTTCATAGTGTTGAAAAAGAGAGCCAAGCGAAGCCAACGAACAGTTCTTTAAAAGTCGTCTTCGTCTTCGGAAACAATATCGAGGACACGCTGGATCGTCGCGTGCAAGTCTTGGTAGTTCAAGTTTCTTCCTCCCGCACCCGTAGCGGTAGGATCCCGTTGCTCAAGCAGTTGCTGCATGGCAACATGTGGATTCACATCCACGCGGTTGCACCCAAAGTAAGCGTCGGAAGCCAAGTCTCCCAAAGAAACAAAGCCAGTCTGCATGGGAGATCGAAATTCACGAAGGTCCGTGGATTCTGCCACCATGCTTCGTGAGGTGTTGGATCGAACAGGCGAAAGATCTCCCGTTGTCGCACTGCCTTGAGCTGCTTGTCGGAGACGGGCCGAGCTGAACTCTTCCCATGACATGCCGCTGGTAGCTGAGTAAGCTGGCAGAGACGAAGTATCAACCTCTTGACCACAAGCAGAGTTGGTGCTAGATTTGCTGGTAGCCGGCATCTTGTAATTGTTAGAAGGGAAGAAGTTGATAAGTTGATAAGTTGCAACTGGATAAAGAACCAGATTATGAGAAGAAGGAGAGGCAGCCGCGAACGAAGGATGATGTTTAGGCTACCTTTACTTTTGGTTCGTACCTTTACTTGTACCTTTAAAAAAATGTGATGTGTTTGTTCCAGTAGAAGTATGTACTTGGTGCCAGTTTGTATTCGGGAATTTCTGCGGCTATCAGCTTCCGGTAGGAATACAGCGTACTACAGTAGTAGGATTAAGATCCATTGATGCAGCATTGGTTTTTGAAGTTTTTCCTCTTCGTGACGCTCCGGATCAAGAATCCGAAAAAAATGCGCGCACTTTTATCTCCTAATGTAGGAATTGGTACAGTCCACTTACAGTAAAATCTTTCGCCTATGTGACTTTTCATAGAGATTCGTTCAACTCAACGCATGAAGCGAATAAGGAATTAAAGAGACTCAAGCCAACGCTCACTGAGTCAGTCTTACGTGAGTACTATCAGATCGTTGTTACATGTGTTGGGGGAGAAAGCCTTAATAAAATTTTTCAAACGAACTCCGGTAGACGACAAAATTTTTCAAACGTTCTTGTAGGAATTGGTAGTAGAAATCGTTATCGTCATTAGGACCAGATTTAAGGACTCTAAACGATTGTATCGATGACGGGCAGAAAACGAAATGACGTAAGGAACTCGTGCTGTGAAAGGCAATACGGTAGCTTTGGGCATGTTGGTCGTTGATAACGGAGTGTGACTAGAACGAATTTCGCAACTAGCTAGAGTATGAACGTCCACATGTGTTTGACTCATGCTACGCTTGCATGTTTCTTCAATGGCCTAACAACAACACGTCAACACCTGCAAATAGCCCCATAACATCGGAATGAAAGCGGATCAAGTAAACAAGGGTAAAGGGAATTCGGAAATCACAGACGCACCTGGATGTGCTGGTACGCCTCGAACGAACTCCGCGGACAGCATAGATGAGGGAATCTTGATTGGATTAAGGACTACTCCGAGTACGTGCGGTAGCTCTATGAGCGATTAATTTAGAATGACCGCGTGGGTGACGCAGCTTCTTTGATCAACCCGTTCCACCGGGGAAGAGCCCAACGGAGCAACGGTGCTGCAACAGCTGCTGCAACGGAAGCGTGCAATGCTGCACAACGATGCTTCGCACCAGGTAGTCTAGTCTAGATGCAGTAGGTACGGGCGCTACTTGATTGGTTAGTACAGTACAAGATTCGGTCCATTCACGTCCGTTTCGAAGCCTGCAATGCTGCACACCAGGTCCAGGTACCGGTACGGTACTTGTACCACTGTTACCCGATCTTGCGCGTGTGCTGGCAGTACTGTTTGCTCAAGTTAGACCAGTGCCTTCAGTTTCGTTGCGGCTGACGATGAGCAGTTGTGCAAGATCTGCCTGGCTGCCTAGCTCTCTCCACAAGAACTGAAAGAATGTTTGCTTTCATTGGTTGTGCCTTGCCCGTTGAACCCTATTCCTTGAGCGTCAATTTCAGCTCTCCCTACTAGTAGCTAGCCAGATCTCCATCTCTCTCTCTCTCTCTCCAGCTTGGAGTTGGATTCCCGTCAGTGCCGTGCTACACTGCAGCAGCAAGCACCCATGCAGTAATTTCCTTCGAGATGAGTTCCATTTGGATGGATGCCCAGGCAACCAATGTTGAAGGCATGCGGTGCAGCGACTGCTGGTCTGGCTGCTAGCTAGCTACTAGTAGGTGCTGTAAGTAGCCAATAACGATGGCCTCAGGCGCCGCACTGGTGCCGCCACCCGGGAGAGAGCGCCCCTCCCAAACCAGTACAAGTACCAGGTGGCATGAAAGGGGGGAGTACACAGAGGCGGTGACGTGGCGAGAGGAAAAATTTATTTTCAATTACTAGGATTAGGGATAATGTTTTTGCGAACTAAATAACTAAAAATAAGACATCCTCTTCATTCTTGCCATGTTTGAACAATGTCCCGCGGAAGCAGAGGCGTACAAAAGCTTTAACTAAAAATGGTAACTGTGTGCGCCTAAGTCATAACAACAACCCAGTGGGTCATGAAGTCACAACCCCTTCAACAAACATTTATTTGACTACTAACTAGTATCTGCGTGTTCGTTATCGATTTGAAGTTGTTGCTGTGTGCACGGATGCATGGTAACGATAATGGAATACAAGCATGCACTACCACTCCCAAATGCAGCAGGTACAAACCAGCCCTCAAGACGACAAAAATGGCCCCATCGCAATAGGAGAAGGCTTGGAAAAGAGCACCGGAGGCAACATGGCGGCAGAAAAATGTGAAACTCCGCAAATTCCGGCGTCCACTGCAGGACCTGGATTCTTTGAGCAACTCAAGAGCAACGTCCAGCAACAGCAGCAGCAGCAGCAGCAGCAGCATCCCCAACTACGAAGACGAGCTTCCTTGACATCGATATCGCTCTCCCGGAGCAGCCACCACAACAACCCAATTCCTTCGACACCGAAAAGTTTGGGACGTAGAAAGTCAAGCCATATGATTTTGCGGCGGCAAATTCAAAATTCCATTTCCAATTTTGATCAGTTTGACATGGAAGAGCTGCTCAACGGACCCAAGAAAAAGAAGAAGTCGCGTAGCCGTTCTCGCAAGCGAAGAAGCAGCATTGGTTGTGATGAACTACCATCTGCTAATAATGGTAATACCAGTACAACGAGTACTCGTAGTACGGGGCACAAACTGGAACTTCAAGAATTGCAAGATCAAATTCGAATTATTGAAAATCCCCTTCAAAAGATCAACGTGTTCATCGGCAATCCTGGTGACAACAAACCCAAAAAGAAGGATGATAAACACATTACCAACGCCAACAAAACCATTAGCAAAGGAGCTCTCCGTCACGGGGGCGACCGGAAAAAACGCATCCAAGAGTTGGAACAGCAGATTCAGGAAACGGAGCGGCTATTACGTAGCATTCAGGTCTCAAATCAACAGCTGTCGGATACGACCCACCACAGTGAAGCACCTTGCCAGAACGTCTCGTTGGAGGATCTAAAGAACAAGGACGGGAATGATGATGATGACGAAAAGGACGATAAAACCACCAAAAGCAAAGCCGGTCGTAAAGGGGGTCTTCCTGGGACAGACAATCGAAAAAAGCACATCCAAGAATTGGAACATCAGATTCAGGCAAGGGCACATCTACTTCGCAGCATTCAAATCTCAAAGCAAGGGCCTTCAGATAGTACCCACCACAATAAAAAACCTCACGACAATGATGGCTCGTCAGATTCCAACAAGAAGGACAGCAAGGATGAAGATGATGATGACGACGAGGACAGCTTTTGCGGAGACAGCGGCGCGGAGGAGGACGAGATGGAGAAGGGACAGAACAATGACAGCGACGACGAGGAACTCACGCGAATATTATTATTAGCGGATTTATATAAGCAGTTAAACGCATATGACATTGATGAAGAAGAAGCACCTGAGGAATCAGAAGATGATACGATCATTTCAGATACGAGTTTTGATTTGGAGAATAATGACGATTCTTTTTTACTGAAGGATCTTGCAGGTAGTAGCCGCAAGAACAACTTGCAAGACCCACGTCACGAGGAATACGCACAAGAAGTCCAGGTCCAAGCCAAGACGCTCCTAGCACATCCACATCCACAACCACAAACTATCGCGCCAATAGCGTCGGTCCAGCAGCACCCACTTTCACAAGCGCTGCTCTCTTCCTACGTTGCATCAAAACAATCAACTATGCTTCCCATGCCACAGCAAGTTCAATCGAACCCTGAAAAACAAAGAGGGCCTGAAAAACAAAAGCAATTGGCATCTCCCAAGGGCGTGACAAAGCAACTACCTGCGCAAACCGCGCAACAGCATGCACATCTCAACATGTCAGCAGCAAGTAGGTTATCGATGTCTTTGGCTGATCAAAAGCAAAAAGAAATGGCTCCACAGCAGCAGCAACAACAACACCAAACGCAAAAGCAAAGCCACCAACGGGTGAAGCCGTCCACGAAGGATGAGGCCTCTTGGCCGTGCTCCTGTGGGCTTGCGAACCAAGGAAGGCACAAGTGTTGTGTCCAATGTGGCGCCTCACAATCCTGGTCTTGCTGCAAATGTGAGACAAGCAATCCCCGTGTTTTCAAGTTTTGTATCAACTGTGGCATTTCGCGACAAGAGGGAGAACTGCAGCGCCAGGAGGCCATGCAACAGGCAGAGGCGGAAGAAGAGGAGGAAAAGGTATGGGGCTGTCTTGATTGTGATTTTTCATCGAACAATCCACGCTTCAAATTTTGCGTAGCCTGTGGAGCGTCTAGAAAAACGGAGCCCGTAACCGCTACTGGCACTGCTGCAACTCCATCTAAAAGTATCAGCGCGACATCTTGTTGGGAATGCTATGCTTGTCACTTTGATTCCAATGATGGGGTATTTTGTGTGAAATGTGGAGTCGCCAAAATTTGATTTTGTCACTATCGAATGTACACGGGATTGTAAATTAGAGTAGATTTTTCAACAGGCTTTTCTTCTGAAAGAGGTGGAGACCAGGTGAACCAGCAGTATGCCTAGAGCTAACTGTGTTACACTGGCTCGTCGAGATAGTCCAGAAATGTGCGTGTATGTAGCAAAGTGAAGCCCGTAGTAAACCCTTTTACCTTGTAGCGCAGGCATAGAGTCTTGATGCAATATCAGAAACCGAGCTATATATATATCCTCGCAAGAAGAAGAAGAAGAGGTCTGAATGGAATGCTTGGGGTCGCAAATTGTATGATG
>ENA-ORBV01016268-ORBV01016268.1-microbial-mat-metagenome-genome-assembly--contig:-NODE-16268-length-10820-cov-2.886158_pt1 | contig 10820 bp, 12 predicted proteins | sample MGYA00237777_ERZ505514 | MGnify/ENA primary metagenome ERZ505514 (study PRJEB26160, sample SAMN06269048) | microbial mat metagenome | isolation source: Oligotrophic lake microbial mat | place...
CGCTTGAGGCGTGCACATTTGAGGATGTGAATGCTGATACCCCATTTGTACAGAGAGCTGTGGCCATTCCTCATCGAGAAGGCGTACGCTAAGTTTTATGGTTGCTACGAAGCAATCGAACGCGGAAAGGTCCATCAAGGTAAATGAATGGGCGGTGTCAGCGATTATCTGGGATCTGGATATAGAGTGACATCTTTTCCAAACTATGTGCTGGCAGCATTGGTCGACCTCACCAACGGCGCGTCCGAGGAGATACGACTGACTCCAGAGTATGTCGCCACCAATATGGACGCACTGTTTGCAAAGATGACGCTCTACTATGAAGCGGGCTACCTGATGGGCTGTGCCAGGTGCGTGACCGTCTCTTGTGCTTTCACAGAGGAGTGTCGCCATTTAGCTGCTGTGTATGGTGATCACCGACTGTGTGCTTGCAGCAACATCGGAAGTGATACTCAAGTGAAGGACGGTATCGCACAGGGACACGCCTACGCCATCGTTCGCATCTACGGAGATGCGGAAGTGAGATTGATTCAGCTGCAAAACCCGTGGTAAGCTCGGAAAAACGCTATACTCGGTGCCAGCAGTGTATACATGGCCGAGCAGTTCTTACTTGAAGGTTGCGCGTTGGTTGATCGCAACAGGGGACATGGTGAATGGTCCGGCGCCTGGAGTGATGCATCAGACAAGTGGACTCGCAAATGGCGGACAAAACTTGGCTACGATGACAACACTGATGACGGAGCGTTCTGGATGTCCATGGATGATTTCGTTCATCATGTAAGCACTAAACTTGCTCGTGTCCACGCCTGCATTATCGACTGGGTGCTGACGTCGTTTTCTGTCGTGTACGATTGTACGCACGCAGTTCCGCACAGTGTATGTGTGTCGTCTGATGAAGAATCACGTGCAACATCGAGGATCGTGGAAGGTTAGTGGTACTACTCCGTATATATATTCCACTAAGACCGACATGGTTGCGACCTCGGTGATTGTAGTACGAGCGCTTAGCTGTTGTGATAAAAGTGTGAGATGGAAACGCGGGGATATATGCATGTGGTATGCGTATCCATGTCCGATTGATTCGCTCTGAATTGCAGGGATCGAGTGCATGCGGTGTCGAGGCGCCAGCTGGCTTACCGCACTTTCAACTCACCGTCATAAAACCCACTGTGGCTTTCATTACGTTACAACAGCGGGATGTTCGCGCTACGAATGATGCGTGTGAAGGTACGTGCATGAAAAGGCTGGGCAGATCCGATTGGTCTGCATGTATACAAACGTATTCGACGGCCTTTGTGGCTCCAATCGCGCTGATGCATGTCTCTGTTTCATGTATACATCGCAGAATTTGCTCATATCATGGCGTACGTGCTCAAGCACGACGGGAAGGACGGCGAAGGCAAGCTCATACGCACTGAGAAGATAACTCGAGAGAGGATAGTGGCCTCTGCAAACGGTGGCAGATTTTTGAACGATCGTGAAGTGTCCATGGAGCTGACGTTTAGCGAGCCGAACTCTACCTTCACGCTGATACCGTGCACTCGTCACTCTGGGCAAGAGACCGACTTCATTCTGTCGGTATTTAGCCAAGAGACTATTGAACTAGCACCGTTTTGATCAGAATGAGGATTGTTGCATAACCAAAAGTCGTGAGTTGTTTACATGCACTGTTTCTGTACTATTAAACCACAGTTAATCGCTACCAAGAAATGCTGCACGATTCCGGCGCGGTGTGCGCTTAGAGGTGCTCGCGTTTCCGCTGGCAGCACGAGCGGTCCAGAAAGAGACATGCATCAGGGGTTTGCAAACCTCGACGGCAGGAAAGTCATCACTGTCCACAAGGAGAGCGAACACCTACTCTGCCGAATACGTCTGGCATATACGGCAGATGAGTGGGGCTCATTCGAGACAGCTAGCACGGTGATGTTTCGCTGGACACGCATTTGTCGATCGAATCAGCCTCAGAAATGCGAGGAATATCGCCCACAACAACCGTTGCTTCCAACGGTTCGCAAGTGCAAGGGCACACCATGATACCACAACTGCATGCACAGTCCTTATCGTCGTCCTGCTTGGGGAGCTTCGCGACGAACTTCTTAACAGACAAGTTCAAAGGATCCTTAAACTGCTCAACGTCAGTTCGGTCAATCTCTCGCTTCAATGCATCATCGTTCTTCTTGACCATCTTGTCCCATGTGAGTTTCAGACGGTCCAAACTGTCCTTTGGCTCTGCATTCTCCCATTGCTTACCACTGGCATCCACATACGTGCCCTGTTCTGACGGCAATTGCACCTCAATACCAGTGCGAACCATAACCTCCATCGCCTTGTCCTTGATCATCTTGTACAAACGCAACAGTTTCTTGGACTCCTCGATGTGATCGTGGGTCTTCTTCTCTTGCGCTGTCATGCCCTTGGGGTTCAGATCGTCCAAAATTTTGACCAATTCCAACGCTTTGGTCTCGGTGTTCTGCTGCCATTTCTCGCGATCCTTATTTGACTCTGCGTCGCCTTCAATCTTCTCAAAGGGGTCTTCCTCGATGTAACAGGTGTCACACCACTTCGTATCGATTGACTTCAGCTGCGACGACAATTGCAGGAACGACTCCGCCTGGAAAGTCACTCGTGAGTGGATGCGACTTGGTCGTGACAGAACGCAGTCAGGCGATCGACAAAACCTACCGATTGCGGGACATTTCCAACAGCGGACACATACGCCACACTGAATAGTAATAGCGCTATCGCTGCTGTCCGCGCAGGCTGCAACATCGTGCACACCGACCGCGCTCACCGTCGAACGTGTATTATACCACCGGCCGGTCACGAGTTCAACCGGCCGTCAAGCGTTCTCATGCATTGTACGTTGATCACAACTTTCGCCTGATATGATAACCTATGATGTCGAAGCATGTAAAAATAACATCTGCGTACTATAAGACGAACGACAGTCTCACAGGCTTCAAGAAAGCAAAGCAGTGTGAAAGCTCAACGGTTCGGACACGCAGACACGATCAACCTCACGAACTCTCCTCTCGCACGAAGGCGATGCGCGAATTGTGAAGCTGTTTCGATACACACTGGCGATTTCGCAGCGATAAACTTAGCAAGCAAACAAGGCCTAACCACATCAAAACGGCCGAGCCAAGCGCACACACACAAAAGAAAAAACGCACACATAGAATAACAAACAAAACATGAAAAAAAGTCCTGAAACTAGCTCAGAATAGCGGGAGAGCTGCCATTGTAAGCTTCGTGAGATTTGCTGCGAGGTGTGTCTTTGTCCTTGTTCGGCGTTCGCATTTGCCTTGCTCGCATTGTTGACCGTCTCTGCACATGGACACAGAGCTCAGTCTCAGCTGCGCGGCTCATGCAGACCCGAGCAACACGATTCGCAATAGAAACGCTTGCAGCCCGTATTTGCGCGCAACATACCTCTAGCTGTTCTGCTTGCGCAGCCGACAGAGGCTTGAGTTTGAATTGTCTGGACAAAGCGCATAGACTTGTCAGCGCATAGACTTGTCAGCGCTTTGACAACGGATCAACAGATCGAAAAGACAGCAGCAAACGTCCGTTCAGAACAGGGAATGATCCACGTTCAGCGATAGGTCACCGATTGATCGACCCGAATCCACTTACGATATTGTTTGTGAATCGCACAGGGTTCGTAACTCGAAATAGTACTTCGTGTACAAACGAGCGGATACGCTGACGTCATAGTCAATCAATTCGAGAAATTTTTGTTCCATCTGAGCAAGCCTGGCCGTTGTAAACCAAGGAGTAATTTGATGAAAGTCCGCATTGTTCAAACTATCGCGAGCGAAGCGAGTTGACCATGAAGGCGTCACGTGGTTCCAGGAAGCGCGCAAACGCCGAAGCAAGCGCGACGCAGTTCAGCCAACAATGAGAATTGAGACGATTGATGCAAAATGTAAGCAAATAATACCATTTGTCGTCCCACACTTTTTGAGCTATTAATAATGACACCAGGATGACAGCGCGAAGGTTGCCGGCGTACAACGGAACGCCAGACATCGCGATGAGTCGGTTGATGAAGACCTGCGTATCAGATCAAAGGATCAGAGAGCGGTGTGATAACCTACGGGAAGCGACAAATCAAATGTCTACCGTACCAGCGATATGATGTTGCACTCTGGACTGAAGCGGGCACAGTGATTGATGCCGCAGAAGTAATCGTAAATATCTTGAGCAGGAGGGACAACGAAATGCAGCTTTTTCGTCGGCGCCTACCCGATGACAGGTCCTGTATTAGTTTCAACATCCCAGCAGCGCCAAAACAAAACAACTCGCAAAACCTCTTCTTCTGAAGAGTCGGTCTTGGCTTTTGTTTTGATCTCTTCCAACACCGGATCGTCAAAAAACTGCAACATTCGGAAGCCGCATGGGTGACAAGGACGCAGAACAACAGATACAAACCGGAACACGTACGGGGAACTTCTGCAGTTGCTGTTCGTTGGCTTCGTTGTCTACCGATACTTGTAGTTGCAACACCAAAGCCACACTGCTCCCCATGAATGCCGCACGAAATGGTCAGGCACGGGCGGTAACCGCTATTTCGAAATAATCATACCTCATCATGATATGATCGACATCTGGTTGCCAAGGAGCATAAGACGCGTAGATCGTGCTCGTTGAGTTCGCTTTTCGAGGTTTCGGTAATGGCGGGCTTCTGTGTAGGACGCACACGATCACGTTCTGGGACAGGCAAACACGTTTGCCAGAATAACAGCCGGAACGTACGATCTCTCAACAACCATATCGCTGAACAACCGCTGAACGTTGTCTGCATCACTGTCGACGACAGATGGCGACCCGCTCATCGAATCAATCTGACAGAGTGCATGCAACGCAAGAGTCTGGTGAACTCACCGCGCCCACCACACACGTAAATGAGGAGGAACACGCTTTTTCACGACTTTTTCTCTTGATCACACATCACGCCTAATCCGCGTCGGAGCCAGATTTGCCCGCCAATTCTGTACGTCTGTTCTTACAACGCGCGGCTGCTGAATTTTCACGTCAAGATGCGATATCAAACGCCAGAAATATCCTGGCATGCACTTGAGCCCATACTGTCCGTAGATGTCCATGCTTCTGGTATGTAATCGCCCGCATTCATCGTGTTTTGTTCGCAAGGACTGACATGTAGTTGGACAAACACAAAGGCCGACTTGCTACAGCTGGTGCAGACCGGACAGTGAAGGTTTGGGTCGTCAGTCCTGCTGGATTCGTTCAGATTGTTGTTGCACATTGTAGTATCGATCGGCTGTAGGTGTGGCAGACCACCAAACAGGATGACGGTTCTGTCACGGTCTCCTTTCTGGCAAGTCTGGGACTGCATATCAAGTCTGTCAATGTGGTTCGCTTTTCGCCAGACGGTATGTCCTGCCAACTTTTGCATCTGAATCATGCAGTAATTCGTTTTGTGCCATTGTCTCCTGTCTTCTTTAAGGTGAAACGCTTGCAAGTGCTGGTGACGGTACGAGGAGACGCATCCACTTTCCTCGTGTATCAGCACTCTCGTGCTCATGTAGCTCGTTCGTCTGTCAGATGGTGAAATCTTGCTGTGGAAACGGTCGGAAGTGCAGCCAGATGCCAACACGCCTGCAGCAACGGCATTTGGGGACGACTCAGGTGTAGAACAGAAGGAGACTTGGACCCGCGTAAACACTCTTCGGTACGCCATTGTGCTATCCCTGTTTGTGACTTGTTTGTGAACAATCTGTTGGTGTGCGTTGTATTTCGCTCGTCCAGAGGGCATCTCGCAGACATCTACGATCTGTGCTGGTCTAAAGACGGCTGCAGTAGGTGTACTGCGCACGCACTGCACGAGTACGCTTGTCGACCCCTGCTGTAGTGTAATGCTCGGCATGCTGTGTGCTCGTGCAGGTATGATTAGCGGTTCAATCGACAATCAAGCGTTGGTTTGGGACGTTCCCAAAGGTATTCTGAGATTACTTTTTCCAGATAACCTGCTCTCTGCGAATGAGTGTTGTCTTGTGGACTCCAGGAAAAGTGGTCCAGCAGCTGAAAGAGCACAGCGGCTACGTTCAAGGCGTCACTTGGGATCCACTGTCGCGTTTCATTGTCACACAAGGAAGTGATCGGTAAGCTACTTTCTCGCGAGCTTTTCGCACTGTTGGTGTTTAGAATGACCCTCGATCCCCTGCAGAACCTGCCGCATCTACGAGAAGGGCTCAATTCAGAAGAAGGTCGATCTGTTTTCTCCGTTTCATGTACGGCCTTTATAGCTTGTGCGCGCACTGTGCGCCGGTGGTGCTTCGAGTGTGAAAATGCGTGCTTTCTACTAGGTGTTGATGAAGCGTGCAGTGGATGCTGGTGACCGGCCTACTACTACTGAGGTATCCTCTTCCGTGTCTTGCTTGCATGGCTGCTGTCACGTGCTGAACGTTCGCATGGGATGATTGCTGCGTGAACACGGGTACGCAGGTGGACATCGCCGCGTCTGCCAATATTACCGGGTCTAGCGCAGGCGGCATCGATGTCGAGAAGAAAACCGCTGCTAAAACCTCGCACCGCTTGTTTATGGACGAAACCGTTCCCACGTACGTATAAATACTGACATGCTGTGCGAGCCGATTTTGTTGAATTCTCGCTTGGACGATGTGATGTGACTGGACGCTGTACAGCTTCTTCCGTCGCTTAGGATGGTCTCCTGACGGATCCTTTTTGTGCACACCCACCGCTCTGTTTGAGCCGCTGCAAGCCGCGCCGCGTGTTCCAGCAGTCGTGCCTTCTGCGGCCGCTGCCGCCAGCGATGTACAGGTTGTCGCGATGGACTCGTCACTCGGTGACATGCCTGCACCAGCCGCTTCTCCCGTTCCCGCATCGGCAAGCACTGCCACCACATCGAAGCCGGCCAAGCCCGTACCGACGGTTTACGTGTTCCATCGCTATAATTTGAAAACGTGAGTCCCCTGAGGTTGGGCTATTCTCCCTTTATTTGTGGCAGAGTCTGATGAGACCTGCATTGTCTTGAATGCTCAGACCGGTGATGCACTTGCCGTGCAAGCATCCCGCAGTCAGTATTCGATTCAGCCCAATTTTCTACCGACTGCGGCAGCCGGATGGTAGAGTACTTCATTTGGCTGGCCTTGCGCGTTTGATCTGGCTCATTTCTTTACTTCATCATGCAGCCAAGAAGAAGCTGACGTCTCTGCCGTACCGGATGGTGTTCGCCGTGGCTACCACTCAGCAGTACGTGTTTTCGTGTTTGCATGGTCTACCTTGTCTGATACTGATTGCACACTGTTACTTGGTCACTAGAGTGCTGCTTTATGACACCGAGCAGCTCTGTCCGTTCGCCGTGCTTGCGAATCTGCATTACGCTGCCATCACGGATTTGTCATGGTATTCGAGCGTCGACATGCCCCGTGCCGCTGACGATGAATCGATCATGCTCATTGTTTGATGATCATGTGCTGCCCTCCTGCAGGTCTCCGGATGGCTCTCTGGTGGCTGTATCGTCGAACGACGGGTATTGTACTCTTATTTCCGTCGATCATGCGGAAATTGGCGAAGTGATCAGCGCAGATGGTAATGATCGTGGCTGGACATTGCTCTTTTCGTTTGACACCACCAGCTGCAAGCTCATTTCCATGTTGTGTCACAGATATGAAGCCACTTTTACAGAAAACGGCGGACGACGCCGCGATCCAGGCTGCTATTCCATCCAAATACAGTGCCTCCGTGTTTTCCAATGGCGGCTCTTCTGGTGGCGTTGGAAGCTCACCTTCTAGCGGGTCAAAGAAAGCCAAAGCTGGTTCTAAGCAGAATAAGGTGCCTGGGGCCCTGGGGCTCGCTGGCGCTGCTATCCCGGCTCTCGGTGCAGGCGCGGCAGCAGGGGGTGTTAATGGCGTTGGTATGCCTGAACCGTCAACAGCGCGACCAACCGGGAGCAAATATGCGGACTCTGACGTGATCGCGCACATCCACCAGCGCTTGGCGACGAAGCAGACCGTCAGCCAAACATATCTGATGCGGGTGCTGCAAATGGGCCAACAGCGCGCCAAGCGCTTGCTTGAGCACGCTATGCAAATCCCTCCGGCTAATCTGAATACTGCCGCAATAGCTGTTGCTGGTAAGTGCATTTTGCATCAAACTGTTTTTCGCGTTTTCCAGCCTACATCGACCTGCTAAAGTTGAGCTTATCACAGGACCCGAAACTGCCACCTGGTCATCGGCTGTTGCAATGGTCACCGATACCTCCGATCCGGCAGGTGCAACCGCTACCGCAGCCGCAGCCCCTGCTGCTACTGCTTCGGTAGCGTCAGATAGTGTGAACGCGGCTGGTGGCGCCGTCGGCGTTGCCTCTGCTGAAACTCCTGCGATCTCAACGGGGGCAGTGCCAGCTGCAATGCACTTCCCGCCTTCCAAGAAGGCCCCTCGTCGTGTCACCCCCGTCTTGCTGGATGCAGCGGCACCATCAGCACCTGCAGCGCCGCCTGTAGACGTGCCGCCCGTATCACCTGCAGTCGTACCTGCTAGTACGGACGTGGCACCGATGGAAGTCGCAGCAAGTATCGTTCCCACGGCTGTTGCCGCTGTCAATGTCTCTGCCTCCGCTGAACCAGCTGCTATCGCAGAGGCTGAGCCTGCCGCGAAAAAGCAGAAGCGAGTGGTGCCGCTGATTCAAATTGATTGATTTGATTCGCAACATACAAACGTGCTTCACTCAAACGAAAATTCCAATTGATTTGGTTAGGGCGCGTCCAGATACCAGCAACAATCCCGTGCATTTCGGGTAAGAAAATGCTTTCGGTGAAGTTAGCAATGGCTCGGAGCTTAAAAACAACAACTCAGAAATAACGAACACAGCTGAAGCGATGGAAAAAAAGGGAAAAGCTAATGGAAAATCACGAATAGGAAACACCAAAAGAAAACGCAACGCACCGAATACACGCACCATGCACGCAACATACACCACAACCTTTTTTCGCACAATATGGCAGGCGTGTGAGCGGTGCAAATGTCAGTCAGCAGCCGGAAAAGACGCGGCCTCACGACCGCAAATCAATCTTGAGCGCTACACAGACTGTGCAGCAGCAGGTGCAGGTGCAAAGCTGTGACCCGTCATGACAGCTACATCCATCGCTGCAGCTGTATGGGAAGAGGCTACGACGGGTTGAGTGAGAGACGGTACTCGCTCCACCCCAGTGTGCACTGCCACAGGGGAGTTGGGCGCCAGTCGCACTGCTTCAGTGGCGGTAGAGGCAGGTACAGGTCCTAACAGCGCTTGCATAGAGAAGCCAGGTAAAGCATGCTGCTGATTATAATCGTCCAGAATCGATCGGAGCGCCACGATCAGACTGTCCAGTCCCAGCAGCAGGCCATCATCTACGGTAGCCTTGTCTGACACTTCGGTGTGAGCGAAATCGATGAACCGCATGTCAGCGAGGGGAGCGGGAGCTGCGTTGGTAGGAGGAGTGGACGGGTTGTTAGTCGACGCAGCCGTAGGCGAAGCGCTTTCGGGAAGTTTGCCCTCGTACACAAAGAGCAGCGAGGAAGACCGGAATTGCAGTCGTGAGGGCAAGGCGACCACGTCGCGAAACGCGATCAGTTTGTCCAAAAACGCCTGAATGGCGTCCAAGCGCAGAGTGAAACCGTTCCAGAAGTATTCTCGCAGACTGCGTGTGAAGCCCGTTACATCAAGCTTACGACCGAAGTACTTGTCGCGAAACACCCACGTGTCCTGACCAGGGTGATACACCTGTCCCAGTGCACTGCAATGAGCGAGTAGCAACTCTCAAAACAAACCCATCAACGTCAATCTTGCTCACCTGAGACCCGCAGAATCGCACGCCCAGCGTATGGGATGTCGTGTTCAGAACCTTCATCTGCTTGCTCTTGATCTTCTCCGGCGGATCATCTGCACTGTGCTGCTGCGTGCCCAGCTTGAGATCTAATATACTGGGCCGCGCGAACACGTTGGTGACGTTTTCCAGGAGAATATACTCTGTGTCACGCACAGCAATTGCATCAAGCCATCCTCCATCAGTTAATGCCCAGGACATGGGTGTGCGGCAGATCCCGAAATTGTGCAAGTAACACGTACGCAACACTCCTTCAGCCAGTTTGTCTTTCTTCTTTTCATGGCACTTCAAGCCCCAATCGTTCCCCTTCGTCTTGGAGCCTTTCGCATTGGCGGGTGCTGCGTTCACAAGCTTACGCACCCCTTGGAAGGACGGCACGAAGGGAGCCAGGCTCGGATGCTGCTTGGGCAGGAGAGTGGTGTAGAACTCAACCTCCACGGGGGCAGCGGGCTTCCAGATGTTGTTGCCCTCGTAAAGCATAGGGAAGTGACCAGACACTTGATGCCGATACAGCGGCAAGTTGGAGGCGTTTATGATCTGGGACTCTGCAGAAGCAGGTCCAAACTGAGGACCCTTGATCTAGAACAAAACCAGAGCCACCATAGGACACGTGAGATTGGCAAAAAACCGGTCGGTTGCGACAAATTAACGAAAAGGTACCTCGGACATCTAGTACACCGTGAGTCACACACGACGGGCATGCAGAGAGATGAGCACACCGGTTTATAGACACGCAGGCGCGGAACAGGCGCTAGACAAGCCAAACACTTTCTGTGGAACTTTGTGAGAAGCACTGCAAAAGACACGCGAACGGTGTTTAGTCCATGTGACAAATGTTGGGGCGATCTAGGCGAGAATTAGCAAAATGTTTGCCTTGAGGCATAGGTCCGATTAGCGCTCGATTTTCTTGCCATGTGTTCTCGGTGTTCGATTGCCTGATATTGCTGACCGCCAATCTTGAACGGCCGC
>ENA-ORBV01016269-ORBV01016269.1-microbial-mat-metagenome-genome-assembly--contig:-NODE-16269-length-10818-cov-7.592310_pt1 | contig 10818 bp, 8 predicted proteins | sample MGYA00237777_ERZ505514 | MGnify/ENA primary metagenome ERZ505514 (study PRJEB26160, sample SAMN06269048) | microbial mat metagenome | isolation source: Oligotrophic lake microbial mat | place...
TGCCTCTTGTCGGGGATGTGCACCACGACCCGGGCCAGGAACTCGAGCGGGTCCACCGTCTCGGTGCCCGCCGTCGGTCCGTCGGACTTGTCGGAGCGCAAGGTGACCGCCTTCATTGTGAAGGGCATGAACCGCTTGCGCCGGAACTTGCCCACGGTGTCGTCTGTCGTCATCCCGGTCATGCCGGTTTCGGAAACGACGAAGAGCTGATGACGCTTCCGTAATTCTTGCGGAACGTCCGGGCGTGTCGTACCGTTTGCAGTCCTGGTTCACGCTCCTCTTTTTCCCGTGAGGATCCGAAATGTCCAGCGTCCGCAGGCTCAATCGCGTCATTCTTGCAACGTTCCTCAGCGGGTGCGGAGGTTCCGGTGATCCGGGCACCACCAATCCCGGCGGTACCCAGAACCCCCCGCAGCCACGACGGCGACCCTTACGATTCAAATGAATACGACCGGCGGCACTATGTGGCCTGGTACCGTATATGGGCGAGACAGCACGGTCGCATTGACGCGAAAGGATATGACGTTTCAGTATGGGCGGTGCTCGGGGTTAGAGCCGGGCAACAAAACGTGCACGTATCTGGTGAAGGTGGGACAGACCGTTACGTTGGCGGCAACCGACGTGCAGGCGGGACTTTCTGCGTCTGAAAACACCTTTGCCACTGATCGGCCCGACCCGCGAACGATTCATTCGCAATTCGCAAGCTGGAGCGCACCGTGCGCGACGCCGGAGCGAGGCGTTTGTGTGTTGAAGGTAACGGGCAACCAGACTGTTGCCGTGCAGTACAAGTCACTGTCGCTCACCACGGTCTTATTTTCGGGTGGTCCGCCTTATCGCGTTACCCTCACAGCCCCTCCCGCGCTGGACCTCTCGTTCGCCAATACCGCGACGCAGAATCTGGTGATTGGCCGGTCACCGTTCTGCACATCGCTGGCTCCGGGCAGGCAATGTCTGCAAATCATGACGCCGGACAACGCGACGATCAAACTTGAAGCAGTGCCGATTTCCGGCCCACCACCCATGGGAGCAATCGGACCGACTTTGTTTGTCGGTTGGGGCGGCGCGTGCGCCATCAACCTGACGAACCCAACGTGCAACCTGACCAGCGGCATTGACCAATCGGTCACCATGAAGTGGGAGCACTATCGGTGCGTGGGTAGTAACGGGGTGGCGTTCCCAGTCATAGGCGTAAACGGGAACTACAAGTACCCAGCTGGCGTTGATAACCTTAAGGACTGCGTCCTCGTCTCCAGCTGATCATTAAAGTGAATGTCTGCCGTTGCTCAAGACCCTCTCCGACTGCGGTCAAGCCCCTGATCTTGGCGCCGGGATAGGAATTTCGATCGGGGTCGGTCAAGTATACGGCGCGATCGCCGCCCCCGCGAGCGCCGACCGACGGGCGGCGGCGTGCCGGCTGACTCGATCGCGCACCTCGGGGGATAGGAATTTCAATCGGGGTCGGTCGCGTAGCTATCGCACATGCGGCGCGATCGCCGACCCCGCAAGGGCCGGCTGGATCCCGTAGCGCGGGGGCTGAAGAGCGTGAAAAGAAATCGTACACGTCGCAAGTCTGGGAGCGCGACCGGTCGCGAGGGCTAAAGCCCCGCGCGCTACGGACACAGGAGACACGCTCACCACCGACGTCCGGCGCTGCGTGTTCGTGGGATCTGGCGTCTGAGATCTTGCGATTGGGATGTGGGCTCTATTCCCTACCAGCTCACCATCGCTTCACGATGCCGGAGAGGCGTTTCCACAAGCCTGGAGATCGCTCCGCCAGCCAGCCGAGGCCGTAGGCGCATGCCGCCGCCTGGCCGCCGCACCCCAGCGTCAGCAGAAAGCTCGCGCCGAACTCGGAGACCTCCAGCCGAAACAGCGGTGTCCGCGCACCAATCCACACGGTCGGCACGTAGAGGAGGAAGAGGAACAGCTCCCCCATGACCGCCGCGGCGGCACCCTGCAGCAGCAGGAACAGCAGCGCGCCAGCGCGCAGCCGTGCCGAGTCGCGTGGCGGCATCCGCAGGCGCAGCCGCTCGTCGACGGCGATGACCAGCACCATCCAGACCACGACACCGCACGCCATTCCCTGACGGCCGGGCACACTCGATCGCCCCCACGTGGCGAGGAGCAGCGGCAAGGCGCAGCCGGCCACGACCAGTGCCCACCGCCCGACCCGACCCACGAACCACTGCACCACCGGCGGACGCATCCCTGGCGCCACCGTGCTCATCTCGTTCATGCGCTCTCCCCTGACGGCGGCCGGCCCTCCCTGGGCACCGGCGGCAACTGCGCCGTAAATGGCTGACAGTCATCGTCTTGCGGCGGCCCGGCCAGCCTCCATGGCAGACAGACGCCCGCCAGTGCCGTTCATGACCATCGCAAGGTGATCGGCCCCGTGTCTGATAAGGAGAGGTTATGTCAGGGACAACCCCTTAATACGGCCTATCGGCGGCGACCTCTTCTTTGTCAGCTAGAATGGCGTCGCATCAGGATCTGCAATGCAGCAATCGTCCAACGGTAGCCGACAAGTGCGACTGCTTGGCATTAGGCCAGCGATCAGCCCCCCATTGGGGCCAGCAGAGCTAGCTGCATTGGCGCTGGTGAGCTGGGTAGTGACGTTCTGGTGCTCAACCCGAGTTGCGGTTGTGTACGGTAGCGTGTGGTCAATACTCGCACTACAGGTTGTTTGGACCTCAGGTCCTTGGTGGCGGCCGTTCGTGGTTGCCGGAATCCCAGCCGCAATCGTCGTCTATTGGGTGCAGAGTCTACGCAGGAGGCAATTCAATCTCGCTGCTTCATCGGCGCCGGCTCGGGTTTTGAGAGGTCGAAAAGGCTCACGTACAGGCCAACGTTCGAACGAGAGCAACGCAATCGGTTCGATTCCGCTTGTCTCTCCCCAAGGCGGCGCTGTCGTTGTTGGCTACTTGGCCAGTGTCCTCATCATTGGCGCGTACATACATTTCAGTTGGTTGCGTAATCTCGGCGCGTTTGAAGGCGCTGTTGTAAACCTCGTTTACGAGAGTTGTGGCACGGGCTTCGTTGTAGCGGGTTTTTTGGGCGGTTTCATCAAGCTGACCCGTGAGGCGAAATCTTTACGTCGATTCGCCCGGCGCACGATGCCTCATTTGATCGGACTCGTCGGTATCACGGCGACGCTCATGGTGTTCTCGGGTATGAGACGGAGCGAACTCTCCCAGAGGAACGGCGTTTCGCTGCTGAGCGAGGAGTCTGTTGCGGACGCAGCCTCGGACGGCAAGGCGACCAGCGATTCTGAGCTTGCAGCAGGTACCATCGACAGTCTTGCCCGCGAGCTTCAGTCGGCGGCACCGAATTTGCGAGAACAAGCTCGCAGCTATTTCATAGCCGGTCATTCGGCTTATGAATCGCAACTTTACGAACTCGCTGCCAAGAATTTCGCGCAGTCTTCTTCCGTGGTTCCCTCGAAGTCGGCGTACTTAAACGAAGGCCTCGCGTGGATGCAAGGGAGAGTCTTGGAAGAGGCTGAGACAGCTTTTAACAAGGGAAGAGATTTGTCGCGCAATTCCAGAGACGAGCATTTTGAAGCCTACTTTCTCAACAGCCTGGCTGCTGTCTATCACGACCTGGATCGGCTAGAGGAAGAAATGACGGCTGCGCGCCGTGCAAAACAGATTTGCGAAGCTCGCACGGATCTGAGGTGCGTCGCACTTTCGTGGCACCGCATCGGTGATGTGCTCTATCACCAGAGAAAGTACACGGAATCATTGAATGCCCTCTCGTCGGCACGTTCAAATTACTCGGAGAGCAACAAGCCACTCGAGGCGCGCGGTGTGTCACTTGATATCGGGAACGTTTATATCGCCCAAGGACAGCCAAGAGAAGCATTGGAGGCATATCAAACTGCTCTTGGGGCAGCCATCGAAGGGGGTGACCGACGAACGGAAGCCAAGATTCACCGGAATCTAGGCGACCTCTACGAGACGGAAAAGCCAGTCGTCAACTTTGCAATTGCTCTGGAGCACTATAAAGCAGCTTACGAGCTCGCCAAAGAAGTGAACGATTGGCGGCTGCAAATCCGGTTCATCCAGCACGTAGCTAGGCTAAGCGGCCGAATGAACCTTGCCTCCGACGAGTTGGAAGCGTGGAAGACTGGCTTGGGTGTAGCGGCTGGCGCTGACGACACTGAAGGAGTGGGATTCTTTTACAAGCAATTAGGATTGCTTCATCTTAGCGCTGGACGCGACAAGGAAGCCGACGAAGCGCTCCGCGGTTCAGTCGCTGCATATGAATACCTGGGTCAGCCTGGCCTCGCCTCAGGCGTACTCAGCAACTGGGGGGGATACTTAATCGACAAGGGGCGTTACCTAGATGCTCTGGCGAAGTATCGACAAGCGATTGAGAATGTACGTCGGATCTCGGACACTCGCGGCGAGGCATCTTTGACGTACGAAGTCGGCATGGTTCTAAAGCGACTCAATCGAAATGACGAAGCAGAGGCAAGCTTCAAGAGAGCGATTTCGCTTGCAGGCCCGGTGAGCGATCATTGGACGCAGGCTCTAGCAGCGAATTCTCTCGGTTACTCCCAAAAAGACAAAGGTGATTTGACCGGCGGAATCGCAAGACTAAACGAAGCGATCTCTTATTGCCACGCCGCTGGTGATAAGGACCTGAACCAGCCCATCTGTCGAGCCATTAGAGAATCCTTAGAGGACTTTCGGAATCAACAGGTCCGTTAGAGGGGCGGGCCCCGGAGCCTGTCAGGAATTTTGTGTGTGGGGCATAACATGAGGAGTCTACATGCCCCGCAAACTGAAAACCTGTGCCACTGAGGCGCCGCCGGCGCCCATCTCCGCGGAGATGCTCGATCAATTCGTGCGCCAGGGGCCGCTGACGCCTGAGGAGCTCGACGCGACGGTCCGCCGCTTCAAGAAAGCCATCATCGAGCGGGCGCTCGTCGCCGAGCTGAGCCACCATCTCGGGTACCTGCCACTACTGGCTCTGTGTCTGATAACTCGACGTTATGTCACCGAAACACCGTGTCTGATAAGGAGAGGTTATGTCAGGGACAACCCCTTAATACGGCCTATCGGCGACACAACTTGACGCCGACTGAACGACCTATTGCTCTGACAATCCAGGTGCCTGTGACAACTTGACCCCACCGGGTGGCCCCGCCGACCCGAACCGGAACTGCGTTTCGTCTTACGTGTCCGCCGGCGCCGCGCTCGTGACAGGCGGCGGTTTGCTGTTCGGCGCTAAGAAGTTTCTCGGCTTGGGTAGGATTGGCCTCCTAACTGCAACGATTATGGGAAGCACTGGTGCCATCGCTGTTGGGTTGTCTGCGGGAATCGTCACCCTCGCATGGCATTGCTTCCGCTCAGATGAGCCGGAGCCTGCGATACAGCGTAGGTATTTTATCGCCCAAGCGAGGTTTCGGTAGATTCATCAGAAGGAGCGTCCCATGGGGATGAGGGCTGAGCCAGAGGCGGGAAAGAGACGCCTTCTGGTACTTGTGATGTTTATCCTGGTCAGCACGCTCTTGGTTTTGAGGTTTGCTCCCGACTATTGGATCTACGCCATTGGGCTCGCAGGGCTGACCCTTGTGCTATGGGTCACCTCTATGACGAGTTCGGAGCGAGCCGATTGGTGGGCGCATATGCGAGTCTTGGCGATTCTGGTGCTGTTGCTTTCGCTGGCTTCGGTTTGGCTCGTATTCGAACCCAACGCCAGCGGCACAGAGCGGGATATTCAAGCGACCCTCTGGGGTGGCATTGCTGTAGCGGCACTGTTGGTATTGTCATGGCAGGCCCTGTCTCTGTTTCGCGAAATTTGGCGTCGACTAAAGGCTGATAGGTCGGCGTCCTAGAGCGTTTTCTTCTTGTACGTAGTACAGCGGTCATGGTACTTCTCCGACTGGGAGGAGCATATGGCCGCGTATTCAATGGACTTGCGCCGGCGCGTAGCGCGCGCGTGGGAGAGTGATCCGGATGCAAGGTGATCGGCCCCGTGTCTGATAAGGAGAGGTTATGTCAGGGACAACCCCTTAATACGGCCTATCGGCGACGCGCGGATTCGTGCGCACCACGGCGGAACAGCCTGCGGCTTCACAACCTCGAAGCCCAAGACGCGACGGTATGCGTCGCGCTGATCTACAGACCAATATATGTATACTGGTATACCTCAGCTTGATCCGAAACCGAAACTGGTCGAGTGGGTCAGCTCATCGCGGCGAGACCTGAAGGCCTTCCCTCGGGATGTGCAACGCGACATCGGCCAGGCACTGTTTGCCGCCCAGTGCGGCGAAGAGTACCCGTCGGTGAAGGCTCTGAAGGGGTTTGGCGGTCGCTCAGTGCTGGAGATCGTGGCGCCGTTCGACTCGGATGCCTACCGCGCCGTCTACACTGTGCGTTTCGCGGACATCGTGTACGTGCTGCATGCGTTCCAGAAGAAATCGACCAAGGGCATTGCGTCGCCGCAGCGGGAGATCGACCTAATCCATAGACGCTTGGCACTGGCCGAACGGCACCATAGAGAGAGGCAGAAGGCTGATGGCGACAAGGGCGACCGATAGTCAAGTTGAACGCAGCAGCGGCAACGTATTCGCGGATCTCGGCTTTCCCGATCCTGAACTCGAACGCTTCAAGTCCACGCTCATGCTGCAGATCTACCGCATCATCAGGCTGCGCAAACTGACGCAGGTTCAGGCCGGTCAAGTGCTCGGCATCAAGCAGCCGAACGTGTCTCGACTGATGCGAGGGAGTTCCGGGAGTTACTCCGTCGAGCGATTGATCGAGTTCTTGACGGCACTGGGCCAAGACGTCGAAATTGTCATTACGCCGACGCGAAAGAAGCACGGCACCATGTCCGTCGTCGTCGCGGCCTGACGTGACCCCTGGCGCTACCGCCATCAGCGCATTTCAGGATTCGCGAACTTCACGAGCAGCGCCTTGAACCGCGGCTGTTCGCGAATCGGATCCCACCGAGGGTCCAGCCGTAGCGTATGGACGGTGAGCAGCGACGGCCCCGCGAGCAGCCGCTCGATCTCATCGAGCGCCGCGGTCACCTCGCCGATCCCGGCGAGGATCATCGCGCGGTCTTCGGCGACTATCGGGCCGGCCATCGCGTCTTCCCGGTAGACCGATGACTGTTGCAACCAGCGCGCTTCGAGCTGTGCCTCCACGTTGCGGCCGAGGCCGGCCAGGGCCAGTCCACGCGCCGCGTGCACACGGTGATCAGCCACACTCGGCGGCACGGCCTCAAGCTGAACGAGCGCAGCGCGGAACGCCTCGCGCGCGGCGGAGCTGTCCCTTTTCATCTGGTGCGCCCATCCGGCATACAGCGACGCCGGCAGATAGGCACGCTGCTCCTCGAGCACGCGACTCAGCACACCGCCGGCCAGCGAGAGCAGCTCGTCCGCCCGTCGGTCCCATAGCAATAGCCGGGCGCGCTGCGCGATCACCGACCGATACACGCCCAGATCCGCGTCCGGCGACACTTTGTCGAGAACGGTGCGCAGGGCCTCCACGTCGCCTCGCCATCGCAGCAAGGTCATCGCCCGGTGCACCGCCACTTCGGCCACGTACGGAGGGAGGGTCAGCGACTGGTCGAACGCGCGTACGGCGTCGGCATATCGGCGTGTGATCGCGAATGTCTCGCCGCCCAGGTCCGAGAACACGCGCCAGTCCCGCGGATCGAGTCTGCTGGCCTTTTCGAACGCCGCGTTCACCTCGGCCCAGTGCCCGAGACGCCGATGCACGAACCCGATCTGCGACACGAGCCCTGCCTTGTTGGGTAGCCCCTGCAACGCGATGCCGAGCTCGTCGAGCGCCCGCTGGTAGTTTCGTCGGCCCCAGTACTGCGCCATGCCCATCGCCCAGTGCGCCTCGGCCAGATTCGGCGCCAGCCTCAGAGCCGTCTCGGCCTCCGCGACCTGGCGATCGGCGCGCTCTGGCGACGGATCCAGCTTGAACCAGAACATCGCGCCATGCGCGTGCGCCAGTCCCGCGTGCGCCAGCGCGAATTCCGGGTCCAATTCGATGGCTCGCTCGAACAACCGCTGCATCAATTCCAGTTCGGTTCTCGTCGACCAATTGCGGTGCTCCTGCGCCTGCAGATACAACCGGTACGCCTCAGGGTTTGCCGTCGGAACGTTGACGATTGAAGCGCGCTCTGACGCCGCGAGCACCGCGCCGACCGCCGCGACGACCTGTTGCGCGACCGCGCTCTGAATCGCAAACGCATCGTCCAGGGTCTGGTTGTAGGTATCGCCCCACACCTCGCGCCCGTTTTCGGCATTGATCAAATGAATGCTGACTTTGAGCCGCCCACCTATCACCTGCACGGTGCCGTCGACAATGCTCCCCACCGAGAGCTCACGTGCGATCTCGCGCGGCGGCTTCGTCGTGCCGGCATACGACATGACCGACGTGCGGCCCATGACGGTGAGCGACGCAACCTTCGCCAACTGCGTGAGTACTTCTTCGTGCAGCCCGCCGGCAAAGTACGCATTCGCGTCGCCCGTGCTGAGATTCCGAAACGGCAGCACTGCAATGGCGGTGCGCGCGTACGCCGCAGCCGGCGCAACCGACGCCCCGCCGGATCGCATCGATGTGACGACCATCGTCACGGCCACTCCTGCGACGACGACCGCAGCGGCGACGAGCGCCACGCGCATCCAGTTCCGCTTCCCTGAGTCTGGCGTCGTCACCTCCGCAGCGCCGAGCGCAAACTCGATGTCGCGCGCCGTCTGGAAGCGCTCGAGCGGACTCTTTTCGAGGCAGTGGCGGACGATGCGGTCGAGCGCGGGAGGGATGTTTCGACCCTGGCCACTGAGCTCCGGCGGATCGGCGTTGAGAATCGCGGCCATCGTGTCGGCGGCCGTGGCGCGCTGAAACGCGCGTTGGCCAGTGAGCATTTCATACAGCACGATGCCGAGCGCGAACAGGTCGCTGCGCGCGTCAACCGCCTGACCTCGCACCTGCTCGGGCGCCATGTAACCGACGGTGCCCATCACGGTGCCGACTTCGGTCATCGCGGGCGTCGTGATCGTCGGCGCGTCGGAGAGCGCCGGGCCTTCAGACTCTGGAGCGGTCTTCGCCAACCCGAAGTCGAGAATCTTCACCTGCCCGTCTCTCTGCAGGAAGATGTTGTCGGGCTTGATGTCGCGATGCACCAGCCCTTTGTCATGGGCGGCCGCGAGACCCCGGGCGATCTGGCCGGAATATTCAATGGCCTTGCGGACCGGAATGGGTCCTCGCGTGATCCGCGCCCGCAGCGTTTCGCCGTCGAGGAGTTCGGTGACGGCGAACGCCAGGCCATCAACGACACCGAAATCAAAGATCGCGAGGATGTTCGGATGCGAGAGCACGGCGACGGCTTTGGCCTCGCGCTCGAAGCGAGCCAGTCTATCCGGGTCCTGGGCAAAAGCCGCGGGCAGCACTTTGATCGCGACGTCGCGACTGAGCCGCGTGTCGCGTGCGCGATAGACCTCGCCCATGCCGCCGGCGCCGATCGGCGCGACGATCTCGTACGGACCGAGCTTTGTGCCGGCAGCGAGGCTCATTTGTCGGTGCGGGAAGTATATCGGGTAGACGATGCGCTACCGGCCGACCCTATGCGCGACAGGTTGTTCGAGAACTTCCTCGAGCGAAACGTCGTCGCCGCCGATGAGCAGGTTCCGCCGCGGCATGAACGCGGCCGCAAACGTCGTCAGCCCGCGATGCGCCTGTGACGCGCGTCTGACACCCTGTCACACCGGTGTCAAGGCGATGTTCGTGACATGCGCGCCCGGCGGTAGATTTGCCGTGACCTACGTCACACGTTAGTCAGCGGCAGGAGACCGGCTGCGGGCCGGGGAGTGTCCATCGGAGGTTCGCCGCATCGACCAGCTGCTCTTCCCGCAGGCTGCCGCCGCGCGCCTTGAACCACGCGGCGACGACGTCGCGCGCCGTGCCGGCATCGCGTTCGATCGTAAACCCATCGGGCGGCGTCACCGCCGTGAAGACGCCATCGCCGCCCATCGCCAGAAAATCCGTCGTCGCCACCAGGACGCGGTCGTCATCCCGGATCGCGGAGCCATCGCGACGCGCGAGCACCACGATCGGCACACCGCTCTCGCAGGTCACGCGCACGCCCAGGCCTGACATGCCGACGAGCGCGCCTCTTCGTGCGGCCTGCGCGAGCACCACTTGACGGACGCCGGCGCCGGACAGATAAAACGCGATCACGCGGTTTTCGAACGGCATCACCTCGAACAGGGATCCGTAGGTGAGCGGACCGGCCGGAAGGTCCGCGCGCAAACCGCCTGACGTGTTATTGAACGCGACCTCGGCACCCGGCACGGCGGCCAGATACGCGTCCGTGAACAGATTGCCGAGCGGCGATTCCGGCGCGCCGGCGCGGCGGATCGGCGTCTCCAGCGTGATCCCAACGGCTGACGCCTTGAGCACGCGCGCGCCTTCGATCGCCGGCCCAATCACCGCGGCAATTTCCGGATCGCTGACCACCGGCGCGCCTTCGTAGGTCCCGGGTACCAGATCGAGCGGCGCGAAGCTCGTGCGCGAGACGACGCGCTTCGTGACGCGATCGATTTCGAGATCGATCCGGCCGAATGAACGGCCGCCCGAGTTGGCTTCGGTGATTGGAATGCCCGAGACTTGATGGCCCACTGGCGCGTGCGAGTGTCCAGCAACGATCGCATCGACGAGTCCCGCCGGCAGCGCGCGCGCCACCACAAACATCTCGGCGTTCTGATCGCACGACGACAGGGGATGTCCCGTCGGCTGTTGAAATTCAGCGGCGGCTCGGTTGACGGCCCCTACTATGCGACATTCTCCTCGGCCA
>ENA-ORBV01016270-ORBV01016270.1-microbial-mat-metagenome-genome-assembly--contig:-NODE-16270-length-10818-cov-6.696304_pt1 | contig 10818 bp, 6 predicted proteins | sample MGYA00237777_ERZ505514 | MGnify/ENA primary metagenome ERZ505514 (study PRJEB26160, sample SAMN06269048) | microbial mat metagenome | isolation source: Oligotrophic lake microbial mat | place...
CTATAATAGCTAGACCCACCGTTTAGCCACAAGTCTACTCCGCGGCTCTTGTATCGTTAATTCCGGTCGTACCAGTCAACCGCAACGTGTGCTAGTGCGTGCGGCACCGCGGCCGGGACTTGATCGTCTCGTCAAATCGCCAGCTCCACCATGATCGTGTGTGTCTCTTCAAGACCAGTCATGGCTACTCCTCAAATGGATTCTATTGGTAGACTCAACCCTATCTGGCCTGGGATCAAGTCATGAGCGTTCTCATAGTTCGGTTCTTTGGTGACTGTTCCTGCACTTGGTTCCGTCATCGTTAGGTGTGTGATCCTAGCTAGACGCGGTAGTTGTAGGGGGGCCAGGAACAACTGAAAGAGACCAGCCCAATCCCTCCCAGGGTGTGGAAGAGACTAAGATCCAGCAAGTGCGAGGTATTGGCATTGGTGAGTGGCCATCAGACTTCCGCCCTTCTGAGGTACTGGCATGGCTGTATAACTGAAGCACTAATTGGCTTTGCAAGCCCTTCAAAAGTTGACAAGAATCCCATGCACAACAATGCAGCGTATCTCACTGTCATTAGCTGCTAGCATAAACATTCAAAATAGACCAATCGCAGGTAATAAAGCAACTGCTAGTTGCTAATCTGCTGACATTGATTAACTACTAGCATGAACATTCAATAGACTGATCGTAGTAAGCACTTACTATAAGTTCAGTATGCGACGGCATAAAAATGTTCTTCCGATGGTGTGGGAGTGATGAAATCGAAAACCATGACGCACATTGCCCTCGTTGATAGATAGTCGCGTACACCCTTGGCCGGCGGCGAAACAGACACTTTTGTGACAGTGCGGAAAAACTAGCTAGCCACGGCAGCAGTGATAGCTGCCCTTTGTCGTCTAATTGTTTATCTACTAGGGGAAATCAGTAGGGGGTGGATGTGGTGACTGCTCTATTTTCAATTGCGCATCTGTCAAAGCCTGTTCAAACTACATTACTTTTCCTGGGTTCATCTGATGGCAACTTGATCTTCCAATCATGTGCGAATAGTGAAATCGAACATAAACGATGCGCTGTCAAACTCATGGAGTCATGGACGTAAAAATTTCATCGCTGTGGCATGAAGAAAGCAAGTGAGTGAGCAAATGAATGGTAAAGCATGGAGAGCATAGAGAGCATGGAGAGAAAAAATGCGTACCCGACCTAGGCGCTCCAATTCACGCCTCAAGACTCCAGCGAGGTACGCTGTCTTGTTGCGCATGGCATTCTTGTCACAAGAAGAGAATTTTTGAATTGCTTGCAAAGCCATGTGCTCAGGCAAATCCTTGATCATACCAAGAATCCCACCATCTAATTCGTGGTCAACTGCCCCGGTGACTTGCAAGTTCTTTTGTTAGAAAGTCGATCAGTGAATCACGAAGTCAAATTGCGCAATGAGCACCAGAGGAAACACAGGACCACAAGAAAAAACGTGAGCATGCGAATACGAACAAGACGAGGAGGGCGATAGTGTATCAAAACGAAGGGAAAGTGGTGCAACATGAGAATGTATCACAATGGAGAACATACTTGAACGGCAAATTGAACCATCTGAGGAAGGTCATGCAAACTCGCAGTGGTCGTGGCACGACTTCCTGATCCACCACGGCCACCCCCTGATCCACCACGACCACCTCCACCACCGCCTGCTCCGCCTTGACTCGGCTTGTAACGATTTGCATTGGAATTCGGAGGGCCAGTGTTCATGTTGTTGCTGTACGGCATTGACGAATTAGGAGGGGCATTCTGATACGGCATTTGTGACCCGGGGGGTCCCTGCTGTTGGAGCATAGGGTTGGAACCGGGTGGAACCCCCGACGAATACTGCTGATGAGGCTGAGCCGAATAAGGAGGAGCGGAAGCTTGAGGCTGAGCTGAATAAGGAGGAGCGGAAGCTTGAGGCTGAGCCGAATACGGAGGCGCAGTAGCTTGAGGCATGTTCATGTTCATGCCCTGACCAGTCAGCTGCTGCACTGCCGAAGCTGCTTTGTCGGCAAGCCCTAGAATATCCAGTGGGATTCCTCCCGGCTGTTGGGGCTGCTGCCAGCTGTTTGAACTCCCTTGTGGTGGCTGCGAGCCGTACGATCCTGGAACTTGCTGCTGTGGCTGTTGCCACCCACCACCTTGGGGTTGGGCGGCGCCATACGGGCCCGCCTGAGGTGGTGGAGGAGGAAGTTGATTCTGGCCCAATTGCTGCTGCATATACGGTGGCTGCTGCTGCTGCTGCTGCTGTGGATTCATGTACGGTGACTGCTGTTGCTGGTTGTACGGCAAGTGAATGTTTGGTTGACCTTGACCCATCTGGGGTTGCATCATGGTTGGCTGTGCACCCATGTTATTCCCAGGAGGACCCTGCTGCCCATAGCCTTGAGCCTGCGGCTGGTAGCCCTGGCTCTGAGGTTGAAAATTTTGATTGGGCTGATTCATTTGAGGAGGAATGTTTCCCATCTGTGGTACGAATTGCTGCGGCTGCTGCTGATTATTCTGCGGATAACCTTGCATCTGGTTGGGCTGCTGCTGCGGCATGTACGGTGATGCCTGCTGCTGCGGTTGGTATGAATTCATCTGGGGCACTTGCTGAGGAGGAGCGAGTTGCCCCATCATACCGCCTCCCATGGGTGGCTGCTGCTGGCCTGGAAATCCCTGACTATGAGGGCGATAGTGCGATAGATCCCTGTCTCTGTCTCTATCACGTCGATAATGATCACTTCTCCGGTCGCGGTCGTCGAAACGATCTCGTGATCGCTCCCGATCACGGGGCTTATCACGCCGGTACGAATCACTGCTTCTGCCATCACGATAATTACGATCATCACTGTCGCCGCGCGATCGGCGAGAACTGGAATGTGATTGAGAATGCGAGTCGCTGCCTCCGCCTCCACGTTGAGATGTCCTTTTCACGATGATTCCCATCAGATAACTTCCGAAATTTCTAATCTGGCTTCTGTCGACGGAAGCCAACTCGTCGATCGCCACAAGTGCATCTCGTTCCGAAAGCATTTTAATTTTACCCTGAATCTTTTCATCCATTTCCACCTTGGTACAATACCCGATTCGAACAAGCTCATCAAGTCGTCTTTGAACAGCGGGAGGAAGTTGAGGTTGCAACGCGGCATCACCTCGGGCAATCTGAACATCTACATATCGCTTAATGACACCAAACAAATACGCGCCGTGGTTGCGAATAGAAGCACCTTTGATCTGCACGGCATCATCATACTCGGTGAGCGATTCATTCATGAGTTCTACTGGAATTTTCTTGAGAGCTTCCAAGGCTTTACCGTGCATAATATTCTTATCCAGTACCGATTGGGGAATTTTCACGCCTAGTGGTAGGCCATACTTTGCACCTGGGTGATTACTAGTAGCAGCAGCAGCAGCAGCAGCTGAAGTTTTGGCTGCTACTGCCGGGCTGGAGGACGACTGTTTGCGAGGGATCGAAGTGGAATCATCTACCGAGGCAGCTTTCGTATCGATAACAAACGAGGGGTGAGGAGCAGGAGCAGGAGTAGATACCTCAGTTTTTATTTTTGGAGTTTCCTTTGCAGCGTCTTTTTCAGAAGTTTTGCGCGCGGCACTATCTTGAGTATCTTCCCCTTCCTCTGCGTCGCCAAACAAGTCCTCATCATCTTCTTCATCGTCATCGTTATTTTCACCCGCCACCGGCTTTTCATTCTTTTTAACTTCCGCCATGATTTCCGGGGTGACTTCTACTTTTGGGGACTTGTTCTCGGCCTCACCTTCTTCCGCCGTGGGGGATCCTGTTGTTGCGTTGGAGGACTGAGGACTGGAGGACGATTGTTTCTTCTTGGTCCCACCGAAGACCCTTTGCCGAATCGCAAGAGATGGTGCTGGCATGAGCAACGAATACGACTTATCTCTAATTACCTTTTGGCAATTCTAGCTAGTAGGAGTAGTAGTGACAAATACTTTAACAAACAAAAGGATACAACAACATTAACAAACTTTAACAAAAAGTTCTCGCTGCAAGTTTTGCGTTCAGTACGAGATCTACACGTTTACTAACTTTCTGTGATAGCGGCCACATCAATTTCGCCAACGTTTTACCATCCGCCTTCTATCTGAAGCGCGCCTGCGTGCGCAGGTTGTAAACGCGCCGAGATAGCATGATCACGACGCACACCAGCTCACAACACAACTCATTATTTTTTTTTGTTTAGTTGTTGCTGGACTAGCTTATACTTGAGCTACTTGAGCTAGCTAGACTACAGGTAGCTATTTAGTGGAGTAGACAGCTCTCCACGGCGATACCAAGTATCCAAAGTAGCACTTCATATGGGAGACGGCAAGTGCTATTAGCTGTAAACATAACGTTACCTTCACATCTGTTTCTTTGAATCTTTAAATCAAACATGTTGGAGGTGGTTGATTGTTCAGTTGGTCATGAAATGTATTGCAAACGTGGACCATTCAAGAAACGCTGTCCATGATCTTCAGTTGGGGATGAAAATTATAAGACGATTCGCAGCTACTTCGATACCAGCAGTTGGATGAAGAGAACAACCCTGCAGCTCTGACTGAAGATATAGTAACGAACTATCATTCCCAATAGTGTCTTGTACATAAAGAGCGCAGTAGTGGATGACTGGTCGTAAAAGTACATGAGGTTAAGTACAGTGTTATTCCGTAGTACTACCATGTAGCTGGATCATATCTCTATCACAGCAACACCTGGATATATCAGGTTCTAAGGGAAAGGTATGATGGTATTTATAAAGAAAAGGTGCTGGCAAAAGACTGTATTATATTCACTTCAAAAATCATCAAACTGAGGGGAATCTTCTATTCGTTATGACTTGAGGCTTTGCATTCATTGCTTCCCTCATATGTTTCTTCTTTGTTTCTATTATTGGAGTCTTGTATTCTAAATTGTTTTTTCTTGACGTTGTTCGTTGGCTTAACCTTCCTCTTCCATTTCACAGTGAACAGGATGGACCTTTTCGCCCGTCAGGGCACATACATACATGTGCTCATCCTCAAAGGTATTCCTCCAGTCCCAACCTTCGGACGCAAATTCTACGGCGTTGCGCGCCACGGTGGACTGAAGTTCCCGAGCATTGACCCACAAACGCTCACGAATGCGCTTGGAGTATTCGTCACGTTTGGGAATGGGAATGACCGTCACTTGGTCATTAAAGGAGAGACCTCCACGCCGCCGACTGCCCTTAGACGAAGTTTCCGAAGCAGAGGTCACACTGCCTTGGTCCGTCGAGGCAAAGGACGGCCGCTTGTGGCTGCTGCTAAGCGACTGGTTCCCGTCTCGTTCCACGGATTCCAACGTGTCGTCGTCGTCTTTTCCTTCAAGGTCTTGAGTTTCTTCTATTCGTTGTTCCGTTGCTTCAGTCTCACTTCGCTGTTGCTTGGGTGGTGGACTACTGAAGAGTGCTCCTACAAAGGAAAACACGCTGCCGGCACCGTTGGCATTTGCATTCGCAGCTCTTTGCTTTTTTTCGAGCATCTTTTGATCGAACTTGTCGTCATACTTCAATGGCTCCACATGCGTCTGGACTTGGCCCAGCAATGATCCACGTGATGGCTCGCGTATTGATGGAACCGCTGGACTTTCGGAGGCAGTATTCTCAAATCCTAATTTGAGGAGAAGATTTGAGCGATGGCATTTATCGGCAGTCATTGCTGGTTTTACCGTTCTAACGCTGATAGTAGCGGGCGTAGTCGCAGTCGTTGGTTCTTGCTCATCGTCGGCCCTTCGGAGGCTTTCGTGTAAGGGTGTAGGTGTTGCTGATACCATGTTGTTGGTGGTTATTTAATGTTGTTGTTGTTTGTGCGTGTTGGTAAGATTGTGATGGAGGTTTATGGAATAAAATATGGAGGAATTAAAAGGTGCCGTCGACAAACATGTATGACGCTTTTGTCTTTGGGAACTGCTGGAACACCGTGGCAAGCTCCCGACCTTTGAAATTGCACAAAAGGTTCCACATTTTGAATGCCTTCCGTAAAACATAAAAAGATACACGGGGATTTCGTCATCCGGAGCCGTTAGGACAAAACTCGGACTTAGCGCAAAACTCGGAATATATAATAGTAGCAGTAAGTCCCGCCGTTACAAAGCGGAGTTGTCCGGCATCCGTAACCAATGAAATTCAACTAAAATTTTAGCTTGACCTCATGCTCATGACTGATTTTAGCATGACCTACCACACAGAGGAGTTGGTCCATCCGGCATCCGTAACCAGTGAAAATAAGACTAAAAATTTAGCATGACCTCATGATCATGACTAATTTATGAAAAGGACTCACGCCATCGATTTATAGACGCCCGGGTGTAACAAAACGTAGCGCCAACCGCGGTTCCATCGTTCGCACTGCTGTGCGACATATCAATAGCGCTAGCTCGAGTTCGATACGGTAATGTTGTACCCATGTCGCGCCTAACTTAGTCTACAGTTGAGCAGGAGGTACATGTAGTAGGTGCTAGCTAGCTACGGTATTCTACGTACAGCACAGCATGCTGCTTGCATGATTAGAAGAAAAGTAGCCGTGTCAAAACTAGCTAGTACCTGTCTCTGCATTGCTCTATCTGTTGTATAGTGTAGCTACAACCAACTAATTCATCAACAAATCCAAAGCCATTGCGTTCTTGCTCTCCTTAGCTAGGAGGCCATCATAGCGTTGACTTAATTTTTGTTGCAAAGTCAGCTGAAGTAGACTTGTCCAAAGGTGAACGGAATTCTGTCCATCTTCAGTCGTTGATACACTGTATCTTTTAATCATTCATTCCTTGTAACGCCAACAAGAGAACCCTTTACGGCCACTTCATTCCGATACCGCAACATCAAATTTTACTTTTGAATTTCAAGAAAAATGGACGGCGGCTATCAAGATGACGGCCTCCCGGTGGACGAGCACAACCAAAGCTCGCAGAGCATGATGATGGACGGCGGCGGTGAAGACGCCGAAGTACCCGATATTCAAATGTTGAATTTGCACTGCGCTCGGGCGTTTCCGCCCAAAGATCCAAGTCCCGAGGCCAAAGAAGAGGCAGCGGCATCCTGGGAACCCGTCCGGGAGTGGCTCCGCACGAGATCGGCAGAGGAAGTCCGTGCTGCGGCCGAACAACGAGGAGATTCGGCCATGACGGCCTTGCATTTTGCATGCCGCAACGCTCCGCCTACCGATGTCATTGATGTGTTTTTGAGCATTGCGGAGGACACGGTGCAGTGGCCGGATTCCTTTGGTTGGTTGCCTATTCATTATGCTTGCGCCTGCGGTGCTGAAACGGACGTCATTAAGCAATTGGCGGAGGCCTTTCCGGAAAGTAAAACCACGGTCGATCGACGCGGAAGAACTCCCTTGCACTTTGCCTTGGGAAATTCCAGCAAACCTGTGGCTCCTGACGTTGTCGTTTTGTTGAGTAGTTCTGGAGCCGCTGGATATGCTGATGACAATGGAATGTTGGTACGTATTTTGTTTCATATACATGTATTGTAATGATTTGGTGGGGTGAAAATTATGTTGTTTCGTTTTATTTTTTACTCACGCTTCCTATGCAATTTTTGTTTTTCCAAACACCCCAAACTATACCCCTTACATTCATAGCCACTGCATTACGCTTGTGCCTATGGTGCCAGTGAAGAAGCATTGTATGTCTTGACTGGTGCCTTCCCTGATGCCATCACAACTCAAGATCGACGCGGTCGTACACCCCTGCATTTTGCTCTTTCCAATGCCGGCCGTCGTGCGGCACCCGCTGCGGTTCGTCTTTTGGTTAGTTTCAATCGCGACATTGTCAATTCACGAGGTGGGTCCTCCAATCCCCTCCGTGTCCTGGCAGAATTTGCCACTACCATTCATGATGATGACGAGCAGAAAGAATCTGTCCAGAAATGTTTGGAACACTTGCTCAATGCGGAACCCGATCCAACAGCCGATTTCTTTACTGCCCTCCAGTCGTTACCTGACTGGCTAAGTGAACAAGCCGTTGTTATGGAAGTTGTGCAGACGCTGCTGAATGAAAAGATTTCGCAACGATTTCCTACCTTTGTGTTGATGGTCGACTTTTACGTCCTGGCAATGGTCATTATTTCCTATTCGCTTCGGGTCGTTGAGTCAATCGATGCCAGGTTCGATCCTAATGGGAACGATAATATCGCTTCGGAGGATTTGATCCCTTTATACCTGGGCGGTGCATACTTTTTCGCACGTGAGGTCATTCAATTGATCAGTTTGCTCTCGCTCAAGGCCTTCAATGTCTGGGCAAACGATTCTTCCAATTGGTTGAATTTGTGCTTTGTCTTTTTGGTCCTCTTTTGGACCATTTCGATGGACGTTGGTGCCCTTAATAAGGAGGTATTTCGGATTGGATCTGCCTTGTCGGTGACTGTTCTTTGGGTCAAAATGCTTGGGTATCTGAGAAACGTCCTGATTGATTTTGCGGTCTTCGTCGGTGGTGCATTTTACGTTGTGCAACGTTTGGCCGCTTTTTTGATTTCTTTGGGGATCATTCTGGTGGCTTTCGCCCAAATCTTTTACACGCTTTATCTTGACACGTGTTACTGCAACCCACAGGTGGCATGCTCAGCAGACTCACCAATCAACAGCCAAAATTTTGACGCCAACACAGCCGCTGATTTGAACCTGACCCTGGCGCAATTTGAAAGTCGACAATCTTATGAGGCAAAGTTGGAAGCTATTAAGTGCGATGAACTTAGCTCCTTCCCCTTTTGCGATATGTGGACCTCTTTCTTGCGAGTCTACACAATGCTTTTGGGAGAAGTCACTGAGGGTGATTTTCCTGATAGCGCGGTCGCCATTGCCATGTTTATCGTTTTCATGTTTCTGGTGGTGATTTTGTTGGCCAATGTGTTGATTGCCATTGTTACTGACAGTTACAAAGTCATTCAAGACCAGCGTGCCGCCATCGTGTTTTGGACCAATCGATTGGATTTCGTTGCTGAGATGGACGCCATCGCGAACGGACCGTGGAAATCGAAAGTAAAAAGATCGTTTGGGTGGGAAGGTGAAGGCGATGACGATCAACCCATGTCCAAGGAAGGAGGTGCTTGCACCAAAGTATTTGGCAAAGAATCCTGGAAGCGCTTAATGGATTTATTCGAAGATGAAATTGACGACTCTGTCGTCTCCCTCGAGTATTTTCTGTACACGCTGCTCCGCGTTACAGTAGCCGTCGTTGTCGTACCAGCGTGGCTATGCCTAGGTATCGTCACAGCTGGTTGGCTTTGGCCACCACAAATACGTGAAGCTGTGTTCACCAGTTCCGTATTCAAGCACACTAATGACTCGGAGAGGGAAGACGAATTGCGCAAGATCCAGGTCAAGAAGCTCGAGCAAGAAGTGAGAGAGCTGAAGGATGAGTTGGTCCAAGAGTTGGCAATGGACAGGACTCAAGTTGTTCAAATGAAATCTGCTGTATCGGAACGAAAAGTCGAAATTGCCAACGAGATGAAGCACGTGAAAAGAATTGTGACGATGCTCTTCGAGCAACAGGCTGGATTTGGATGAGAAGATGGATGCTGCGCTGTGCTTTTTTGTTTAATGTGGGGTTCATTATATTTGTTACCACTCTCTATAATTTTGTTTGCCGTATTTCCTTTTTTTTGTTACCAACAATGCAATGACTCGTCCCGTGAATGCTGAGAATTCACTCGTAGCTAATGATGCACCATGGGCTGTCTTGGGGTGATCAGAATAGGATAGTTGGCTTCTAAAAGAGGCACATCTCTGGACTGACACTCTCAAAGCCATATGATAGCTGTTTTGCATCCTCCATTAACACATCTGGCAGTGTACAAAGTAATTATCCGACTCTGCCATGCAGAGAGGATGCAACTGTGGCCAATCTGCTCCAAAATGCTGTTTGCTACTGTACTGTAAGTTACACAAAATAATAGCTTTGGTGTACAGAGGAGCACCAGATCTAAGATTTGTCTCTGAAATTATTGTTGAAGTCAAAACCTCACAATCATTGCACCCCTGAAAAGCCATTGATAACATGGAGCATCATGCAAACGATGCTGCCAATCTGCTGGACACTGCCTTGATAGTAAAATTTTCCATGAAGGTTGATTCCTTCAAGACCCCACTCACCTATGGCGCACAGCAACTTGAGGACACACACTACTGTAGGGACTGACATCATTAAATCTTCTATAGCATCAATGTCAAGACATTGAGACATTGATGTGATCATGATCTACTTGGCTTCAAAGTCAGAAATCATGGGAATGCAGTAACAATTTCACAAACTGTGATGTTGTTCAATTCAGAATGGTTTGGCACCAAGTCTTGGTGAGTCTCTTAACCAGGCATCAAGACTTAGAAAAAGCTAGCTTTCAAAGCATGTCATAGCATGTGGCCAATGATCGCTCAAGCAAAGGAGCCTAACTGTTGCCCTTTTGTTAGTCAACTGAAAATCATAACGGACAACATTACTCAAAATGTTGCACTAGTAAGAAATTCAAATGTTGGCAAACATTAAGTCAATGGAGGCTTTTAGCATGAATTGACAATGTCATTCTCAACCTTGGTAAGCAAGATTGTCTTTGTTGACAATCACTTTGATGCCAACACATTTGATTTCCAAGTTCAAATTCTCTAGTTTTGATTTTCATGCTAAACAGCAAAGAGTGACTGATTTATAGAAAATTGTTGGAATTGTTTCTAAGGCTAGTGCTCTGGAAATAAATAGAAAATAATTTCTTTTTGTTGGTCCTCACAATGCTTCCAGTTAGACATCAACTAGGCAAACATTGCACCTAGTAAAATCTGTGGTAACTTCGTGTGTTGGGCTGGCTC
>ENA-ORBV01016271-ORBV01016271.1-microbial-mat-metagenome-genome-assembly--contig:-NODE-16271-length-10818-cov-5.247556_pt1 | contig 10818 bp, 7 predicted proteins | sample MGYA00237777_ERZ505514 | MGnify/ENA primary metagenome ERZ505514 (study PRJEB26160, sample SAMN06269048) | microbial mat metagenome | isolation source: Oligotrophic lake microbial mat | place...
CGCTGGTTTATGTCGGCAGTTTGTTGATGTTGCACTTCTATTCGTACGCGGTGATGGGCACGTTTCTGTTCCGCGAGAACGACCCTGTCCATTTTCGCAATCTGCCGGCCTCAATGCTGACGCTGTTCGAGGTCGTCACGCTCGAAGGCTGGGTGAACACGATGTACACCCAGATGTACGGCTCGGACCACTATGGCTACAACGACGAAATGAAGGCCCTGGTCGACGCGGAGCGCACGTCGATCGCGCGGCCGTTAATCAGCCCGCTGTATTTCGTCTCGTTCATCATGCTTGGCACGATGATCATCTTGAACCTGTTCGTCGGCGTGATCGTCAACGGCATGGAAGAGGCCCAGGACGAGTTCCAGGCCGAACAGCGCGAGCGGCATCGTAAGAAACTCGGGCAAATAACCGTGGGCGACGAGCTCGGGTTGATACAGGCGCAACTGGACCAGGTGATGGAGCAACTCCAGTCGCTGCAACGCAGGTCCCGCGATACGCTCGCAGCGAGCTCCGATCCCATCAGCGAAACGGCCTGATCATCGTAATCTGACGACATAATCCATCAGAACCAAACGTCGGGTGCCACTGGCGGCTCGTCCGCCAGTGCCGAAGTTGGGCCTGCTTGTAACGTCGACTCCGCACTGGCGGACAAGCCGTCAGTGGCACCCCAAGTCAAACAATCTGCCAGTAGAATTCAAATGAACGACCGCGTGATCCTGCTTTCGGCGCCCGGATTGCGCGGCGGCGACCTCGCGCATATGCCGCGACTCCGGCAATTGACTTCCGCCGGCGATCAAGCTGCGCTCGTGCCCGGCTTTCCTTGCGTGACCTGTCCCGTGCAGGCCAATATGACGACCGGATATCCGCCGTCGGAGCATGGCGTCGTGGCCAATGGTTTCTTCTGGCGCGACAAGGGCGAAGTCGAGATGTGGACCGCCTGGAACGATTGCATCCAGCGACCACAGATCTGGGACATCCTCCGCGAACACGACAACTCACTGACGTCGGCCGTCTGGTTTCCGTTGCACAGCAAAGGATGTGGCGCGGAATCCGTTTGCACGCCCGCGCCGGTCCACAATCCAGACGGTTCGGAATCGCTGTGGTGTTTCACAAAGCCGACCGAACTGTACGGCACGCTGCGCGACGCACTCGGGCATTTTCCATTGCAGCATTTCTGGGGACCGATCGCGAATATTCGCTCGACGGCCTGGATCGTGGATTCCGCCGTGCTGGCTGCGCAGGCGTATCATCCGCGATTTCAATACATCTACTTGCCGCATCTCGATTACGCGGCGCAGAAGTTTGGGCCGGATAGCCCACAGGCCACGACGGCGCTCGCGGAATTGGATGAAACGCTGGGCAGGTTGATCGACGGCCAGCGCGCCGCGTTCGGCAACGAAGAACCGCTATGGTTGATCGCCGGCGAGTATCCGATCGTGCCGGTCAGCCACGTCACGTATCCGAATCGCATTTTGCGCCAGGCCGGGTTACTTGAAATCCGCGCGCTGGCCGACGGCGAACACCTGGATCCCGTGACGAGCCCCGCGTTCGCACTCGTGGATCATCAGTTCTCGCACATCTTCGTGCGCGATCGCGATCAGACGGTGATCAATCGGGTCGTCGATCTCTTCCGCGGACACGACGGCATTGAGGAAGTGCTCACCGGCGCCGAACTCAGCAAGTATGATCTCGTCAACGAACGCTCGGGCGACGTGGTGCTGATCTCGCGCGCAGATAGTTGGCAAGCGTACTACTGGTGGCTCGACGACGCCCAAGCGCCCGCGTTCGCACGAACCGTCGACATCCACCGCAAACCAGGTTACGACCCGGTGGAACTATTCTTCGACCCCGTGGCGCGCGGCATTCCGCTCGATGCAACCCTGGTCCGCGGTTCGCACGGCGCGCCGCCGCACGATGCGCGGCAACGCACCGTGCTCCTCTCATCGCAGCGCGGCGTACTGCCAAGCCATACCTTGGCGGACGTCGACGTCTGCGATCTGGTGCTGCGGCAGTTTGGGGTTTAGACGGGCCATCCAGATCGACTATGGAGTTGGCGATTCAGTCGTCTGGCGTTCCCGCTCCGCTTGCCTCAGCGTCTTGTTCAATCTGAACGTTTCGAGATTCCGCTCGTGCTGCTTTTTCCAGTCGCCGCGAGCAATTTCCAGGGCCTTGGTTTCCCACTCGACGGCCTTGGCGAAATCGCCGGCTTCGGCGTGGCAGGCTGCGAGCGAGGACAGGCACTCGTGATCCTTCCAATCCGTCAGTTCGCAAGCTCGCGTCGCATCCTGAACGGCGCGTTCGATGTTACGGACCATTGCGTCCTCGCATTCGCTGAGCAATGTGGCCCGCGCTAGATAGGACTGATGGGCGTCCGGTAGGACTTCTACCGCCCGGTCGTACTCTGTTAACGCCGCGGCATACTCCGCACGGGCTCTGTGAACGTCGCCGCGAACCTCGTAACCCAATTGGACGCTTGGATCTAGCTTAATCGCGGCTTCGGCGGCGCTCGCTGCCGCGTCATAGTCGCCAAGTCCCACCAGTGCTTTACCTTTGAATGCCAACCCCCAGGGCTCTTCGACTGCATCTCCTAAGTGATGCTCCAGGTCAGCCAGCGCCTGAGAAAAGTTACGCAACCTGACCTGAACCAACGCGCGGGCGTAGTAGACAGCGCCGGCGTCCGGACTGAGCGTCAACGCATGTTCGAAATCCTTCATTGCGCCCGCGATGTCGCCTCGAACACTTTGCACCATCCCCCGGAGCAGCCAGACGGAGTCAAAATTTTCGTCGAGCCGAATAGCCTCATTGAGATCAGCCAACGCCTTGTCCACGTCCACGTTCATGTTATACGCCTGCGCCCGAAATAGCAGGGCTTCGGGGCTGTCAGGCCGGCGGCGGACGTCTTCGTCCAAATCTGCGAGCGCTTTCGTCAGATCCTTTTTCTCCATCCAGATCGTGCCGCGGGTCACGCGAGCGTAATGAAAATCCGGATTGATTTGCAGCACCTGATCCAATTCGGCAAGACAACGATCGAGGTCATTCTGGTGGTGATATACAGTGGCGCGTTGAAACCTAGCCACAACAAACTGGGGATCGATCTCCAGAGCCTTGTCGAGATCCTCTAGGCTCTTGTCGAAGTCTCCGAGATTGCCCCAAACGCAGCCGCGTAGGAAATGAGCGCCTGCGTCGCGCGTCGTTTCGCTTTCGACGCTCTTGCTGATGAAGGTGCGACCTTTCATTGGGTAGGCATGTTCTCCGAGCCACACGTCGTCCAAGGCGACGGCCTGCTTGAATGACTCGAGGGATTGCGTCTGGTCTCCGAGCGCCAGTTGGGCTTGGCCGAGGCACCAGTAAACGTTCGACAAACTCTCGTCTTCCAGCGCCGTCGGGCGCGACACGATGACTTCCAGCCGTGCCTTGGCCTCAGCATGTTTTCCAGCCTGGACCTCTTCTACGGACAGCTGCAGTTCGTAACTGTCGATATAGTAGCCGTAATAATCGGCATCCACGTCACCTTCCGGAGGCATTGTGTCAATAGCTGGAAACCGATCCCTCCAAAGTTCTGGATTGGACTTGGTAAAGCCGGCTTCTTTCGACCAAGGCAAGAAAACATCGGCATAGAACGCGGCCTGCAATTGCCCTGCGCGGTCTTCGATTTCACTCATGGCGATAACATAGTTGTGCCTTTCCAGTTTGTCCGACGAGACAACTTTGTCGACAGCGGCGAACTCGTCAGCAAACGTCATGTTGTGTAATTCAAAGACGAGGCAGGCCCAACACTGTTCAAACGCGGTGTCCTCTCTGTCGCCGCGAATCTCGGGATCGTCGGCGATCTGAATGAAACCCGCGTGATCGTCGGTAGGAATTCGGTGTACAGCCGGCGCATGGCGCAGGGGCCGCGGATTCCAGTACACTGGTTCGCCGACTTCGTCGCCAGCAAGCTTGCGAACAGCCCAGGTCCAAAGTCGGTCTCCCGGCCTTGCGAACTCGGCCATTTCGGGCCGGTCGCGCACGATGGCGCGGAGTTGCTCCTCGCCGTGCCGCAAGTCGTCATCCGAGAGAGCCGCGTTGCGGAATTGGCGGAAGTGGTAATGCTTACCGACATGATTCGGCGTGAGCGCGATCGCGACGAGCCAATCCGCGTTGCCTGCGTCGAGATCGCCCGCGCGAATGTTCAGCGATGCACGGGCCCAGTAGTGCGCCGGGTTCTCCGGATCGAGCTCGATCGCCTTCCCGAAGTCGGCCTTCGCCTCGTCGACCTTATTCAGGCTGTCGTAAACATAGCCGCGCTGTGCGAAGTAGTTGGCGTAATTCGATTGCAATTGGATCGCAGCATCGAAGTCGCGCAGGGCGGCATCGCCGTCGTCGAACTGGTGATGCGCTTGCCCCAGTTCGAAATAGTCAAGCGGAGCCCCGGACATCTCTACGAGCTTCGTGTAATCCGCGATTGCCTTGTCGTACTCCTCCTGAAATGCAAACGACCGCGCTCGGGCGCGCAGTGCGAGCTCGCAGCGCGGGTCGATTTCGAGGGCGCGGTCGTAAAGCTTTCGGGCGGCTGGATGGTCGCTACTTGTGGCAAGCTCGGCATCCCCTTTGGCCGCCCAGGCGTCGGCGCAATTCGGGTCGATCGCCAACGCGGCGTTGAGATCGGCTTGGCACTGCTCCATTCGGACGGCTTGCAAGTGAGCGTAGGCGCGCCAGACCAAAGCCGCCGTGTTCCTGGGCTCGTCGGCCAGTACGCGATCACAAGTCGCAATGATGCCGTCGATGTCGCCTTGGCTCCAGAGCCGCTCAATGGCGACATCCCAGGCCGGCGGTTGAGCAGGATGTTCGCTCTTTTTGACTTCGGCGGGCGCGGGCTGCGGGACGACCACTGGCGGAGCCGCCCGGCCACAGCCGATCGCACCTAGCCCCGCTAGCAAAGCTACTGTGAACCGAAAGGCCGAGAATCGATTGTGATGTACGTAGCGCATCGACGGGTCTCGCCGCGGGAATGTCAGCCTGTGCGGGCTAGGTTTGAAATCGACTACGCTAGATCCTCAGTCTTGGTTCGATCAATTCTAAATGGCGCCGCGATGGAATGCACCGTTTTGCCGACTCATGTCTAGCTTTTCGTCGCCCGCGCCTGGGCATTCGCCGTTGTGGGGCGGCGTTTGGCCTTCTAGAATCCCGGCAGCCATGGCGATGAATCATTTCCGCTTCAGCGAGATACCCCGATGATTGATGGTTTCCTGGGGACGCGGGCGAGTTTTATGCTCGACTTTGTGTTCCTGGCGATGTTTTTGGTGTTGCCGGTGATGGCCTTCAGCATTGGGCTGGTCAAGCGCGGGCATTATCTGTGGCACAAGCGCGTGCAGGTGGTGTTGGGACTGGTGCTGCTGGTGGCGGTGACGGCTTTCGAGGTGGATATTCGCTGGTCGGAGTACCAGGGGATTCCGTGGTCGCAACGGGCGTTTCCGGCGCCGGAGGCGGCGCGGGCGATTGTCTATCAGGTGCTGTACGTGCACTTGTTCTTTGCCGTGTCGACTTCGCTGCTCTGGGTGTATGTGATCGTGCAGGCGTTGCGGAAGTTCGACTCCATCCCCACGCCGAATGCGTACAGCCCGAAGCACAAATTCCTGGCGTGGCTGGCGGCTGCCGATATGACGCTGACGGCGTGTACCGGCTGGGTGTTTTACTATCTGGCGTTTGTGGCCTGAGGTCGCTAACTCGGGGCCCGGTGGCACGGTCGGGAGACCGGCCACAACTGCGCCTTTTTGTTGGTATCCAGAGGGACCACGAAAAACACGAAAGGCACGAACGTCTTGTCGAGAATTGGTTCGCGACACAAAGGCCAACGCAACGTAGCTCGACAGTTGGCATAGGAGTGATGCCCGTAGTCCTCCCTAGCAATTCGACTTTTCGTGCCTTTCGTGGTTCCATCTGAGATGCGCACAGCAACGACGGCAATCTCCCCGGGACCGCGTTTTGCGGCTGATGCCGCTGGCCGGCACAATGCACTTAAGCCCTACGATCCGTAGCGCGGCTGGCACGCGTTGCGACGGTCCCGCGAGCTATATTTCATGTGGTCGAATCAAGGAGTCGCCTCCGCATGGAAATCAAAGGAATCGACGGGCTGACGCTGGACGATCTCCATCGGGAGATTGCACAGGGGGGCCGCTTCGTCTTTTATAAGTACTGCGTGTCGGCCCTCGTGTTGACGTTTCAGAAGCCCAGCCCGATCTACTTTGTGCGCGGCGATGAGAGCGCCGTCATCAAGGGGCTCGGATTTTCGGCGCTGACGGCGCTGCTGGGCTGGTGGGGGATTCCCTGGGGCCCGATCTATTCCGTCGGCGCGCTGTGGACCAATCTTCGCGGCGGCCACGACGTGACGAATGAAGTGCTGTGCGATCTTGCGCATCAGCCGGGCACGGAGCGTCCGCGCACGTCAGTTACGGTCGAAAGCACGAGCGACACGCGCTTGTAGTTCGACGAGCTGACTCGCGCGTACATCTTCGGCGGCGTCGGCGTCGAAGGTGATCGGGGAATCGAGCAGGCGTTCCAATTGGCTCGCGGCGGTGCGCCGTTTCTCCGCATCCGGGCGGACTAAGAAGACGAGCCACACTCGCGGATCGTCGGCCAACCATTCGGCCGTGGAATCGACGGTGTCGGCGCCTTCGTCCAGTTCGAATTCCGCCATGATCCGGCGCAGTCGATAACGCTGCTCCGCATCGAGCTGCTTTGTATCCAGACGACGCAGGAAGGGCGCCAAAGCGGTACCCGCAGAACGCAGTTGGCGATCGGCGGCCTCGCGCACGGCGAAGCGATCGTCCTTCAATTCCGATAACCAGACGCGCCACAGCGTCGCGTCGTGGGCCTGGCCAGCGTCGGCAAGTAAGAACAACTTGGATTCCAAGGCCTGCGTGAACTTCGTCCACGGCAGCGACATGCCAAGCAGTTCGCACAGCGGGGCCAAGTGGCGCTGGCAGATCTCCGGATCGTGCAGCCAGAGATGCCAGACGGTGTCGCCGTGGAGTTGCTGGGTGACATCTCCGGTGCGAACTTCGAACGACAGCGTCTGCCCTGGCCGTTGTTCGAAGCGCACAACTTCATCCGCTTCGCCGTTGGTCAGATGTTCGTGCAGGATCGTCAGTTCATGTTCCAGGGCGTCGATTGCCAGGCGCCGTTCGGCGGAGCTGAGCTTGTAGTGCATGGCCGTGCCGCGCTCGCTTTGCTCGAAGCGCAGCGATTCACTCGCGCCCGACTTGCGCGAGATGTTGTTGCCCCAGCGCGTGAGGCGGTTCAAACGGCACACGATGCGTCCCTGCTGAACCTCCGGGTTGGCCAGCGCCATCTGCGCGCGGAACACGGGCTGCACGCCGGGCGGTTGCGCAACGGCAACCTGCGCCGCTGGCCCGAGGGCCACGAGCGCGAACAGGAATCGAAATCTATGTCCGCGGGGATTCATCGTTGCAATCAATAACCAGGGCGCTGCGAACTCGTTGTATTACACAGCTCGGATGGAACCACGAAAGGCACGAAAATCACGAAAGTTTGAGTTGCCTGGGAATGCTACGGCGGTCCATGTTTTGCCAACCGTCGGGAGTACGCCCGCTTAGGTCTTGCTTCGCAATCTGATTCTGCACAAGAAGTTCGTGCTTTTCGTGCCTTTCGTGGTTGCCATCCGCGGCATGAAAAAATACGTGTAAAGCAAAGGCGCGGCGATGGCCAATGGACGCAGTATAACCGCCGGGGAGACGCGCCGCGAACCTGGGCGATGGATGGCGTTACGCCACGCTTTTGGTTTGTTCTTTGGCGGCGTTCGGCAGCTCGCCGCCAGCGGCGCCGTCGCGTAGCGCGTCCGCGCGCGCACGGCGGCGACGGACATAGAAATAAAGCCCGACCACGGCGATGACGGCCAGCAGCGATCCGCTGAGCGCGTATTCGGCCTGCCGGATGGCCTGGAGCCACTCGCGAATCTTGTATGCGAAGATGTAGCCGAGGGAAAAGAAGAACGAGATCACCACGGTCGCGCAGAACAAGTCGATCAGGATGAACCGTCGAAATGGCACGCGCAGGATGCCGGCCGCGAGGAAAACGGGCGACCGCAAGCCGACGAGAAAGCGGGCCAGGAAGAAGACCTTCAGCCCATGCCGTTTGATGTGCTCCTCGATGAGGGCTTCGCGCTCGGGCGTCAGAAACGGGGCGAACCAATGGCGTTCTCGCAGCAGCGAGCGGCCGAAATAGCGGCCGAGGCCGTACATAACACAGTCGCCCGCCAATGCACCGACCAAGCAGGCCGCGAAGGCCAGGCCGACATGGAGCGTCCCGTGCCCGCTGAGGACTCCCGCCGCGATCACGGGGATTTCTTCGGGGATCGGGAGGCCGGCGCCCGTCAGCACCAAAATCAGTACGATGCCGCCGTAGGCGGACGTACCTTGGCTGAAAAACTCGAGCACGTAATCGTACATCTTCGGCCGTTAGCGAGCTCGGGTGGGCGTTCGGCTGGCACGCTGGGAATCTGGCAATATACGCAATCAGCGCAAAGTCGGCGACCCCGCGCTGGGAGGCTCTCCGTCAACGTCGTAACGGGCCATTGTACGCCCCGGACCAGCCTGGAACCAATTGCGATGCTCGCCCGCGTGGCTGGTTTTTAATTCTGACACACCTTCCTGGGCGACGCCGGCATTTCGACGTAGTGACGCGAGATTCGCCGGACGCGCCGAGGGGCGACGTGAGGTTGAGCGCGATTGGGTAAGACGTACGTTCGCGCGAACGCCTAGCGCGTGTGCAAGTGAAGCTGACGCACGATCTCAGGCACGCTCAGCAAGAGCGCCAGTCGACCGCCGCCCAGTTGGGCGACGCCGGCGAGTCGGGAGCTGCACGGGAGGACGTCCTGGACATTGTTGACCACGACCTGGCGGTGGCCGAGCACGCGGTCGACGATCAGGCAGAGCTTGCCGAACTTGCAGCCGACCAGCACGACACTGAGGATGTCGTTCGGTTGCATCTCGGCTTTGGGGAGTTCCAGGACGTCGGAGAGATGCACCGCGCCGTAGGTATTGCCGCGAATCCGCGCGGCCAGCGAGCCTTGCACGTCGGTGAGTTCGGAACGCTTCAGGAAGGTAATTTCCAGCAAGTGCTCGAACGGGAGCACGAACTTTTCGCCGGACGTTTCGGTCAACAGCCCGTCGACGACCAGGACGCCGCTACGAATCGGGATGGTGATTGTGAACGTCGTGCCGACGTTCACCTTCGACTCGACATGCACGTCGCCATTGTGCTCGCGAACCGTGGTGCGAACGACGTCCATGCCGACGCCGCGCCCCGAGATGTCCGAGAGTTTTTCCGCGGTCGAGAAGCCCGCGGCGAAGATCAACTCGGTCGCTTCCTGATCGCTCAGCGCGCGGGCCTGAACCTCGGTGAGCATTCCTTTCTCGACCGCTTTACGGCGCATTCGCTCCGGATCCACACCGCGGCCGTCGTCGCGCACGGTTAGGCGCACGTGCGTGCGTGTCTGTTCGGCGTGCAACCAGAGGTTGCCTACTTCGCCGACGCCGCGCTTAACGCGGTCGGCCGGGCCTTCGATGCCGTGATCCACCACGTTGCGAATCATGTGCGTCAGCGGGGAATCGAGCTCTTCGACCAGGTTCTTGTCGATCTCGACTTCTTCGCCGCTGACGTGCACGTCGATTTGCTTGCCGAGCTGGTCGGCCAGGCCGCGCGCCATGCGCGGAAACTTGGCGAACAAGCCGGCCACCGACACGCGGCGTAGGGACACGAGCCGTTGTTGCAGATTGGTCGTTTGCGAAGCGAAGGCGCGGTTGATCTGGCGCATTTCTTCGACGAGCGAAGTCATCTGCCGGCTCTCGCGCATCCGCGAGTGCAGATCCTTGAGCATTTCGCCAGTGATGAACAAGCCGGACACATGATCGAGAAATTCGTCGAGCCGCTCTTCCTTGACGCGCACCAACCGGCCGCGCGATTGTGCGCCTCCCGCTTCGGCCGCTGTGGGCCGCGCGGCCTCCGCATTCGTTGACGGTTCGTCAGCGGTTTGGTTCGCCGCGGGCCGTGCCGATGACGCAGGCGCCGCTTCGCTTGGCGTTTCGACGCCCTGCAGGCGCGCCGCGACCGCGGCTTTGCGCAGTCGCTCGACCCAGAGAGATAGCTCGGGCGCTCCCGACATTTCGTCGGCGAGCGCGAGGATCGACGCGAGCAGCGATTCTTCGGACGTCGGATGAGGTACGATCGCCCCCGCGCTCAACGTCGCGACACGCTCCAGCAATTCATGTTCGCGATCGCCCAACTCCTCGGCCACTTCGCCAGCCAGCGCCGCGTTGAGCATCTCGCTGAGCAAGTCGAACCCCAGCACGAGCGCGCGTAGGAGATCGCTGGTCAATTCGAGCCGTTGCTGGCGGATCTCGTCCAGCGTGTTTTCTAACGCGTGGGAGAACGTCTTGATGGCCAACAGATTGAGAAAGCCGGCGCAACCCTTGATGGAATGCACCGAACGAAACACCGCGTTGATGGCATCCGCATCGGCTGGGTTCGCGCGGTGCGTCTCCAGTCGCACAGCGAGGTCCGTCATCGATGACAGGGCCTCGTCGACGAAATCGGCGATCAACTCGCGATTTTCTTCCGCACTCGCGTCCACGATTGACAAGTTGCACCTACAAGTATCATCTGGGGGCCATCTCGGGAACCTTATGCCCGCGCTTGCAGCGCGGACACAAGCGGCGCAACTAGTGCGCAATCAACTTTTGGTTCTTCCGGAATTTTAATGGGTGATCGGTAGTCTGTGCGCAGCCTGTAGTCGAGAATGCCATCGATGAGTCGCCT
>ENA-ORBV01016273-ORBV01016273.1-microbial-mat-metagenome-genome-assembly--contig:-NODE-16273-length-10818-cov-2.813239_pt1 | contig 10818 bp, 13 predicted proteins | sample MGYA00237777_ERZ505514 | MGnify/ENA primary metagenome ERZ505514 (study PRJEB26160, sample SAMN06269048) | microbial mat metagenome | isolation source: Oligotrophic lake microbial mat | place...
AGTTGTCCTCACTGCTCTGTGCGAAGTTCAACTGCCGATGCTGCATTCTGTCCTCCTGTCGTTAGGCCCCATGGGGCGGGTTTGCCCGGTGGGCCCGGGCGGCCCGCCCGGCGGCTCCGAGTCGGAACCACTCGAATGGCCAATTCAAGCCAGATTGAAGCCACCGTTGTCTAGCTAGCGGTTAGGCTGGGAATTAGGAATTCCACGCTAATGTTTGCCCGCCCTTTTCGACAGAGGCATTGAAAAATGGCGGATCTGCCTGGTGGAAAGGAAATCTATCTGTACAAACCTGGACAGCCCGTATGGGCTCTCATCGGTACGATTTCTTTGTCCACTGATCGCATCGACTTGCTGACATTCTTCATTGTACTTCGGATGTCCGCTGCTCCATCCAGCGGGAAGTCCATGGTGGCCAGCTGAGGTACGTTTCCCTGAATTGCATGCGTTGATATCCCGACTTGCAGCTCAAAGAACATTGTGCATATACTTTTGCAGATAAAATCTGTGGACTACATTACAGAGCAAATTTCAGTCGTGTTCCTTGATAACAAACAACAACAGTAGGAGCTCCACCTTGCGCACACAGTTATGACTCGCGTTTTTGACCGTCGATTCGCGGTACATGCAGTGCCAAGCTTCCGGTAAAGAAAGTAAAACTATTCAGCACGATGAATGACTGCGATGAAGCGAACGCTTCGTTAATCAGCGACAAGATCGAGGCTGATCTAAAGCAAGCTATTCGACGAGCCCCCAAGATCTTGAGCGCCTGGCGAAAGAAAGAGACAGAGCTTAAAGAGGTAAGATTGAAGCCTGTCACATGGTTGGTGCTGTTAACTTCCGATGAGTATGTTCTACTCAATCGTCCGCTACTGATTTTGCACAGGATCTTATCCCAGGTGACGTGGTCTTCTACAACGAGAAGACGGGCTTGCCTCGACCGGTACAGGCAACCATCGTAGCGATCTACACGGCGGAAAGTGGCAGCCATCTGCCGCTGCGTTTAGATACAGACTATCCGCTTACGCTAACCGACCGCATCTATCGGGTATCTCGCCATGGTATCACCAAATTCAAGCCGCTGTCCGAATTCGAGCTTCTTCCAGGTGAATACAAAAGGTGCGTGCGTATTGCTGGCAGTCACGAACCCCATATTCCACAAAAAGATCTTTCGCTTTTGATTTCCCACCGTTCATGCTGCCTACCGCTCGCAATGTTATCCAGTCAATCTGACCCTGTGTTGCGTTATGCTTGATCGCAGAGTCTCCACCATTGCCGAAAAGATGGCGGACGATCTGAACGCTATGGCAACCTCCACCAGTGCGGATCCGAGCAGCAGTCGATTCGGTTCGTTTATGCTGACAGCCCAGAACAAGAAGGGCTCCAAATCCACTCAGAAGCAGATCTCCATATCGGACGCATTTCGAAAGGCTCCTGCACCGGTTGTCTTCGGCACAGAGCCGAATGCCTCCGAAGTCGCACTAGTTCGCGAAGACGACGAGGCTGACCATGTTGCACGTGTCCAACCAGCGTCACCCGTCGGCTCAACCGTGCAGTCTGACGCGGTATCATCGCCTACTCGCCGGCTGCGAGCTCGCTCGTCGGGTCAGGACCTGAGCTCGTCACAGGTGAAGAAACGAGCCGGTGCCGCGGCGGCGCCACGCAGCGCTAAGAAGCGCAGGACTGCTGATGGAGACGAGATCCTGGCCAGCGATTCGGACCCTGGTAGCGGCAGTCAAACAGACCCGCCCAGCACTCCAGCAGCAGCAGCAGCGTCATCAAAAGTCACGCCGGTCAAACAGCGAGATGGCAATATGCGGGATTTCATGGTGGCGAAAGCCCCAGTGGTGCCCAAGCCGAAGAAGACTGCAGGTTCCATTACTGCGTTGATTCAAAGCTGGGGCAAAGCCAAAGCCGAGACCACCAGCCTGACACCAACCAAGCCCACGAATACAAAGCCGGCTGAGCAGCCCAGTGCAGCCGCAGTCGCTGCTGCTGCCGCCACTGACGATCTGATCCCCCTGGAGGGGCTCTTCAACAACTTTGTCAGAACGAACTCGGGCACTATCGTATCCTCCAGCCCCTCACCGGTCAAGACTGCGGATGTTTCATCCAAGAAGAATGATTCATCCCAGAAGAAGTCTTCCGGGACATCACCCAAATCACCGGCAGCGCCAGCGAAGAGCCAAATTGGTGTCACTAAGAAGCGCGCTGCACCTGCAGCAGCTGTTGCTGATGCTACTACTTCGTCTCCTACAAAGAAGAAAAGGACCATCGCAGAGGACACTGATGACGACGATTTCGCTCCGGCGGGCAAGCGTGCTGTGTCCCAGGAGAAGAGTTCGTCGTCATCCAAAGCCTCCGCATCCAAGGACAGCTCCAAAGCTGGTTCATCCAGTGGTGCTTCTAAAGGATCCCATGGTGCTTCTAAAGGCGCTCGCACATCTTCCCCAGCAGCGAGTAGTTCGAAAAAGACGCCGTCAACGCCCGCGAAGCGCAGCGCCGCACCCAGCACACCGCAGGGCAAGCGATCACACGTGCAGACGGGATCAAAGTCCTCGGCGTCTGCAAGCAAGAAGGCGCGACGTAGTGAAGCTGCAGGTGACGACGGCGATGACGCCGACGCATTGTATGATGATGAGGCTGTGTGGCAGAAGGCATCCAAGGGCGGCGGCTCGTCCGGTCGCAGCTCCTCTCCGAAGAAGTCGCCTGCTGCAAGCAGTACGCAGTCCTCACCGCACAAGGCTGTGTCCGCATCCACTCCGCCAGCGTCACGCAAGCGTCTCGCTGGGCCAGCAACGCCAGCTCTCGATCAGGCGTTGGCAAAGTCCAGTGTTCCTGCTAAGCGTGCAGCTGTGTCCAAAGCGAAAGGTGAAGATGATGATGTGATGATCGTTGAAAAGCCCCGTCGCCGCATACCGAAAAAGATCATTCCCGAGGATAGCTTGTCGGCCGAGGTGATTGATTGACGCCGCGTGTCTTTTTATATGTACGATACGAGTAATCACCAAACTCTAACCGATAAACACAAATAATGTATTCTTTGTTCATGCGCATCGGGAACGATCATTGAAAATCTGCCGTATAATGCGGGACTGACTGGCTGAACAATGCGCATCAACACACCGAGTGTACCTTCACACGCATTCGGTATTATCAATTTCACTCTCGCCTACGGCGCTTATCTCGATCCTCCCTATCCTTATCGCGTTCACGATCACGGCCTCGAGAACGAGAGCGCGAACGGGAGCGACGAGTACCGCGGCTGGCCCGCGACTCTTCAAAGTCCATTTTACGGCTGCTGTCGTGTCGCGAGCTGTACTCCTGCCCCTGCGTGGCACCAGCAGACGCGGACATCTGACCTCGACGACCAATCGACTCCAGAGCGTTCGGGCGCCGCTCATCCGCAGCCTTGCCTGTGACCATTCCGAAGGGGTCCTCCGACGACTTCTCAAACTCAACGGGCTTCTGTCGCGAACCCTACAGAGAGTACGATTCAACATCACGAGATGCAAATCAGCCTTGAGCACAGGGAATTAAGTAGGAATCGAGCATCCAACAACGAAGAAAAAAATCTTTAACAAGCGCACCGATTGATAAATCATACCTTCTGTGAGGCAGCAGAGTCTGACGCTCCCTTGAACTCGCGATCAGGCTTGAATTTGGAAGTGTCGGTCTTGCTTTGCTCCAGCAGGGCCTTCACTTTGGACTCTGATGCATCGGCGGGCTCATCCGCCATCGGATCGCCTCCGGCGTTCTTGTCCGCACGATAAATATAGGTGGACGTGTTGGGTTTGAACAACGGCTTATCGTACACGTCGTACGAATCCTCTGCGCTGAAGCCCTGTGACATGCCCTGGGCTTGATTGAACAAGCGCTGATCAAACATGGCGTCCTTGCTGACGCCTGGCGCCTGTCCCAACGCGATCTTCTCACTGATATCACGCTCTGCGTCATCCACCGTCTTCTTCTTGATCTTGTCATCCTTCATCCGCTCCATGCGGAAGTCACGCTTCAGGTCACGCTCTCGATCGCGTCGCAGCTCCTCGCGTTCTTCGCGCTTCTCAATGTCCTCCTCTGTCAGCTCGGAGGCACCACGTCGCTCGGCCAGGGCCGCAATTTCTTCATGTGCTTTGCGCGCCATTTCGTCAAGCTCTTGCTCCTTAGCCGCCTTTTTCTTCGCGGCCGCACGCTGCTGCATCTTGGCACGTGCTTCGATGTTCTGTCGAGCCACCTGCTCCGTCGTGTACAGGGCTTCGGAGAGCTTGGCAAAGTTGGGATTCACCTGGACGTCAATCAACCCTCGGCCATCAGCGGCTAATCTCTTATCCAACGGAATGGTGTAACCCTTGATGTTCTTCCAGTTGGAGATACAGGGTGGGATCTTCCAGTTCTGCTGATCCTGTACGGTGACCTTGCGCGGTGGCGAGTGCATGACCGGAACCGGAGGGGAATCTTTGGAGTTAGGCAGCTTCTTGGTCTTGAATTTGGCGGGCTCCAGCGGGTCGACCGGCATGTCCTGGACCTTGATGATGCGCTGCTTGGCACCGGAGTTCATATTGTCGTTCACCACGGCCTGTTGTGGGGTATACCGCAAGAATACAGGCTCCTGATTCTGCTTGGCAACGTGAGTAGGCTGAGCGGTGGCGATCTTCAAATCTACGATCTTGGACAGAGCCAGACGGGTCTTCTCTGCGATCTTCTGTTCTTCCTCTGCACTCGGGCGCTGCAGCGAGTCCTTGTCGACATCCTTTTCAGCGAGATCCTTGTAGCGAGACTGGAGATGGGTGCCAGGACGCATGTTCTGCTTCACGATGGCGTCATAGGAGACCTTGCCATCTGCATCGACTTGCAGTGGTACGATGCGAGTTTCCTTGCCCTATCATATCACCCAATCGGATCGCACATGCCAGTGAGCGATTCGAACAGGTGATGCAAAAACGTGGTCAGTACGCACCATGTTTTCCTTTCGACCCATGCCCAGCGGAAACTGCGAAATATGAATCTCCGGGAACGCACCACCATCACCGAAGTCCTCGGGATTGCGAGGGACAAACCCGTGTCGCTTGCCATAGGGAGGAATATCCAGTTGCACTTGGCGAACCTCTTCAATGGTCGGAAACTGCGGCTCTTGGTGCGCGCCTGCACCGGCGTGCTTCGGAAGCGGAAGAAGGCTACGCCAGAAAAAATAAAGCGCAGCATGCATGAGATACTGGTCTACGACAAATACAGTACGAAGACGCGGACAAACCTGGCCAGCATCGCGAATTTGTCGCCGCCAACAAGCAATCGACAGTTGCGATTTCAATCGTATTTAGCGTGGTGCATCCGAGGGTCTAACAGCAGCGGTGGCGGGATCGCAGTGTTGATCCACCAAAAATGGTGAACGGCATTCATCTGTAAATCTCGGGCTTCAGTCGATTGTGGGCACGATGGATGATACGATTGATGAAACGGTGGCCAAAACAGACCGCCGGAAGCATCTTCAGCTACCTCGAGCTACGTTTAATGCATCGTTGCGGAGTGCACTGTCTTCCGACATGCGTGTGGCAGCAGACTCCCTGGAGCTCCTGCGAGAATGCACCACGGGTACGTGATAATCTCGCGCCTCTGTGTGACGAGCAACGCTGAGAATACGCTTCTTTATATCATAATTAATAGAGTTTATCAAGATGGTTTCAACCGAGGCGAATGAGATAGCTCAGAAGTCTGGCAAGCAGATGATCACTGCGACGCACTTTCTCGAGTCTCTTCAGGTAATGCGGGGGCAGTCCAATCAACAATTCCAAAATCATGATCGTGATCTGAACTGGCATACGTCTCACCGGTGTCTGCCTTGGCCCATCAGGCACTGGACCTGCCGGAGTACGCTGAAGCTCTTTCAGAACAGCATAAACCCCAAGCCGCAACGTCAAAGGTGTTGCTCTTATGTCAACCACTTCCCGGCGCCTCGCTGCTGCTCGCATTTAACCGTGAACCATACCTTCTTTTTGTCACGTTAATTCTCTTAGGTTGGCACGAAGCCAAGCACGAAAGCCAAAGCTCTCAAACGCAAGCTTGAAGGGCCGACCGCTGAAGATCGCGAGGAGCTGATCGCGAAGCAGAAACAGAAATTCGCAGAAGCCAAAGCGCGAGCCCTGGGACTGACCCCGTCTGCTGTGGCAGCTCCTTCCGCTAAAGTGAATCGATGATCCTGTCGTGTTTGCGCGCCGCTTGTACTTTTGAGATGCCGTGGCTTGTATTTGTAGAGCAACGTGTACTTTTGGGCGCAGCCACTCTGTCATGTATGCAATGAACGAAATCACGATCGACTGTTCGATATCGTACATGCCCCCGGCTCATTGATCCTCATTCTGTGGACACAGATACCACTCTTGAGATACCTTCATCTACTCCATCAACATCAACGCAAGCTCACGCTAGTGCCAATATGAATGCAATTCCGGAGAGCTTACTACCCGGTCTCGGAACAGTTCCTGCCACAGGTATCAATCAAGTGTTGACAGCTCAGACAACGTCTCGTCACCGAGTACCGGGGGGCGGGAACGGCTTCCCTGTGTGTAATGGAGGACATGTTTGCTTCAGCGATCGAATTGAGCTGGAGCCTAGCTGCGGCATCGATATCGCTGTTGATTGCGTGTGGCATTGCATGGAGGACTTTTGCACTCGTGAAATCGAAACGCAATCGTTCTACCGACCATTTCACAGCGGGAGCATGGAACTATCACGCCCTGGAAGCTGTGGTGCAGCAGCATCAGATCAGCCTACCCGCCATGTTCGTGCTAGTCGATGCGTACGATCGGAATGCAGATCGGCTGGCTAGCATTGCTCATGCGCATGGCAAGACGCTGCGTATGGCCACGAAGGTATGCGCGTGTGCTTAAGACGCCGTCCCTCGAAGCGTTCTTGCGTGTGATGACCTTCTGTCGATCACATGGCGAAGTAATAATAACAATGGAGATTCATGCATGTGTTTTGATTGACTCTATCATGTAGTCCATTCGGGTGCCCGCGCTGATGCAGCGGCTGCTGACCCATGATAAACGAAGCGTGTTCAAAGGCTTCATGTGCTATTCTGTACTGGAGGCTGAATTTCTGAGCTCATATAATGCAGCTTGGGACGATTTCCTCGTTGGTAAGCATGCTAGCCATCATTGTGCAACTGCACCTGTCCGCACCGTGTCTTGTCTCGGTTGCTGATTTGTGTCTACGGGTGCGCGCCTGGTCTGACGTTGCTGCCAACTTGTGTCGATCCGTCCAGTCTGTACGAGACTCTGTCATCCAAGACGCACTCACTCGTGGTGTGTGAACTCTGTGATTGATATGCTTTAGCATACCCGACCATGCAGCAGTCAGACATCGCAGCTGCCCATCGCCTGCACAGCGCAGGGAAGACCGTGTATCTGATGGTGGACGAGGTGAGGCACTGCATACGTCGATCGTGTTTAGTTTCTCCCTGGTTACAGAATGTGAGCTCTCATGGCATCTTTATCATGCCATACCATGCACTGCGTTGCAGGAGGCGCATCTCGATGCGATACTGACCTTCCTTCGAGCATTGCCTCCGTCGAAAGCGTTGCGGAAACCTCTGCCCGTGTGCATCGACGCTGACATGTCGTTCCGACCGTTCGGATTACATCTAGGTGAATGATTGTGTGTGGTGCATTGACCGTTTGACAGAGTTTATACACCTATAGACACAGGGCTTGATTGCGTCGATGTCAAGCTTGAGGTGACGGGAACTCGCTGCTGGAATGCTGATTTGTCACACTCAGGAGCACATCGGTCCCCTGTACGGAGCATAGAAGATTTCAAATCTCTGGTTGATATCATCGTGTCTCACCCGGAGGTGCGGTTAGCTGGTGTGATGGGCTATGAGGTAATATCAATCATGGATGCCTGCGCCTGCCTGCGTTCCTGCTGGGCGTGTATACTTTTATTCTCACTCAACGTATCTGTGTGCAAAACCCGATGGCGCAATATACGCACGCACGTGGTGTAGGCTCAGATCGCAGGTGCGTCTTTCATATCATGTGACATTTGGAGCGGCCTTTAACGATGCTCTTCTCTGCCCAGGACTCACCGACCTCAACCCCCACAGGCCGCTGTTCAATTGGCTCGCGCGAGCTGTCAAATACTTCTCTACCACATTCTGATACAACCGTCTGCCTGCGTGACAACTTCTCGAGCTCGAGCAGTTTCTATACAGCTACAGTAGCGCCAGAAAGAAGCAAGAAAAGCACGCCGGTTGTTGTGGAATCATGGCTAAGAGCGTGCGTGGTCAGCTTTGACCTCAATTCGAATCGAAACTCAAACGCTAAATGAATCAAAAGTGCAAATTGCAGCAGGCATGCGCTACACACAAAGAAAAAGAAGAACCATGAGTAATCGTAGGCGCTGGCAGACATGGCAGTGGTTTGGCTTGCTAAACCGGATAAGCCGTAGAGCTGGCCGTCGCGGACATCGGCACACTGCCTCCACCGCCGCCACCTCCACGTCGTTTCTTGAAGTAGAATACACCGCCAACTACTGCACCGACCAGTAGCAGGAAACCGCCCACACCGAGACCAACACCCAGGCCGATGTCACGGCCCCGAGTAGAGCTACCCGATGAGCGGGTCACCGGAGAGAATACGGTGGCCGCGGATGGTAAGCCCTCTACCACTGGAGCGTCAAAGTGACGCAGCAGATAGTCCTTCTCGTCGAATACAGCAGCGTCGATGCCATTGTTGAACAGGTCCAGTGCCGCAGTCAAAGCCTCACGACAGTTGGGACCCCGAAAGCGGATGACAGCGCGGCCAGCGTGAGTAACCGACACTATTTGCGTTTCACCATTGCAATCGAAAGAAGGTAATTCGGCCTGCACAGCAGTGCAGAGGGTGTCCTCTCTGAAGGCATCCAAATAATCTTCGAGGCCGTTGAGACTTGTAGAAAAACCGTCCTTGAACTTGAGCTCCAGGTCAACGAGGGTGTCGTTCTTGACGTTCGGGCAGATTCCACCGATGCATACACGTCGCTTCACCGGTGTCAACGACTCTGGACAGGTCGCAGCCAGATACCCGGTTTGAGTCGCAGATACGCACATGGTCTCTCGCGTCTGCTCACATGCCGCGCTGCATTCGGACCATTGTTTCACGTTCCACGAGACTGGGCAGTCCTGAATGTCGCACTCACGCTCCGACACGGGCTTGGAGCCGCTTCCCTCCACACAGCTCCTCGGACACTGCTTGATCGACTGCATTCAAGCATTTGACCGATCGCTTCTGTGTGCAGCCTGCAGAGCAGCGGGTCCACGGGCCACGCCACCAGTAAGCTGCGGACCCGCCAAATACCGCCTGCAAAATGACTTGGACCCTGACTTCACCAGAAGCATTACGATTACCAGACACGCGAAGAAGGTACGTCTGATACGCGTTCACGTAGGTTACAATCGCGGACCCGTACTCTTCGGCAGAGTCATCATCGCAAGCGATAATACTGTCATCCGTGACCAACCCGGTGCAGTCCGTGGACGGCTTGTGCAGGCTGAAGACACTGTCGTAATCAGTTGTTGTTGCAGTGACAATCAAGCGTCCATTTCGTTCTGGGGTTATCTGCACCCATTGCGACTTTGCCGAGGCTGACTTCCCGCAAATCGCAGGGGCAACGCTTGCCCATTTGGTGACAACGCCAGTGGATTGCTGAACGTCAAAGGCGTCAGATGATCCATACTGCTGCATTCGTATCTCTCCCAACGCCAGACTGCAGATCACGCGCCATGGCTGGGGTGCACTTGGTGTAAAGCGCCATCGTAAAGTGAACGTCTCAGCAGGGGACGTGCTGTCGAAGGTCGCAACCCGAACGAATTGCCGCATGTCCTGAACTGCGTTCATGTAGCTGAGGCGCCCTAGTCCGGAGTTATCCATCTCCAGGGGTGAAGGATCATCGCCGTTGTACTGCACGCATTTTGTTGTTGCGAGGGAGTTGCAGTCATCATGTAGACTGAGTACCCCCTTGAACTGAGTCGCGTACTCAATCCAGACTTGAAGCATGCCGCGAGTACCGAATACAAATCGATACCAAACGTCTTTCGAGTCTACCGAAGTGCCACACACGGGATTCAGGATGAGGTCCCGGGAGTTGATACCGTAGCCACTCGAAGGCGTTGCCGTTGCGAAGGAGCCGTTGATTGAGCCAGACACTTGAGACACATTCACTGTCGTTGTTGTCACCTCCAGAGCACCCACGCAAACGTCATTGTCGTTGGTCTTGGTAAGGCTGTACGACATGGTGAAGAAAGGCTCGACATCCGATGAGGGTCGCGCGACTCGCAGCCAATACGTGTGATCTTGCAAGACCGTTACATCGGTAATTGAACCCAGGCCACAAGATGCCAAGCTGGCAGAGTCACAATTTGTTGGTGTCACCACCGACACGCTGTCGTAGACCGACATGGCCCATGTCGTATGAGTGGCACCCACAGACGCGCTGAAGCGCGCATTGCTCAGTGCCTTGAAGGTATACCAGAAGTCACGATAGCCTCGAGAGGAGTAACAGATGGCCGCGCGGAAGTCATCTGTTGTATTGACGGACGCTAGTTGGTCGTTGGACAAATTGCCGATCTTGCTGTGGAGCACACCCTGTGTGTTATTCAACTTGAAGTTCAAACCGGCCGTGCAATTGTTGGGAGCATCGAACTGCACCACACAGCCAGAGCATGTGCGCACAGACGGCGGCTTGGTCACCAAAGCAGACAAGCAGAGATCATCGCTCATGCCGACGTCCTCGGGAGTCACGCACAAGATCTGACGAGTCTGCTGACATTGCAAGTTAAAGAAACAC
>ENA-ORBV01016278-ORBV01016278.1-microbial-mat-metagenome-genome-assembly--contig:-NODE-16278-length-10815-cov-3.681598_pt1 | contig 10815 bp, 7 predicted proteins | sample MGYA00237777_ERZ505514 | MGnify/ENA primary metagenome ERZ505514 (study PRJEB26160, sample SAMN06269048) | microbial mat metagenome | isolation source: Oligotrophic lake microbial mat | place...
AATGATACGGCGACCACCGAGATCTACACCTCTCTATTCGTCGGCAGCGTCAGATGTGTATAAGAGACAGCTGTTGGCGTATTGCCCGCTGGCGTCGGCCGTGATGCCGATCACGATCGGCTTCTTGCCGTCCGCTGTTTGTGCAGAAGCGCTGGCACCGGCGCTGGCGTCGCCGGTCTTCTTGTTGCAAGCGACCGCAAGCAGCAAGAGCGCCGTGAGCGTCGCGAATTTTGCTGGCTGCATCGTCATTTCTTCAGCTCGACGCCGTTCAGCTTGCAGTGAGACGCGACCATTTCGCCCACCATCCCATCGCCGAACCCGCTGTTGAGGGCCGACACCAAGGAGTTGAGCACCGCCGGACCCATGGGCGCGGTGAGCGGAACGTCACCCACCATGCGATTGTAATAGCGGAGGTCCTTGGCGGCGTTGGCAAGGCTGAACTGAAGCCCCGAGTAATCACCATTCTCCAGAATTTTTGGCACGATCAGCTGGAAAATTCCGCTGTTGGCGCCGCCGCCGGTCACGACCTTGGCAAACCCTGCAAGGTTCACCCCGGTCGCCGCGCACGCGCACAGAGCTTCGGCGATCAACGCCGCGTGCCCCATCGTCAGTAGGTTGTAGATGAGCTTGGTGCGCGCGCCGGCGCCGACCTGCCCCATGTAAAAAATGTTCTCGCAGAACGCCTCCAAGATCGGGCGAATCTCGCCGAACACCTGTTCGTCGGCGCCGACCATGGTGTTGAGCTTGCCGGCTTCCGCGTCCTTGGGACTACGGGCCAACGGGGCATCCACATAGCTGGCGCCTTTGGGCGTGAGGTCCTTAGAGACCCGCTCACACATCGCGGGCTCGCTCGTCGAGCAGTCCAAGAGCACCATGCCCTTCTTGAACGCGCCGAGCAGACCGGACTCGCCGTAGACGACCTGCTCTACTTGCGTAGCTCCGGTGACGCACAGGATGACGACCTCGGAAAGCTCCGCCACTTCTCGCGGCGTTTTCGCCTCCTTGGCCCCTTGCCCCAACAAGTCCTCGATGGGCTTTCGATTCTTGTGGGCCATCAGCGTGACCTCGAACCCCTTTTGCAGGAGGTTCTTGGCCATTCCGTGCCCCATCATTCCCACGCCAACAAAACCGATCTTCTTTGCCATGCTAGCTCCTACTGAAAACGTCGACTGCGCAAGACTCGCGGCCCTCGGCCAAGGCTCGAGGCCATTCGACGCGAAGCCTCGCGCCAGAAGCGCCACGAATCGGCGCCGGCAACGGACTTCGAACCGACTTGGGCTTCGAATTTCGAGCCTAGAATATTTGTTCTATTTCGTCAACAGATAGAATGGAGGGTCGGTCGCGGTCCGAACCCCCCTCAAAGGCCGGCTGAACGAAGCGATTTTTCCAGCGGACTCGTGCCTAGTCGGCCGTTCGCTCAGTAGAATTTATGTTTCAAATTCTAACCGACTAGACTATTCATTCCGACGAGCGTTGCGGTCGCCCAGGCGGTCGTGGTCGAAATGCGACGTCTCGAGATCCCAGCAGAGGAGCCCGGCAACGTGTTCAGAGCAACTAGAACGCTGCGAGCCTACACGCTATTCGCCAGTGTCATGTCCGGCCTCCTTCTGTGGGGCGCGACGGCCAAGGCAGAAATATATCTGCTCAAGAAGGACAAGCCGGAGGATTGGGAAGTCTCGATCAACGGCCGTGTGAACGCCTACCTGTCCTGGGTGCATGGCGAAACGGTCAACACCGGCAACAGCGGCAACCTAACTGGGGCAGGGGCCATCGATCGCTACGTCTTGGTCGGTCCGCAGATCGGCATTCGCGGCAACCCGACGCCCACGAGCGGGACCGCTAGCCCTGTCGACGACAAGGACGTCAGCACGCCGCGCATTCGCGGCGGGTTCGCCAGCACCATCCTCGCCTTCAACATCTACAAGCAGGTTCTTCCGAACGTCAAGCTGTCGGTGAAGTTGGCCTTTTGGGCCGGCATTCAGAACTCGCTCAACCCGAACAAAAACAACGTTCGGGAGTTCAACGACTCCGTAGCCGTCGACTTTCGCGAGCAGTACATGCAGCTCGAGGGGACCTGGGGCTCCACTTGGGGAGGCCGGCGTATCGGTCTCTTCAACCGCGGCGGCATGCGCATGAATTGGTTTCTGATTCATCAACACGGCGTGGGGCACCCGTGCGACGTGGATTCAGGAGGCGCGGCTACCTGCGGCCACACCGGTACGGGCTCGATGTTTCCCGCGCGCCATGCGCAGCTTGGCTACGCTACGCCCGAGCTTGCCGGCTTTCAGCTCTCGGTGGCGGCGCTCGACGCTGCGATGATCGACACCTCTTGGAACCGCACGCCGACGCCCCGTTTCGAGGCCGAGCTCACGTACAAGAAGACGTTCGGCGAAGGCAACGAGCTCAACGCCTGGGCCAACGGCCTCACGCAGCAAATCGGTCGCGTGACCGAGGTGGCGCCGCAGCCAGGGGTTGATGGCATTTCAGCCGACGCGGTCCTTAACGTCTACGGCTTTGGCGGCGGCGCTTGGGGCCGGTTCTCGGGCTTCGGGCTGGGCGCTACCGGCTGGGCCGGCGACGGGCTCGGTACTGCCTGGGCGCTCGGCAACACCGCTGTGGACAACATCGGCAAGCTTCGCAAGCACTTCGGATACCTAGCGGCTGTCAACTACAAGCTGGGTAACTTCGAGATAGCAGCGTCCTACGGCGGGGTGCACGTGCAGGCGACCGACTGGGACAACGATCCGAACAATCCGCAGAAGGTCAGCGTGATCAAGCAGATCCGCGGCATCGGCGGCAAGCTCGCCTATCACATGACCCCAGTCGTGTTCTCGATCGACGGCATGAACCTCGCCTACAAATGGCACCGCAACGAAACGCAGGCTGCCAACGTGATCAGCGCCGGCATGCTCGCCGAGTGGTAAGCCAACTCAGGAATCCAGCAGCAGCTGTTAGCGCGGGGGTGGGACACTGCCGCCATGACTGCAATGTTGCAGCGTCACTATTGGAATAAAAATTCTATGCTGCTCGGCGTCAGAAATTCCGTTCTGCTTCGTGGTATTCTAGTGAGCCGAAGCGAGGTGCTCTGCAGCACTTGACTTGGTCAGCCGCTAGGTCACCACAAACAACCGATTGTTGGAGAATCCCATGACCCGCCGTTCCGCAGGTTTCGCGTCTCTCGGCCTGCTGGGGGCTCTTGCCTTGCCAATACCCGCAAGCGCCGGGCTCGGTAACCTGACGTATCTGCAGAGCGAGCTGGAAACGCCGCTCGCTTCTTTCAACGAGACGACGTTTAGCGGTCCGCCCGGCGGCAGCAACACCGTGCTCATTTTGCGCGACTACATGATCGTCATGGGCTCGCACGACAGTGGGGTGGCGGATGGTCCGCTGCATGTTTTCGACGTTTCGGACCCGCGAGCCCCCAAGCTAATGAAGCGGTTTTCGAGCCCCGAGACGGCCGACTTGCGTGAGCTTCACGCCATGCCGGTCGCGATGCTCGACGGCAAAGACATCCTGGTGTTTCCCTCCACCACGGGCATACGCTTCTTCGACTTCACCGACCCGCTGGCGCCAAAGGCCATCGGCGAGCTCAAGCTCGACGGAGTCAACGCTGGGGACTACGACAACGCCGCGTGGATGTTGTCGTGGGCTTGGCCCTATGTGTACGTGGGCGGCACTGGAAACGGCGTGTACGTGGTGGATGCGACCGACCCCACGCAGCCCTCGCTGGTTACGCAAATCCCACTCGGGAAGCTGGGCGGCTTTCGCGTAGGCCCCGTCTACGCTGCCGGCAACTACATCATCGCCAGCGGCATGGATGCGAAGCCCACCGAGGTCTCGGTGCTCGATGCGGGAGATCCAACCAAGCCGTTCCTTTGGGTCAAAGGCTCCGCGCAGGCCGAAATGTACTCGTCGGTGGTGATCGGGGACCGAATCTACGGCTCGGGGGCGAACGGCCAGTACTCCCTCCTAAAGTGGAGCGTCGACGCGGTGGAGGCCATTGGGCCCGCCATGAAGTTCGGCACGGACAAGGGCGGCTACTGCTCGTATCAGGACGCTTTCATCTTTTGCGGCCAATCCGCCGAGGGCTACAAGCAGCTCGACGTGAGCGACGAGGCCAACATCACGTTGGTTGGCTCAGCCGACATTCCGACCGCCGGTGCCGACACCGACTTTGCAACGGTGCTCGGCAACTTGGTCTACCTGGGCAACGACCACGGCTCCGGCGCCGCTTTCATCCCGCATTCGATGGCCCCGGACACGACTCCGCCCAAGGTGCTGAAGGTGTACCCGAGCAGCGGCGATTTGAGCCAGCCGCTGACCAGCCGCATCACTATGTTTTTCTCGGACGAGATCGATCTCGACTCCGTTACCCCCGAGAACATCTTGGTGCGGCAGGTCGGGGGAGCCGCGGTCGATGGTGTCTTCAGTCACTCGTCGATCAACGCCATCTCGTTCGGAGCCAAGCAGGCCCTGGTGAAGGACGCGACGTACGAGGTCGTGGTGGTCACGGGCGGCTTGAAAGATCTCGCGCAAAATCCGATCGCCGAGGAGACCGTGGTGCGTTTTTCCACCGGCGCCACCATCGACGATACCCCCAGCGTGGGCGGAGCTGGCGGGATGAGCAGCGGCGGCGGCGGGTCTAGCAGCGGGGGCCTCAGCGGGAGCACGAACGCCGGTCAAAGCAGCAGCGTTGGCGGAGTGGGTCCAGTAGCGGGCAGCGGCGGGGTTTCGCCCGCGGCCGCGCCGGGAAGCACGCCGCAGGAGGCTGCGGGGTGTGGATGCAGCTTGCCCGGTACGTCGGGTTCGTCCCGCACGGCCTGGAGTGTGGTTGGCCTCGCCGCAGCTTGGGCCTTCGCGCGCGGAGCTCGGCGTCGACGTCAGACCGAAGGTGCAAGCAGTCCATGAGGCGCGGCACAGCCGCGTGGTACGGCGCGGCGTGCCTGCTGGTGTCGGCTCCAGGCCTTGCGCTCGAAATCAGCCTGGAGGCTAGCTCCCCGGCACCGGTGGGGCAGCCCGCTAGCTTCCGAGTCGCCAGCGTGGCCGACGCAAAGGGTGACGTTACGTATCGCTGGAACTTCGGCGATGGCACGATCGTGGGTCCCGGCGCGGGCAGCGAGGTGCCTCACACTTATGCCAGCGCCGGACACTACACGGTGATTGTCCTCGGGACCGATGCCGAGAGCAACCGGACCAGCGGCTCCTTCACCCACACCGCTCACGCGCCGCTTACGGACACGCCGCCCAGCAACGCTTCCAGCGTCTTGTTCGATGTGGTCCGGAATCAAATCTGGAACGTGAACCCCGACAACGACAGCGTCAGCGTCAGCGATGCCGGCTCGCTCCAGCGCCTGCAGGAAATTCCGGCGGGGGACGAGCCGCGCTCACTCGCCCAAGCGCCCGACGGCGCGATCTGGATTACGAATCAGCGATCCGACGAGCTCGTCGTGCTGGAGCCCGGCGCTGTGGGCGAAAGAGCGCGCATCGCCCTGCCCTACGCTTCTCAACCGTATTCGGTGGCGTTCGGAGCCAACGGCAAGGCCTACGTGTCCTTGTACGGTACGGGCGAGCTCATCGAAATCGACGCAGCTTCGCGCAAGCTGGGCCGACGCCTCGCGCTTGGACCGACTCCGGCCGGCATTGCCGTGGCCGCAGACGGGCGCATCTTCGTCACGCGCTTCGTGTCGCCGGAGACTCACGGTGAGGTCTGGCTGGTGTCGCCCGAGTCGTTCGAAGTGGTGCGTACAATCCAGCTCGCCAGGGACCTGGGGCCAGACAGTGAGTCGGCGGGGCGAGGCGTGCCGAACTACCTGTCGTCCGTCGTCATCTCGCCGGATGGAGCTCAGGCGTGGGTGACCGCCAAGAAGGACAACGTCGAGCGTGGTCCGCAACGCGACGGGTTGTCGCTCAACTCCGACAACTTCGTGCGCGCCATCGTCTGCGTGCTGGACCTAACCAGCGAGAGCGAGGTTCTAGCTAAGCGCATGGATGTGGACAATCGAGCTCTGCCAGTCTCGGTCGCGTTCTCACCGGTTGGCGACTATGCGTACATGCTGCTCCAGGGCAGCAACTGGGTCGGCATCTTCGACGCTTATAAGGCGCAAAACGTAGGCGGTATCAAGGATATCGGGAAAGCACCTGACGGCTTGGCCTTTTCGACGGACGGCAGGCTGTTCGTCAACGCTTACCTGTCGCGGGAGCTGTTCGTTTACGATTTGCGGGAGTCGCTGGCTTCCCGGGACCAGCAGGCGCCACCAGCCTTGGCTACCATTCGCACGGTGGATTCCGAGACGTTGAGCGAGCAGGTGTTGTTCGGCAAACAAGTATTCAACGACGCTTCGGACAAGCGGATGAGCGAAATCGGCTACATGAGCTGCGCGTCTTGCCACTACGCAGGCGCGAGCGACGGGCGCGTTTGGGACTTCACCGACCGCGGCGAGGGTTTGCGCAACACGAAAGCGCTGGTTGGCCTGGGCGGCGTGGTCAGCCAAGGCAGGCTGCACTGGAGCGCCAACTTCGACGAAATTCAGGACTTCGAGCGCGATATCCGACACGACTTTGGTGGGACTGGCTTCATGAGCGACGCCGACTGGCTCGCGCGCGCGGACGATATGTTCGGAACGCCCACAGCTGGCGTCAGCCCAGAGCTAGACGCGCTGGCTACCTACCTCACCTCGCTCGATGAGTCGCCTAGGAGCCCGTTCCGCAATCCGAATGGCAGCTTCACCGCCGACGCCCGGAAGGGGCGTGAAGTGTTTCTGCGCGCCGGCTGCGCCGAATGCCACGCCGACCCGACTTTTACCAATAGCAACTCGGGTGAGCTCTTCGACGTGGGGACTCAGTTGCCTTCTTCGGGACAGCGCCTGGGCGCTGAGCTTACGGGCATCGACACGCCCAGCCTGAAGGGCCTCTGGCAATCCGCACCGTACCTGCACGACGGTCGCTCCTCGACGCTGATGGAGATCTTCACGACCTATATTTTGGATGACAAGATGGGCAGAACGAGCCCGCTCAGCGAGCTTGAGCTGCAGCAGATGGTCCGCTACCTGCAGGAGCTGGACGACGTGCCCGAGACGGAGCCGACAGAAAAAGCCGCGTCTCCGAGCTCCGGCGGAGGAGTTTCGTGCGCTGTCGCGTCGATTGCAGATCGCTCGCCTGCAGGCGGCTTGCTGGCGGCTCTCGTCACGCTACTAGGCCTCGCGGTGCGCGCGCGGCGGCGACGCCCGCAGCCAGCGCTGTCCCGCGGCTAGAGCGACAAACGGTTTCCTGGGACAACGAAAGGCGAGAGACAGCAACGACGAGCGCCGCCGCGTGGGGGGAGGCTCCGCCGAATTCACTTCGGCGGAGGGGGGCGGCGCCTGCCGCCCCCACCAGGAAGGGCCTAGAACGCAGCGGCTGCAAACTGATCGGCGTTCTAGGTGGTGGCACCCTGCCGCGGGACGGAGCTCGCCGTCAGAGCCTTAGTTCGCGGTGCAGGTGCTGGTATCAGCCGCGAAGCCAGTCAACGTCAGCTTGAAGTTGGAACCAGCAGGCGCGCGCTCGGCGTGGAAGAGCGCAATCTCGTAGACCTTGTTGAGCACCAACCCCAAGTTGCTGGACACGACGGCGCCGAGGATCACTTTTCGGGTCTGGGGTCCGTGGAGGCCGCCAATGTCTACGGCGAGCTTGCCGTTGATGAAGACCCAGACGTCGTCGTCGCCCGAGAACTCTAGCTCCTCGTCACCCTTGTATTGAAACGGGTAGCGGAGCTCGGTGGTGAAGCCAAAGTTCTTCATGATGTGCAGCTGCTCTTTGCCCTGAGCGGGCCAGCCTAGGCCCGTGAGCGGGGTGAACTCGTTGCCGCCATCGAAGACGTACCTTTCGGATTGGCCTTGCCTGCCGAGCAGCAGCGACCCTTCGACAGTGATATTCACTCCCTCGACATCCGTATACCACTGATCGAAATTGGCCTCGGTGGAGGTCTGCTCCTGGAAGGGGCAGAGCGTCGTGTTGGCGACGTTGGGGCCGAGCGCCTCGCAGATGCCCGTGTAAGCCGGCAGGCCGCCGACGAGTGCGGGCTCGACCATCCCAAGCGTCGCGTTGTCTCCGTTGAACGTTGCGAAATCCGGATGCTTGGTCGAGCCTCCCATGGCGGTGGTGATGAAGTCGCGATACGTGACCGGAATCACCAGCTGGGGAGGCAAGGCCGTGGGATTGGTCACACAGGTAAAGCCCGCTTCCTGAGTACAGGTGGCGGAGCAGCCGTCGCCCGCCTGAACGTCGCCATCATCGCAAGCTTCGGGGGCTAGCACCGTGCCGTCGCCGCAAGTCGAAACGCAGGCTCCCCCAGTGCAGACTGGAGCCTTGCGGCACGGCTTACCCGGGATCTCGCAAAGGTAGCCGGTCTCTCGCTTGCAGGTGGCGGAGCAACCATCGCCAGCAGTGACGTTGTCGTCATCACACAGCTCGCCGGCCAAGATGCCGTCGCCGCAGACGCCGGTACACGGCATGCCCACAGTGGCGCATTCCCAGCCTTCTTCCTGGGTGCAGGTATTGCTGCAGCCGTCGTTGGAAGCCGTGTTCTTGTCGTCGCACGCCTCTGGCGCGATCTTCACGCCATCCCCGCACAGGGGCTTGCACGCCTGACCTGCCGGGCAGGTGTAGCCCGCCTCTGGGGTGCAGGTTGCCGAGCAGCCGTCACCGGCCGCCGTGTTAGTGTCGTCGCAGCCTTCTGCAGCTGCGCGCGTGCCATCGCCACAAACGGCGACCACTGGGGCGCCGGCAGCGCCGCCCGTTCCGGCGCTACCGCCAGTGCCGCCACCCGATCCGCCCTGGCCGCCTGCGCTCACCGAGCCAGCGGAGCCGGCCGTAGCCTTGCCTCCGCCACTACCGGCGGCGGTCATCATTCCGCCGGAGCCGGTTGCCATCCCTCCAGCGCCGCCTACGGCCGCCGCACCGGATGCGCCTGACGGTGTGGGGCTGTCCGAGGAACACGCTGCGCCGCTGACGGCCAGCGCGGTGACGAACAATGTTGCTAGTGGCTTGGCTCTCATGAAAGTCCTCATTTTCTAGTCTTTTCCGGCTAAGTGGATCCACCGGTCGCGCGGCCTATGCACGACATGCGCCGTGCGGGTCAGTGACCGCCCAATGCCGCCTTCGTGCATCAAAACGCAAGCTCGAGGCCCATCAGGTTTCGGGATAGTACACCCTAACTAAGATATTGCACTCAAACGGTTGTCGCCTCGTCAGAGAAAACCAGACCAACATTCGGTATGACGCGTCGTGTCGCCTGCACCCACTTGCACCGTCGTCCCCGACTTCGCAGTCCGCGTCCTCCGCGCGGGTTACCCCAAAGTCCGCGCACCTAACTACTTTTGATCGATAACACCGCTGGGAAACCAGTCAGCTCACAAGTGTGACGAGGCTCATGGACTCTGCGGCTCGTGACTCAGGACACGGTTCAAGATGCCGGCTAGACGAGCACCGGCTTTCTGCAGCTGCTGAGCGACGATCGGCCATTTCGTCTCAACGTAGGCGGCGTCAACGACTTGGTCGCTCTTCATGAAGGCGTGCCGCCGGGCCAGCGCCAAGCCCTCGTTGGCGTAGGCTTCTGGCGAGGTGACCTGTTGCCAGGCCTTGGCGCGGGCGGGCTTCATGTCCGCGAGCAGTGATGCAGCCAGCGCCCGCCAATGCGAGGGCTCTTCGGACTTGATTTCGGGCGCGCTTTCAGACGACTGAAGCGCTGCCGGGCGCTGCTCGATGAGCCCGACATCCCAGACCCAGTGCGCGTTGGGTTTCGCGGCTTGCCCGAGCACGCCCGGAAAGGGGAAAAAGACTTGGGTAGCCGTACCGCCCTTGCCGTCCGGGTGGGCAACATGCAGCGGCTGATGGATATCGCCGACTAAATGCGCGATCCAGTAGATGGAGAAGCGCCGCTCCTTCAAGGAAAGCGGCGGCTCCTTACTACCGAGGAGCGTCACGAATTGCCCGAGCACGTTCACGACGCAGCCGTTCGGACAGTCGCGCTGAGCATTGTAGCTCTGCGCCTTCGAGTCCACGTTCACGTAGTGGAAAGGCGCCATGGCGTCGTATTCACGGAAGCGCCGCGCAACGGTATCCGGCCAGGTCGCGGCTTCCGCCAAGGTCTCGTAGCCTGGATCGCTGAGGCATTCTGCAACGGACGCGCGCGCCTCTGTGCTGAGCTGATGCCAAGCCAGCTCTCCGACGACGCGATGCCCATCGTGTCCCCACGCTCGCGCGGTAGTAGCCACGCCGAGAAGAGCCCCAACCAAACCAAGCGTGAAAAAGCAACGCATCGTGCGGCTATTGCTTGCTCGCGGTGCCGGTTAACTCCGCCACCGCGAGCTCATGAGCTTTCACGGCGGCGTCAGCCTGCATAGCGCTGGATGCGGTGGTGATGCCGGGCAGCGTGGCGACGTCGAGCGCGTACACGAAGAACGTGTAGCTTTGGTCCGCTCCACCGGGGCAGGGACCCGTGTAGCCGGCCCACGTCGCGCCGTCGATGTTCGTTTCGACTTGCTTGGCGCCTGCCGGCACCGTGAGCTCGGGGAGGCGGGGCACGCCTTCTGCGAGGGTCCGTGTGTCTGCCGCAACGTCCCACAGTACCCAGTGCAGTGACTGAGAGCCCACGTGGATCATCGTCACCGCATAGCTGAGTGTACCCAGGGGGCCACGGGTCCAGGTGAGTGCCGGCGAGACATTGGCGCCAGTGCAGCGGTACTTGACCTCGACCCCGTCGCCGTCCGAAAAAGCACTGCTGGTAAGCTCGAACGGGCCCGGGGCACCGCCCATGCCGCCGCTACCGCTGCTGCCTCC
>ENA-ORBV01016279-ORBV01016279.1-microbial-mat-metagenome-genome-assembly--contig:-NODE-16279-length-10813-cov-8.648845_pt1 | contig 10813 bp, 12 predicted proteins | sample MGYA00237777_ERZ505514 | MGnify/ENA primary metagenome ERZ505514 (study PRJEB26160, sample SAMN06269048) | microbial mat metagenome | isolation source: Oligotrophic lake microbial mat | place...
CGATCCGTGATGGAACGGCCTGCTCGCCATGTGAATGGGTGCCGATCCGTGATGGAACGGCCTGCTCGCCATGTGAATGGGTGCCGATCCGTGATGGAACGGCCTGCTCGCCATGTGAACAGACCTTGATCCTTGCCCAACAACCCATCCCCCCGCTGAATGACCACGCGTGAGAGATCGCCGCTGATTCTGGCTCCCTTCTTCCCCGTCCCGCGATAAGATGGCATCTCGAACCCCTTCCAGACAGGAAGAACGCCCGCATGCCATTTGCCATTGAGCTGTACCTGGATCACAGCAGTGCTCAGATCGTCCGCGATCTGTGGACCGCGCTCTCCCGAAAGGGCATCTCTTCTTCCCTGCTGAACAGCGGGGCGAAGCCTCACCTGACCCTCGGGGTGTATGAGTACCTGGATTTTGCCGGGGTGGCGGCGGACCTGGCGATCTTCGCCAAACGCATGGCCCCGCTGGACCTCACCCTCTCCAGCTTCGGGGCGTTCACCTCGGCTATCCTCGAAGCCATCCAGCAGCACCCGATCGACGTCCACGAAACGGACCCGCTCCGGCTCCAGCAGCTCCCCCAGCCACCCGGCCAGGCGGCGACTGAGCTGGTGGTGAGAGGCCGGCGGCAGTGCCACCACCCGGAAACCACCCCGATCGACCGACGCAGCCAACGCAGATACCACCGGCGGCAGATGGCTGGCAAACTCGATCCGCTGACGCGGGATGACCGCATCCACGAGGGGCGCCTCAACCAGCGCGGCCTCTTCCACTCGAGCAGGATCCTCGAGCCGGTCTCCATTGACCCGGTATCCGGCCTCGAGAAGCGCCTGTCTCAGGTCCGCGGGTTGCTCCACGGCCTGGAACTCGGCGACCAGCCGCGCCTGCAGCGCGTCGATCGAGAGCACCTCGAGCAGCCGGGGACGAAGCCATACCGCCCCTTGAGCCAACCGCACCGGCGGGGTGAAGAGCGCGCCGTCTGTCGTGGCCAGCAGGTCGGGGCAGAGCGGGCGCACGGCGGCCAGCAGCGCGGACGCATCCAGTCCACGTTGGATGAGGGACGTCTGAAGCGGCGCCTCGAGGGCCTCCCACAGCCGACCTTCCGCATCGCGCGGCTCGAGCGGTGGCCAGTCCGATGAGGACCCGCTCCGGATCGGTCTCCGCCACAAAGGTGAACGGGTCGTGGAAGGCGAGGCCGTCGTGCTGAAGCACCTGGTACGCTGCGATGCGGCCGCCGGAGCCCGGGAGCTCGAGCGCACGGTGATGCGGCTGAGTGCGAGGCAGGTCAGCAATCGCGCCGCCGTATGGCAGCTCGAGAGTGCGGGCCGCCATTTTCAGAAATGTCAGGCTGTCCATGGGCTCGACCATCATGGTCTGCCCGACCAGCTCTCGAGCCATGTCGTCGGTGACCCCTCGCAGCGGGTGTGCGGACAGGCGGCTCAGGTCGAACGGCCATGGGAATGCTTCGGCGAGGTCCTGGTGGAGGATCTCGATGAAGTGCATCCAGCCGAGCTTGCGACGGATGCGCAGCCACTTATCGTGGCCGGCCACATCCGGGAGCTGCGCGCCGAGGTGTTGCGCTGGACCGTCTTCTGCGATGAGGAGGTGTCGCTCGCGGACCTCTCCCCGGCCATTCGGGGGGCACCGGCCAAGACGGTGCCGACCCGTAACACTGCCGTGTGCCCTCTGGCGCAGAGCGTCGCGGAGACCGAGCGGGGAGCCATTGAAGCGGCTTTGCACGTGTGCGGTGGCAACCTGGCAAGCACGGCCAGGACGCTTGAGATCGATCGAAACACCCTCAAGCGGAAAATAAAGGCGTTCGGATTGGCTCGAGACTCGAGGCAGACCGATCGCTGACGAGCGCACTTAACGGCCCAGTGACGTTGGTGCAGGCTCAGTATGTCCCGCGGTTCAGTTTATCCTTCCGGATTATGCCAGAGGGACAGGAGCCACACGCAAACCGGTTAGCTTCGCAGGTATATCCCCGCCGTGCCCCGTCATCGGGAGCTGAGTGTGGAGGTATATTGGAGGGGGGCTGTTGCCGTCGCTTTGTGAGGCATGCGCCGAAATGGAGGGAGGATCGGAAGGAGGTGAAGCACGGTCGGGGATTGCTCAGGCAGGGGCGAGGCCATGCTCGAGGTTGTGCGTGCTCCTGAAGAGGGGCTGAAGCAGAAGCCTGGAGGACTCAGAGGGGAGGACGGAATCGGGAGGTGGCTCGAAGGGAATGGTGGTGGAGCCTACGGCGCGTTTGAGGGGGCCTCGCGGGCCACGTCCCAGGGGAGCAGGATGGTGCCTGGTTTCTCGAGCGCCCCGATGAGCGCGCGTCGTACATAGGTGGCCGGATCGATGCCGCACAACCTGGCGGAACCGAACAGGGTGTAGAAGGTACAGGCGACCTGGGCCCCCCGCTCCGAGCGGCTTCCATAGAAGCCCTTTCGGCCGATCACCGGTCCGCGGAGCGAACGCTCCGCCGGGTTGTTGTCGAGCTCAATCACAGGAGCGTTCAGGAACACAGTCAACCGTACATACCAGCCGTGCCCCGTCTAGGAAAATAACTGCGATAGGATAGGCTTATGGGCGAACCTTCAAAAAGAGGAGGAGCCCGATGCCAAAAGCGGGACAGAACATGCACCGGAGGCCAGGTGGCCATCCGGTGATCAGGAGCGAGGAGGATCTTGTCCATCGAGATCCCCAGCAAGCAGCGTGGCTGCTGCTTCGTGCGACGTTGGTGGTGCCGATGTGGAAGCTGGAACGGGAACTGATGTCGGCCGGCTCGGTGGGTCATCAGGCGCGCTGCCTGGAGGAGGCCCTGGCGATGTGGGAAGCCGACGAGCCGCATGCGCTGGTCAGCGCGCTGGTGCGGCTATTGAACAGTGTGCTCACGGCGGAGGTGCAGCCATGAATACGGTATTGAGAACGGGAGACCGTGGAACGATCGAGTTGACCACCCTTCGAGCCGAGCTGGAAGGGTGCCCTCGCGATAGGGGCGGGCGGCGGGTTTACAGTGCCACCCTTGCGGAGCGGGCAGGACGATACGCGCAGTTCCGTCGAGCCAAGGGGGTGGGACTCAGTGCGGTGGCGCTGGAACTGGGGGTCTGGGAAAGTCAGGTGGTGCGGTGGGTCAAGCGGCAGGAGGGGGCGGGATTTCACGAAGTCACGGTAGTGGAACACGAACCGAAGAGCGCGGTTGGCCTGTTGGCGCAGAGGGTGGGAGTCCAAAAACCGGGGTTGGTAATCGTCAGCCCGCGGGGCTTCCGGCTCGAGGGGTTGACGCTGACCGACCTCCATGAGCTTTGGGGAGAGCTGTGATGCTGGGCTCTACGAGGAATATCCGGGTCTATGCCTACGGGCGTCCGGTGGACATGCGGCTGGGATACAACGGGCTCTACGGTCTGGTGACCCAGGAGTTGGGGCGCAATCCCCTGTCCGGAGACATCTTCCTGTTCGTCGGTCGAGACCGTAAGCGGGCCAAGGCGTTGATGTGGGACGGCACCGGACTCTGTGTCTACAGCAAACGGCTCGAGCGGGGCCGGTTCGCGGCGTTGTGGCCAACCGAGGGAAAGGAAGGGAAGGTTCTGACCGTCTCCGAGCTGCAGTTGTTTCTGGAGGGAAGCCGGGCCGTGGGACGATACACCCTGAGTCCACCGGAATTTGAACACCAAATCGGTGTCTGAGAGAAGGGAGTGTCGTCAAGCGGCGGCACTCCCCCCTTTTCCTCGGTGACTTTTCTGGAGACGCTTTGACTTACGGCTCGGTTGATGAGATCGACGATGTCCCGACCCTACGAGCCCTGGTTCGGTACTACGAACAGGAAAAGACGCAACTTCTCCAGCGAATCGCCGAGCTCATCGCTGAGCTCGCGGCGTTGACCGATAAGAAGGCCCAGGATGCGCTGCAACAGGAGCTGGACCGGATAAGAGCCCAGCTGGAAGCCCTCCAGCGAAAGGTGTTCGGGACATCAAGCGAGCGGCGTCAAGACGAGTCCCCCAGCCCAGAAGCGAAGAAGGAAAAGCCGAAGCGTAAAGGGCATGGTCCGAGAGCCCAGCCCAGGCTTCCGGTGGTCGAAGAGGTTCATCACCTCGACCCGGCTGACGAGATCTGTCCTTCCTGCGGGGGGACGCTCACGGAAATGGAGGGGCAGTTCGAGGAATCGGAGGAGATCGATTACGTCCCGCCGAAGATCGTGCTGAAACGGCACAAGCGCCAGAAGTACCGCTGTTCGTGCAACGCCTGCGTGGAGACAAATCGCCGTGAAACGGTTGGGGCCGACCAGGTTGATTCCGGGGGGCCGGTACTCGGTGGAGTTCACCGTCCACGTGGCCGAAGCGAAGTACCTCGACCATCTGCCCCTGGAACGCCAGGTTCGGCAGATGGAGCGCCAGGGGCTGGTGGTGGACTCTCAGACGCTGTTCGATCAGCTGCACGCCGCCTGTGAGCTGTTGCTACCGACCTATACCGCCCTTCATGGCCATCTTCTCACCGAGCCGCTTCTGTTTGCCGACGAGACGCCCTGGAAACTTATGCGACCAGGGGAGACCGAAAACTGGTTCTTGTGGGGAATCAGCTGCCGGCACGTCGCCTTCTACAGCCTGGCGGACAGCCGGTCTTCGCGGGTGGCCTGGGTGCTGCTGCCTGATTATGCGGGTCTGCTCTCGGTCGATGCCGCCTCGGCGTACGTCGCGCTCAAGAATAATGGCGGTAAGAACTCGGACGTCAAGACGTTCACGATGGTCAAGCCGGACGGAACGGTGGAGACCATCCAGGCCGACACTCTGGAAGTGGCTCCTGGGCTGTTTACGCTCATCCATTGTTGGGCCCACTGTCGACGACCTTCACCGCTCATCCAGACTGACCCCTACCATACTCATGAGGACTGATCCCCCCGAGAGTGCAGCTGCTGAATTGCGGTGGTTACGGACGTGGCCTGACGCTTGGGTGGCGATTACGTCGCGGTCTAGTCCACCGTCAAGAGATGAAAACCCTCAAGAAGCCCTGCGTCATCTGCGGCCGGTGGTTCACACCGGATCCTCGAACCCGGACCCGGCAGGGGGCCTGCTTTGATGAGTTCTGCCGCCTCAAGCAACGTCAGGCGACGCAGCGCCGCTGGCGTGATCGGAATCCCAGCTACTTCAGCGAGCGTCGTCTGCGCACGCGTGCCGAGCGATCGGCAGAGCTGGTCCATCCTTCCCATCTTCCACCTCCATCCCCGCTTCCGTCCCCGCTTCCGGTAAGCCGCCCTCCTGTGCCGGCGTTGGAACGAATCCCCTGGGAGTACGTGCGCGAAGTCTTCGGGCCGGCCGGAGAGACGCTCCTGGCGTATCTGCTGGCACAGGTTCTGCAGGCCGCGAAAGCCGAGAGACAACTCGAAGTGAATGAAATGTCTGGTGAATCCAGGAGAGAGCCTGAGCGGGTCCAGACTACGCAATCCGGGTGTCAAGACGAGACATGGGGACAAGTCTTTGAAAAGAGTGTGGAAATGGACACACTTCAGGACGCACTTCCCATTCGTTCCCCTCCCGGGCAAGACGAGAGATTGATTTAACCGATTAGAACTACTGAGGATCTGGCGTCACTTCACCTCCTGCGCCGGACTAGACGAGACGGATCCTGCGGCGGCTTTGGGGTAGGGTACCGAGGATCGAGAGGCCGCGAGCAAAGAGGGGGGGGCGATCATCGCTCGTCCGTCCAGCACGCGCCTGAATCCAACGAGAGGAGACCTATGGATGACACGACGACACCTGTCGATGCCGCGGTGATGGCGCTCGAGTGGCACCAGCTATCGCTCAAATACAGCCACCTGCGGGTGTGCGATCCGCTCCGAGAGGCCCGCCTGATGGCGTCGCTGTGCGAGAGCGAGCAGCAGACTCCGGTGGTCGTGGTAGAGGAGGCGTCGGGCCAGTTCGTGTTGATCGACGGCTACGCGCGGGTCGGGGCGCTCAAGAAGCTGGGACGGGACCTGGTGCTGGCGGTGAAGCTATTGATGAGCGAAGCGGACGCGCTGGTGTTCTGCCATCGCACCCAGAACGGCGCGCGACCGAACGTGCTCGAGGAAGCGTGGCTTCTGCTCGAGCTGACCCAGATGCATGGGCTCGAGCAGCGGAAGCTGGCGGTGATGTTGAGCCGATCCACGAGCTGGGTCTCGCGCCGATTGGCGCTGCTGGAAGCCTTGCCCGACAGCGTGCAGGAGCAGGTCCGTCGCGGCGTGGTGTGCGCGTATTCGGCGATGAAGTACCTGGTGCCGTTGGCGCGCGCCAACTGGGAGCATTGCCGGAAGCTGGTCTTGCGGCTTGGCTCACGAAAGACGAGCGTACGGGAGATGGAGCGGCTGTACCGGGCCTACAGGATGGGAACGCCCGAGGAACGGGAGCACCTTGTGGAGGACCCGGTGCTGTTTTTAAAGATCGATGCCGAATCCAGAAAGCCCGATTCCGAAGTGCTGCCGGAGACGGCCACTGAGGCGCTGGTACGCGAGCTCGAGATGGCCGGGGCGGCATCTCGTCGAGCCCGTCGGCGCCTGAAGGAGGAAAAGAGGCGGGGGGAGGACCTGAGTCTGCATGAGGCGGTGCAGCGGGCATTCACCGAGACCCAATCATCATTTACGGCCCTGACCGATGCATTTAAGGAGTTCTCAAGTGCTGGATTCCGACACACGAACGGCCGTGCTGACGCTGAGCAGGCAGGGGCACGGTAAGAAGAAGATCGCAAAGACGCTGTCGATCTCCATCAATTCCGTCCGGAAGATCCTGGTGGACGGACGCCGGGAGGTGCCCGTTGTGCTGCGCGAGGAGCAACTCACCGAGCACGGCGAGCGCATCCGGGCGTTATTCGTCCGCTGCGAGGGGAACCTGGTACGGGTGCATGAGGAGCTTGGCGCCGGGGGCGTGGTCGTCGCCTACTCCACCCTGACCGGCTTCTGTCGCCGGCACGGGATCGGGGTGCAAGAGAAGGTTCCCGCCGGCCGATACCACTTCGAACCGGGCGAGGAGATGCAGCACGACACCTCGCCCCATGACGTGATGCTCGGCGGCAAAAAGCGCCGGGTCCAGTGCGCCAGCCTGGTGCTGTGCTATTCGCGCATGGTGTACACTCAGGTCTACCCGACATTCAACCGCTTTTACTGCAAGGTCTTTCTGACCGAAGCCCTGCGGTATTTCTCCGGAGCGGCCTCTCGTTGCATGGTCGACAACACGAATGTCGTCGTCGCCCGCGGCTCGGGCCGAAATGCGGTCATCGCGCCGGAGATGGCGGCATTCGGCGAACGGTTCGGGTTCCGGTTTGCCGCCCACGAGATAGGCGACGCCAACCGGTCGGCCCGGGTAGAACGTCAATTCCATTATATCGAGCACAACTTCTACCCGGGTAGAACCTTTGCCGACCTGCCCGACCTCAATGCGCAGCTCTTGCTCTGGTGCGACAAAGTCAACGCGATGCCCAAGAGCGCCCTGAAGGCCCGACCGATCGACCTCTATCAGACGGAGGCTCGGAGCCTGAAACGACTGCCGGTCTTTATCCCTGAAATGATCGCCGTGCATGTCCGGGTGGTGAACGTGGAGGGCTATATCAGTCTGCACACCAATCGCTACTCGGTCCCGGCCCGCACCATCGGCGACCGTCTCACGATCCATGAAGGCAGCAACACCCTGCGCATCTACTGCGGCCACGACCTGGTGGCCACCCACGTAAGGCATCCGGAAGGGGCGGTGGCCTGGGTAACCCTGCCCGAGCATAAAGAACCGTCCCGCTGGCGAAAAGCCAACTCAAAGCTCCCACCTCTCCCCGAGGAGAGCGCACTTCTGGCTGCCTCACCCATCCTCAAAGACTTCGTCGAAACCCTGCACCTACGGGAATCCGGCCGGGCCATCCACCCCGTGCGCCGGCTCTACCGGCTCTATCTCGATTACCCCCTCCCGCCGCTCGAGGCCGCCATCGAACGGGCCCTCCACCACGGCCTGTTCGATCTCAGACGCATCGAACGCATGGTGCTCAAGAACATCGCCGGAGACTACTTCCGGCTCACCCTCGCTCCCAACCCTGAACTCGAGGACCTTTGATGAATGACGCCACCGACCAGCTGCTCTTACGCCTCCATCTCAGACGTATCCGCCAGATCCTGGACACCGAGCTCGCCCGGGCCCAGGACGAGAAGCCGAGCTATCGCGAGTTCTTTGAACGGCTCTTACGCGAAGAGCACGCCGACCGCATCTCCCGACATATGGACTACCGCATCAAGCAGGCGAAGCTGCCAGAGCCATGGACGATTGAGACCTTTCCATTCGAGCGTCAGCCGGGGGTGAGCAAGACCCAGATCCGGCAGCTGGCCGAGCTGGATTTCGTGGTTCAGGCACAAAACCTCGTCCTGATCGGCCCGCCCGGGGTCGGAAAGACCGGTCTGGCCTGTGGACTGCTGCTCAAGGCGCTCGAGAACGACCATCGCGGACTATTCATCAAGGCTCAGGACCTGTTTGACGAGATGTACGCCTCGCTGGCCGACCAATCCTCTCGAAAGCTCATCAATCATCTGATGAACATTCCGCTATTGGTCGTGGATGAGATGGGCTATTTGAATCTCAGACCCGAGCAGACCAACGTATTTTTCAAGCTTATGGACGCTCGGCACCGGCACCGGGCCACGATTATCATTATTAACCTCGACTACGACGACTGGTATGGGTTCCTGGGCAAAAAGCAGAGGGTCGCAGCGCTGCTCGACCGACTCCGCCAGAACTGCACCACCATCCGCATCGACGGACCCTCCCTACGCGCTCCCGCTCTGTGAACCGCAGCCCCGACTGCTACGCCTCCCCCACCCCCGACAGACATCCTCTCCCAACCCGAATCTCGATACCCTGCCTCCCTGAGACTCGAGTCAGTCCAGCCCCGGTTGCCGGCGCTCCGAAATTCATTTCCACATGGGCATCGGGATCCCATGAGGGATCACTCCCCACAAGCAGCGGACGGGTCACTTCCCGTGAGCGGTGAAGGGCTGACGTCATACTGCGCGTACATGTTGTGATTGATCGTCTGTTGGTCCCAGAAATTGGGCGGGCCGCTAAGCGCGGCGTTCACCACCGGCTTGTTCCACTGGATCGGGTTGTCCCGAGGGTTCTGGTGCTCGTGAATCATTCCCAGCATGTGGCCGAACTCGTGCAGGATGACCCCCTCATCCAGCCAGCCGAAGTTCATGGTGGGTTGGTCCGCGGGAATGCCCAAGGCATCCGTCCCGATGTAGGACCACGCGCCGTCGTCGTTGAAGGCGATCCGGACCTGGGTGCTGCCGGAGTTGACGAACTCGAACTTCAGGTCGGCGTGGGCGGGCCACTGGGCCGCGTGCTGTTTAACCAGAGCGTGTTGGTCGGCCGCCCCGCCCAAGAAGCGGATGCGGATCGTCGTTCCGTTGGGCCACAGCTTGGCGACCTGGAACGCCGCGCGGGTCGGGCCGGCTTCGAGGACGATCATCCGCCCGATCCGCGGCCGCTGAACCTCGCCAGGAAGCACCCGATCGAAGCAAACCTTGTCCGTAACTGCCATGTGCGATCCTCCTAAAGTGACACTTGGGTTGAAAGGGAATCTGCCTAACGCTGGAGGTAAGTGGCGGCCAGAGGGCTAGGCCCCGTGGTCGTCCGCTTGACCGACTTGTTAGGAGCGTGGGCCGACAAGAGATTTGACTGGCGCCCTTCCGGCGCCGGCAGCGAAAATGTCTTCGGCGATATTCAAACCCAGCGCGGCACCGCCGACCTTACGGGTCAGGTCAGGATTGCCGGTGGCGTCCAATGCGAAGGCATCGAACGACCAATGCACGCCAAGCCAGATGCGTGAGAAGCCGTTCTCCTCGATCATCTGCCAAAGACCACGCGGGAACGCGCGGGCGTGTCGCGGTCGCACGGTGCCCGCATTGTCGCGAGTCACCCCGTTGAGTTCGTCCGAGACGAAAGGCCCGGTATATACCGTGTCCGCCGTACGGTTGCCGGCGGGCACTCCATAGAACAGACGGACGATGTGGAAAGCAGCCGCGCCAAAAGTGGCGTGACCGGAAGGATAGGCCGGGAAAGGCGGGGTGAAATTGAGGTCTGCGCTGTTGCTCGCCGGTGAGCCCAGCGGTAGCCAGGTCGGGTCGCAATCGTTGTCGATGTTGTGCCTGGGCGTGGGTGCGGCTGGCCCCATCGACGCATCGTGCTCACGGACGCCGAGCACTGGACGCCAGAGGTCGTGGATGTATTTTTGGTCCCACGCCAGGATGCCCGCGTCGCCCATCGCGGCATTGACGAATGCGAACAGACGCGCGTTCTCGTCAGCCTTGTTGACCATGCCGGTAGCGGGGTTGACCGTGTTCATCGCCACTTCGCGCACGATCTGGTTATATAAGCGCGGTGGAGTGCCCAGTTCGCGCTGGCCATCGTAGGCCCAGTAGAGCCCGACCAAGGTCTCGTCCACCGTGCGCTTTTTGTATGTCGTGGGCAAGGTGCCCATCAACTCGGGCGCGATACCTTTGCCGCGAACCTGCTTGAGGGCTTTGTCATACTCTGCTCTGCCATGGGGTGGCGGCGGATCCAATTCGTGCCGGATCGTCACCGGCTGGGGGGTCACGGCAAAGCACTTGGAACGCGCGCCGTAAAACGGAGCATGATAGCCCTGCGTGGGGTTAGCGGGATCGGGGCGATGACCGCATGGATGCATTGACGCGGGGTAGCCATTGTCGTCGGGACTCGGATCGTCCTTGCGATCCGCTAGCATCGCTTGCGCCACCGCTAGACCGAAGTCGTGCCCTTCGGCCAAGCCCGGCCCCGAAAGTCCAACCGCTAGATGCGCCGCATCAAAG
>ENA-ORBV01016281-ORBV01016281.1-microbial-mat-metagenome-genome-assembly--contig:-NODE-16281-length-10813-cov-4.513785_pt1 | contig 10813 bp, 12 predicted proteins | sample MGYA00237777_ERZ505514 | MGnify/ENA primary metagenome ERZ505514 (study PRJEB26160, sample SAMN06269048) | microbial mat metagenome | isolation source: Oligotrophic lake microbial mat | place...
CACTGCCCGATTGTGTAATGGTAGCACAACGGATTCTGACTCCGTTTGTCTAGGTTCGACTCCTAGTCGGGCAGCCAACCTTCTTAAAATTCACCGCGTTACAAAACCGCCTAAGTCGGGCAATGTACCACTCATGGCTGCCACGTTTGCGCTCCGGACGCATCGGGTTTTCACCTGAGCGCATTGCAAAAATAAATTTCCGACTAACCTCCAAACAAAGTAAGTTGACAGCCAACTTTTGATAAACCCTAGTTCGCGATCTCCTGTATTCCCCCCCCAAAATTCCCCTCAGCACGAAGCTGAAAAATTTCGCCCTTTTTGATACTCAAAGCTAAATCGCTCGGCATGCTTCCTGCAAAAGGAACAACTGCAATTGGCCTAGTTATAAGTAATTGGCAATAGCCCTTCGCTGCCGAGGCGGAAATGGCCAGTACCGTTTCAGCTTCTTCGCGAATCCTCGAATTTTTCTTTCTTCAAACCCAACACTTCTGCTCTAAACCGTTTTTCATCCTATGATCATCCAAAGTCTCCCCCTCGCGATTCTGCTCGGCGACGCCTCCTTGATGGACCTTTTCATCATGGGCGAATGGATCATGTGGCCAATGATCCTCGTATCATTCCTCATGATGACAGTGGTAGTGGAACGTATTCTGTTCATCATCCGCGAAAACGCTAGCCGCGAACCAGAAGTCGTTGAGAAGATGCTCGAAGCCGTAGAGCGCCGCGACATCGAGGGCGCCCTGGCGATCGGACGTAAGAGCAAGGACTTCATCGCCAAGATCCTGGTCTACAGCTTGACCAACCGCGATTACTCGCTTTCCAACGCCTTCATTCGCGCCTCGGGTCAAGAACTCGGGCGATTCAGCCAGGGTATTGCGACACTCGACACCTGTATCACCGCCGCTCCTCTCCTCGGTCTTCTGGGTACGGTCACAGGTATGATGCGTACCTTCGGAGCTCTGGGTGGTGGCGACGTCGGAGCAGCCGCCGGTGCCATCACCGGTGGTGTAGCTGAAGCGCTTATCGCCACAGCTGCCGGTCTCGCGGTCGCCGTAATCGGCCTCTTCCCGTTCAACTACTTGATTGCTCGCGCCGAACAGGCGAAGCAGGAAGTGGCCGACGTGTCGCACGCTCTGGAGATTCTCCTCAAGAAGGGCGAAACAACCGTCCCCTTCAATCGCTAATTCTTTTCTAAGAATTAGTCTCCCCGCGCGTCGAACCAGCAGAAGCCCTTTCAAACTATGGCCGGATCATCAGGTGCAAGCAGTGGCTGCAAAAAGAAAGCCCGCATTGAGATCATTCCTCTCATTGACGTTATCTTCTTTCTGCTCGCGACGTTCGTCTTGTTCACGCTCTCGCTGAACAAGTCCGACGGTATCACCGGAATCATGCTTCCCCAAGCAGAAACCGGAGAACCTCGGGACCCTTCAGGCACTGTCACCATCTCGGTGACAGATGCCGGTACCATCGCTTGGAACAAGGACTTCGTTAATTTGGCTGAATTCATCGATCGTCTCCGTGCCTACAAAGCCGCGGAGCCCGATGGTCGGATTCTAATCAATGGTGACGAGGGTGCCTACTTCAATGCAGCGCTCTACGTCTTCGACGAAGCTCGGAAAACAGGCTTTCAGAAAATCTTTATCGAAACCAAAGTTCGTCCCGCCGGCCAGTGAGGCGTCACGGCTAACCCACAATCTCCATGGCCGGTTCCAGTCCTAAAGCACAGGAAGGCAAAAAGAAGGCGCGCATCGAAATCATCCCGTTGATCGATGTCATTTTCTTCCTTCTTGCCACCTTCGTATTGTTTACCCTTTCGCTCAGCCGCATCACATCGATTCCGGTCACCCTGCCCAAGGCCGATCCGACCGCGCAGCAGCCCAAGGAAGACACGACCCTCTACCTCCAGGTGTCAGACGAAGGTACCTACTACTGGAAAGTCGGAATGAATACGCAACCCGAACTGGTTTCACCCAGCGAGATTGCTCCCCGGCTCAGCGACTATCGGAATACCTTCAATACATCGGCACGTGTTCTCGTTCGCGGTGACAACCGCGCCCGTTTCGGGGCGGCTGTATTTGCCCTAGACGAAATCCGGAAAGCGGGTATCGAGCAAGTCTCCGTCGAAACCGTCTCAAGCCAGACTGCCCGCTAACCCGTAACTATCATGAGTCGCGATCTCATCATCGGCATCCTAATTTCAGTCGGCCTTCACCTTGCACTTCTCTTTGGCGATCGGCTCGTACCCGAGAAGCCACCGGTGGTGAAGGTCGAGGAAGTAGAAGAAAAGATCCAGCTCCTCGAGATGCCTCCCATGGAGGAAATTGAGCCAGAAATCGTCGAGACGAACGAAGAAGTTGTTCCGCTCGATCTGGCTCCTCCCATGCAGCAAGATGTGCCGCAACTCGCGACGCCTGACTCATTTGTTCAAAAGATCCAACCACCGCCACCCGACAATGTAACCATCTCGGCTAACATGAACATTGTTCCCGAAATCCGGGATCCAAACATGTTCCGCGGCATGAAGGTATTCGACATCTCCATGTTGGACCAGATCCCCGTTCCACGTTTCCAAGCCCGTCCGCAATATCCCTTCGAAATGCGTCGCGCTGGAATCGCCGGCGAGGTAGTCGTCGACTTCATTGTCGATACCAGTGGTGACGTTCAGAACGCCTACGCTATTCGCTCCTCCCAACGTGAGTTCGAGGCAAGTGCCATTCAGGCTGTCAGCAAGTGGAAATTCAAACCGGGCCGCAAAGGCGGTCGCGACGTTCCCACCCACATGCAGGTGCCGATCGTCTTCACCCTCAACGAGGAATAACCCGTCGTGAAGTCTCAAAGCTCCATTTCAGTTCTACGCCGCCTCCGCGCGGCAAGTTTAGCCGCCGCGATCATCCTCTCCGCTGGGATTAGCAATGCCCAACCGAAGAAGGAACATAGCGTTAGTGAGAAAACCCAGGAGGCCTTTGGAAAGCTGAAGCCGCTCCAGGACACCCAAAACTACGCCGGCATGCTCGTATTGCTAAACGGAGTACAGGTGGTTCCCGAAAGCTATGATGAAGCGTTGATCCTGGATATGAAGGCCAAGATTTATGCGATGACGAACGAGTTTGGAAAAGCCATTCCACCCTGGGAGCGTGCGATCCAAATTTCCGACAAGGCCGGGTACTTTCCAGAAAAGCAGACCTTGGAAACGGTATCGCTGCTGGCGCAGCTTTACGCGCAAGAAGGTTCGCAAAGCAAGGACCCCAAGCTCCAACAGGAGTATTTTGGGAAATCCATCACGTATTTCCGCCGGTTCTTCGAGAAGACGCCCAAGCCCACCCCGGAGAACATGATGGCCTATGCCTCGATTCTCTATTACAAGGCAGTCGCTGATCCGAACAATGTCGATCAGGCCGCTCTGAAAGAAGCGCGCACGATTGTCGAAAAAGGTCTGTCGAGTGCAATTAAACCAAGAGAAGGATTCTACCAGCTTCTCCTGACGTTGCAGCAACAGCAAAACGACCTGGCAGGCTCCACTGAAATTCTTGAGCTGCTCCTCAAGCAGTCTCCGAATAAAAAGGATTTCTGGCAGTTGTTGATGGCGAGTTACCTTCAGCTTTCGGACAAAGCCAGGGAAGACCCGACGCTCTCCCGCGAGTATCTTGTCCGCGCGATTGTTACTGCCGAACGAGCCCTCGCACTCGGCTTCCTCAATACGCCGAAGGACAATATGAATTTGGTTTCGCTTTACCTGATGGCGAACCAGTTCACCAAGGGTACAGAGCTTCTCTACACGGGCATGAAGAGCGGAAAGATCGAGTCCGAGCCAAATAACTGGCGCGTCCTTGGACGCTACTACCTCGAAGCGAATCTGAATAAGGAAGCCATCTCAGTTCTGGAGGAAGCAGCCAAGCTGTTCCCGAAGAACGGTGAAATTGAACTCCAGCTTGCTCAGATCTATCTGCAAATAGAGAAACCTCGCGAAGCCCTGCGCCACGCGAAGGCGGCAATCGAGAAAGGAAACTTCGAAAGTACCAAACCCTTTTCCGTTCACTACCTGATAGCGTATACAGCCTACGAGTTGGGTGATTTGGACGAATCTCAACGAGCCATCAAGATAGCCGAGACGTTCCCAGAAGCAGAAAAAGACGCTCAGTTCCCAAAACTTCGTACTGTTGTTATGGAGTCTCTCGCTGAACGTCAGGCCAACCAAGAATCCCAAGAAGTCAAAGATGCCAAGAAAGCCCCTCAGAAGAAAGCCTGAGCCCATCACCTGAGCCTAACACTTATCCCATGAAGAAAAGTTACGTCTATTTTATTGTTCCGTTTGTCGCAATGCTGGTGTTTTTCTTTGGTTTCTATTGGAACGCCCATAAGGATTTCGAGCAGCGCGGAGTGGACAAAGGACGCATCGCTCGCGAAGCCAAAGACGCGAAACTCCGCAAGGAATTTCAAGACCGCGAGGTCGCCGTGAAATCGGCCATCGAACTTCAAGAGAAGCGCAAGGTTGAGAAGAAGCTCCGTGACGAGAAGGAAACTCGCGACAAGGAAGAACGGGAAAACGCCCGCCAAGCCCGCGAAAAAGCCGCTCGTGACGCCGATAAATTCGAAGCGACCGTCAAACGCTTTCAGAAGGAGATCGAGATCGAGAAGAAGGAGATCGTCGAGGTGCAAGCCGAGCGTAAGCAGACCGTCGATGAGCAGGCATTCCTCCGTGAGTACGTTAAAAAAGCCGAAGACAACCGTCGCAATCTCGCCGGGGTACTTGAGCGGATTGACGCCGCCGACAAAGCCGCAGAGGCCGCCGCCCGGGCTGCCGCTGCCGCCGCTACTGCCGCCGCCAAAAAGTAATCTCCTCTCCCCTCTCTAAATGAAAAAGTGGATCTACCTTATCGTTCCGGTCATCATGATGGCCGGTTTCCTCTTCATCTACTTCGGTCACGTTGAGACGATGCACCAAAAAGAAGCTGCGAAAGCCGCTAGCATCGCCGAAGCCAAAACAACCGCCGAAGCTAAGAAAAAGGATGCGGAAGAAAAGGCGCGCAGTGACGCCAAAAAGCGTCAGGACGAACGTGAAGCTGAGGAGGCCCGCAAGGAAAAAGAGAAAGTGGACAAGCAGGCGGCGGACGACAAGAAAGTCCGTGACGCCATTGCTGAATTCACCGCCAAGGCCGACAGCGCTTCCAAGCAAGCAGCGGCACTGGAAGCAGAACTCGATCGGATTCGTAAGGAGAAGGATCGCCTTCGCCGCGAGACCTTCGACCTCGCTAAAGAGGTTGAACTCGCTCGCATCGCCCGCCGCAATGCCGAACTCGAAATCCAGCGGACAACAGAAATGATCGCGCGGAGAGCGAGCGAAAGCTCGATGACGCGGCCACCGGTTGTTCCGGCCCCGGCTCCTGCAAAAAAGTAAGTCTGCCAGTCACTTTGCCAAGCCCCGGAGGAACCTCCGGGGCTTTTTCATGTGCCGCTTCGACCGGTCCAGGCGCGAGGATGAAAATTCGGCGCATTATCGACTCGATGATTCGATGCGCCTTCAAGGCCGCGGGACCTTATCACGACGCCGTGTAGTGGCCCACACGACACCGCCCCCTCCGCGCTGCCATCCTCGAATAATCCGGAGTTTGCACCTACGCGGGTCTGGGCTTTGGGATATCCACCCACGTTCAAAATTTTCTTCTTGCGACTCAGATGGCGCTGGCGCTCTTTTCCTTCGTTTTCCGCAGGGAAGAGATCAGTCGGGGCGTAGCTTAGCCTGGTAGAGCGCTACGTTCGGGACGTAGAGGTCGCAGGTTCGAATCCTGTCGCCCCGACCATTCCTGACCAGGCATTCGGAGCGGGCCACCCTTCTCCCGCTGGCCTTAAACGTGCGACTGATGTGGTTTTGACTTTGGCGCGGCAGCGCCAGTAAGGTCCGACCTCCGGGCCGGATGCTCAGAAATTGAGACTGCCAACGGCCCGTCCGGAGGTCAGGCCCTACCCTCGGAAAAGTCCAAAGCTCATGTGCGATTCGCCTTAAACGGCGAAAGGGTTAAACCGCAGTTCGTTTTCCACCGTCGTCATGGGCCCGTGTCCTGGAGCGACCACGGTTTTCGGCGGAACCAAATCAAGCATGCGGCGGAGATTCACCTGCAGCTGTTCGGGACAGAAGTACGCCCCGCCAATCGAGCCGGCAAAGACCAAGTCGCCTGAAACCAAGAGTGCCTCCGCGCGCGGACAAACCAACGAGCGGACGAGATAACAACTGTGAGCGGCGGCATGTCCCGGAGTGAAAAACGCCGTGACGGTCAGCGACCCAAATACCTGGCAGTCTCCTTCCGCCAGCCCCCGGCCGCACGGCGCCACGGCTCCGGGAGGAATGAAGGCTTGGGAAACGCGAAATTGCTCCACCACTTCGCAAAGCCCGCCGGCATGCTCTGCCTCCACGTGCGTGAGAAAGACCGCATCCAATCGTTTGATGGCCGCTGGCCAGACCAGACGTAGCCCGGCGATTCCAGGTCCGGTATCGAACAGGATAGCCCGGTCCGTTCCGATTTCCGCGACGATATAAGCGTTCGCCACGCCAATGCCGTGCGGAATTCGAAGCGGCCAGACCGAGAAAGGCAGCGCCGAGATTTCTGGATGCGGATACCGCCCACAGCCCAGCGCACAGAGCCCCACCTCGTTAAGCTCCAAGGCTGCTGCCAGACGCTGCAGTTCCTCGCTCGTCAAATCAGAGCGATAGTCGATCGCATCTCGAATTTTAAAAACGGATACGTTCGCCCGAGCTCCCAGTGCTTCGGCCGAATATCGACGACGACGCATTGCTTTTTCCAGCACGTCGCCGACTTCGTCTTCCAGCGGAGGTGATGGGAGCGTGCTCACGCCGACCACCCTACCGCAACTGCGGTGTCACAAGCAAAAATGATTTTGTTTTTTCCCGAAGCTGCCTCCACGGTCGCAAATGGACGCTCACCAGAAGGAGATCCTCGAAATCTTCACTCGCACTCGTGCCCTGCTGGAAGGACACTTCGTGCTCCGCTCCGGCTTGCACAGTGGGCATTATTTCCAATGCGCCCAGGTGTGTCAGCGCCTCGATGCGGTTGAGCGCCTCGCTGAGTTGCTCGTGGCCAAGCTAAAAGCCCACGGTATCACGGTTGATACCGTGCTCGCGCCCGCGATGGGTGGTCTGGTGATCGGTCAGGAAGTCGCCCGGCAAGCCAAGGCTCGCTACATTTTCGCGGAAAAGGAAAACGACCGTCTCGTGTTGCGCCGCGGCTTTACCCTCGCACCCACGGAACGCGTCCTCGTGGTGGAAGATGTGGTTACGCGCGGCGGCCGCGTCATTGAGTGTCTGGACATCGTGAAACAAGCCGGCGGAAAAGCCGTGGGCATCGCGATGCTCGTCGACCGCAGTGCCGGCGCGACGCGCTTTGAGCTGCCGGCCGTTTCCTTGCTGGAACTCAGTTTCGCGACCTACCCGGCCGATGCCGTTCCTGACTGGCTCGCCAGGATCCCCATCCAAAAACCGGGCAGCTAATCGGCGTACTCAGCGAATCGATACGCTCACGAAGCGAATCGACCCGCGTTCAAAAACCGCCAGCAAGTTCCGCCCCGTCTGGAGTAACTCGCGCGCAACCCGGAGATCGGATACCGGTGCGCGGTTGATCTCAACGATTACCATGCCGGGAGTGAGGCGTTCGCGGTAAGGCGATTCTTCGCTCACTTTTGTGATCACCAATCCGCTCAGCCGGGGATCGGTCAATCCCAGCCGACGTCGCAACTCCGGCGTGATCGGCGTCACATCGACGCCACTGAACAGTTCGTCGGGATTCTCGGTCACTTTTCCCACCGTCACGTCGAACGTGCGTGATTTGCCGTCGCGCACCACCTGAAGTGTTACTTTTGACTCCGGCACGACTTGCGCAATCAACAGGCGAAGCTCTTCCCACGTGCTGATCGGTCGCCCGTTCAACGCGAGGATCACGTCAGTTCGTTTTAATCCCGCCTTCTCCGCTGGACTATCGGGATCAATATCCGTGATCACGACGCCCCGAGTTCCTGCGACGATGCCAAGCTGCTCTGCCACATCGGCTGTGACGGTGTCACTGGTAACGCCAAGGTACCCGCGCGCGACGGCCCCGGTTTCCGCCAGGCTGTTCATGATGAACGAGGCCAGATTAATGGGGATCGCGAAGCCGATGCCGATGTTGCCGCGCGAGGGCGACAGAATCGCGCTGTTGATCCCAATCAGGCGACCGCGGGCGTCAATCAGTGCGCCGCCGGAGTTGCCCATGTTGATCGCCGCATCAGTCTGAATAAAATCTTCGTAGCCCGACACATTTTCCAGCAGGCCCAATTTGCTTCGCCCCATCGCGGAGATGATCCCCATCGTGACGGTCTGGCCGACGCCCAACGGATTCCCGACGGCGAACACGACGTCTCCGACGCGGAGTTTGCCGCTATCCGCCAACGTAACCGTGGGCAGATTCACGCCCTCGATCTTCAGCACGGCGATGTCAGTCTTGGGATCGTTGCCAATGACCTTCGCCACGAAATCGCGATCGTCCGCCAGCGTGACCTTCAGCTCATCCGCCCCTTCAACCACATGGTTGTTGGTTAAAATGTAGCCATCGGCGCTCACGATCACGCCGGAACCAAGCCCCTCCTGGCGGCTCTCCCGCTCGCGATCGGGAATGTCGCCGAAGAACTGTCTAAACAGCGGGTTGATGGCAATCCGCTCCTTGACGATCTTGGTCGAATAAACCGAAACCACTGCTTTCTGGGCGGGCTCGAGCACATCGGCGTAACTCATCACGAGTCCGGATTTGGATCCATCTTTGACCGGCGTGTTATCGACGCGAACAGCCGGACGTTTTGCCGGCGCAGCCTTGGTCTTCGCCTTGGCGTCACTCGCGGCCAAAGCGGCCAGCGGCGACCCCGCGAATAGCGTAGCGACGAAGAGCGTGGATCGAACCAATTGCGACGTGGTCATAGAAACGAACGCCAACAGCCCTAGCGGAATTCGGACGCGCTGCAACTATCCGCTACAATCGAGCGCCGCATTCCGACCCTTGGGACCGCGGGGCGCCCTCGCCCGCATTCCGGTGAGCGGCCGGGGGCGGCCGCGGTCCCAGGGATCCTTCGGCGTGGCAGTCAAAGCAGCTTCATATCAGAACCCTTTCACCCGAAAAAGCCCCGTGACGCTCTCGTTGCTGTTGATCCGTTGAATGGCCTGCCCGAGCAAGGGCGCGATGCTCAGCACGCGAATCGGCAGGCCGGCCGGATTCACCGGCGTGGAGTTCGTAGTGATTACCTCGTCGATCAAGCCACTCTTCAAACGCTCGATCGCAATGTCGCTCAACACGCAATGGCTGACGGCTGCGCGGATACTGCGCGCCCCATGTTCCCGCAGAATTTTGGCCGCCGCACACAGCGTCCCCGCGGTCTCCGTGATGTCGTCGACAAGCAGCACGTCGCAGCCGTCAACTTCACCGACGACGTTGATCGCTTCCACCTTGGTCGCGCTCTTGCGCTTCTTCGCCACCAGGCCCAAGCCGGCGCCCAGCACGTCGGCATACGCGGCCGCCATTTTCATGCCGCCGACATCCGGTGAGCAGACGACCAATTTATCCGAACGATATTGCGCCAGATGCTCAAAGAACACGGGCGACGCGTACAAATGATCAACCGGAATATCGAAGAAGCCCTGGATCTGCTGCGAGTGGAGATCCATCGTCAGAATCCGGTTCGCGCCCGCGGCCACCAGTAGATTCGCCACCAGCTTCGCGGTGATCGGCACGCGCGGCTGATCCTTGCGATCCTGCCGGGCGTATCCATAAAAGGGTAACACCGCTGTGATGCGCTGCGCCGATGCCCGCCGCGCCGCGTCGATCATGATCAACAACTCGACGAGGTGATGATTCGTGGGCGGACACGTCGACTGGATGATGAAGACGTCCTGCCCGCGGACATTTTCGTTGATCTTCACGAACGACTCGCCGTCCGGAAAACTTGTCACCGTCGCCTCCCCGAGCGGCTCGCCAATGGATCGGCAAATTTCCTCTGCGAGAGGACGATTCGAGTTGCCAGTGAAAATCTTTAGCCGCGATTCGCTCATAGTTCGAGGCCGGCATGTTGGGGCGCGTACCGTCAGGAGGAAGACTTTTTTGCATCAATGAGTTGCTCCTCGAGCGAAGCGACCCGTTTGAACAAGTCCGGCAACCGCTGTTGCAGGATCGCGATTCGACGCTCCAACTGGTAGGGAATGGCAGGCGTGCCGTTGACAAAGCTCCCCGGCGGCAGGTTCGACGTGATACCCGCGCCGCCTCCCGCTTTCGTGCCCTTGCCCAGGGTGACGTGGCCGCCCACGCCCGACTGCCCACCCAGAACCACATAGTCTTCCAAGGTCGTGCTGCCAGCGATGCCAACCTGCGAACACAAGAGGCAGTGTCGTCCGATCACGACGTTATGCGCAACCATGACGAGGTTATCGATTTTCGTCCCTTCCCCAACGATCGTCCGGCTGAACCGAGCCCGATCAATCGTGGCATTCGCCCCAATTTCGACATCGTCACCCAGCACCACCTGACCGACCTGAGGCACCTTCACGTGTCGGCCGTCGGTAAACTCGTAACCAAATCCATCGGCCCCGATCACGGCCCCGGGCTGTAATCGCACGCGTTTGCCCAGTACGCACTCCGTGGCCACGATCGCGCCCGGCATGAGCCAGCAGTCTTCCGCGATGGTAGCGCGTCGTCCCACAAACGCTTGGGCTTGAAGCTGTCTCTTATACACATCTCCGAGCCCACGAGACTAAGGCGAATCTCGTATGCCGTCTTCTGCTTGAAAA
>ENA-ORBV01016282-ORBV01016282.1-microbial-mat-metagenome-genome-assembly--contig:-NODE-16282-length-10813-cov-4.441226_pt1 | contig 10813 bp, 9 predicted proteins | sample MGYA00237777_ERZ505514 | MGnify/ENA primary metagenome ERZ505514 (study PRJEB26160, sample SAMN06269048) | microbial mat metagenome | isolation source: Oligotrophic lake microbial mat | place...
CGGCTGTCTTTGCGGGGGGGGGGGGGCGCTCGGTCGAGCAAGCCCTCGACGACGCCGCGATCCTGGCCTCTTCACTCGCCCGCGACACCACCGGGGCCGCCGCGCCGATGGCCAGTCGCCAACCCTTCCGGCGCGTCTAAGGACGCGGGTGAAATCGCCGCTGCGCATCCTTGAACCGCGTCGAATCGACGTGCGTGTAGATCTGCGTCGTGGCGATGTCGGAGTGACCCAGCAGTTCCTGCACCACCCGCAGGTCGGCCCCACCCTGGAGCAGATGAGTCGCAAACGAGTGCCGCAGCAGGTGCGGGTGTACGCCCTTCAGCCCCGCACGCAGCGCGTTCTTCTTCACCAGTTGCCACACCGCCACCCGCTCCAGCGGCCGGCCGGTGCGTGACAGCAACAGTCGCCCCGCCGACTTGTCCCCGGTCTGCTCGATCAGCCTCGTCCGGCACCCGTCGATGTACTCCCGGATCGCGGCCTGTGCCGGCTTGCCGATCGGCACCAGCCGCTGCTTGTTCCCCTTGCCGCTGACGAGCACCACCCCGAGCGTCGGCTGCAAGTCCTTCACGCGAAGATCAGCGACCTCGCTGGCCCGCAGGCCGCAGGCGTACATGAGTTCCAGCATCGCCCGATCGCGCAAGTGCAGCGGCATCGCCGTCGGCACCGCATCCGGCTCCGGCCGCGGGGCGCTCAGCAGCGCCTTGATCTGCCCCGGCGAGAGCAACCCCGGCAGTTTCTTCCAGCGCGTCGGCCTGTCCAGATAGTCCGCTGGGTTCTCTGGCAATCGTCCCGTCGAAACCAGCCAGCGAAAGAACACCTTGAGCGTCGCCAGGTGCCGCACGATGCTCGCCGGCGCAAGCTTCCGCTCGTGGTGCAGCCACGACAGATGCCGCGACAGATCCCGCGGCCGCACCTCGCCGATGACCGTCCGGCCCTGTTCGCTCAGGTCGATCAACAAGTCGCGCAGATCGCGCTGGTACGACTCCAGCGTGTTGGCCGACAGCCCGCACTCGACGCGGATGAACGCGGTGAACGGCCCGACCAGCGCGTGCAGCCCTGGAGCGATGCGCTCGTCGGCAGGGGCCGGCGACGAACGACGAAGCCGCGGCCGCTCGGTCGATCGGCGGGCGATGGCAACAGCGCTTGGCACGTTCCCTCAATCGACCAAATGCCCCCCAAATCGTGGGCAGTTTCGTGGGCGGTTTCGTCCGTAACTCAGTCCCGCCAGGCCTTCACTACGACGCCGTCACGCACCTGCACGAACGCAGCGCTCTGCGAGGTGCTCGAATCGCTCCCGCTGTACAGCACGAACACCGAGCCGCGGCCGGACTTCGTTTTGGTGTACTCCCACTTCCAGATCTCGCTTCCATCGTCCAGTGTGGTCGTGCTGCTCGGGTTGCCGAATGTCGCCAGCACCCAGTCGATGCGTGTCGTCCCAGGCTCCACCTGCGAGAAGGTCGACGGCCCGACATACGCCCCGCTCGTCTGAGTGTTGGAGTGGCCGCTCACCAGACATCCGCCCATCGCCCCCGCCGCTGCGATCGCGATCACAAGCTTTGCAACGCCAAAAACCTGCCTCATGATGAACCTCCTGCCGATTGGCAAGAACAGCATACCGCATTCTTCGCCGCAAGTTGAGCCAAGCGGCTCCAGCGGCCAACTCTCCCTTGCATTCCGCTCTGAAGCAGCGCGGGTCCGTCGCCGGGGGCAAAGCGAGTCCGCGAGCGCTGCCCCCGGAACAGGTCATTGGTCAATCTGCCCCGGCAGGGGCACGATGCCGACAAACGAAAAACCGCCCCAAGGCTTCCCTTGGGGCGGTCGAATGCATCTCGAAGGTCTATCTCGGATTAGCCGAGAAGCTGCAACGCGGCCTGGGGCTGCTGGTTCGCCAGAGCCAGGATGTTGGTCGAAGCCGACACCAGGATCTGGTTCCGGGTCAGGGCCGCGGTTTCCGTTGCGAAGTCGGCATCGCGGATCGTGCTCTCGGCGGCCGTCGTGTTCTCCAGCGACACGCTCAGGCTGCGGATCGTCGCGCCCACGTTGTTCTTCTGGAACGCGCCCAGCCGGCCGCGGAGGCTCGACACCTGGTCGATGGCCTCATTGACCACCTTCTGGGCGGCGGTCAGGTTGCCGTCGACCACGTTCTTGCTGCGTCCGTTGGCGAGGTCGCTCAGATAGCCCAGCGTGGTGTTTCCGAGCTTGCGGGTGGCCACATCGGCGATGCCGATCGAGACCTTGCCGGCAATATCGACCTGGCCGGCGAGCTGGAAGTCGGCCCCGCCGCCGTCGATGGTGAAGGCGGCGACGCTGGCACGCGCCTGCGCGGTCGCGTCGTCGAAGGTGATCGACACGTCGAGGAAGTCGGTGTTGACCCGGGCGGTCTTGCCGTCGGCGGTCGCGCTGATGCCGTTGATGGTGGCGACAATGTCCTGCCCGGTGTCGCGGATGCCGTTGCCGGCGGCGGTGGAGTTGTAAGCCACCGATGAGGACGAGTCGGGCGTGCCGTAGTCGTCCGCCGTGAGGTTGTAGATACCGACGCCCGTGCCGCTGATGCCCGCGTCATTGACGACGCGAACCGTGACGAACGAGTTGCTGCCGAACTCGCTGCTGGACAGAATGATGCCGCTGCTGGGCGAGCTGGCTTCGACGCCGGTCACGTCGGTGAACGTGTTGATCGCCGCCGCGATGGCCGCATCGGTGGTGCCGGAAGCGAAACTCAGCTCGCGGGAGCCGAGGCTGCCGGTGATCTCGATGGTGAAGGAGCTGCTGCTTCCGGCCAGATCGAGCGCGCCGCCGGTCGAGAGCACCAGCCCGGCCCTCTGGGCCGAGGTGGTCACGATCGCGTTCACGTCGATCGTGCCCCCGGTTGTCAGCTTGGCGCCGTTCACGCTGAAGTCGGTCACGCCGCCATTGACATTCGTCGCCGTGTAATTCAGGTTGCCGTTCAGCAGCTTCTTGCCCTGGAACGATGTCGAGCTGGAGATGCGGTCGATCGTCTGAAGGATCGAATCGATCTGAAGCTGGTTCGCGGCCTTCTCCTGCGTGGAAAGGCCCGCGGTGTTGGCCGTGTTGGTGATCAGGCCCTGCAGCTCCGTCAGCAGGCCGCTGACTTCCTGCAGACCGCCCTCGGCGATGTTGGCGACCTGGTCGGCCCGCTCGGCGTTGTTGATCGCCGCATTCAGCGAGGCCTTTTCGCTGCGGAGATTCTCCGAGGCGATCAGCCCGGCCGGATCGTCCTTGCCGCGGTTGATCCGGAGGCCGGTGCTGAGCCGCTCCAGCGACTTGTTGAGAGAGAAGTTGTTGCTGCCCAGCACACGCTGAGCGATCAAAGACTGGACGTTCGTATTGATGCGACTCATGAAGACCTCCGTGCACTCGTACCCGGCGTCCGAGCGAACGCCTAAAAATCCATGGGGGGGGATGGCCGCGCCGTCCCGACCCCTGTTTGACAGGCGCCCGCGTCAGCGGACTGGTGCGCCCCGCCCGGCATCCGTACCGGGCATCGAGTCACCTTCGGCTCCTATCCGGGAAGTCGTCGGTCGGCTGGTGGGATCGGTTGAGACGCGGGCCGGGTTAAGTCCACGAAGAGCGAGAAGCACAAAATTTCACGCTCATCAAAAAAAAGACCGCCCCCGGATTTCTCGGGGGCGGAGTCGAAAGTTCACCGCGTTTCTGAAACGAGCCTCAAGTCGGCCCCGGAAAACCCGAAGCCCGCCACGATCGCTCCTTTATCGGAGCAGCTGCAGCACGCTCTGTGCCTGCTGGTTCGCCAGCGACAGCACGCTCGTCGATGCGCTCGTCAGGATCTGAGACCGCGTGAGCGCGCTGGTCTCCTCCGCGAAGTCCGCATCCCTGATGCGCGAGCCGCTCGCCGTCAGGTTCTCGATGGCCGCCTGGAGCGACCGCACGTTGGTCTGAAGCGTGTTCTTCTCGAAGGCACCTAACCGCCCGCGGATCACCGCCACCTCGTCGATCGCCGACGCCAGAACCTTGCTGGCGTTCTCGAAGTTCTTCGAGCGAAGATCGTTGATGCCGCCCGAGCGGATGGATGAGAGGAACTGCACCGTTCCCTCTGGATTGCTGTCCGTGGGAATGATGGTGCCGCCCAGCCGCGAGGCCGCCAGCGACTGGATGCCGATGTTGGTCTGCTGGCTGGTGTTCACGTCGCCGCCCAACTGATACAGCGCCCCGCCGCCGGTGATGTAGAACCGGCTCGTCGAGTTGTTGGTCGTGCCGAATGTGGCCGTCAGGTCGAGGCTCAGCGACAGCGAGGTCTGGTTCTCCACTCCGAGCTTCAGCCCGTCGCCCGTGGCCACGTTGCCGTTGATGATCGCCGACACGTCGCGACCCGCATCGCGGTTCGCCGTCGTGAGCGAGCTGACGAACGTCGGATCGCCGAACGAAACCGTGCCGCGATTGGTGTCGTCGCTCACCGAATAGGTCTGGAAGAACCCGCCCCCGATAGGCTCGTTCAGCCGCTTCACCGACACGAACTGGCTCGTGCCGAATGCGACCGAGTCGAACCGAAGCCCGCTTGTCGGGCCAGCTCCCAGGAGCGCCGCGGAGATGCCGGTGGCCTGCTTGAAGTTGTTGATGGCCGCGGCGATGTCCGTGACGCTCTGCCCCGAGAGAATCTCCAGCGTCTGCACGCCCAACGGGCCGGCAACCTCCAGCGACACCGTCGACAGGAACACGCCCGTCGCCGCCGACAGAAACAGCGACGCCGTCTGCGCCGAGTTGATGACCTGTACGTTGACTTGAATGTCGGGTTGCCCGGCAAAGTTTGCGCCGTGGATCGACGCCCTGGCGATGTCCGTTCCTTGCAGCCCCGAAAGCACATAGTCCAGCGATCCGTTTAGCAGCTTCAGGCCGCCGAACGAGACGCTGTTCGAGATCCGCGTGATCGACTCGATCGCCGAGTCGATCTGAAGCTGGTTCGCCTGTCGCTCGGCGCTGGAGAGCGCGCCGGTGTTGGCCGCCTCCACCACCAGCCCCTTGATCGAGCTGAGCAGATCGCTCACCTCCGCCAGACCGCCTTCGGCCGTCGCAATCACCGAGCTGGCGCGATCCGAGTTGCTGACCGCCTGGTTGATCCCGCTGATCTCGCTGCGCAACCGCTCCGAGATGATCAGCCCTGCCGGGTTGTCGGCACCGCGGTTGATCCGCACGCCGGTCGCCAGGCGCTGAAGCCTGACCTCCAGGTCCGCGTTGGCCCGCCCGAGGTTTGCGCGGGCGATGAGACCGGGGATGTTCGAGTTAATTCTTGCCATTGCAATCCTCCGTGATTGCTGAGGTTTCGAGCGTGGTCTTCGGGGTCTGCGGTTCGTTCCTACGAGCGAGCCCCGAACGGAAACGTAAGGTGTTGTGAAAGCGTTGCGATTGCCGGTGCAGGGTGGCGCTCATGCGGTCTGCGCTCCGCCCTGCTGGGCCGTTGGAAACCCCGGCGGCGGTGTCGGGCGAATCACCCCGATCCGCGACGGCGGCGAAAGCCCCGCCGGTTTCACCTTGAACTTTGCGGCCGGATTCTCCCGCAGCCCCAACTCCGATCCGTTGATCTGAGAGGCCTTGTGGTTCTCCGCCTTGATCGCTTCGTACACTTCTTTGCGGTGTACCGAGATGCGCGTCGGGGCGGTAATCCCCAGTCGCACCTTGTCTCCGCGGATATCGACGACGGTGATTTCGATCTCGTCGCCGATCATGATGGTTTCGTCTCTCTGCCTGGACAGCACCAGCATAGTGATCGGCTCCTTCCTGGTAAGGTGCTGCGGCCGCTCGACACCCGCCCCGTTCGATCGTGAGGCGAGCGCTGCCCGTAAAGCTGCGGCCGATTGCGGCTCCGATCATCCGTGATCGAATCGCCGCGAAATGTTGGGGCCGGTAGCGCGTCGTGTAGTCGCGCCGGGCCGTTAGAACCATGTGCGGCGGCCGCGGCCTCTCAGGCCGACATCGCCCGCGGCGGTGTCGAGTGCGTTCCCGTCATCGGCTTGCCCACCGCGATCAGCGGGTGCCGCGTCGTCCACCGCTTCTCCGCCAGCACGAACTGCTCGCCCGTGCGGTTCAGCGTGTTGATCACCAGCGGACCCTGCATGTTGCCGGTCAGCGTCTGATCCACCTTGTTCACGATCACGAATACCTGCGCATCCTCCAGCTTCTTCAGCCCGAGTTCGCCGAGTTGCTCCGCCCTGATCGGCACCGAGAACTCGGGCACGAAGAAGGAAGGATCGGTGACGACGAACGCCAGGTTCGGATCGTCCAGCGATTGGAGCCAGAAAAACGCAGAGTCTTCCTGCGGCTCCAGCAGGCAGTATCTCTTGTGCTCGCTGAAGCCGAGCATGCCCTTGGGGAAGTGAATCACGCGGTCCTCCGCGATCTCCACCATACCGAACCGCGTCGTTCGCACTTGCATCGGTGCGCTCCGGATTGCCGGCCTGTCTTCCAGACTTTGCCCGGCTCCGTGCCGGGCGACTTCCTGTCTCGCCCCCGCGCGGCCGAACTCGCGGGGGCTCCATTCCGAAATCCGCCTTACCCGGCGCTAGCCGAGAAAGTCGAGAAGGCTCAGGCTCTGCGTCTGCACGCCGCTCTGCATTGCCGCCTGCAGCTGCGTCCGAAGCAGGTTGAACTGAATGCTCGCGCCCGCAAAGTCCAGATCCTGCACCCGCGAGAGCGATGTCCTGTCCAAGGTCTCCAGATCCTCCTGCCGCCGGGTCGATTGCTCGACCCGGTTGGCATATACGCCCACCAGCGCTCGGGTGGCCGCGAGCCGGTCCACCGCGCTGGTAAGAGCCTCTCCAGCAAGCGTGATGCCAGAGCTGTCATCGTTCCTCAGCGCGTCCCGCAGGTCGATCAACGCGGTGAACAGGTTGTCCACCCGTACCGCTGCACGATCTTGCGCGACCAAAGTTGCGCTCGTCGCGTCATAGATTCCTCCCTCGATCCCCAAATCCAGCGCCGCCGCTGAGTTGTTCAGCTTCTCCACCGCGATCGGCCCGCCCGTCACCCCTTGCGTGAACGCCAGCCCGTTGCCGCCATCGGTCAGCCCCGCCGTGAAATCTCCCGCCGCCAGCGCCGGTGCCGTTCCCACCACCGGCGGCAGACCGAGCGCCGTGTTGAACTCGTCGTTGATCCGGTCGATCACCGATTGCACATCCACCATGTCCTGCGGCCGCAGATCCACGTCGAACGCCTGGCCGTTCCCCAGCGTCACGCGAAAGTCGCTGTTGAACGCCGTCGTCGCCACGCCCGAAACCGGGTCGATCTGGTTGTCCACGATCCGCACGCCGCGCCCCGAGTTCAGCTCATCGATCCCGGTGTTCGTGTCGAACGTGCGAATGCCCAGCGCTGTCGCCGTGTTCGCCCCGCCCGGCACCTCCTCGATCGACATCGCCGGACCCGAAACCTCGTTGTAGATATTGAAACCGTTGCCCGCCTGGTTGATCTGGACCCGTGTCCCCGGCACGCCCGTCTCGATCAGGTTGCGAATGTCATCCACCGTCTCCGCCGTCGAAAGATCGATATCCGTGAACGTCGAAGTGTTTCCCTGGCCCAGCCGAATACGGATCGACTCCAGCGGCAGCGTCAACCCCGCCACCGCCGACAACGGCGTCAGCAGCGTGAGCTTCGGGTTCAAGTCCGCGCCCGCCGCGGCCGCCGCGTCGAACGGTGCCTGCGCCAGCCCCAGGTCGCGAGCCGTCGTGCCGCTGCCGACCTCAGAGAATGTCAACTGCGGGTTCGGTCCCCCCGGCACAACATCGATCGCAATCGACCCGCCCGAGATCGACACGCCTCCCGGTCCGAGAACCGTCGTTCCCTGGTTCGCCTCATACAGATTGATCGCGGCCGTGAGCTGATCCACCACGTCCTGCGTCGTATCCGCCGACGACAGATCGACCGTCGCCGTCGGCCCGCCGTTGAACGCGAACTGCACCGAGCCTTTCGCCACGCCCAGCCCGCGTCCGCCGCGGAGGTCCGACAGCCGCGTATCCGCCGTCAGCCCCGGGTTCATGTCGAGCTTGGATTGCAGCCGCCCCGAAGTGGCCCCGATGGCGTTTTCGCCACCGATGGTGATCGGGATGCCATCGTTCGCATCCAGATCGGTGAGCAGGCCCGAGCCTTGCCCGACATAGCGGAACCCGCCCCGCAGTTCCTCGATGGGTCGTCGCGTCGCTGTCGCACCGCCGAACACGTACAACCCGTTGGTCTGGCTATTGGCCAGCGTCAGCAGCGTGCGGAGCATCCCGTCGATCACCACCGCCTGCTGATCGCGCGTGACGGTGTCCGACTGCGCCCCGATCTGATCCGAGGCAATGTTCTTGGCCTCGAGGATCAGGTTCGATGCCGACCCCAGCGAACTGTCCAGATAGTCGAGTGTCCCCTGGGCCAGACTCAAGTTGTTCAGCCGCTGCTCTGTCCGCCCCAGCCGCTCCTGAAGTATGGCGATCGTCGTCGCACCGATTGGATCATCGCTGAACCGCTCCACCCGCTTCCCCGTCGCCAGTTGCGACTGCACCCCCAAAAGCCCCACACTTGTCCGAGTTACACTCGCAAGCAACAACTGGCTCGACAAGAGATTGGGTACACGGCTGAGATTGGCTGGAATGGCTGACATTGGAAAAGGTGATCGGTGAAAAAATTCAACTGCTCACCATCACTCGCTGCTCACTGCTCGGTTCTCATCCCACAATGCTCAAAAGCGTCTGCGTCATCTCATCCACGACCGAGATAAACCGCGCCGCCCCCTGATACTGCCGCTGAAAGTTCAACAGATTGATCGACTCTTCATCGATGCTCACCCCCGAGAGCGATTGCCGCTGCGCATCCAGGCTCTCCCGCACCAATCGCGTCGCGTCGGCCCGGTTGGCAGCGCTCGCCGCGTTGGCACCCACGTCGGCCGCGGCACTGATCCACGAGTCATTGATCGACTGGCCGCCCAGAGCCTGGTTCGCCTGATCGCGCAGCGCCAGAATGCCCCGCACCGCCGCTCCGTCATCCGGCTCGCCCGCGACCGTCAGCCCCGCGGCCAACAGCCCCGGCTGATCGTGCAGTGCCGCACGCACGGCGATGTCATTCGCATCCTTGCCCGTGAAAAACGTGTTGACCCCCAGCACCGCCAGCGCCCCCGACGAATCCTCGCTGAACGCGAAGCTGTACCCCTCGGCCGCGTCGATCTTGAGCGTGCCGTCAGGGTTCACCGTCGCCGCGATGTTGCTCACACCGCTCAGCGAGGCCGCGATCGACTCCACCGACGAGTCATCCGCGAACCCCGGCGCGCCGCCCGAATCCAGTCCGTCCAAATCTACCTCGATCCGCACCGTCTCGCTTGCCCCCGTTGTCTGATTGGTCACGGTCACGAGAAACCCGCCGTTCACCGCCTGAAACGGCAAACCCGCGAACGTCGCATTGAGCGGATCGTTCAGCGATCGCGCCGCGTCGGCCGCGGCAACCCGCTGCGTTCCCGACACACTCGTCAGAGCCGTTTTGGTGTAGCCCGCCGAGTGGACCCGATTCACCTGAAAGATGAGCTGGCTCGCCAGGTCATCCAGCCGGCCGATGGTCCGGTCAACCGTGATCTCGCGCTCGTTCAGCAGCGCCCCGATCGCGCCCGCGGTGATCGACAACTCCGAGTGGTCGTCCTTCACCGCTACCGAAACCTGCAATTCGCCGTCGACCGTCTCGCGCTTCAGCTCGATCCCGCGCGACAAGCCCGCGAGCACCACCGGCGTCGAGCCGACCAGCACATCCAGCGAGCCCGATGGCTGCTCGATCACCGAAATGTCAATGAGCCGGCTCAGCTCCGTCACCAGCGAATCCCGCTGATCCCGCAGCCCGTTCGCCGTTGCCGATCCCCCCTCCGCCTGCACGATCGTCGAATTCAGATCCGCGATCTGACCGAGCAGGTTGTCGGCCTGCTGAATGCTCGCCGTCAGTTGTCCTTCGAGCTGTGCCTTCAGCGTCGTCAAGTCCTGCCGCAGCGCCCGCATCTGCGCCGACAGCGTCCGCCCCTGCTGAATCACCAGCGCGCGGCTGCCATCCTGATTCGGGCTGCTTGACAGATCGCTCCACGACCCGAAAAACGCCTGCAAACCGCTGGAAAGATCCTGCCCCGTGAGTTCGTTCAGCGTCGCCTCGACCTGCGCCAGCGTCAGCGATGCCGTGGCCGCATACTGCTCCGACGAAGTTCCCGACCACAGCCGCGCCTGCAGCGCCTGATCGACCTGCCGAGTGATCCCATTGACCCCGACACCGCGCCCGAGAAAGTGCGCCCCCTGCCGCCCATCCAGGTATGGCGCCAGCGACACCACCTGCCGCGAATACCCAGGCGTCGAGGCGTTGGCAAAGTTGTTGCCCGTCACCTGCAGCGCCACCTGGCTCGCCGTCAGTGCCGTCCGCCCGATCTGGAGTGAGCTTGAAAGACCCATGGGTGCCCAGTGCCTCGCAAATCGTGTGCCAGGGGAGGAAACCAAAACAGCCAATCAGCAAAGCAGCAAAGAAAATCAAATGCACCTCTTTGCCTTATCCTGTTTGCTGCTTTGCTTCAGCTCCGTACATCCAGCGCCGTCACCACCGCACACCCCGAATCGATCGCCCCCGACCGTGCATAAGTCCCCGCGTGCGACAGCTTCCGACACACCTGCCGCATCAGCCCCTCCATATGCGACGACAGCGACTCGGCCGCGGCCCGCACCGCCATGTGCTCGGTGTGCAGCCGGTTCAGCAACTCCCGCAGCCGCTCCGCCAGCGCCAGCAGCCGCGACCGCGCGGGGTCCGCCACCGCCCGCACCAGTTGCGCAATCGTCGTCTTCGCCCCCATCGCACC
>ENA-ORBV01016283-ORBV01016283.1-microbial-mat-metagenome-genome-assembly--contig:-NODE-16283-length-10813-cov-3.980346_pt1 | contig 10813 bp, 12 predicted proteins | sample MGYA00237777_ERZ505514 | MGnify/ENA primary metagenome ERZ505514 (study PRJEB26160, sample SAMN06269048) | microbial mat metagenome | isolation source: Oligotrophic lake microbial mat | place...
GTGCGGGCCAGCCCCACACAGGCCCTACAACAAAACAATTCATCCCAGAGGCTTCAGGCAGTTCATGGACTTCGCCAACGGCACTGTCGGCGACTGGGGCATCCACTGGTTCGACCAGCTCCTCTGGTGGACCGATGAAAAGTTCCCCCGCAAAGTCTTCTCAACCGGCGGTCGTTTCATCCGTCAGGACAACTCCGATGCACCAGACACCCTTATCACGAGCTTTGAATTCGAAAGCTTCCGCTGCACCTGGGAGCACCGTCTCTACGCCAACAACAATGCCGAGAAGGCCGCCATCGGTTGCTATTTCTACGGCACTGAAGGCACCTTCCACATGGGCTGGCGCGACGGTTGGACCTTCTTCCCCTCCGACGCCAAAAAGCCCACCATCCACGTCGAGCCACAACTCAACGCCCCCGATGGCCAGAATATCCGCGAACTCTGGAAAGACTTCCTCGATTCCATCGCCGCCAAACGTCTCCCAGCCTGCGACATCGAAAAAGGCCATCAGGCCACAGCCATGAGCATGCTCGCCATCGCCTCACTTAAGTACGGTAAGAGCCTCGACTGGGATGGTAAAAAAGAAATCATCACCAATGAAGCTGCGGCCAACAAGCTACTCGCCCGCAACTACCGAAAGGGCTACGATTACCCCAAGTGACCGTAGTATGAAATCCCGGCGATCCCAGCAGCGCCCGCTTCAAGACAAAGTGCCTCGTTCGTGCGAGTCACACCGCCTAGAGCGAGCACTGGAATCCTGACCCTCGCAACAACTTTAGCGAGCGTCACAACACCCAGGGCCGGCCCATACCCTGGCTTCGAAGCACTCTCAAAAATTGGGCTGAGATAAACATAATCCGCCCCCTCTGCCTCTGCGCGAAGCACCTCATCAAGCGAGTGACAAGAGACACCAACGATCAAGTGCCGACCAAACCGCTCCTTCAGCACCAACGGAGCGATTCGATGCGATGGCAGATGCACCCCATCAGCTCCCGCAGCCAGACAAACATCCATACGGTCATTAATCAGCAGCTTCCCTTGAAACCTGCCCCGCAACCGCTGCGCCCGCACCAACAACTCCCCCGCATCGAGATCCTTCGCCCGCAACTGGATCACATCCGCCTCAGGCAGCCTCGCCAGATCTCCAGTACTGATGCAATGCCGGATCACAGAATTCGCAACGTACTCGTGGGGAAGCGAAGCGTCCACTCGCTGTGATGCCTATTCTCAGCAAACTCCTCCAGCGGCAACTCCACAATCAACCCACCGGCAAAGTGCAGCAGCGCAGTCCTGGCAGTCTCAGAAGCAGCCTCAAGCTTCAGCACAAGGCTACCCTTCTCCGCCTTCCCCATCTTCGGCGTCACAGAAATCTCATCCCGGCGCACACATACCGTCACACGATCCCCAAGCAATCGCGCCGGATAGTAAGGCCCTTCAAGTTCCACATCGTTCCACCGCAGCTTGCTTCGATTCGCACCAGGGTCTAGTTGCTTGATCTCGGCCGGCAACAGATTAAACAGACCCAGCAAGTCAGCAACCCCGGCAGAAGCAGGCTGATTCAAAATCTCGCGCGGACTCCCAGACTGCGCTATCCGGCCATCAATCAAAACATGCATCTGATCGGCAAGGATAAACGCTTCTTCCAGATCATGAGTCACAAGCAATACCGGCACCGCAAACTCATCACGAATCCGCGCCAGAATCTCATAGAACTCATGCCGCAGCGTTGTATCAAGCCCCGTAGAGGGCTCATCCAGCAACAGCACCGCAGGCTCAACCACCAAAGCCCTCGCAATCGAGCAACGTTGCCGCTGCCCACCAGAAACTTCATTCGGCTTGCGCCCCGCAATCTCGGTCAAACGGAAAGACTCAAGCAGCTGATTCACCTTGCGATGCCGCCCCAGCTTCGGCAGTGAAGTAGCGGCAAAGGCCAGATTCTCCCGCAAGCTCATATGCGGAAACAGTGCATGACGCTGAAACAGATACCCGCAATCCCGCTGCTGTGGCGGCAGAAACACGCCAGTCCCCACATCGACGAGCAAGCGGTCGTTAAGCAAAATGCGCCCACCATCCGGCTTCGAAAACCCGGCAATCAAGTCCAGCGTCAAAGATTTGCCCGATCCGCTGGGGCCAAACAAAACGGTAGTCCCCGCACCCACCTGAAATTGGGCACTCAACTCAAAGCCGGCAGAATCCCCCGACGGTGAAAAACGCTTCTGTAGACGTACTTCGAGCATCTCTTTAACTACGCAACGCCTGCGGCGGATTCATTCGATTCGCGACCCAAACCACAAGCAACCCAATCGCTGACACAATCAAAACAAGTGTCCGGGCCAGCGACGCATTCCCCGATTCCACGGCGTCATAGATCGCAACAGAAAGAGTCTGTGTCTTGCCTGGGATGTTCCCGGCAATCATGATCGTCACTCCAAAATCTCCAAGGCTGCGCGCAAAAGCGAGCACTGCAGAAGCCGCAATCGCCCGCTGGCACAGCGGCAACACCACGCGAAGATAAATCATCCACTCAGGCAATCCAAGACTCCGCGCCGCCTTGATATAGATCGGGTCAACACTTTCTATCGCCGCTCGAAGATACTTCGTCAGCAACGGCGCCGAGTGAACAATAGCTGCAATCACGGCCGCCTTTGGGGTAAACACAAGCGGGCTACCCGTCAACGATTCCCACGCCTGCCCCAACCACGATTCACGCCCCAGCACGATCAGCAAATAATAGCCAAGCACCGTAGGGGGCAATACCAGAGGCAGCGTGATCGCCGCATCCAGTAAATCCTTCCCACGGAATTCAAGAAAACTCAAAGCCCAGGCCGCAAGCAATGCAATCACCAGCGAGATCGCCGTGGCAGCAATCGCGACTTCCAGACTGAGTACAAGGGGAAAGTAATCCATTAGTTAGAAGGCCTGGGGCGAGGTGTAGCATCACCCTCAGTCAGCTTCAGCGCCCACTTGATCGCCTCAGTATACATTTTGCGAATATCCGGCCGGTTCAATGCCTGATCATGATGTCCAAAGGTCGAATAAAACACCCGGCCCTTGCCATAGTCCTTTACCCAGGCAACTGCAAAATCACCATCCGCACGATGAATATTCTTCGCTTTCATATCGAGCTTAGATTCATCGAGCCGCGCCAGCACACGCACCTTGTCGCGCGAATAAGCCTTCGCCTGATAAATCTCGTCGTTGATGACAAACGCCTTCGGAAAGTGCGAAGTGATCGGGTGCTCACGATCCTCAACAATCACCGGAGCATCAAACGTATTCCAGGGATGGCTATCAAAATAACCGCCCACCATCTCGCCATATTCCGGCCATTGGTAGTTGGTATCAATCGCCGTATGGCCGCCAATAAAGCCCTTGCCGTCATCCTTCACAAAGCTCAGCAGCGCTGCCTTCTGCTCGTCATCCATCACCAGCTCACCCGTCGTATGAAAATATACGGCGTCAAAGTAATCCAGATTCCGCTTGTTTCCACCCAGCTTTTTCTTTGTAATAAATTCACTGCTCGTTTGGATGTACGTATCCCATAGCCCTGTTTCTTTACCAAGGTCGTAAATCATGTGCAGAGCCGTCGAGGTTGCGTCATGATGAAAACCACGTGTTTCACCGATCGCAAGCACCCTCTTGCGCTTGATCTGGGGCTGCGCTTCAGAGCAGGTGGTAACCAGACCGAACAGAACAAATAGGGCTGCACTGCCCCGAAAGAAGGATTTCATTTTTGAGACTCCGAATGGGAATCATAACGCAGATGAAATACTAGTAGTTTGGAAAGTCACGAGAAAACAGTCCGCATCGCCGTCGCTGGCGCAGGTGCCTTCGGACGCAACCACATTCGAGTCCTCAAAGATCTTCCCGGTGCCACCCTCACCGGCATCTACGATCGCGATCAGGCAACCGCCGCAGCAGCAGCCACCGAGTTTGGTGTTCAAGCCTTCGACTCGCTCGATGCCCTTGCCCGGGCGTCACAAGCCTGCGTCGTAGCTGTCCCAACAATTGCCCATGCAGAAGTCGGCGGCCAACTCCTCGAAGCCGGTCTCGACATCCTTGTAGAGAAGCCCATCGCCCTCGACATCCAATCAGCCCAACACCTGGTCAACCTAGCAACCCAACACCAGCGCATCCTCCAGGTGGGCCACCTCGAACGCTTCAACCCCGCTGTCACCGCCCTCGAAAAAGCAATCACCCTCCCGCTCTTCTTCGAAATCCACCGCCTCAGCGTCTTCACCCCGCGCAGCCTCGACGTCGACGTTGTACTCGATCTGATGATTCACGATATCGAGATCCTTCTCGCCCTCACCGGAAAGGAACCCATCGGCATCCAGGCTGCCGGCATCCACATCTTGAGTGAGAAAGTCGACATCGCCAACGTACGGATGGAATTCCCCGGCGGTGTCATCGCAAACCTTACCGCCAGCCGCGCGTCTACAGAAAAGGTCCGCAAGCTCCGTGTCTTCCAACCCGGTGCTTACCTCAGCATGGATTACGCAAAACAAGAACTCTTCGGCATCGAAATCGGCCCCCAGCGACAGGTCCGCATCAAACCCCAACTCGTCGTCAAAAACGAACCCCTACGCCTCGAACTCGAAGCATTCCTCAATAGCGTCACAACCCGCGAGAAACCCAAAGTAGACGGAGAGACGTCCTTAAAAGCATTGAAGGTGGCCCTCGATGTAGTGGATAAAATTGAATTACACGCAGGCGTTGTCTCCGAAACTCTGAAAGTTGCCGGTTATCCTTCCTACTGATCCAATAGCTCCGCCAATAGAAGATCTCAATCTCATTCGAAATTGGGACGACGGCGCATTCCGTCCAAAAATCGGCCTCGTCTCGATCCTCTCCGTCTTGGTGCACCTGATTCTCTTTGGCATCATCATGGTCACGCCGAAAAGCGTCTTTGAAAGCAACCCCCGTAACCCGCTCGACCTCCAGCAGGTAGAACGCAAAGTCACCCCACTGGTCGCCCCGCGCTTTGAGCTTACGCAAAAAGAACCCAACAAGGGCACGGTCAAACAGGAACTCACTCTCGACGACCTGACCGCCAGCATGCAGCAGAAGCGGGCCCCCAAGACCTACATCCCGCCACCCACACCAGCACAAAAAGCCGAGCCTGCCCCGCGCCCTGTCGAAGCTCCACCGCAAATCCAGGCCACGATCGCCGACAATCGCACCCTCGCACAACTCGGTACGCCCCAAATAACACCACCAGAGATAAAGCCCCTCGAGCAACCCAAGCGAAGCCCCTTTGAAACCGCAGGCCAAATGGCTGGAATCAAAAAAGGCAGCGAAGACGGCCGAATCCCCGAAATGAAGCGACAAAGCATCGACGAACTGATGCGTCAAAGCATCCCCGGCTCACAAGGCACCAGCGGCCAGATCGTTACAGACTTACCCTCTCAAACGAACCCGATGCAGCCCCAGAATCAAATCGGCTCAAGCCTTGAACTCTTAAGCGACCCGCAGGGTGTCGACTTCCGCCCCTACTTGAAGCGCATCCTCGCCATCGTTCGTCGCAACTGGTTCGCCGTCATCCCCGAAAGCTCACGCTACGGCCGCCGCGGCAGAACCATGATTCAGTTCTCGATAAGTAAAGACGGGCGTGTCCCCAAGCTCGTGATCTCAGGCCCCTCCGGCACAGAATCATTAGACCGCGCTGCCGTTGCGGGCATCAGCGCCTCCAACCCATTCCCCGCTCTCCCACTGGAATTCAAAGGCGAAGTCATTCGGCTCCAGTTCGGCTTCTCCTACAACATGCCATGATCAGCTACCAAAAACTCGCACTGGCACTCACTGCGTACGCGCTCATCGCCCTCTCGGCCTACTTCACCCTTAGCGACAACATGCGCCTCGCCGTCTGGGTGCTGATGGGCGGTCTCGCCCTAAAGACTCTCGTTGCGGCCCAGCAGCTTCGCACCAAGCATTCCACCGAGACTGCTCAGAGTAGTGGCCCCGACGAAATAAATCCCCATAAAGAGCAAAATTGATAAACCCAGCATGACGGGGTTCTCAAAGATCTCCTTCAACCGCGCCATATCCGTTGCAGAAAAACTCCCCTGCAACGCCGCTTCCTGAATCTTCTGCATCTCCCCAGACTCAATCGCCGGAATCACGCTAATCGTAAACAGAATCAGAAACAGCGCAAACAGAAACACCCCGGTGATCCAACCCATCCTCGCCCCGGCCAGCACGGTCAAATTAGCACCCGTCCGGCGTTGATAAAACCAGACACTCAATACCCCTCCAGCCAGTGTCGGCAGAATAATGCCCAATAGCGGCATGCCACTAAAGCCAGCCAGCGGCACAAACAAAACCATCGAGATCGCCGCAACCAGCAACGCCACCCTCACCGCAGCGCCATTGCTGAAATTGATCTCTGCCACTGAACTGCTGAGTTCAACCTTATCGAGCAGTCGCTCTACTTCCTGCGGAACTGCTTCCACTTCCTCATCCACCGGCATCTCAAACGTAGGCTTTCCGCACCGGTGACAAAACTTGGCGCCTTCGACGAGTTGCGTTCCACAATTACAGTCTTCTAACACACCTTCATCGTAGCAACCGCTTCAGGCGCGATATCCTAACAAGTTAACCTATGCCTTCTCTAAACCTGCTAGTCATCGCCGAGCCCACCGGCAGCTACCTCAGCCTCCTTTCAGAATTGGGCCCGGATGTCACCTACGAAGTCACCAAAGAAATCGCCCGCGCAGAAGAGCTCGCCCCAAGCTCAGACATCATTCTCACCGGAGTCGGTGCTTCTGGCGTTACGGTCAAGGCGGCCATCGACAAAGCCGGGAAGCTCCAGTGGCTCCACTCCCTCTCGGCAGGCGTCGACCATCTGATGGCCACGCGGCTTCGTCAGTCCGACATCCCCGTCACCAACGCCAAGGGAGCCTACAGCCAGTCCCTGGGTGAATACTGCCTGGCCGCCATGCTCTATTTCGCAAAAGATCTCAACCGCATGCGCAAGAGTCAAACCTCGGGCAAGTGGGATGTCTTCGATATCGACATGCTCGAAGGCAAAACCCTCGGCATCCTCGGCTACGGCGATATCGGCAAAGCCGCCGCCAGGCGCGCCAAGGCTTTTGACATGAAGATCATCGCCCTGCGCCGCCGTCCCGATCGCTCCGCAGCTGACGAAACCGCCGACGAAATCTGGGGTATGGATCGCAAGCTCGAACTCATGGCAGTGAGCGACTATCTCCTCCTCGCCATGCCTGCCACTCCCGACACCAAAGGAATCGTCGCGGAGCCAGAACTCCGCGCCATGAAGAGCGACGGCGTCATCATTAACCTCGGTCGTGGCAACGCCATCGACGAAAAGTCCCTCATCGTAGCCCTCCAGGAAAAGTGGATTCGCGGTGCAGCCCTCGACGTCTTTGAAGTGGAACCCCTCCCCGACAACCACGTCTTCTACAACCTCGACAACATCCTCGTCAGCGCCCACACCGCAGACCATACCAAGACCTGGACCGAAGACTCCATGCGCATCTTCCTCACTAATTTCGCCCGCTACACCAAAGGCGAACCACTCCTCAACCTCGTCGACAAAGGAGTCGGCTACTAAACATGAGCCTGCCTCCACCCACTGCACTAGACGTCCGCTCCGCCGCAGTACGCATCACCGGCTTCACCCACCGAACCCCCGTACTCACCTCGCGTGGCTTGAACGAAACAACCGGCCTCGAATGCCATCTGAAGTGCGACAACTTCCAGCGCAGCGGCAGCTTTAAACTTCGCGGCGCAACCAACTTCATCCAGCAGATTTCAGATGAAGAAAAGTCCCGGGGAGTAGTCGCTTTCTCCAGTGGAAACCACGCCCAGGCCGTCGCCTATGCCAGCCGCGTGGCCGGCATCAAAGCCACCATCATCATGCCCAGCGACGCGCCCAAGACCAAACTCTTCAACACCCGCGACATGGGCGCAACCGTCATCACCTATGACCGCCTCACGGAAAAACGCGAGGCCATCGGCAACAAGATCGCTCAAGACAGCGGTGCCACCCTCATCCCGCCCTACGACCATCCCTGGACCATCGCCGGCCAAGGCACCCTCGCCCTTGAACTACTCCAAGAAGTGCCCGACCTCGACGCCCTCCTTGTCTGCCTCGGCGGCGGCGGCCTGCTCTCCGGCTGTGCCCTGATCGCCAAAGAAATGAACCCCGCCATCCGCATCTTCGGCGTAGAACCGGCCCTCGCCAACGACTACGCACTCAGTCTCAAGGCAGGCAAGCCCGTCCGCGTCGATAACAGCCCCACCATTGCCGATGGCCTCCGCACACCACAACCCGGCGAGATCACCTTCCCCATCATCCAGCATCTCGTCGAAGACGTCCTGCTGGTCTCAGAGGAAGAAATCTACGCCGCCATGCGCTACTCGCTTACTCGTCTCAAGATCGTAGCCGAACCCAGCGGTGTCGTCTGCATAGCCGCAGCCATGGCAGGCAAAGTCCCATCAGGCATCAAGCGAGTGGGCATCGTCGTCAGCGGCGGCAACATGGATCTCGATCTAATCGCTACCCTTGCCTAAGCGCAAAGCTCTCGCGTTCCAGCGACTCGCGAAAATCCGGGTGCGCAATCGAGATCAACATCTCTGCCCGCTGCCGCAAATTCTTGCCGTGTAGATTCACAGCGCCATACTCGCTCACCACCCAGTGCACATCCCCGCGTGAGGTCACCACGCCCGCCCCGGGCTTCAATTGATTCACGATCCGCGACACCTTGCCCTGCTTCGCCGTCGATGGCAAACAGATAAACGGCATGCCGCCTTCACTCCGTGCCGCCCCACGAATAAAGTCCACCTGCCCGCCAATCCCTGAAAATGGCAACTCACCCATGGAGTCAGCACAAATCTGTCCGGTCAAATCAATCTCAATCGCGGCATTGATTGCACACACCTTCGGGTTGCGAGCAATTTGAAAAGGATTGTTCGTATAGCGAGTCTGACGAAACTCAAAAATAGGATTGTCGTTGACAAACTCAAGCAGCCTCGTCGAGCCAATCACAAAACCAATCACCACCTTGTTGTGATTGATCTTCTTCCGGCTGTTGTTGATCACACCACTCTCCAGCAGCGGGATCACTCCATCGGAAACCATCTCACTATGAACCCCAAGGTTCTTGTGATTTCCCAGCAGTTCAAGAATGGCATCGGGAATCGCCCCAATTCCCAGCTGCAGAGTAGCCCCATCGGGAATTAATTCAGCAACATGCCGGGCTATAATTTTGTGCTCCGGCAGCCCCACCCGGGACTCCATCTCCGCCAGTGCAAAATCTCCCTCAACCATCACATCGATTTCACTCACATGCAAGAACGTATCGCCATGCGTCCTCGGCATCTGCGGGTTCGTAATCGCAATCACGTGCCTGGCCACCTTGGCAGCGGTAAGAGATACATCAATGCTAGGCCCAAGGCTCACAAATCCATTGCGATCGGGAGGCGTACACTGCATCAACGCCACATCAATCGGCAGCGTCCCATCTAGAAACAACCCTTCAATTTCGCCAAGAAAAATCGGAATGTAATCTGCACGCCGCTGCTGCACAGCCTCGCGAACATTGGCCCCAATAAACAGTGCGTTGTGCCGGAAATTGTCTTTGAACTGCGCCTGGGCGTAGGGGGCAATGCCCATCAACGCCATGTGGACCACTTCCACATTGCGCAACTCCCCTGCCCGGGCCGTCATCGCCTCAATCAATGGCTCCGGCTCGGCACACCCTTGATGCACATAAACTCGTTGACCCGACTGAATTACTGAAACTGCTTCTGCCGCACTAACCATTCTTAATAGTATCGAGAGTCATCGTGTACTGGATCGTCCGCTTGCTCTTTGCTGGCAGCCAGACTGCCGTCGGCGCAGCCCATAGCAACCCACGCGTAGCACGCCGGAAACGGTACTCGGGATAAGGGCTAGCCCCAAACTCAATCCCCCACGTCATCGTGCGACCGTTCCATGGCGGATACTTCCGCTCGTGGTTCTCCTCCCAAATCCCAAGCCACGGAAAGTCCTGCAGATTCCACTCATAGCCAATCCGCAAACCCAGCCTCGGGTTGGTCACCTTCACCTCACCCTTGGTCAGCAAATGCGCATGATAATCCGCACTCATCAGAGACGAAGGATACGTGCGATCCTTCCACTCAAATTCGCCCTCATTCAACTTCGAACTACGCAGGATCGGAGCCTCAAGCTTAGTAACCCCACGCTCCAGAAACGGCGGCCCCAGCGTCACATGCTCCTGCCACGCGATATGCCGGTCAAACGGCAACAGGTTCTCAACATCCTCGGTGAAGCGAATCTTGTTCCCGTCGAGTTCCATGCTGCGCTGCACATTCAATTGCGACAGCGGCAAATGAGCCCGCAATTCCTCATCGTAAGAAACGATCGATGCCTCGCCGTGCACGCTATAACCAGCCCGCGCTTCTTCCTCTGACGGCGGCCCAAAGAAATCAACACACCAGTTGTGCCCAAGGATCCCAGAAAGCAGCTTCGCCTCCGGCCCCGTCCCATACTCAGGATGTTTGGCGGCAGAGTACGTAGAAGGATCGATGCCAGGCCAGGGAGGCGTCCACAAAGGGTTAATCCCTTTCCCCTTATGAAAGATTTCAGCAATGTGCCCGCCTTCGGCAACCACTGTCACCCGCAGTTCCTGGTTCTCCCACTGATACGCACGGCGTCCGAGATACGATACTGGTTTCATTCTGGATAGCATATCGTTATGACGAAGTGGTTTGCATTACTCCTGTCTCTTATACACATCTCCGAGCCCACGAGACTAAGGCGAATCTCGTATGCCGTCTTCTGCTTGAA